>Ga0207687_10000096_pt1 | contig 64544 bp, 65 predicted proteins | sample KBSM54metaG_FD_184399 | JGI IMG/M metagenome (GOLD analysis project Ga0207687, IMG submission 184399) | Miscanthus rhizosphere microbial communities from Kellogg Biological Station, Michigan, USA - KBS M5-4 metaG (SPAdes) (version 2) | ecosystem: Host-associated > Plants > Roots > Rhizosphere >...
TCACGCTCGACGTGGCGGACGCCGACGCGCTCAGCGGCGACGATCAGGTCTGCCTGTTCCAGATCGTGCGCGAGGCCATGACCAACGCGCTCAAGCACGCCAACCCGGCCACCATCGTCGTCAGCGTGCACGGATCTCCCCGCGAGGGCCTCGAGGCGCGGGTCGTGGACGACGGCAGCGGCGAGATGTCGGAGCCGGCCGACGGCCTGCCCCACCACGGGGTCGCGTCGATGCAGGAGCGCGCGGCCATCCTGAACGGGCGGCTGGACATCGACTCGGTGCCGGGCACCGGTACCACCGTGCGAGTGCTGGTCGCGGCCGGCAAGCTGCAGGAGGGCGAGGGTGCCTGAGACGGCCGACTTCGAGCGCGACCTGGCGCGCCTGGTCGCGGCCTGCGAGACCGGCCTCGACCTTCCGGGCGTCCTGGCGGCAGCGGCCGACGCGGCCGGCGCGGCGCTGGGCGCCGGCTCCGTGTCCAGCTACGCCCTCAGCGAGCAGCGAGACGGTCTCGCCCTGCTCGCGGGCGACGGCCCCCAGCGGCTGGAGCTGCCGGGGCTTGATCCGGTCACCGACGACGGAAGCACACTCCTGCCGCTGGTCAGCGCCGGGCGCGTGCTGGGTGGGCTGCTGGCCGAGCACGTGGCCGCGCCGGACGGAATGGGTCGCGCCCGGATCGCGGCCGGGATCGCGGCGCAGGCGATGGAGGCCTCGCGGCTGTGGGACACCGTCGCCGGCGAGTCGGGCACGCTCGACCCCCTGACGCGCCTGCCCAACCATCTTGGCTTCCAGAGCGTGCTCGGCCGTGAGCTGGCGCGCGCCAAGCGCACCGGCCAGAGCCTTGCGGTGTCGCTGGTAGACCTGGACGGGCTGGCCGGCTACACCGCCGAGCACGGGGCCGCCGAGGCCGACCGCGTGCTACGGCTGGCGGCCGGGGGCCTCGCGGGCGGCGTCCGCAGCTACGACTGCGTCTGCCGGCTGGACGAGAGCCAGTTCGCGCTGGTGCTGCCGGGCATGACAGCCGAGTCGGCGGCCGCGCTGGTCGGGCGGCTGGCCGGCGGATTGTCGCTGGACGGCGACCCGGTCACCATCTCCGGCGGCGTGGCCGCCTTCCCCGAACACGCGGCAACCAACGACGAGCTCGTGCGCCTGGCAAGCGCCGCGCTCGGTCGCTCCGGCGACGCCCGCGTGATCGCCTGGGACGGGCTCGCGGAGGACGCCGACGACCCGGTGCGATCGCTCGAGGCGCGCGGCGCACGATCGGCCGACTCGCGCGCCGTCAGCGAGTACGCGGGGCACATCGCAGGCGCCTGCGGTCTCGACCCGGATCACGTCGACCGGGTGCGGCTGGCGGCGTCGCTGGACGATCCAGCCGACGGCGACGAGGAGGCGGAGCGCAGGCGCCTGTCCGAGCGCGTGTCCGCCGGCATGATCGACGACGAGGCGGCCGGCTGGCTGATGGCGCGCTTCGACCCGGTGGCCGAGGCGCCGCTCGAGGCCCGCGTGATCGCGGTCGCCGAGGCGTTCGTGGCCGCGGGCGGACACCACTCGCAAGCATCCGCCGGGCTCGCCCTCTCGGTGCTGTGGCAGCAGGCGGGCGACCGGCTGGACGCGGGCTGCGTGCGCGCGCTCGAGCGGCTGCTGGCCGACGAGCTGGACCAGGTCCAGGACCCGGACCCGGCCTAGGTCTTCTTGCGGCGCTGCGTGCGCTGGCGGGCGGCGATCGCCGCCTCCGGCCGGGGCGTGGGCGTGTGCCCGGAAGCGACAGCCGCCGCCACCGCCGGGGCGGTCGACACAGGGGCGTCCGACCGCCGGCGGAACAGCACGATGAACGAGATCAGCCCGATCACGAACAGCACGCCCGACACCCATACGTTCACACGCTGGCCGAAGAAGATGTCGGCCGTATCGATCTTGAGCGTCTCCAGCGGCACCCGGTAGAAGTTGTAGAGCGCCACGTAGAGGGCGAACACCGTGCCGTACGGCACCCGCCGCCAGTACCGCCGTGTGAACCAGATCAGCACGAAGAAGACCAGCACGTCCAGGATCGACTCGTACAGGAACATCGGCTGGAACGTCGACGAGTCGGTGTAGGGAGGCGTGCGGTGGGCCGGGTCGATCTTGACCGCCCATGGCAGGTCGGAGGGCTTGCCGTACAGCTCCTGGTTGAAGTAGTTGCCCCAGCGGCCCAGCGCCTGTGCCAGCACGAGGCCGGGCGCGATGCAGTCGGCCACCCGCCAGAACGGCAGGTTCACGCGGCGGCAGCCGATCCAGCAGCCGAGCATGCCGCCCAGCACCGCGCCAAAGATCGACAGCCCGCCGTTCCAGATGGCCGGGATCTGGGAGTAGTTGTTGCTGAACGAGTCCCAGTCGGTGAGGACGTGGTAGAGGCGGGCGCCGATCAGGCCGAACGGCACCGCCCACACGGCGATCGTGTAGGCCAGCTCCGGGTCCATCGAGCGGCGGCGGAACTCACGGCGGGCGATCCATCCGGCCAGCAGCACCCCCAGGGCCAGCAGCAGGCCGTACCAGCGGGCGTGGATCGGCCCAGAATTGATCAGGAACGGATCGCCCGGACTTGGGATGGAAAGCAGCGCCACGAGCGGGAACCTTACAGGCGCGGTCAGGCGGAACGCGCAACCTTTGTCCCGAGCACGTAGACAGATCGACCAGCGTTCGCTACCACGTGAGTAGTAGTGCAGGGCTCCTTCCGGCGCTACCCGTCCCGCGTTCGAGGTCAAGAACGTCTCGACCGGTGCCGATAGGCGCCATTGCAGGGCCCTTCCCCCGCGACGGAATGCGAACCATCACTGAGCGCTCAGACCAGCAAGGACAGGCGGTGATCCAGATGGCGATAGCGCTGCCGATCCTGATCGTCCTGCTGCTCTCGATCTGGCAGCTGAGCGTCGTCTACGGGACCTGGCGAACCCTCCACGACGCGGCCTCGCGCGGCGCTCGCGCCGGCGCCACCGTGCGCCACGGACGCAACCAGGCAGCCCGCGCGGCCGCCAGGGCAGCGGCCGGTGACGTCGCTCTGAAGCGCGTCTCGCTCACCGCGACGAGGTCGCACGGCACGGCCATCTACACGGCGACCGCCTGCTCCAGCTACGCCGTCAACCTGCTCGGAATCGTTGTCAAGTCGGGCGATCTCTGCCGCGACGCGACCATGCGGGCCGGGTAGCGACCCAGCACTCGGCTCACCCATCGCTGCACCAAAAGGAGATCCACCCCAGATGCCGACGCTCAGCCGTAACCTCATCATCAGCTTCGTGCTCGCGGTCGCCGCCGCGGGCGCGCTGTTCGCCTACACCTCGCACGTCCGCAAGAGCGCGGAATCGGGCGCCGACACCGTCACGGTGATCGTGGCGACGCACGAGGTGCCGGTGGGCACGACCGTGGACGACGCGCGGTCGCAGGGGTACCTGAGCTACCAGTCCGTGCGCCAGTCGGACGTCGCAGACGGCGCCATCACCAGCTTCGCGGCCGTGGCCGGTCAGGTCGTCACCCAGAGCCTCTACAACGGCGACCAGCTGACCGTGAACCGGGTGGGCGCCCCGCGCACGCAGTCGCCGGCCTACCGGGTGAGGGGCAACTTGCGGGCGATCCGGGTGCCGTTCAACCCCAACTCGGGACTGCTGTCCGACCTCAGCGTCAACGACCACGTCGACGTGATGACCAGCTATCGCAAGAATGACAAGGTCTTCACCTACCTGGCGGTGCCGGACGCGCTGGTGCTCGAGGTGGACGCACCGACAGTCAACTCCGCGGCCACCACCGGCTCGGACGGGGGCTCCGTGCTGCTGGCGGTGACCGAGCAGCAGAGCCTGTTCATCGCCAACGCGCTGGCCAACTCGTCCGGCGATCAGAGCGCCAACAACATCTGGCTGGCACTGGTCGGCGCGACCGGAGCTACCTACCAGCCGATCACCGTGCCGGAACTGCCGGGGCCGTTCCCGCACCACGGCGTCCCCACGAAGTAGAGGAGACACACCGATGAACGACCTGATCAGGGTTTCACTTCAGGGGGACGACGCCGCGCTCCGCGAGCTGTTCGAGCGGTCGGGGATGGTGGAGATCGTCGACACCGCGCCGGAGGTGCTGGTGTGGAGCCTGCCGCACGATGCGGACAACCTGCCGGCCGAGATGCGGATCGCGCTGGCGGACACGCACGGCCCCGCCATCGTCGCGCTCACCGACAACCACCCCAGCCGCTGGTTCGACGAGGCGCTGGCGCTGGGCGTGGACGAGATCGTGTACCTGCCGCAGGAGCCGCAGTCGCTGGGCATGGCAGCCGCCAAGGCGCGCGCCATGCGCAGCCGCCGCTCCAGCATGGCGGCGACGGCGCCGGGCTCGGCCAAGGGCCACCGGGCGGCGCACGTCTTCACCGTGTTCTCGACCAAGGGCGGGTCGGGCAAGACCGTGATCGCAACCAACCTGGCGGTCTGCTTCGCGCGCCAGGGCAAGCGCACGCTGCTGATCGACTTCGACCTGCACTCCGGAGACGACGCGCTGGTGCTGGGCCTGTCACCGCGCTGGACGATCCTCGACCTGGTGCAGTCACCCGGCGACCTGGACGGCGAGAAGCTGGCCGGATTCGTCACCCGGCACTCCAGCGGCGTCGACCTGTTGCCCGCCCCCACCCGGCCCGACGAGGAGGAGCTGGTCGACGTCGACCGGCTGGAGCCGCTGCTGGCGGTGGCCCGCCAGAGCTACGACGCCGTCGTGATCGACACCTCATCGCAGTTCGCACCGGCCGTGCTGCTGGCGATCGACCACACCGATTCGCTGGTGCTGGTGGGCGCATCTGACGTGCCGACCATCAAGAGCCTCAAGATCGCGCTGGAGACGCTGGAACTGCTGGAAATGGACGTCAAAGACGTCCGCATCCTGATGAACCGCTCGGGCGCGCGAGTTGGCCTGGACGACCGCGACGTGGAGCGCACGCTGCGGCGCGAGATCACCTACACGCTGGCGTCGGACAAGGCCATCCCGATCTCGGTCAACCGCGGCCAGCCGGTCGTGATCGACGCTCCCAAATCACGGGTCGCCAAGTCGTTCTACGACATGGCCCGGTCGCTCGACGCGGTGGTAGGGAGCCTGCGATGAAACCCGACAAGTCGCGATCGCTGCACGGCCGCCTGCGCCGTCACGAGTCCGCGGCCGGGCGGGGCAAGGTGGAGCCGACGACGGACGTCGTCAACGATCCCTTCGTCGAGATCAAGAACGCTGCACAGCGCGAGGCGGTGCGCGAGCTGGGCCAGGACCTGGTCGAGGGCGAGGTGCCCGAGGACGAGCTGCGCGAACACGTCCAGAAGGCCGTCGACGAGGCGCTGGCCGAGGCCGGCACGCCGCTCTCGATGGCCGACCGCACGCGGCTGGTGCGCGAGATCACGTCGAACATCCTCGGATACGGGCCGATCGAGCCGTTCCTGGCCGACGACTCGATCTCGGAGGTGATGGTCAACAACCACCACACGATCTACATCGAGCGCAGGGGCCAGATCGAGGAGACCGACGTCCAGTTCGCGTCCGAGCGACACCTGCTGCAGGTGATCGACCGGATCGTCGCCCAAACCGGGCGGCGCATCGACGAGGCCAGCCCGATGGTGGACGCGCGCCTGCCTGACGGGTCGCGCGTGAACGCGATCATCCCGCCGTTGGCGATCACCGGCCCCTCGCTGACCGTCCGCAAGTTCTCGCGCGAGCCGCTCACGATCGACGACCTGATCGCCTTCGGCACGCTCTCCCACCAGGCCGCGGCATTCCTCGAGGCCTGCGTCGAGGGAAAGCTGAACGTGCTGGTCTCGGGCGGCACCGGCACCGGCAAGACCACGATGCTGAACGTGTTGTCCTCGTTCATCCCCGAGCGCGAGCGCATCGTCACGATCGAGGACGCGGCCGAGCTACGGCTGTCACAGAAGCACGTGATCAGCCTGGAGGCGCGCCCCGCGAACATCGAGGGCAAGGGCCAGATCTCGATCCGCGACCTGGTCAAGAACGCGCTGCGCATGCGGCCCGACCGGATCATCGTCGGTGAGTGCCGCGGCGCCGAGACGGTGGACATGCTGCAGGCCATGAACACCGGCCACGAGGGATCGCTGACCACGATCCACGCGAACAGCCCACGCGATGCGCTGGCGCGCACCGAGACGCTGGTGCTGACCGCCGGATTCGACCTGCCGCTGAAGGCGATCCGCGACCAGATCGCGAGCGCCTTCGACCTGATCATCCACACACAGCGACTGGTTGACGGCCGCCGCCGCATCACGCACATCACCGAGGTGCCGCGGGTCGAGGGCGACGTGATCACGTTGACCGACATCTTCGTGGCCGGGTTCGCCGGCGACGCCGATGACGACCGGGTCTCGAGCACGATGCGGCACACCGGTATCCGCCCCGCGTTCATCGACAAGCTGGAGCTGAACGGCGTGTCGCTCCCGAAGTCGTTCTTCAACAGCGATACCTCGGCCAAGGTGGACGTGCTGCGACGCGGGCAGCGCAGGAGCGGCTGATGCGGCTGCGGCACGCGCTGGGAGTGGCGTTCGCGGTCGCGGTCACGCTCACGCCGGCGGCGCTGGCGGCCGACGCGGCCGCACCGCCGCAGGTGAGCGGCGTCAGCAAGGTCGATGGCCACACTGTGCGCGTGATCGTGCGCGCGCCCGGTGACCTCACCGGCCTAGACGTGCAGGCCGAGCTGGGCGGCAAGACGGCGCAGGTGACGCGGCTGCGGCCGCTGGGCCCGCGACGCCCGCTGCACCTGGTCTTCGCCGTCGACACGTCGACCAGCATGGCCGGGCCTCCGCTGGCGGCCGCGGCCGCGGCGGGACAGCGGCTGCTGGACGCCGTTGGTTCGACCGACGAGGTCGGCCTGGTCGAGTTCGACGGCTCGGCCCGCACCGTGACGCCGCTGACCGGAAACGTCCAGGCGGTGCAGGCCGCTCTGTCCTCGCTGACGGCGTACCCCGGCACGGCCCTCTACGACGGCATCGGCGACGCCGCTCGGCTGACCGGCCCGGTGGACGGGTCTCGGCGGGTGGTCGTCGTGCTCTCGGACGGCGACGACACCACGTCAGCGACGTCGCTCGACGATCTCACGGCGGCGCTGGCGCGGAAGGGCGTCGAGGTGGACGCGGTCGGCCTCACCTCCTCCGGGTCGTACACGGCCACCGCGCTGCGCCGGATTGCGGCGGCCACGCACGGCGCCTACGTCCCGGCGGCGAGTGTCTCGGCGCTGGAGCCGATCGCGGCCAGGTTGACTCAGACGCGGCTGGCCGGGGAGTGGGCCGTCGAGGTCGTGCTGCCCCACTCCAGCTCGCGCACGCTCGCGATCAGCCTGCACGGCGGGCCCCCGGCGCAGGTGGCGCTGCCGGCCGGCGTGGCCGGGGCGTCGATCTCTGTGTGGAGCAAGTACGGGGCGTGGATCGTGGCGCTGCTCGGGTTCGCCGCCATCATGATGCTGGCGACCGTGGTCATGAGCGCGGCCGAACGCCGGCCGCAGGCGCTCACGGCACGGCTTTCTCCGTACTCCTCGGAGCTGTCGAAGGAGGCGGCGAAGGCGCACGAGCCGGCCCTGACGGACATGTACGAGGGGCTCGAGACCCGGCTCGGCAAGACGCGGGCGTGGGGATGGCTGCACACGCTGGCCGAGCGCGCCGGCAGCACCGTTCCCACCGGCCAGATCGTCACCACCATCGCCGCCACCGCGCTGTTCCCGGCCGCCTTCGGGCTGGTCACCGCAGGGCCGCTGCTGGCGCTGCCGCTGCTGCTGTGCGGCGCGCTGCCCGTGATGGTGCTGCGCTTCCGCGCCCGTCGCCGCTCGACCGCATTCGAGGCCCAGCTGCCGGAGCTGCTGGGCGTGTGGGCCAGCGCGCTCCGCGCAGGCCGCTCCTTCGCCCAGGCTCTGGACACGCTGGTCGAGGAGGCCGGCGAGCCGGCGCGCGGCGAGTTTCGCCGTGCTCAGAAGCAGGTGCGGCTGGGGGTGCCGATCGAGCAGGCGCTGGACGACATGAGCAAACGGCTAACGTCGGAGAGCTTCGAGCTGGTGGTGCTGACGACCGACGTGCAACGGCGGATCGGCGGCAACGTCGCCGAGATCTTCGACCAGGTCGCCGACACCGTGCGCAAGCGGCAGCAGTTCAGCGCGCGGGTGCGGGCGCTGGTGGCGATGGGCGTGATGTCGGCGCGGGTGCTGCTCGGAATGCCGTTCGCACTCGCGGCGATCCTGACCGTGATCAACCCCGGCTACATGTCGCCGCTGTATGAGACCGGAGCCGGGCGGGTGCTGATCCTGGTGGCGCTGGTGATGATGACCGTGGGCGCGTTGGTGCTGCGGCGCATGGTGAAACCCCGGGCGATCGCGTAGGGAGGCGAGGCCGTGTTCCTACTCGCAGTCGTCCTGATCGCCGCCAGCGGGTTCTTCCTGCTGCGCGCGGCCGCGGCCAAGCGGATCCAGGTGGAGTCGACGCTGGGCCGGATCCCGGGTTACGGCTACGGCGAGCCGGCGCGGACGAACGACCCCCGCGCCTGGCTGCGGCGGATCGGACGGGTCGCTCCGGGCGGTCGTGGACAGGGCGCGGAGACGCTGCGTCTGAAGCTGGCCGCCGCCGGCTGGTCACGGCTGCTGACGCCGGAGGAGCTGGCCGGGCTGAAGGTCGTGGTGCCGTTGACGGTGTACGGCATGGTCCTGAGCCTGTCGCTGTTCGGCGTGCTCTCGCTGGGGATCGCGGCGATGGTCGGGCTGATGCTGGCCGCGATCGCGTACGTGAGCATCCCGCTGGCAATCGACACCCGCGTTCGCGGCCGTCGCGACAAGATCGTGGCCTCGCTGCCGACGGTGCTCGACCTGATGACGCTTTCGGTGGAAGCCGGCATGAGCTTCGACGCCAGCCTGCAGCGGGTGGTGCGCCGCCTGCGCGGGCCGCTGATCGACGAGCTGGCGCTGATGCTGCGCGACACCCAGCTGGGCGCCAGCCGCGGCGACGCGATGGCGGCCATGGCCGGCCGCGTGGACGCCCCCGAGATGACCAGCTTCGTACGCGCACTGCTGCAGGCCGACCGCCTGGGCGTGCCGCTGGCGCAGATGCTGCGAACGCAGGCCGACGACCTCCGAACCCGGCTCCGCAACGAGGCCGAGGAGCAGGCCATGAAGGCGCCGGTGAAGATGCTGTTCCCGACCGTGCTGCTGATCTTCCCGGCGGTGTTCATCGTGGTGCTGGGTCCGGCCGTGATCTCGCTCATGGCCAACCTCGGCTAGGCCGCCCGGGGCGGCATCGCCGTCGTGACCGGCGTTGCTGCTCCTGTCACCCAAAAGAGGGATCCGCAGAGCGGGACGGAATCTTGCGGGCGATGACCCGAGAGACGGCTCCAGATCCGCGCTCACCGGCCGCGCCGCTGCGCCAGGATCAGCTGGAGCCGGTGCTCCAGGTGATCGAGGCCGCCCAGTCGATGGCCGCCGGCGACGACGTGCCGGCCGTGCTCGCCGACCTCTCGCGCCAGCTCACCACCTTCCTCGACGCCTCCGCCTGCATGATCTCGCTGCTCGACGACGAGCGCGGCATCCTCCGAGATCGCGCCGGATATGCCCGGCCGCCCTTCCACTGGGAGCCGACCCCCGACGAGTACGACCTGGCCGACTACCCCAGCACCGAGGCGGTGATGCGCACGGGCCAACCGTACACGTGCACGCTCGACTCCGCCGGCATCGACCCCGCCGAGGAGCAGTGGCTGCGCGAGCTCGGATTCGGATCGCTGCTGATGTACTCGATGAGCGTCGAGGGCGAGCCCTACGCGCTGGTCGAGATCTACGATGAGCGCCGCCGCAGCTTTCACCCGGCCGAGCTGCGCCTCGCCACCGCGCTGGCCGCCGAGGCCGGCACGATGGTGGCGCGCGCCCGCATGTCGGAGCGGCTCGAGGACGCCTACTTCGCCACGCTCGGCACGCTGGCCGCCGCGCTCGAGGCCAAGGACGCCTACACCAACGATCACGCCAGCAAGATCGCCGAGCTGGCCGGCCGTGTCTGCGACCAACTCGACCTCGCCCCAGCTGACGTCCGCGTCATCCGGCTGGCGGCGCTGCTGCACGACATCGGCAAGATCGGCATCCCCGAGTCGATCCTGCGCAAGCCCGGCTCGCTGACCGGCGAGGAGATGATGGTGATGCAGCGCCACCCCGACATCGGCGCGCGCATCCTCGAGCCGGTACCCTACTTCGCGGACCTGGTGCCGCTGGTGCGCTCCAGCCACGAGCGCTGGGACGGCCGCGGCTACCCGGACGGCCTGACCGGCCAGGAAATTCCGCTCGGCTCGCGCGTGATCGCCGTCTGTGACGCGTTCCACGCGATGACCGAGGATCGCATCTACCGCGCGGCGATGGCTCTGCCCGCCGCCGTCGCCGAGATCGAGCGCTGCACCGGCACCCAGTTCGACCCGCTGTGCGTGGAGGCGCTGATGGCGGCGCTACGGGCGCCCGGCCCGGCCCGGCCGGTGCGCGACAGCATGATCCGCATCGCCCAGCGTCCTGATTGACCGCTGTAGGATCGGCGCATGACCAACCGCGCCCTCTCCAACCCCTTCCCGTGGGCCGCCGAGTACCAGTACGCGCAGTCGGTGCTGACCGACGGCGAACTCGTGTTCACCGCCGGCCAGGGCGGCTTCGGCGACGACGGCACCGTCGTCAGCGACGACCCCGAGGCCCAGATCCGCCAGGCCTTCGCGAACGTCGACCTTGCCCTGCAGGCCGGCGGCGCGTCGCTCGAGACGATCGTGAAGATGACCGTGTTCCTGGCCGACGCCTCGCTCTACGACGCCTTCAAGCGCGTGCGCGGAGAGCTGTTCGCACCGCCCTATCCGGCGAGCACCGCGATCGTGGCCGGCGGGTTCCTGTTCGACGGCATGCTGGTCGAGATCGAGGCCGTCGGACGGGTGGCCGAGCGTCGCAGCTGAAGGACTAGGTGGTTGACTCCACGGCGGCGGGCTGACGGCCGTGCGCGACCTCGTCCCCTACCTCGGCCGGCGCGCCCATCGCGATCGGCCGCAGCACCAGCGCCGCCAGCCCGGCCGCTATCAGCGTGAACGCCGCTCCGATCAGGAAGGCCACGTGGTAGCCGCCGGTCAGCGCCGCCGCCTGGCCCTCACCCTGGCCGGTCAGCGTGCTGGTGCGCGATGCGGCGGCGCTCGCCAGCACCGCCAGGCCCAGCGCCCCGCCCATCATGAACGAGGTGTTGACGACGCCGGATGCCAACCCCGCCTCGGTCGGCTCGACGTCGTTCATCGCCGCCAGCAGCACCGGGTTGAAGCCGATCCCGGCGCCGACGCCCAGCACCAGCATGGCCGGGAGCACATCGGTCAGGTAGTCACCGTTGACAGGCACGCGTGCGAACAGCAGAAAGCCGACAGTCCAGAACAGCATGCCGGCGATCAGCGGCGGCCGGATGCCGAAGCGCATCACCAGCTTCGCAGAGATGCCGATCGAGAACCCGCCCACCAGCAGGTTGGCGGGCAGGAACGCGAGCCCCACCTGCAGCGGCGAGTAGCCGAGCACCAGCTGCAGGTACAGCGCCGACAGGAAGAACCACGCGAACATGGCAGCGGCCGACAGCACGCCGATCACGTTGGCCGTGGTTAGGTTCCGCAGCCGGAACAGCCGCAGCGGCACCAGCGGCGCCTCAACCCGCGACTCGATCACCAGGAACAGGATCAGCAGCCCGACGGCCACGCCCAGCAGGCCGAGCGTCTGGCCGGTCACCCAGCCCACGCGGTTGCCGTTCACGATCGCGTAGACCGCGACCATCAGCGCCGAGGTCACCGTCACCGCCCCTGCCACGTCCAGCCGCCCCGTCCGCTGCTCCGATCGGTCGGACGGCACCAGGTTGAGGCAGGCGACGAAGACGGCGATGCCGACCGGCAGGTTGACCAGGAAGATCCAGTGCCAGTCGAGCGCATCGGTCAGCACGCCGCCCAGCAGCACGCCGATGCTGCCGCCGCCGGCGGCCACGAATCCGATCACCCCCATCGCTCTGGCCCGCTCGCCCGGCTCCACGAATAGCGTCATCACCAGCGACAGCGCCACCGCAGCAACGATCGCCCCGCCCACGCCCTGCACGGCCCGCGCCGCGATCAGCTCGCTCTGCGCGGTCGAGAGACCGCAGGCCACGGATGATGCCGTGAACAGCACCAAGCCGGTCAGAAACAGCTTGCGGTGCCCGTAGATGTCGCCCAGCCGGCCGCCCAGCAGCAGGCACCCGCCGAAGGTCAGCAGGTAGGCGTTCACGACCCACGCAAGCGACGACTCGGTGAACCCGAGGTCGGTGCGGATCGACGGCAGCGCCACGTTCACGATCGTCGTGTCCAGCACGATCATGAGGTTGCCCATGCAGAGCACGATCAGCGCCCACCAGCGCCTGTCCTGTTGAGTCGTCGTCCCCATGTTGCCTTCGCAGACTAGCGAGCGCTAGCGGGAGGCGCCGGCGATCCGCTGCGGCCCCGCGTACACGTTGAACCGCTCGTCGCGCAGGAACCCCGCAAGGGTCATCCCGAACCGGCGCGCGGTGTCGACGGCCAGGCTGGAGGGCGCCGAGACGGCGCAGATGATGGGGATGCCGGCGCGCGCCGCCTTCTGCACGATCTCGAAGCTGGCGCGCCCGGACACGAGCAGGATGCGCTCGGACAAAGGCAGCCGGCCGGCCAGCAGCTCCGCACCGATCACCTTGTCGACGGCGTTGTGGCGGCCCACGTCCTCGCGCACGACCAGCAGCTTGCCGGCCGCATCGAACAGGGCGGCGGCATGCAGCCCTCCGGTGCGGTCGAACACGCTCTGCGCGCGCCGCAGCTCGTCGGGCAGCTTCACCAGCAGCGCCGCGTCCACCACCGGCCCGTCGGCCACGGGCGCGCAGCGCGTCTCGATCGCGTCCAGCGAGGCCTTGCCGCAGATGCCGCAGCTCGAGGTGGCGTAGAAGTTGCGCTGCGTCTCGAAGTCGGCCAGCCTGCGGGCCACCCCCACGCTGACCACGTTGTAGTGCTGCTCTTCGCGCGGCACGGCGCAGTACCGGATCCCGCGCACGTCCTGGGTGCCGTCGATCAGGCCCTCCGTGAACAGGAATCCGGCGGCCAGGTCGAAGTCGTGCCCGGGGGTGCGCATCGTCACGGCCACGTTCCGCTGCTCGGAGCCCGGCTCCTCGATGCGGATCTCCATCGGCTCCTCGGTCGCCAGGCGATCGCGGCGCTGCTTGGGCGTGCCGGCCTCGATCGTGATGACGCCGGTGCGGGTGGTGCTGGTAGGGCGCTCGATGGCGGCGCCGTCCGCGTCGGTGGGCAGCGCCTCGGCCGGTTCGTTGATCGCCATGGCTGAAGGATAGACGCCGGTCCAGGCCCTCCCGACCGCCCACGGACGAGCGGCGGCGTTTGGTCGAAGGTCGCAACGGGTACTTGAACCCTCAGCCGACGAGGAGGAATACACGTGTCTACTACAGGTTGGGTAGTGCTGATCGTGATCGTGATCGTGGTGATCGCCGTAGTGGCGGCCCTCATGTCGCGACGCAGGTCGCGCGAGATGGACATGCGGCGGACCGCCGCGGAGGCACATCGCGAGGAAGCGGTGTCGCGCAGCCGCAGCGCTGAGGCGGCCAAGCTCGAGGCCGACGAGAAGGCGGCACGGGCGGAGCGCGCACGGCTCGAGGCCGAGGACACCGCGGCCCGGGCCAGCCAGGAGCGCGAAAGCGCCCAGGAGCACATGAACCTGGCCGACGAGATCGATCCCGACGTCGACCGATCCGAGACAGAGGATGCCGCGCCGGCGGATACGGAGCGCTGAGCGCACGCGCTGATGCCGCTTAGAGATGCCGCCGACGCCATCGACCGCCGTGTGGGGGATGCGGTCTCGGCGGGCGTACAGGCCCACCACCGCCGGCGTCTGTCGCGTCTGGGTAACACCGCCCTCGACGCGCCCGCCGGCGGCTGGGCAGAGGACGCGTTCCAGCCGCGGCACGGCAACACGCTGGAGCTGCTGATCGACGGGGAGCACGCGTTCGACCGGATGATCGATTCGCTGCAGCGGGCCACCGCGTACGTGCACATCACCGGCTGGTTCCTGTCGCCCGACTTCGTGATGCGTGACGGCTCCGTCCCGGTCGTTGTGCGCAACCTGCTCGCGGAACTGGCCGAGCGAGTCGACGTGCGCGTGCTGCTGTGGGCGGGCGCGCCGGTGCCGCTGTTTCGCCCCTCCCGGCGGATGGCGCGCAAGACCCGGCACGAGCTGGTGGAGGCCGGGATCCGGTGCGAGCTCGATCCGCGCGAGCGCCCGCTCCACTGCCATCACGAGAAGACGATCGTGATCGACGGCAGGGAGGCGTTCGTCGGCGGCATCGACCTGACGTCGCTATCGGGTGACCGCCGCGACAGCTCCCGGCATCCGGCCCGAGCGGCCATCGGCTGGCACGACGTCACGTCTGTGGTGAGGGGCCCGGTTGTCTCCGATGTGGCCGAGCACTTCGCCCTGCGCTGGCGCGAGGTGACCGGCGAGCGCGTAGCCGTCGGCGCACCCGATCCGCCGGCCGGATCCTCGACCGTCCAGTTCGTCCGCACCGTCCCGGAGCATGTGTACGGGGGACTGCGGCAGGGATCGTTCGGCGTGCTCGAGACGTACGTGCGCGCGATCCGGTCGGCCGAGCGGCTGATCTACATCGAGTCGCAGTACCTATGGTCGCCCGAGATCGTCGCGCTGCTGGCCGAGAAGCTGCGTAACCCGCCGCAGGACGGGTTCCGGATGTTGCTGGTGCTCCCGGGCCGGCCCAAGGGCGGCTCCGACGACACGCGCGGAGCGCTGGCCGAGCTGATCGATGCCGACGGCGACGCCGGCCGGGTGCTGGGCTGTTCGCTGTACGCGCCCGCGGGACCGATCGCCGACCTGATCTACGTCCATGCGAAGGTCGCGGTGATCGACGATCGGCTTCTGATCGTCGGTTCCGCCAACCTCAACGATCACTCCATGTTCAACGACACCGAGGCGGCGCTCGTCACCGACGACGCCGAGCTGGCCACGGCCACCCGTCACCGGCTGTGGGCGGAGCACCTGGAGTGCTCGCTGGCCGAGGCGTCGGGCGACGCCGCCGAGCTGATCGATCAGGTGTGGCGGCCGAGGTGCGAGGAGCAGAGCAGGCGCCGGCGGGACGGCCGGCCGATGACCCACCGCATCAGCCGCATCGACGGCGCCTCCCGACGCTCCGCGCGCATGCTGGGGCCGCTGCAGGGCCTGCTGGTCGACGGGTAGCGACACGACCGCGGTCGGCTGCTAGATTCGCCTGCGATGGCCGAGCACACGCTGCCCGCCGAGACGTTCCAGGTCAGCTTCGATGCGTCGATCCCACCGGCGCTCCAGATCGACCCTGGCGACACGGTCACCTTCCAGACGAGCGACGTCGCCTACGACCGGCTGGCCGCCGGCGAGTCGGTCGAGGCGATCGGCCTGCCGAACTTCAACCGCGTGACCGGGCCGGTCAGCGTCCGCGGCGCGGCGCCGGGAGACGCGCTGCGGGTCGAGGTGCTGGACGTGCAGGTGCACCGGGCATGGTCGGTGTGGCTGCCGGGATTCGGCGGCCTCGGCCACCACAGCGAGGTGCAGCGAGCGATGCAGACACCGCTCGTCGACGGCCACGCCCAGATCGGATCGCACCGGGTGCCGCTGCGGCCGATGATCGGCTGCATCGGCACGGCGCCGGCCGAGGGAGCCGGCTCGACCTTCGAGCCCGCCTACCCGTTCGGCGGCAACATGGATCTGCGCGAGCTGGAGCCGGGGACGACGGTGTACCTGCCCGTGAACGTGTCCGGCGGCCTGCTCAGCATGGGCGACCTGCACGCCGCCATGGGCACCGCCGAGCCGACGTCGGTCAGCCTCGAGGCGGCCGGCCAGGCGACGCTCCGGATCGGCGTCGAGCCGGGGATGGCGCTGCGCTTCCCGCGGCTTCGCCGCGGCGGCGAGACGTTCTTCCTGGGCATCGCCGACAGCTTCGATGACGCCCACGCGCTGGCGCTGGATCAGGCCTACGACCACCTGGTCGACGAGCGCGGGATCGACCCGTTCGAGGCCTACGCGCTGATCAGCGCCCGCTGCGAGATGCGGCTGGGAGGTCCAGCCTCCGCGATCGTGATGGCCGTGCTGCCGGACGACTGAGGGCGCCGCGACCGTTAACTGACGAGGCCCCCGCGTGTGCGGAGGCCTCGTGGAGGTAGCGGGGGCAGGATTCGAACCTGCGACCTTCGGGTTATGAGCCCGACGAGCTACCGGACTGCTCCACCCCGCGCCGATGCATTGGATTTTACCACAGTGGGCATTGGTAGAGTTGCCCCGTGCTGCTAGCCCTGATCATCCTCTGGCTCGTCGTCGTCGTTGCCACCTCGGTCTGGGTGGGCCTGCGCGGGCGCCGCCTGGCGGTGTCCGCCAGGGCTGCGCAGGCGGAGGTCGACCGCTACATGGCGGCGTCGCAGCTCGACCTGCTGCCGGCCAAGCTCGAGGAGCTGCAACGGCGCCAGCACGCGCTGAAGGAGGTGTTGGCGCGGCTGCAGGTCTCGATCGCCGAGTTCATGGTGCTGTACCGCTCGCTCGACGCGGTGCGCCGCGAGCTGACGAGCGCCCGCAGCTTCTTCACGACCAAGTGACCGTGCGCGTCGCCGCGATCGACATCGGCACGAACTCGACGAGGCTGCTGGTAGCCGATGCGGACGATGGGGCTTTGCGCGAGGTGGAGCGGCTGCTCGAGATCACGCGGCTGGGCGACCGGGTGGATGCCGACGGGCAGCTGGCAGAGGCGTCGATGCAGCGGGTCGAGGCCTGCGTCGCCCGGTATGCGGATCGCGCCCGCGAGCTGGACGCCTCCACCCCGCTCGCGGTGGCGACCAGCGCCGTCCGCGACGCGGCCAATGGTGCCGAGTTCATGCGGCGTCTGGAGCAGGGCTGCGGTGTGCACATTCGGGTGCTGACCGGCGAGCAGGAGGCGCGGCTGACGCTGCGCGGCGTCGTCTCAGGACGGCGGCTGGCCGGAGCCGTTGTCGTCTGCGACATTGGCGGCGGCAGCACCGAGTTGATCGCAGGCGAAGATGGGCGGGTCGGCTTCGCGGTCAGCCTGAACGTGGGCTGCGTGCGGATGAGCGAGCGGCACCTGCACAGCGATCCGCCCACCGCCGAGGAGGTTGCGGCCCTGCGGCGCGAAGCGACCGGGATGCTGCCCGGCGACGTGCCGGCCGGCTCCCTGATCGGCGTGGCGGGCACGATCACCACGCTGGCGACGATCGACCTCGGACTGGACGAGGAGATCCCGGAGCGGGTCGACGGCCACGAGCTGTCGGCGGACGCGGTCGCGGCGCAGCTGAAGCGGCTGGCGGCAATGCCGCTGGAGCAACGCCGCCAGGTGCGCGGGCTGATGCCGGAGCGGGCACCCACGATCGTGGCCGGAACCGCGATCCTCGCCGAGCTGATGCGTCACCTCGGCGCCGAGCGCCTGACCGTCTCTGAACGCGACATCCTGCACGGCGCCGCGCTCGAGGCGGCCGACCAGCCCGCCTGATCCGCTCACGCAGCGGTATCGTCAGGCCCAGCCCGGGTGGCGGAGTTGGTAGACGCGGGGGACTTAAAATCCTCTGGCCGAAAGGTCACACAGGTTCGAATCCTGTCCCGGGCATCGCGCATGGTTGAGCAGATAACCGGCGAACGAAAGCACCGAGCCGAGCGATCGAAAAGGCGCGGTGGGGACGATTTGGGGACAGCCGGCCAGAGATTCTTGGGAACCGCGGAGGCCAGGGACTGTGCGCGTGGAGCCGACTAGGCGACAGCGAAGCTCACGTTCGCAAACGCGATCGTGATCGCGCAGCACGCCGGCGAGACCGACAACGAGATCGCGCGCTCCTGCGGCTACACCGTGCCCATGATCCGCGCGGTGCTGCGGACGCCCTAGTCCCGATCAGGGGGACGCGTGGGCGGTCGCTCTGTCACAGTGCCGCCGCCGCCAAGCCCGCGCTCCACAAAGATGTGGTCAGCAATCGGCGGCCTTCATTGCCCTGCTTACGCGCCACAGCCATGTAGCTAACCTACCGCATCGGGACAGATGCCTCGTAGGCATGGCGAACTCCGGGAGTCTGGCCTCCAGCGACACGTTCGCCCGCTGCCGTCGTGATGCCGCGGCGTGCGACCACGCGAAGGCATCGGCGGAGGAGTGGACGTCCGTCTCCTCGACACGTTGACGGCCAATCGATCAAATGATAGTTTGCAGATATGAGTGACCGGGTGGCTAAGGACGCGCTGTTCGACGCGTTTGCGTCGGTGGCACAGGCTTTGGGTAGCGGTCGGCGGGCGGAGATCGTCGATGTGCTCGCGCAAGGCGAGCGGTCGGTGGATCAGGTGGCGGGTGAGATCGGGCAGAGCCTCGCGAACACCTCGCACCATCTGCGGGTGCTGGCCCGTTCCGGTCTGGTGCGGTCGCGGCGCGACGGCGCCCGGGTTGTGTACCGCTTGGCGAGTGATCGGGTCGCGGATCTGTGGGCGGCGGTGCGTGATGTGGCGGCTCATCATGTGGCGGAGGTGTCGGTACTGGCGGGTGAGTACCTGGGTGATCGCAACGGCATCGAGCAGGTTTCAGCCGACGAGCTGGCTGAGCGGGTGACTCGCGGCCAGGTGGTCGTGCTCGACGTGCGGCCGCAGGCCGAGTACGACGCCGGCCACATCCCCGGCGCTGTGTCGACGCCGATCGAGACGTTCGAGGAGCAGACACCGAAGCTGCCGCGGCGAGCGGATGTGATCGCCTACTGCCGCGGCCCGTATTGCGTGTATGCGGATGACGCCGTGCGGCTGCTGCAGGCGCGCGGCGTCCAGGCGCGGCGACTTGATGTGGGATTCCCGGAGTGGCGCCGCGCGGGGCTGCCCGTAGAGGGAGCCGCCTGATGCTGCTGCGCCCGTTCCTCAACGACGAGACGTCGTGTGCGAGCTACCTGTTTGGGTGCATGACACATGGCGCGTTGGCGGTTGTCGACCCACATGCCGACCTGGTCGATCGCTACATCGCGGCGGCCGAGGCGGTGGGACAGCCGATCGTGGCGGTGTTCGAGACCCACGTGCAGGCCGATCATGTTTCCGGGCTGCCAGAGCTGGTGGAGCGCACCGGAGCGATCGCATATCTGCCGGCCGGAGCGGGCGTCGAGTTCGCACACCACCCGCTCGACGACGGTGCGCTTGTCGAACTCGGCAACACGCACGTTCGGGCGGTGGCGACGCCGGGTCACGCGCCAGCCCACCACGCCTACGCCGTGTCCGATCTGCGCCGCGGCACCGCCGAGCCGTGGCTCGTGTTCACGGGCGACTCGCTGCTGATTGGCGATGTCGGGCGCCCTGACCTGCATGTCGGCGGCGACCCGCGTGGCCAGGCGCGCATCCTGTATGAGTCGCTGCGCCGACTGCTTGAGCTGCCCGACGGCGTCGTTGTCCTGCCCAGTCACTATGGCGGGTCGGTCTGCGGGCGCGCGCTCTCGGCCAACCCGATTTCGTCGATCGGCTTCGAGCGCGCGCACAACGAGATGTTCGGATACCCGGACGCCGATAGCTTTGCTGAGGCGCTGGTCAAGGACATGCCCGAACCGCCGCCCGGCCAGGCGCAGATTGTCGCGGCCAACCGTCGCGGCGCGGCGGGCGCACCGGCATGACCGCGGTGCGGCTGGGACTGCGTGCCAACGCCGCTCAGTTCTCGCTGCTGGTCGGCGTGAACGCCCTGGTGGGAGGCATGGTCGGGCTCGAGCGAAGCGTTCTGCCGCTTGTCGGCGAGCACGACTTTGGCCTCCACTCCAAGACTCTCATCCTCTCCTTCGTGTTGGCATTCGGCGTCGCGAAGGCGTTCACCAACCTCGCTGCCGGTAGCCTGGCTGAGCGGTTCGGTCGCAAGCGCGTGCTGGTGATCGGGTGGCTGGCCGCTGTGCCTGTGCCGGTGCTGATCGGGTTGGCGCCCAGCTGGGGTTTCATCGTCGCCGCCAACGTCCTGCTTGGCATCAACCAGGGACTGGCCTGGTCCATGACGGTGATCATGAAGATCGACCTGGCCGGCCCGGCCCGCCGCGGCCTGGCGCTGGGTCTCAACGAGGCGGCCGGATACCTCGGTGTCGCCGCCGCGGCGTTCACGACCGGCGTGCTCGCCGCAAGCTACGCACCGCGCACCGTGGTCTGGGTGGGCGCGGCGATCATCGCCCTCGCTGGCACCGTGCTGTCGGCGCTGTTCGTGCGCGATACCGGGGCGCACGTCGCGCTTGAGCAGCGCGGCCACGACAGCGGCGACGCCCCGCACACACTGCGAACCGCGTTCGCGACTGCCAGCTTTCGCGACCCGGTGCTGCGGGCATGCAGCCAGGCGGGGCTCGTCAACAACCTCAACGACGCGCTCGCCTGGGGGCTGGCGCCGCTGTTTCTCGCCGCCCACGGCGCCAGCGTGCAGGACATCGCGATCGTCGCCGCCGTGTACCCGGTGATGTGGGGCGCCGGCCAGCTGGTAACCGGCTGGCTGAGCGATTACACGGGTCGAAAACCGCTGATCGCGAGCGGCATGCTCGTTCAGGCCGGCGCCCTCGCCATCCTTGTGGCAGGGAACGGCGCCTTCCCGCCGTCGCTACTGGCTGCCTTCCTGCTCGGCGTGGGCACGGCGATGGTCTACCCGACGCTGATCGCCGCGGTCTCGGACGCATGCCAGCCGCGCGACCGCGCCCGGGTCGTCGGCGTCTACCGCTTCTGGCGGGATTTCGGCTTCGCGCTGGGGGCGCTGATTGCCGGGATCGGCACCGACCTCGCCAGCCCCACAGCGGCGATCACCCTTGTCGCGACGCTCACCGCCTCGAGTGGCCTGGTCGTGGCCGCTACGACGTGGCAGTCACGTCCCGTTGCTCCTGTCATCGGAACACCTGTGACCCCGAACGGAGGACATCAATGGCGATAGAAGTCGAGGGCCTCGACGTCGCGTTGCTGCGCTCGGAGATCCAGCGCACCTACGCTGATGTCTCGACCCAGCCAGACCACGAGTTCATATTTCCGACCGGGCGCGCGTGGGCGCTCGATCTCGGCTACCCCGAGGATCTACTGGCGCGGGTGCCTGAGGCGTCGTGTGAGTCGTTCGCGGGAGTCGCGAACCCGTTCTCGATGGGAGCGCTCCAGCCCGGTGAGGACGTTCTCGACGTCGGCTCCGGCGCGGGCATGGACTCGCTGGTAGCGGCCCAGATGGTGGGCGCCTCTGGGTCGGTCACCGGCATCGACATGACGCCGGAGATGGTCGTCAAGGCGCGCGGCTCGGTCGCCGAGATGGGACTCGGCAACGTCACGATCGTCGAGGGCAGCGCCGAGCACCTCCCATTCGACGATGCCTGCTTCGACGTGGTCATCTCCAACGGAGTGATCGACCTGATCCCCGATAAGGACGCCGTGTTCTCCGAGATCACCCGGGTACTCCGGCCGGGTGGTCGCATCCAGCTCGCCGATGTGACTATCCAGAACCCCGTCTCCGAAGAGAGTAAACGGGACATCGACCTGTGGGCCGGTTGAATCGCAGGGGCTCTGCTGGAAGCAGAGTACGAGAGTCGGCTGATCACTCACGGCTTCAAGGAGATCCGCACGGGTGACCTGATCGACACCTACGCGCGATCGGCCTTTGAGGACACCCGCCGAAAGGCCGAGAAGTTCGGTGCGCGCGGCACCACCGTGAGGGCCACCAAACCTTGACGACACTAGACGCGGGGTGGGCCGCCCTCGGGCGCGGCGACTGGGCAGGAGCCCGAACCGCGTTCGAGTGTGGCCTTGCTGACGGAGAGACCCCAGAGGCGCTCGAGGGGATCGGCTGGGCCGGCCATATGCTGGGCGAGGAGCGGCTGACGATCGACTCCCGCGAGCGCGCATACCGCCAATACCTCGACCGGGGAGACCGCAGCTCGGCGGCCCGGGTCGCATCGTTGCTCGCCGCGGACTGCCTCATGTTCCGCGGCGAAGCGGCCGTCGCGAACGGATGGTTGCAGCGAGCACACAGCCTGATCGACGACCTCGAGCCGGGCGTCGATCACGGCTGGCTCGCCATCCACGAAGGCCACATCGCCGTGTCGCTCACCGAGGACACGGCCAAGGCACGGCAGCTGGCCGCGCAGGCGATCGAGCTTGGGCGCACATTCGGCGCCCCCGAGCTGGAGATGCTCGGGCTCGGACTCGAAGGCCGTGCACTGGTGAGCGACGGCGAGCTGGACGAGGGCATGCGCCGCCTCGACGAGGCCACCACGGTGGCACTCGACGGCGAGGCGCGGCTGCTGTACTGCGTCGCCTGGGCCTGCTGCTACCTGATCTCCGCATGCGAGCGCGTACGGGATTACGAACGGGCCGCCGAGTGGTGTGGCCGCGTCGGCGACTTCTGCGGCCAGCACGACATCTTCCTGCTCAACATCTGCCGCGCCCACTACGCCAGCGTCCTCAGCTGGCAGGGCCGGTGGGACGAGGCCGAGACCCAGCTGAACGAAGCCGTCGGGGGTCTGCGTGCCTCCCGGCCGCCCATGGTCGGCGACGCGCTGGCACGGCTGGGCGAGCTACGCCGACGGCAGGGCCGGCTGGCGGAAGCCGAGGAGCTGTTCGCGCAGGCCGAATCGCACACGATCACGCTGCTTGGCCGGGCCCAGCTCGCCCTCGACCGCGACCAGGCGGAAGAGGCGGCCGAGCTTGCCGATCGCTACCTGCGCCGGTTCCCGGAACGCGGCAGGGTGGAGCGAAGCGCCGGGCTGGAGGTAGCAGCCAGGGCGTTCGCGGCATGCCGCGACCTGGAGCGGTCCGAAGATTCCCTTTCGGAGCTCCGCGGCATCGCGGCGCGGGCGAAGACGCGACCGATCCAAGCTGCCCTGTACGCCACGGAGGGCGCGCTGGCCGCAGCCCGCGCCGACCACAACACCGCGCGGTGCTCGTTCGAGGACGCAATCGACTTGCTCACTGCTTGCGACGCACCCTACGACGCCGGGCGCGTGCGTCTTGAGCTTGCCGCCACGTTGGCAGCGCAGGGACGAGAAGATCGGGCTCGGCGCGAACTTGAGGCCGCTATCGCGGCGTTCAGGGAGATGGGAGCGGCGGCCGAGCGTGACCGCGCGGAGGCGATGCTGGAGACGCGCCGGGACACCGACTCTGCGATCGACGGCCCACTTGCCCGGTTAAGCGCTCGCGAGCTGCAGGTGCTCGGCCTGGTAGCGGAGGGGCTCACGAACCACGACATCGCCCAGCGACTGGTGCTGAGCGAGCACACGGTCAACCGGCACGTCGCCAACATCCTGCGCAAGCTCGGCCTCAACTCGCGGACCGCGGCAGCGACACTCGCCGGCCGCTACGGCTTCGGATAGCAGGACCTAGCCATTCGGGGGCCTGCCCGAAGTTGGCTCGTTTCGGCGAAGTCGCGCCCGGCTTTCGCGCGTATGTTGTCCGCACAGTCACTGAGTAGGACTGACGGTTGATCGGAGGAGAACATGCGACAGACCTCAGCCACTAACCTGGGCGACGTGTTCGTGACGGCGCTGGTCGACGGCGACACTCCGCGGCTCGCGGAGACGCTTGCCCCCGACGTGCAGATGCGGGCCCTAATCCCGCCCGGCCCGATCGAGGTGCTCGGGGCCGAGGCGGTGGCGGGAAAGTTCGCGACCTGGTTCGGCAGCGCGGAGCGGCTGGAGCTGATCCGGTCGGCTAGCGAGCCAGTCGCCGACCGACTGCACGTCAGCTACCGACTGCGAGTTAGACGCGCGGGCGATCCGTGGAACGTGGTGGAACAGCACCTACTGTGTGCCCACGACGGAGGTCGAATAACAGCGCTCGACCTCATCTGCAGCGGCTTCCGCCCCGAATACGCCGCCAGCTAAGACACGGCGCCCCGCGGAGGGCAAGCGCGCCGGACAACAGTCAGAGCAACCGAGCCAGCGCAGTGGCTGGCCAGACACCAATCGAGGTGAGAAGCAATGAACGGGAAGGTGCTCATAAACCTTGCGACCGGCATGGAAGACGCCGAACGGGTGCTCGTCGCATTCCTCGTCGCAACTGCAGCAGTCGCTCAAGGCAAGCAGGTCGTCGTGTGGACAACCAAGGATGCCGTACGCCTAGGCCTCCCCGGTGAAATGGCCGGCGTCGCCTGCAAAGGCTGCCCTCCGCTCGAGCGCCTCCTCGAGCAGTTCGTCGACGGAGGAGGCGAGCTTTGGCTATGCCCAATCTGCCTCAGCGCTCGAGAACTCGACGACGCGGAGAAGATCGCCAACACCAAGGTGGTCGGCGCCACCCCCATGTGGGAATGGGCAGGCAGCGACACAACTGTGTTCAGCTACTGAGCTGCGCCGTCCAGTGCACACACCCCGACAGCGCTACGGAGGGGCTAGCCCTTGGCCAAGCGCGTAGCCATTAGGCTCTCCTCTTGTCTGGGCGGCTGGTCGCTTGTGGTGGAATGACCCGGCAGCCCGCCCACTCGCGCTATGAACTGCTGCACACCAACCGGCTACCGAACCATCTTCGGCGCCAAGACCGTCCAACGAGACGCGCGCCGCTACCGCCGCAAAGGTCTCACCGGCTCCGCCGGATGGCTCCGCAACGCGCTCAGCGAAGATGGCGTGACCGAGCGGTCGGTGCTCGAGGTCGGCGGTGGCATCGGCAGCCTACAGATCGAACTGCTCGAAGCGGGAGCGAGCCACGCCACGAACGTCGAGATCGTCGACAACTACGAAGACACTGCCCGCTCACTCATCTCAGAGCACGACGTGGAGGACCGGGTCGAGCGCCACATCGCAGATTTCGCTGTGCAGCCGGAACGGCTGCCGGCTGCCGACATCGTGATCATGCACCGCGTCATCTGCTGTTACCCCGACCCCGACACGCTCACCTCGGCGGCCTGTGGCCGCGCGAAAGACCGCGTGGCAATCACCATTCCCCGCGAGGCGCCGTGGGTCAAGCTGGGCTTCTGGGCCATGAACCGGTGGTTGCGGATACGCCAAATCGCCTTCCGCGGCTACGTCCACCCACACGCGCGGATACTCGATGTCGCAGCCACGCATGGCTTTCGCGCCAGCCACCACGCTAGCGGCCCGCTCTGGGAGAGCTTCATCCTCCAGCACTCATCATCCGCCGGGCACGGGACGGCGGATGTCTGATGGCGAGCGTGACTGATGATCGCTGGTGGCGGGGATTCGACGATGTCATTCTCGATGCTCTTCCTGCCAACTCGCGCGTCCTCGACGTCGGCTGCGGAGACGGCGGGCTCGTGCGTCGCCTGGCGCTAGGAGGGCTCGACGCGTTTGGAGTCGACCCGCGCGCCCCCACCGAACCGCGCATGATCCAGGAAAAGGTCGAAAGCGTCGGCGACATAGGGACGTTCGACGCGGTCTGCTCGGTGATGTCACTCCACCACGCAGACCTCGAACCGGCATTTACCGCGCTGACGCGTGTGCTTCGCCCAAAGGCCCAATTGTTCGTGTACGAGTTCGCATGGGAAGCCTACGACGAGCGCGCAGCAGCATGGCTCGCCGAGCGCGACATGTCGGAGGCAGACAACTCGGTAACCGGATGGAACGCCGAACACGCAGAGCTCCACCCTGCCAACACCATCCGCGCCATGATCGCCGAGACGTTCGACCTTGAGAGCGAGTTGGAGCGCCCATACCTGGCACGAATGCTCCGCTCCCACGACCTCGAGCACGAAGAGCAGGCGATGATCGAGGACAACAAGCTACCCGCACTCGGTCGATGGTATGTCGCCCGTTCCTCTTGAAGCATGTCGGCTCATCAGCCGTGTCGTTTCCGTGCCGGTCCGCCTGACGGGCTGCTCCCAGGCTTTTGACGAGGTGGCGGCTCCGCTAGTGCTCGTGCGACAGGTCGATCTCGCCGGGCTCGGTGGTGGAGACGACGCGCCAGGAGTCCCAGGTGATCTTGAGGATGACCAGGGTGATGGCGAGGCCGATCAGCGGGTCGGCGCGGGGCAGGCCGATGGCGACCAGGGCGGCGCTTGCGATCACGGCCAGGGAGACGAAGCCGTCGACGCGGGCGTGGTTTCCGTCGGCGATCAAGGCGGGGCTGTGCAGTCGTCGGCCGGCTCGGAGTCTGACCTGGGCGGCGATCTCGTTTCCGATGAAGCCGATCACGCCGGCCGCCGCCAATACCCAGAGATGGGTCAGCGTCTGGGGGTGGAGCAGCCGCTGGACTGACTCGTAGAAGGCGACGCAGGCGGAGAAGAAGATGACGGCCACGACGGCCAGGCCGGCGAGCTTCTCGCCCCGGAAGCTGCGCAGCAGAAACGCGATACCCAGCGGGATCGCGGTCAGCGCGTCACCGAAGTTGTGCACCAGATCCGCAAGCAACGCCACCGACCCGGACGCGACGAAGATGACGAGCTGCGCGACGGCGGCTACGCCGAGCACGCCGAGGCTGACCGCAACGGCCTTGACGCCTTCACGAGAGCGGATGATCGAGCGGTCGATCAGGCCGTGGGAGTGGCCATGATCGCCATGAGAGTGATCGAGGCCGTGCCCGTGGCCATGCCCGTGCTCCTGGCCATGCCCGCCGTGATCATGCGCATCTTCGTGATGCTCGTGATTGTGGGCAGCGGGATCCTCGTGCCGCTGTCCGGGCGGGTGTTCGTGCTCGTGGCTGTGCTCGAGTTCACCGTGGCGGTGGGTATGGGTGTGGACGGTGGTCATGAAGCCACAGTACTGCCCGATGGCCGAAGTCTGGCCGCGTTGACGGGGCTGGCGTGCGCGCGCCCGGTGGGATATCTTCATGATTGTGAAGGCATCTGATCAATCAGTCGTGGTCCCGCTCGATCGGTGCGAGGTGGCGTGCGTCGATCCCGAGCGTGTCGCCGCGGTCGCTGAGCGGCTGCCGGATGAGCGGGAGAGCCAGCGCTTGGCCGAGTCGTTTCGGGTGCTGTCCGACCCGGGCCGCGTGCGCTTGATCGTGGCTCTGCTCGAAGGCGAGCTGTGCGTTTGCGACCTAGCCGCCGTCACCGGACTATCCGAGACGGCCTGCTCCCACAACCTGCGGCTGCTGCGCTCAGCACGCCTGGTGCGCTACCGAAAGCAGGGCCGAAACGTCTACTACGCACTCGACGACGCCCACATCCGGCTCCTGCTCGACGTGGGACTCCAGCACATCGGTGAGGACGAATAGTGGCGCACACGCATGCGCACGCTCACGCCGCCGGTCACAGTCACCCGGGTGACCGCACCGCGGCGATATTTACCCCTCCCAGCATGATCACGCTGGGCATACCCCGACGCGAATAACGTTGAAACCTGCGCGTGAACAGGTGTGGCTATTTCAGCGCGCGGATGATGATCGCGATCGCTCGGAATGGGAGGAGTACGAGTTGGATGACGGCCGACAGCACAAGCCTAGGAGGCACCCACCGCTCGACTCTACATCGCTTGAGGGGTTATGAGGGGCGGGCTCGCCCACCCGAGGCGCGTGCCCTGGTGGGCGACCCCGAGCATGCAGCCGATCTCGCGCATAGTCCAATGCGCGGTGTGGGCGGCCCGCAGTCCGATGGTACGAGCCACGATCGCGCTTGCCAAGCGTCCGTCGCAGCGTCGCCTTGGCCCGACCCTCCCCAGCGTTGGGCGTAGGCCAGTCAGGAGCGCCCCGCGCGGACTGGAGGTCGGCGGGCGCTCCGACCAGACACCGCAATGCCAGGGCTGGCCCGCGCGCGAAGCAAACACAGAAGATCGCTACGTGGCGGATCGCCCGCGGCGGGTGTAGGGTCACAGGGACGCCGCGGAGTCAGCGGCGAGGCCCGGTTCGTAGCCGCGCCTCGGATGTCACACGGGTACTCTGGCAAACCGCCGACCATCGTGCGTGCACGCGGAAGTGAGCCGCACCCGAACCTCAGCCAAGGCGGCTGGCTTACGAACCGGATGCGCAGTAGCCGGATCCCGGCATATACGTGCGCCGGTCGCGTGCGGTTTGCATGCTGCCACACAATCCCTCGGCCCCCTCATCGCCGTACTCGGGATGTCAACAACAACACATCCGATACCGAGGTGAAATCATGAACGTGCGAATGGGAACGCTGGCCGGACTGGTAGCGGCGGTGGCGCTGGCCGCCGGCTGCGGCTCGATGTCGGCCTCCGGCACCAGTGGCGGTGGCGGCTCGGCCAACACCACGGTGCAAAGCGCGAACAACTCCAAGCTCGGCACGAGCGTGCTGGTAAACCACACGGGCATGACCCTCTACACGCTGTCCGCCGAGCAAGGCGGCCGCTTCATCTGCACCACGAGCTCGATGATCCCAGGCGGCAGCGCCTCATGCCTGACGTTGTGGCACCCGCTGACGGTGGCCAAGGGCAGCAAGCCGACCGGCGCAGCGCAGCTGGGCACCATCACCCGGCCGGACACCGGCGCCACCCAGGTCACCTGGCACGGCCGGCCGCTCTACACGTTCACCGGCGACAAGGCGCCCGGTGACGCATCGGGCAACGGCTTCAAGGACGTCGGCGTCTGGAAGGCAGCCACGCTGGGTGCCGCATCCTCCAGCTCGTCCAACGGCGGCGGCGGATACGGCTACTGATTGGCCTGTGGCTATCGGGCCCGGCGGAGCGGAGCCAGCCCGCCACCTCTTCTCCCATCGAGGTGGGCGGGCTGGCACCGCGCCAGCGTTTGGACTACGTGGCCATCGCCCGGTCTTCGGCTTCCATCCTCGCCGAGATGGCATCGAGCACCGCGTACTCGGCTTCCTCGACCGTCGCGTACGCGTAGTCGATCGCAAACAACGCGTCGGCCTCGGCATCGTCAGCACGCGCCTCCGCCCGCCTCGCGTCACGCTGATCCTTCTTGTCATCGATGCTCTGACGCACCTGGGCCATATGGTTGCCCCACGACTTCTGCAAGTCGTTCCACGACGCTGAGATGTGGGCGCCGGTCGCAGTTGCGCTTCGCTGGAGCTCCTCGGCGTGCGCCTCTGCCTTTGCCCTCGCCTCGTCGGCGGATCTCTCGACGTCCGCCTTTGCCTGGTTGCGAGCAGCCGAGGCGTGATCCTCGGCCTCCTTCGTCCGTTCTGACAGCTTCGCCAGCTTCTGCGAAGCGTCCATGAGCTTGTCCGACGTTGTCATTGGACCTCCCCTGGGTCGTCGGTTTCGCTCTCCGCCCCAACCGGCGATGCTACTCCCGCCGACCGCCATCGGCAACCGACTCAAACGCCCCGGTCAAGCCCCCGTCGAGGATCGGCCAAGCCCGCTCCGCGCCGAGCTACGACGCTCGCAGCAACCGCGCTTGAGCCATCCGGCAGCGCCGGCAGCTCGCGATGTGTGACTGCTCACGTGCGGTCGGCGCCAGTGCCTGGACGAGGCGGTTGCGCACGCGGGTGCACTCGCTCCTGACCTGGTTTCGGTCCTCGAGCAGGTTCCTGCGGGCACGGATCAGGAGCGACTCGACGGCTCCGGGCGTGGTTTCCAGAACATCGGCGATCTCATCCTGGGAAAGGCCGCTCCAGTGCCGCAGCACGAACGCCTGGTGCTGGCTCTCCGGGAGCGCCCACAGCATCGACCGGACGGCCGCGAGCGCTTCCGCTTCCTCCGGGTCCGGCTGATCGCGCGCGACGAGACGCCGATCGCCCGGCACCATCGACGCCTCTCGGCGGTCGCGAAGCACGTTCAGCGACCGGTGCTTGGCCGCCTTGATCAGCCATCGGCGCGGATGCAACAGCTCGGTGCCCGTCTCGAGCGTTCCGAACGCCTGCAGGAAGACGAACTGGACGACGTCCTCGGCGTCCTCTCGCCGGCCGGTGAGATGCAGTGCGTAGCGGAACACGTCCGTCGCGTGCGATTCGTACAGCGCGGCCAGCCGCGCTGCGTAGCGGGAATCCTGTGCCTGCATGTGTTCACACTCTCCGAGTACCCGGGCCGCGGATGGTTCCCGCGGTCATTCTTGGTATCGGCATCACGTGCGACCCGATCAAGCAGTTCGCACCACGTGGGGTCACCCGATCGGGTGGTTTTTGGCGAATCACGTAAGGTGCTCGGTCATGGCCCATCAGGGGGGCAGGCCAGGCAGGTTCAGCCGGCGGACGCTGTTGTCGGCGGCCGGTGCCGCGCTCGTCTCCGCCGACCTCGCCGCCACGGCCAGGGCCGGCGTCCTGTTCGACCAGCGGTTCGACCGCATGCGCGACCGACATGGTTGGGGCCGCCACTGGTACGCGCGCCACTTCTCGCTGGTGTTCGACGTCCACAGGGGCCGTGGCCGGCTGCACCTCCCGGCCGGCCTCAAGTCCACCGCCCCGAGCCAGCCGATCCCCGTGTTCTTGCTCGACCACGAGTGCCGGGACGCTACGCATGAGCTGCACTTCCGGGTGACGCACGGAGGCCTGCGGCCGGGCATCGTGCTGCGCCGCCTCGATGCGTTCCACTACCTCGCGGTCACCGTCGAGCATCGGCGGCTGGTGCTGGCGTCCTACAGCCGAACGGAGCGCAACGTGCTGGCACACGCACGCGTGCTGGGGCTCGACACCGGCCCCCACGTGCTGCGCGTGGCCATCTCCGGGCGCACGCTCCGGGCAGGCCTGTGGACGGCGGGCCACCCTCCCAGCACGCAGCTCGCGGCGCGAATGCCAAGCGTCGCCGGCGGAACGCCGGGTGTGCTCCTGGTTGCGCCGGCGGACAGGAAACCCGGATCGTTGCTGGTCAGCCGTTACCTGCTTTCGGCTCGGCGGTTTCGACCCACCGCCCCACAGGCCGCGCTGCTCGTCACCGGCACCCCGCAGGCGAACGGCGACGGGATCAGCGTCGGGCTGAGAGCCGCCTGCGATATCCCCGCTTCTGTCCAGTTTGAGTGGTCGTCCGACCCGTCGTTGACCCGGGCGGTCGGACGGTCGGCGGTGCACCGGCCGGGGCCGCCGTTCTCGGCCCGCGACCAGATCGTGCTGACCGACTCCCGTCCCGTCTACTGGCGCGCACGCTTCGTGTCGACCGGCAGCCGCGCGGTGGGCATCTCACGCACGCAGCTGTACGCGCCACAGCTCGGACGGCTCGTGATGGGGGCGGCTTCCTGCGCGCATCTCTGGCAGCAGCCGGCCTACAACGGGCTCGCCCGGCTGCTCGACGTTGCACCGGCCGCGCCCGCGTTGCTCATCTACCAGGGCGATCTCGGCTACGCCGGAAACTCACGGTTCTCAAGCTACGTCGAGGCACCCGACTTCTACTTCGAGCGCTTCACAAGGACGCTCAGCGACCCCCACTTCGCGGCGGTGCGGGCGCGCGTGCCGGTCGGATTCACCGGCGATGACCACGACTATTCCCGGCAGAACAACGCGCCCCCGTCGCGGTTCCCGGCGTGGTCGCTGCCGCTGTGGAACCACGTGCACGCCGACCCGTCCACGCTCGGCTACTACGACGCCCGCTTCGGTGACGTTCACTGCTTCACGCTCGACGGCCGCCGCTACGCCGATCCCGTGGACCAGCCGAATACGCCGGCCAAGACCAAGCTCGGCACGGCCCAGCGAGACTGGCTGGAATCCAGGCTCGCGACAACCGACGCATCGCTGGCGGTCGTGTTCAGCGCCGACGTCTTCGCCTCGCGCCCGAATCCCGACTGCTTCCTGTTCGGATGGCCCGACGAGTACCGCCGGCTGATGACGGCGTTCATGGATGCTCAGCTGCGCGGAGTGCGCGTCGTCGTCCTGAGCGGTGACGCGCACGGGCTCCGCATCCACCACCACCCTGATCCGGGCGCGCGGGCGCGGGCCGCGGGCCTTTCGATCGTCGAGTTCGTCTGCTCGGGCCTCTCGCCTCGTTCCTGGGAGCCCGCCACGGCCGACGACGGCACCCTCGACCCGCAGCGATCGGTCATGCAGCACCGCGGCCTTGGCATGATCGACATCGATCCCCCGGGCACGCCCGGCCGCAGCATCACCCTGCGCGCGATCAGCGGCGAGGACGGCGGGCCGGACGACCTGTTCCCGCCGCTCGTGCTCCACTATGCACCGACCCCGGACGGCGCGCTGAAACTGAGGCCGCCTCCGGCTGCCCCGCGACATTTCGAGCGCGGCCCGCTCGAGTAGCGCCCGGATCTGGCATCGTTCCCGCCATGAGCGACCTGCCCGAGCACGTCCGGCGAAACCGCGAGGTCTGGGACCGGTACGCGCCCAAGTACGTCGAGCCCGGTCACCACTCATGGGCCAGCGACGCGCCCTCCTGGGGCATCTTCGGCATCCCCGAGTCCGAGCTGGGCGTGCTGCCACGGCGGCTGGACGGCCTGGACGCGATCGAGCTCGGCTGCGGTACGGCGTACGTGTCGGCCTGGCTGGCACGACGCGGTGCGCGCCCGGTCGGCATCGACAACTCGCCGGCACAGCTCGAGACCGCTCGCCGCTACCAGCACGAGTTCGGGATCGAGTTCCCGCTGCACCTGGGCAACGCCGAGCAGACACCGTTTCCCGACAACAGCTTCGATCTCGCCATCTCCGAGTACGGCGCCAGCATCTGGTGTGACCCGTATCGCTGGATCCCCGAGGCCTCGCGCCTGCTGCGCCCGGGCGGGCAGCTGATCTACCTGGTCAACGGCACCATCCACATGCTCTGCACGCCCGACCTCGAGAGCGAGCCGGCCACCGACCGGCTGCTTCGCGACTACTTCGGCATGCACCGCTTCGAGTGGCCGGACGACACCTCCGTCGAGTTCCACGTCGGCTACGGCGACATGATCCGGCTGCTGCGCAGCAGCGGCTTCGAGGTCGAGGACCTGATCGAGGTGCGCCCGCCCGCCGACGCCACCAGCCGCCATCCGAATGCGCCGGTCGAGTGGGCGCGCCGCTGGCCGGTCGAGGAGATCTGGAAGGCGCGCAAGCGCTCCTAGCGCCGCCTGCCGGCGAACCGATCCGGAGCGCCGCCCGAAAGGTCAGGAGTCACACCCCTTCCAAAGGAGCTTCGCCATGCCTGACGTGTCACCCATCCAGCTGATCATCGTGATGATCATCGCGCTGGTCGTGCTCGGCCCCAAGCGCCTGCCTGAGATGGGCAAGTCGCTCGGCAAGGGCATCCGCGAGTTCAAGCAGTCGGTCAGCGGCGACGAGCACCCCCCGCTGCCGGCACCGATCCCGCCCGCCGAGACCACCCACCAGGGCTAGCCCGTTGCTGCGCCGCCCCCGCGTCCACCCCGACGCCCAGCTGACACTGGTCGATCACCTCGACGAGTTGCGCGGCCGACTGGTCGTGGTGCTGGCGGTGCTGACCGTCGCGGTCGGCATCTGCTTCTGGCAGTCGGCGGCGATCCTGAACGCGATGGCGGCGCCGCTCCCCCAGCCGGGCGGGCACGCGTACCGGTTCCTGGCCACCAGCCCGCTGGACGGCATCCTCACCTCGATCTCGGTCGCGATCTACGGCGGCCTGCTCCTGGCGATGCCGATCGCGACCTACCAGCTCTACGCCTTCCTGATCCCGGCCGTTTCCGAGCAGCATCACCGCTCGCTGCGCCCGCTGACGCTGATGATCCCGACGCTGTTCATCGTCGGAGCCGTGTTCGCGTGGTTCCTGGTGGTGCCGCCCACGATCGGCTTCCTGGTCGGCTACAACGACCAGGCATTCAACTACCAGTTGCGGGCCAAGGACTACGTCCAGTTCGTGCTGCTGACGCTGCTGGCGATGGGCCTGGTGTTCGAGATGCCGGCGGTGATGCTGGTGCTGGCGCGGCTGCGGATCATGAGCTCGGCCCTGATGCGGCGCCACTGGCGGGCATCGATCGTCGCCCTCGCCGTGCTGGCGATGCTGCTCCCGGGCGTCGACCCGATCTCGTTCATCGTCGAGTTCATCCCGCTGCTGGCTCTGTACGGGCTGTCCTACTTCATCGTGCTGGCAGTCGAGCGGGGCCGCGGAGGCGAGCTGCCGACGCCGGACGTCGGGTAACCGTTCTAGGCGGCGCGGGCGCTGCGCTTGCTCTGGTACATGCGGTCGTCGGCAACCCGGATCAGCTGGTCGGGTGAGGTACCGTCGCGCGGATGCAGGGCGATGCCGATGCTTGCCGTGATCGAGAACTGCGCCACCGGCGTGTCGACCGGTTCGGCCAGCACCGCCCGCACGCGTTCGGCGGCCTGCACCGCCAGCTCGCCCGCCTGATCCGGCGACAGCCCGCGCAGCAGCACGACGAACTCGTCGCCGCCGTGGCGGGCCACCAGATCCTCGCCGCGCACCGCACGCCGCAGCCGCCCGGCCACCTCGGCCAGCACCGCATCACCGGCCATATGGCCGTGCTGGTCGTTGACCGCTTTGAACCCGTCCAGGTCGACGAACAACAGCGCCGTTCCGCCACCGCCGGCCGCTATCGCCTCGGCGATCGCGTCATACAGCGACCGCCGGTTCGCGAGCTGCGTAAGGCCGTCGTGGTAGGCGATCTGCTTCAGCGCCTGCTGCGCCTCGCGGCGAGCCACATCCAGCTGGTCGCGCTCGACGAACAGCAGCGCCATCCGCGTCAGCACCAGCACCGCGATCAGAGCGCCGATCAACGCCAGCGCACGCACGTCCCTGGGACTGTGAGCCGCGTCGAAGCCGAGCGTGGCCGGGGTCGCCAGCAGCGCCCCGGTCAGCAGCGCCATTCGCCCCAGGGTCAGCTGCCCGTAGGGCGACTTGGCCGACTCGATCGGCTCGCGCACCGCCGGAGACAGCGCGGCGGCGCCCAGCAGGACGTAGAAGGCGAAGTACCCGATGTTCACGTAGGAGGTGGCCGTGAAGCTCGCGTCCACCCGCATCCGGGCGTAGATGATGTCGGTCACGAGCACCGTCGCGAACGCCGCCGTCGCCCAGCGAAGGGCGGTGTTGCGAAGGCCGCCGACGAAGGCTAGCTGCACGACGCCGAGCAGCAGCAGGTAGTCCATGGTCGGATAGATGACGGTGATCGCGCCGGTCAAGGTGGAATTGTGATGCGCCGCGGCGGAGGGCGCGATGGCCGCGAACCACACCACCAGCCCTGCCGCCAGGCCGACGATGGAGGCGTCGACCAGGTCGGACGCGCGCGGCCGTCCGCCGCGCACCAGCAGCGCGATGGCGAGCAGCAGCGGCAGGTAGGCGAGCAGGTAGAACACGTCGGCACCGGAGGGGAAGGGCGCCTCGTTGCCGGTGATCCAGCGGTAGGCATTCCAGAAGCTGTCGCCGCCCACCCACAGCGCGATCCCGATCAGGATCGCGGTCCAGGCCGGCCCTGAGCGGTGGCGGAGGTTGCCGCGCCAGATCGCGGCCACGGCGCTGACGCCGACCGCCTCGTAGATCACGTGCTGCATGTTCGGGCTGGCGGGCACCACGAAGTAGGCGGCGCTCAGCGCCGCGCCGATCGCCAGGTAGGCGATCGGCTCGCGGTTGCGGGCGAAGACTGCGGGCAGCAACGAACCCATCACGGGCTATATCGCCCCGGCGGAGGGAGGCGGCCATCCCCCACACGGGTGACGCGGGGCGTTACTCGCCGGCCGGGAAGTTGTAGCTCTTGTCGGGCTTGAAGCCCGGCGGCGGCGTGCCCTGCAGGATCGTGATGGCGTCGTGCTCCTTCATCACGTGCGCGCCGAACTGCGTGCTGGGCTTACCGTCGACCCACATCTTGACGCCGCCGCAGTAGCCGCCGATGCACTGCGAGTTGAACCGCAGGCCCCAGACGTTGAACACCTCCTGGAGGTTCGGCGTGAAGTTCTTCTCGTCGGCCTCCATGTGGATCACGCCGGTGTCGTCGTGGGTGTGGATCGGCGACAGCAGCTGCGCCGCCTCGTCGATGCCGATCAGCGCCGGCACCGGCGCCTTGTGGCCGTCCGCGTAGATCGTGATGTGGGCGTGGTAGTGCGTTGCGTAGCCCGTCGTCGAGTTCGCCGTCGGCATGTTCATGGCCGTCAGTGCAGCCTGCAGGTTCGTGTAGTTGGGCGGCCACGTGCCCTGGCTGACCCAGTCCACCTTGGCCGTCGAGTTGCGCTGCGTGATCACCGTCGCGGTCTGATTGCCGGAGCCGGACGAGCCGCCTCGCGTGATCAGCAGCGCAGCCACGACCGCGATCGCCGCGACCAGGATGGCGCCGCCCACCACCCACGCCCAGGGCGGCACGCCGCCCGGGCCGCTCTTTCGGACCGGCGCGCGCCCGTGACGCGCGATGCCCTCGCCACTGCCGAGGCGGCGGGCGCGATTCTCGTTTGTGCGCTGTTTCTGGCGTTGGCTCATCGGGCCGGAACTATAGACTTCGAATCTGATGCATCCGCGCAGCGAGGCTCACCCGGCGGTGCGGTTCTGCCCCTACTGCGGACAGCCGTTGGGCAGCTTCTTCGGCGCCCGGATCGAGGGCGGTGCGGCCTGGTGCGACCGCTGTCAGGAATGTTTCAAGGTCGAACACGTTGTAGATAGTGAGGACATTAACGACCCGCCAGAGCCACAAGTTGGCGGTGTCGAGACGACTGGAGAGCAATGAGCGAGATTCGCGATGTGATCATTATCGGCGGTGGGCCCGCGGGCTATACCGCCGCGTTGTACGCCGCCCGCGGCAACCTGCGGCCGCTGGTGTTCGAGGGCTTTGCCTACGGCGGCCAGCTGATGATCACGAGTGACGTCGAGAACTACCCCGGCTTCGTGGACGGGATCATGGGCCCCGAGCTGATGGCGACGATGCGCAAGCAGGCCGAGCGGTTCGGCGCCGAGCTGGTTGCGGCCGACGTCAGCCGCGTCGACTTCTCGGGCCACCCGCTGAAGGTCTACGTCGGCGACGAGGAGCACTTGGCCCGCAGCGTGATCGTGGCCACCGGCGCCACGGCGCGCCAGATCGGCCTGGCCAGCGAGCAGCATCTGCAGGGCATGGGCGTCAGCTACTGCGCGGTCTGCGACGCCAGCTTCTTCCGCGCCAAGCAGGTGATCGTGGTCGGAGGCGGCGACAGCGCGATGGAGGAGGCCAGCTTCCTGGCAAAGTTCGCCGACCAGGTGAAGGTGGTGCACCGGCGCGACGAGTTCCGCGCGTCCAAGATCATGATCGACTACGCCCGCTCCAAGGACAACGTGGAGTTCATCACCAACGCCACCGTGGACGAGGTGCTGGGCGCCGACGAGGGACGCGTGACGGGCGTGCGGCTGCGCGATACCGTCACCGGCGAGCACCGCGACCTGCCGGCCGACGGCCTGTTCGTGGCGATCGGGCACGACCCCACGACGGGGCTGTTCAAGGGCATCCTGGACATGGACGAGGCCGGCTACCTGGTGACGCAGCCAGGCTCCACCGCCACCAACATCGAGGGCGTGTTCGCCGCCGGTGACGTGGTCGACCACACCTACCGGCAGGCCGTGACCGCGGCCGGCATGGGCTGCATGGCGGCGCTGGACGCCGAGCGCTGGCTGGCGCACTCCCTGCCCGCCGCCGTGCCGGCGACGGCCGGCGAAGCCGCCTGAATCCATCTGCAATCTTCACCAGTACGCTTAGGTCATGGCTCGTTACTGGATCTGTCCGAATTGCGGCACCCGCGCCATCGACGATGACGGCCGCGACGGCCTGTCCCACCAGCAGGTGGGCTGCGCCAAGTGCGGGTTCGGGTTCCTGTTCGAATTGCTCGAGGACTTCTACCCGCCCGCCAACGCCGGGTTCGTTGCGTGCGACAAGGACACGCGGGTGATCTCGGCCGGCAAGGGCGTGTTCGAGCTGACCGGCTACGGCGAGGGCGAGCTGCTGGGAAAGCCGCTGGTGGACGCGTTCGGCCTGAGCGGGTTCAGCGCCGAGGCCAACCCCGTGTCCGTCGTGATGGAATGGGGCGTGCGCAAGCTCGACCAGCCGTTGGTGCTGCGGCACCGCAGCGGCCGCGAGAAGGCGGTGCGGGTCGACCTGTTCCCGGCGTACGACGAGGACGGCGGGCTGCTGGCCTCGCTGGCGCCCCGCAACGACTGACGCCTCAGCTGCCCAACCCCTCCAGCTCCGCCTCCACCAGCGCCTGGAACCGCTCCACCACCTCCAGCTGCCGCAGCCGGCGATCCACCAGCCGCCGCTCGGCTGCCTCGTCGCTCGACGTCAGCACGCCCAGCGCCTCCAGCACGGCGCAGTCGCGCACGCCCAGCTGCTCGCGCGCCCGGGACTCGAGCCGCAGCCAGCCCAGGCGCATGCGCGCGCCCTCCAGGTCGTCGCGCAGCCGCTCGGCGTGGCGGGAGAGCCGGTCGGCGTAGAGCTCGATCTCGATCCGTGTCATGCCACGATGATGCAGCGGCAGCGCGTCACGGGACAAGACCGCTCTCGTGCCGGAAGCGTCACAGGAACAGGTGCGCCGACGGGCACAGATCACGCACCGCGCACTCGGCGCAGCGCGGCCTGCGCGCGTCGCACACGCGCCGCCCGTGGAAGATCAGCACGTCTGAGACCTGCAGCCAGCGCTCGCGCGGGAACAGCCGCATCAGCGCCCGCTCCACCTTGACCGGGTCGGTGTGCCGCGTCAGCTCCAGCCGCCGCGAGACCCGGCCGACGTGCGTGTCCACCGCGATCCCGTCGCGCCGCCCGAACGCGTTCGACGACACCACCGCCGCCGTCTTGCGGCCGACCCCGTGCAGCGTCACCAACTCGTCCAGCGTCTCGGGAACGCGACCGTCGAACCGCTGCTCGATCCCAGCGCAGCACTCGCGGATCGCGCGCGCCTTGTTGCGGAAGAACCCGGTCGGACGGATCAGCTGCTCCAGCTCCGCCTGCGGCAGCGCCAGGTAGTCGGCGGGGGTGCGGCAGAGCGCGAACAGCGCCGGGGTGACCATGTTCACGCGCGCATCCGTGCACTGCGCCGAGAGGATGGTCGCCACCAGCAGCTCAAGCGGCGTCGTGAAGTCGAGTGCGATGTGGGCATCCGGATGCTCGGCCGCGAGCAGGTCGAGCAGCTGCACGGCCCGCTCGGAACGGGCGCTCACGAGGGCAGCGCCGGACCGGCGCAGAGCAGGTCGAGCGCCGGGCACTCGTTGCACCAGGGGCCGGGTCGCGGCAGGAACCGGCCCTCCAGGATCGGCGCGATCGAGGCGCGCACGCCGTCGCGCAGCGAGTCGACGTCGCCGGAGGTGAAGCTCCGCACAACCACCGCGTCGGGCTGGTCGAGGAACGCGTAGGTGACCTCCACCGATGAGGCGCCGCCCAGCAGCACCGCCAGCGCATAGATCGCGACCTGGTGCCCATAGCTGCGCTCGACCAGCTCGTCCGGGGTGCGATCGCCCAGCAGGTTGGTCTTGTAGTCGACCACCAGCGCCGAGCCGTCGGCGCTGCGGTGGTAGAGGTCGAACCGGCCTCTGATCAGCACGTCGTCGACCGCGAAGGCGAACGGCAGCTCGACGCTCACCCCCTGCAGGCCGCGCACGCGCTCGGCCAGCTGGGAACCGGCCCAGCTGGAAAGCATCCGCGCGATCCGCGCTTCGTCCTCGACCGTCGCATGGGGATAGAGCTCGCGCCAGCGCTCATCGTCGCGCTCGAGCAGCAGGTGCACGGCATCGCCGATCTCGACGCCGGCCATGCCCTCGCCTTGGGGCCGGTCGATCTGCCGTTCCGGCAGCCGCAGGATGCGCTGGGCGTAGAACCGGTAGCCGCAGCGGTCGTACAGGGCCAGGCCGCTGTAGGAGATGCGTCGCAGCGACACGCCGGGCGGCGCTGCCGGCAGCTGCAGCTCCGGCAGCTCCGGCAGCGGCGTCTCCAGTGCGGCGAACAGGTGCATCTGGTCGGGCGCGTCGTCCGGCAGCGCGGCCGCGGGCGTCTCGGGAACGCCCACCACACGCACGTCCACACGCGTGCGGCCGACCTCGACCAGGCCCTCGCTGTGCAGCCCCACCTCCAGCACGCGGCACAGGGCCGCCACCGGGGTGTCGTCCTCGGCCTTGGAGAAGCCGCCGCTCACGATCAGGTGCTGCTGGGCGCGGGTCATCGCCACGTACTGGCGGCGACGCCCCTCCTCGCGCTCGGCCCGCTTGTCGTCGTCGCCGAGCTCCTTCAGGCCCAGCGCGGGCCGGGTGGTGCCGGTATCCGGGCAGGCCCGGATGCCGACGCGCCCCGCGCGGTCGAGCAGCACATCCGGCGCGCCACGCCCACCCAGCCGGCGGCCGGCATCGGCCACCACCACCACCGGGAACTCGAGCCCCTTGGCCGAGTGCACGGTCATCAGCACCACCGCGTCGCCGCCCTCGTCGGCGATCGCCGCCTCACCCTCGCGCGCGGCCAGGTCGGCCTGCTCCTCGCAGAAGCGCACGAACCCCTCCAGGTCGGGGCCGCGCAGCTGCTCGTACTCACGGGCCAGGCGCACCAGCTTGCGCACGTTGGCCAGGCGGCGGTCGCCGTCGGGCCGCGCCAGCAGCGCCAGGTCGAAGTCGTGCTCGGCCACGATCGCCTCGCACAGGCGCTCCAGGCTGAAGCCCGGCTGTCGCTCCACCAGCCGGTCGTAGCGCAGCTTGAAGGCCTGGCCCAGGCGGTTGTCCGCCTCCGACAGCGCCTGCGGCCAGCGGGCGGGCTCGAACGCGCCGATCGCGGCCGCCCGCCGGGTGGCCAGCCGGATCAGGCCCAGCCCGTCGTTTGACATCCCCACCAGCGGCGAGGCCAGCACCGACAGCAGCGCCCGGTCGTCGGTGCGGTTGATCAGCAGCCGCAGGTAGGCGATCAGGTCCCCCACCTCCTGCTGGCCGTAGTAGCCGCGGCCGGTGGCGCGCACGGTGGGCAGGTTCTGCTGCTGCAGGGCGTCCTCATAGGTGCCGGCGTCGGTGCCTGCCTCGAACAGCAGCACGACACCGCCCGCTCCGCACACGCCTGCATCGACCAGCTCGCGCACGCGCAGGGCGATGGCGGCCGCCTCGGCCTGGCGCCAGGCGATGTCGTCCTCGCGGCAGGCGCGCACGTCGGTCAGCAGCAGCTCCACCTCCGGCGCCGGCGAGTCGCCGTCGAAGTCGCCCGCCGCCACCAGGTCGTGGTAGCCGGCGCCGAACTCGCGGCCGTAGGCCTCGTTCACCAGGTCGAGCACGTGCGGCCGCGACCGGTAATTCTCGTCGAGCGCGATCACCGCGTCGCCGGCCACCGCCCGCTGTTCGCGGTAGACCTCGACGTCGGCGCGCCGGAACCGGTAGATGCTCTGGAACTCGTCGCCGACCAGGAACAGGTCACCGCCGCAGACCAGCTCGACCAGCTCCACCTGCAGGCGGTTCGTGTCCTGGAACTCGTCCACCATCACCTCGGCGAACCGCTCGCGGTAGCCGGCCGCCACCTCCGGCCTCGAACGCAGCAGGTCGCGGGCGACCAGCTCCAGGTCGTCGAAATCGAGGCGGCCGCGCAGATCCTTGACCGCCTGGTAGTGCCGGTCGAACAGCACCAGCAGCTGCTCGATCAACGCCAGGTCGGCTGCCGCTTCCCGCTCCTCCGCGTCCTCGGCCGAGTCGGGATCGGGCTCGCGGTGCGGCCGCAGCTCGAGCGGCAGGCCCACGCCCCGCAGCCGTCCGTGCAGCTCGGCCACGATCCGGCGCAGGCGATCCTGGCCGTAGCGTGCCAGCAGGTCGAGCCGGGCCGGGTCGCCGTCCTCGCCGAACGCCTCCACCGTCTGGGCGAACGCCTCCGACTGCAGGATCCGCATCTCGGTGTCCGAGGCGACCGCGAACGAGGGGTCGATTCCCGCCTCCAGGGCATGCGCCCGCAGCACCCGCGCGCACAGCCCGTGGATGGTCGAGATCCAGGCCGACTCCACCGCCGCCTCGGCATCCAGCATCTCCAGCTCGCGCAGACGCGCCCGGATCCGGCGCTTCAGCTCGTCGGCGGCGCGCTCGGTGAAGGTGATCACCAGCAGATGGTCGAGGGGGGTGCCCTCCTGCAGCCGGCGCACGACCCGCTCGATCAGCACGGAGGTCTTGCCGGTTCCGGCCCCGGCCGAGACGAACACACGCCCGCGGCGCTCGATCGCCTCGGCCTGCCCGCGGTTCCAGGTGCGGGTCGCGATCATTTCGCCACCCGGCAGATGCCGCCGGCCTGGCGCAGGCACCACTCGGGACAGCTACCCGAGATCGGGTCGTGGAGCACCGCGCCCGACCGGATCCGGGCCACGATGTCGTTGGCGTAACCGACCGCCCGGTCGACCTGCGCCCAGAACAGCTCGGGCTGCATCCTGTCGTTGGCCATCACGCCGTCCATCTCACCCTCGACGGCCATCCCGCGCGCCCTGCGCTCGCCGCCCAGCGCGCGGTAGAGGCCGGCCACCGGCTCGATCCCGAGCATGTCGCGGGCGACCAGGATGTACAGCGGTAGCTGCAGCTTGCGCTCGGTCTCGATCTGCTTCGCCGAGCGGGCCCCCTTGCCGGTCTTGTAGTCCCAGACCGCGCCCCGTGCCGACATGCCGGGGTCGCGGTCGATCCGGTCGATGGTGCCGGACACCGCGAAGCCGTCCAGCCGCAGGCCCTGCTGCAGGTCCGGCCGCGAGGTCTTGGTCCCGAACCGCACCTCGTAGTCGCGCGGCACCAGCGGCGAGTCGAACGTTGCCTCGCTGGCCAGGAAGCCCTCCAGGTCGCGCTCCAGCCGGCGGATCTGAGCCCGGCCGGCCACGCCCGCGGGGATGCGGACCCCGCCCAGCGAATCCTGCAGGCAGCGGCGCATCAGCTCCACGGCGGCGGGCAGCTCATGCTCGGTCAGGCGCTCGACCCCCAGCTCGCTGGGCATGCGCTCGTGGAACTTGTGCAGCGTGGCGTGTGCGACCGAGCCCGTCTCCTTGGGTCCGAACTGGTAGTCGATCTCGCCCGGCTGCAGGAACCGCTCGACGAACCAGGCCGACGAGCACTCCGCGAACTTCTCGAGCTCGGTCACCGAGAAACGCTCCTGCGCGGCCAGGGCGGCCAGGACGGTCGCGTTTCGCAGCTGCGGGCGCCGCCGGTAGGCGAGACGGGCCCGCTCCAGCTTCCGCGTCCAGCCGTGATGGTCGGCGACCGCCGCCGCCCAGTCGGGCCGCGTCCGCAGCTCACGGGCCAGCGCGCGCTGACGCTCACGCTCGCTGGGGGCCTGATCGAGCGGGTGGGTGAGATCACCGATGGCGCGGCGCCGAAGCTCGACCCCGTCCTCGCCGACGGAGCGCACCACGTCCTCCAGGAACGGCGAGGGCTCGAGCAGGCGGCCGTCCTCATCGGCTGCCTGGCGACACAGGAACAGCTGCCGCCAGGGACGTGTGACGGCCGTGTACAAGAGGTGACGGTCGCGCTCCAGCGGGTCGAGCCGGCTGACGCCCAGCGCTGCGGCCTCGTCGCCGCTCAGGAACGGGTTCTCGCGCGCCGGCCCGGGCAGGCCGCCCTCCTCCAGGCCCAGCACGAACACGGCCTGGAAGCGGCGCGTGCGCGCGCGCCGCAGATCCAGCGCCTGCACGCGGCCGGCGCCGCCGTTGTAGGGGCGAAACACGGTGCGCTCGAGCTGGCCCGCCACGCCCGCCCGGTCGAGCGGCTCCAGCCCCAGGCCGACCACGCCCGCCAGCTGCTCCAGCGTGCGCAGCGTCGCGCGCAGCGCAGCCGCGTGAGCCTCGCCGGCGCCGTTCAGGCGGTTCGCCGTGAGACCCGCCGCGGATGCACTCATGCGGCGCAGCTGGTCGCCCACGGCCGCCGCCGGGTCGCCGGAGGCGGCCAGCCGGTCGGGCGCCGCCAGCAACCGCGCGTAGTCGAGCTCCTCGAGCAGCCCCTGCACCTCGTCGTGGCGCAGCGCGCCGCGGCCGCGCAGCCGGCCCTCGGCGTAGTCCACGGTCGCTCGCGGGACGCCGGAGAAGGGCGAGCGCAGGAAACGGAACAGGTCGGCGCGGTCGCCGTCGAACCAGGCGAACCGCAGCAGGCCCAGCAGCGCCTGCCCGAAGGCCGTCTCCCCCAGCCCCACCTGCGCGTCCACGTCGACCGGCACGCCCAGCGCGGCGAAGGCGCTCTCCAACGCCAGCCGCCAGCGGCCGGTGTCGGCCGCGAGCACGGCGATCTGCTCGGCGGCGACGCCCCGGCGGATCAGCCCCAGCGCCTCGAACGCGACCTGGTCGGCGACGCCGCGCACGCCGCAGGCCTCGAGCAGCACGATTGCCCCATCCCGCTCGGGCGGCGGCGGCGCATCCCGCTCGTCGAACAGCGTCCGCTCGAGGTGGCGCAGGGTGGGCGAGTCGACATGGTCTGCGGGCGGCAGCTCGACCAGCTCGTGCGGCCCGTCGGTGAGCGCGGCCACCGCCGGCCGCACGGCCGCCAGCGCTGGGCGGCCCGGCTCGTAGGGCAGCGAGACCATCACCGGGCAGCGCGCGGCCAGCGCCCGCAGCGCGGCCAGCTGCACCCCCGACATGTCCTCGAACCCGTAGGCGAACACCGGCGAGTCGTCCCAGGCCTCGAGCCGCGTCTCCAGCAGCTCGGCGGCGCGGCCGTGCCCGCCCGCACGGTCGCGGATGCCCAGCTCCGCCAGCCGGGCGCGGAAGGCACCGTGCAGGACGGCCAGCTCGAGGCGCCGCCCCGGCTCGGCGAACGCGGCCAGCCGCCGCTCCAGCAGCTCGGGCGGCGCCGAGCCGGCCAGATCGTTGAACATCCGGCCCAGCCCGTCGACGAACCCGGCGAAGCGGGACGGCGCGGCCAGCTGGTCGAGACCGGCCTCGCGCACCACCTGCTCCAGCACCAGCCGCCGCGGCAGCGTGGCGAGTGCCGCCGACGGCTCGCCGCAGCGCTCCAGCACCCGTTCGAACAGGTCCTCGAACGTGCCGATCATGCCGCCCAGCACGGCGCTGCGGCGGGCCAGCAGATCGCGCTCGGCCAGCTCCACGTCGGGGCGGGTCGGCACCACCAGCGTGGGCGCGGCGCCGGCATCGACCTGCTCGGCGAAACGATCGAACAGCTGCGCCACCTTGCCGCAGTTGGCGGGACCAAGCAGGAGCGTCAGCGGCATCACTGGATTCTACGTCGCCCCCTCCCACCTCCCGCCTTACGGCTGCTTCGGACGGCGTGGAGGTATCGATAGAGTGCCGGGTCGATGGCGAGCGACCTGACAGGAAGGGCAGTCGTGCTGGGGCTGGACGGGGCCACCTGGGACCTACTGGTGCCGCTGGCCGAGCGCGGCATCATGCCCAACCTGGCGCGGGCGCTGGAGCAGGGGCGGCACGGCCGCCTGCAGTCCTGCCTACCGCCGTACAGCTCGCCGGCCTGGATGTCGATCTCGACCGGCAAGAACCCCGGCAGCCACGGCATCTTCGACTTCTGGGAGGCCGGTCTGCCCGGCGAACGGCGGCTGGTCTCGTCGCGGTCGGCGAAGGGCAAGAAGCTGTGGGAGCTGGTGGACGCTGCCGGCCGTGTGGCGCACGTGGTGGCGGTGCCGGTGTCGTATCCGCCGCCGCAGCTCGAGCGCGGGACGTTCGTGTGCGGCATGTTCACGCCCGGGGAGTCGGTCGACTACACCTGGCCGCCGGAGCTGAAGGCCGAGCTGAAGGCGCTCCCCGGCGGCTACCGCGCCGATCCCTACGCCGACGGCCTGCAGGGAGCGCCGTTCATCGACCAGACGCACTCCGTGATCCGTCAGCAGGAGGTGGCCACGAGCCACCTGCTGGAGAAGGGCGACTGGGACCTGCTGTTCTCGGTGATCCAGGCCCCGGATCCGATCCAGCACAAGTTCTGGAACGTACTGGATCCCACCGACCCGCGCTACGACCCCGCCAAGGCGCGCGAGCACCTGCCGGGGCTGGAGGAGACCTACCGGCGCTGCGACGAGGTGATCGGCGACCGGCTGGCGATGACCGACCGGGGCGCGTTTGTGATGGTGGTCAGCGACCACGGCTTCGGGCGCTTCGAGAAGAGCTTCTACCTGAACGCCGTGCTCGAGCAGCACGGGCTGCTGGTCCGCCAGAAGAGCGCCAAGAAGGTGGCGTCGAAGCGTCTCTCGACGCGCTCGGTGATCGCAACGCTGCGAAGGATCGACGTGGTCGGGCTGGAGGGACGCGTGCCGCAGCGGTTCCGCGAGCGGCTGGGGCGCGGCATCGACTCGGCGCTGTCGGTGCCGATCGACCGGGACCGGACGCTGGCGTACGCGGCGGCCGGCTCGGCCGAGAGCGTGTTCATCTCGGGCCACGTGCCGGACGACGATCGCGATGCCGTGGCGGCACGTGTGATTGAGGCACTCGAGTCGGCGCGCGATCCCGATACCGGCGACCGGATCATCGTGCGGGCGCTGCGCCGCGAGGACGTGTACGACGGGAGCGAGCTCGACCGCATCCCCGACATCCTGATCGACTTCGGCGAGCACCCCTACGTGGCGTCCGACCGGCTCGCGGCCAGCTCGATCGTGGAGCGGTTGCCGGCGGCGGCCGGCGGCGGGCGGCACCGGCGCTACGGGATCCTGCTAGCGCTGGGCCCGGGGGTGACCGCGGGCGAGATCGAGGGCGCGAACATCGTCGACCTGGCCCCGACGGCGCTGCATGCGATGGGGCTGCCGGTGCCAGACGATATGGACGGGCGGGTGCTGACCGAGCTGTTCACGGACGGCCGGCAGGTGCAGACGGCCGACGCGGCCGCGAGCGAGACCTCGGAGGTGGTCTACACCCCGGAGGAGGAGGCCGCGATCCAGGCGTCGCTGGAGAATCTGGGGTACATGTAGCGCCCGCTCACTCGGGTGGCTTCACCTGATCGACCAGCTGGTCGATCGCGGCCGAGTCGGGGTAGGCGTAGTTGATCTTCACGAACGGCTCCCACTTGTCGGGCAGCGCGTCCTCGGGGAAGATCGCTTCGACCGGGCACTCCGGCTCGCAGGCGCCGCAGTCGATGCACTCCTCGGCGTCGATCACCAGCATCCGGCCCACCTCGTGGATGCAGTCGACGGGGCAGACGTCGATACAGGACTTGTCCTTGAGGTCGATGCAGGGCTCGGCGATGATGTACGTCACGAAACGGGGCCTCCTCTTCTCCTGGCGCCAGATCCTAGCGAACCAGTTCCGACACGAGCTCAGGCAACCGCTCGCTCAGCACCGAACGCGCCACCACCTTGGCGAACCCGGCCTGGCGGGCTGCTCGCAGCGCTTGGGGGTCGGTGTGCTGGCCGAACCCGAGCACCGGCACCCCCGGGAAGCGGGCGATCACCTCGGCCGGATCGGTGCGGTTGACGTCGGCGATCACCAGGTCGGGTGCCGGGCCGCCCGGCTTCGCGATCACCTCGTGCCCGCTGGCCAGCAGCATGGCGTCGATCTTGCCCCGGAAGAACAGATCCACCCCGGCCAGCTGGACGACGCTCACAGCGACTCCGTGATGTGGTTGACCCAGCCGTTCAGCACGAAGGTGCGGTCGAAGAACACCAGCAGTCCGGCCGCCAGCAGCACCAGACCGCTGAACGTGCGGACAAGGTCATAGCGGTCGCGCATCAGCCGGAACAGGGCCATCGTGTGGCCCAGCGCCACGGCCGCGAGCAGGAACGGCAGCGCCAGTCCGGCCGCGTAGGCCAGGAGCAGCCCGGCGGCGTGCGCGGCCGTGCCGAAGCTGGCCGAGAGCGCCAGCAGCGACGCCAGCACCGGCGTCACGCAGGGCGTGAAGCAGAGGCCGAACGCGCCACCCAGGAGCAGTGGCGAACCCGTGCGGCGTGCCGGCTCGACGGCCGGCGCCAGGGTGCGCTCGATGAACGGGATCGGGAGCAGGCCGAGCATGCCCAGGCCCATGGCCACGATCACGATCCCCGAAAGCTTGGTCAGCTGCTCGCGGTGGTCGGAGAGCGTCGCGCCGGCCAGGCCGGCGAGCACTCCCAGCACCACGAACACGAGCGTGAAGCCGGCCACGAATGGCAGCGCCGCGGCCAGCGAGCGGCGTGGGCCGCCCGGGCGGATGCCGATGGACGACAGGTAGGCGGGTACCAGCGGCAGCACGCAGGGCGTGGCGAACGAGACGAGGCCGGCGCCGAACGCGATCACGGCGTCGGTCACGCCTCCTCCCGCGCCAGCTCCGCGTCGATGCGGGCGTCCATCTCGGCGTCCGGCGGGGCCGGCGGCGACGGGCCGTCACCCCCGCCGCGACCGCGGGACCAGACCCGGGCCAGCACGAGCGCCAGCGCGACGCCGACGAGCAGCACCGCGGCCGGCACCAGCCACGCCAGCAGGTAGAAGCCGTGCTTGGGCGGGGCGGCCAGCACCTCCTCGCCGAACTGAGCGACCAGGTAATCGCGGGTGCGCGCCTCCGACCAGCCCTGCCGGTGCTTTTGATCGATCACTGTGCGGATGCGGTTGGCCTCGGCCGACTGGGAGTTGTTCAGCAGCGTGTGACAGACCGGGCACATCAGCTGGCTCTCGAGGTCGGCCTCCGACCAGGTGGCTTGCGCCGCCAGCGCCGGTGTCGCCATCGCCGCGCCCAGCAGGCAGGCGAGCACCAGCGCCAGGCGCACTACGCGTTCCCCAGCAGCGGCCTCAGCTGCTGCTCGACGTCGGCGGCCGAAACCTCGCCTGGGAAATGGTGGATCACGCGACCCCGGCTGTCGATGATGAACGTCTCGGGAAAGCCGGACAGCCCCCAGCGGTGATAGATGGAGGAGCCACCGGCGTGCACCAGCGGGTAGGTGAGGTGGTAGCGGCTGGCGAAATCGCGGGCATCGCCGGTGTCGTCCTGGGAGTCGAGGCCGACGACGGTCATGCGGCCGGCGTACTTCTGGGACAGCTCCTGCAGCGCCGGCGCCTCGGTCTTACAGGGATCGCACCACGACGCCCAGAAGTTCAGCACGACCGGCTTGCCGCGCAACGATGAGAGCGTCGTCGTGCCGTGCCCGTTCACGTTCTGGAGCGTGAAGTCCGGCGCCATCGGGTGCCCGCCGTCGGCGACGTCGGCGGCGATCGAGGTCTGGTTGTCGATCACGCTCTTTGCGAACAGCCCGATCAGCGCCGCCAGCAGGATCACGGCGCCGGCCTGGAGAACTCGTCGGATCGGCACGGACACCCGGGCAGGGTATCTGCCGGCCTTCTCTCGCTGCGGCGGCGAAGCACACGTTCGCCTCGCCGCTGCGTCCTCGCTCAGCCTATGCCAGATCCGACCGGGTACGAGCGGCTGAACGGCCGCCAGGGAACCCGCTCCCAGGAGGTGCCGCGACACATCGGACAGTCGGGCAGCACCTTGTGAACGGTCACCCCGTACCCGCAACCCGCGCAGCGAAACTCACCCTTCGCACGCGACCCCGCGATCCAGTTCGACGCTTCAGCTCCCACGTCGAGTCGATCCGTGCTCGCTCCCATCCCGCACCACCTTGTCCTTCGGGACGGCCGTAAGAGCCGTCGCTTCGTGTAGATTAGCCGTCGCCGGGAGGCACCTCCACAGGAATTTCCCGCGCTCGCACGTTTTGGGTTGTCGACGGTCGCGAACACCCACACGCGGTTGTTAAAGGAGGTCCCATGAGCACCGAAGGTAACGGCCCGACTGCGGGCGACGACGCCGGCCCGGATTCCACACCGGATCCCGCCCCCACCGAGTCCGCGGCAGCGCCGGAGCCCACCGCGGCGTCGCCGAGGTCGTCGGCGCCCTCTGCCAGCTTCGACGTCGCGGCCGTACCGCGATCGGTCTGGATCTCGGCGTTAGGCGCGTTGGTGCTGCTGATCAGCGTGTTCTTCAGCTGGTACACGGCCACCGCCAGCGTCTCGCTGCCGGGGGGCGGCGGCTCCATCAGCAGGAGTATCAGCGGCAGCGGATGGGACTCCGGTGATGGCGCGAAGCTGGTGTTCCTGCTTGCGCTCGTGATCCTGGTGGTCTGGGCGGTCGAGCTGTTCGCCGACAACATCACGCTGCCATTCCCGGCCTCGATGGTGGCGCTGGTGCTGGGCGCGGCGGCGTTGCTGGTGTGCGTGATCAAGTTCTTCTCGAAGCCGGGCGGCTCGGATCTAACGACCTTAGGCGGCACGGTTCACATCTCGGTGTCGGTCGCCTGGGGCCTCTACCTCGCGATCCTGGCGGCGATCGCCGTCATCGTCGGGGCCTACTTGCACATGAACGAGACGAGCTCCTAGCAGCACCAGCAGCCCGGTTGCGACTCCCCCGGCGGCGCCCACGAGGACGTCGCTGGGGTAGTGCACGCCCAGGTACACGCGGGACACGGCGATCAGCACGGCCAGCCCCACGCTCCAGACGCGACGGGCGGGGATCACCACCCACAGCACCGTGGCGGCTGCGGCGGCGATCCAGGCGTGGCCGCTCGGCATCGAGGAGGTGTCGGGGAGCGGCACCAACGGGTGCACGTCCGCGTAGGTGACGCTGGGACGGGCGCGGTCGACGATGTCCTTGATCAGGTTCGACAGCAGCTGGGAGGCGAAGACGGCCGCCAGCACGGCCACGGCCGGGGCGATCCGACGGCGCGCCAGCGACACCCAGAAGGCGATCCCGACGAACACGATGCCGTCGGCGCCGACCGCAGAGGCCACCTTCATGAGCGGGGTCACGAGCGGCAGGTCAAGGCCCGAGAACCAGGCCACGATGCGATGGTCGAGCTCCTGCATCGGCGGAGACTCTAGTGAGGTCAGTAGACTGGGCTCCGTGACCACCACGAAGGCGACCCTGAAGCCGTACCTGACCGAGATCCGCGACTGGGTGTCGCAGGGGATGACGGATGTGTGGATCGCGCACCGGCTGAACTCGACGCCGGCCAGCATCTCGGCGTTCCGCTCGCAGCACGGGATCCTGCGCCGGGACGTGCTGACCGAGGTGTACGCGGCGGACGTGCCGCCGCCGGTGATCCCGCCGGAGGCCGACGAGCCGGAGCCGGACGTGAAGCCGCGACGGCGTTCCCGGGGCGGACGCAAGAAGACCGGCGAGACAGCCGCAGCGGCGCCGGCGGCAGCGGCCGAGCCGGCCGAGGGCAACGGCGAGGGCGGCGCCAAGCGGCGCCGGCGCGGCGGCCGCGGCAGAGGAAAGCGGCTGCCGACGTTCGAGGCGGTGCTCGACACGGGCGAGGAGGGGTACGGCTTCTGGATCGACGGAGCCGTGCGCGACGATCCGCTGTTCGCCGAGCACTGGGCTTCGCGGCGCGCGATCGTCGTCAAGATCGAGGCGGATCAGATCGTGATCCGTCCCGCCGAGCAGGAGTAGCCGGGCTACGGGCTCAGTCGCGGTCGCGGTAGTCCTGCGCGCCGCGGGCGAAGCGGGCGAAGGCGGCGTCGGCGACGATGGTGAGGTCGTGCGCCCAGACGTTGTCCGTCGTGCGGTGGGCGACCAGGCGTGTCCATGCGGCACTGGTGGCGTACTCGCGGGCGAGGTCCTCGAGGGTGTAGGTCTGGCCGACGCGGCGGGTCAGCTCGGCCACGATCTCGTCGACGACCTCGCGGTAGACGGCTTCGCGCTTGGGCGGCACGTCCAGGTGCTCGAGCTTGCGGCGGCCCTGCTCCCACTCCATCAGGGCGAGGTCGACGGAAGCGTTCATGCGCTGCAGCACCCGTCGGCGGGGAACACGGGCGCGGCGTCGGCCAGCACCGCGTCGCCCAGCAGGTAGCCGGGCTGGGCCAGGGCGAACGCGGCGTGAGCATGCAGGCACTTGACCGCGCCGTCGCGGGCGGTGCCGCCGATGCCGAGCGCGAGCGACGCGCCGCCGTCGAGCATGACCGGGGCGGGCCGGCGCAGGCTGCGCTGGCGCTGCGCGCCGTCCCGATACGAGCGGCCGAGGACGGCGTCCTCATCGGCCAGGCGCTGGTAGCGCTCGACGCCACCGGCATGCTCGAGCGCGGAGACGGCTGCCACGGCGTGCGGGCAGGTCAGGTAGTAGGTGGTCGGAAACGGCTCGCCGCCGGGCAGGTAGGAGTGCTGCTCGACCACCGCCGGCGCGCCGTAGGGACAGCGCGCCGCCACGCCCGCCAGGCCTCGCGCCGGCCGCCCCAGCTGCCGCTCGATCACCGCTTCGTCGTCCACCCTCTCAGCCTAGCCGCGCCGCGAAACGGCCGGATCTCGGGGGCGGGGTCCGGTGTCAAACACCGCCCCGGCGACCGGGGCACTCCGGCACGCCGTTCTGACAGGTGTCACGACCGCTGTGACAGCGATTCATGGAGAACGCTAGGCCCGGCCAGATATTGGAGTCAAACACCGACGCCGGCTCCGCGGCACTCTGGCGCGGAATCAGAACACGTCGTTGCAAAGCTGTGACGGGCCGATCAGCCGCACTGGGTGGCGGCGGAGGCCGGGATGTCCCGGATCACCAGCGGGTGTTCGCCAGGGTAGATCCAGCCGCAGGCGCGCGCCAGCTCGACGATCCGCGCCTTCGTCAAGAGCGCCGCCGCCTCCGACTGCAGCCGGTCGTGCTCGTGCTGCAGCATCACCACCTGTGTCTGGGAGCGCTGCAGCCGCTCGTCCGACCGCAGGTACTTCTGCACCGGGCTCACGTACAGGGCCGCCATCAGCAGCAGCACCGACGCCGCCGCGACCCTGCGGAACGTGAACGGGCTGCGATCGCGGCCCTGCGGAATTACCGGCCCCATCCGTCCCTGCTTCGACCCCGGGCGCCGGATCCCTACTCGAGCGTGTGCACCAGGATGTGGTTGGTCGATCCCGGCAGGTTCAGCCGCGTTCCGCCGGTCAACACCACCCGGTCGCCGGCCACCGCCAGGCCGCTGTCCCTGACCGCGACCGCCACGCTGCTCCACAGCTGCTCGATCGTGTCCGCGTCCTCGATCACGATCGGCACCACCGCCCAGTCCAGCGCCAGCTGCTGGAGCACGTGCTGGAAGGGACTGGCCGCAACGATCGGCCGCCGCGGCCGGTACCGGGACACCTGGCGCGCCGTCGACCCCGACTGCGTGGGCACCGCGATCACCGGCGCGCCCAGCTCCTCGGCGATGTCGCAGGCAGCGTGCGACAGGATCGTCGCCATCTCGCCGTCGCGCCGCAGCGCCGGGTCGTGGTAGCTCAGCGACGGCTCCACCGCCCTCGCGATCCGGTGCATCATCGCCACCGCCTCAAGCGGGTAGCGGCCCACAGCCGTCTCACCCGAAAGCATCAGCGCCGACGTCCCGTCGAGCACGGCGTTCGCCACGTCCGACGCCTCCGCCCGGGTCGGCTCCGGCTGGTTGATCATCGACTCCAGCATCTGCGTGGCTGTGATCACGGTCTTGCCGGCGTTGCGCGCGGCGCGGATGATCAGCTTCTGCACCAGCGGCACGTCGGCCACCCCGATCTCGACCCCGAGGTCGCCACGGGCCACCATCACCGCGTCCGACGCCGCCACGATCGCGTCCAGATCCTCGACCGCCTCGGCCTTCTCGATCTTCGCGATCACGCGCGCGCTCGAACGCTCCGTGGCGATGTGGTCACGGAGGTCGACCAGGTCCTTGGCGCTGCGCACGAACGACAGCGCCACGTAGTCGACGCCGTGGGCCAGCGCGAAGTCGAGGTCGGCCAAGTCCTTCGGGGTCAGCGAGGGTATCGGCAGCGGCGTGCCCGGCAGGTTCACGCCCTTCCCCGAGGAGATCAGCCCACCCAGCTCGACCAGGCACTCCACGCGGCTGCCGCTGACCGACTCCACGCGCACCCGCACGCGGCCGTCGTCGATCAGCAGCTCCGTGCCCGCCCGCACCACCGTCGCCAGGCCGGGGAAGGTCACCTCCAGATCGCCGGGCGCGCCCTCGCCCACGGCCGCCAGCACCACCCGGTCGCCCTGGTTCACGGCCCGCGGCTCGGCCAGCACCCCGATCCTGATCTTCGGGCCCTGCAGGTCGGCAATCACCGCCAGCGGCCGGCCCAGCACCTCCTGTGCCCGGCGCACCGCCTCGATCACCCCGTGGTGATCCTGGTGACTGCCGTGCGAGAAGTTGAGCCGGGCGGCGTCCATCCCCGCCCACGCCAGCCGCTCCACGAACTCGGGGTCGCTCGAGGCCGGCCCGATCGTGCAGACGATCTTGGTGCGGCGCGTCAGCCGCGCGCTCATGCCGTCTGCGTCGTGAGCCGGGCGAACGCACCACGGCCCGGATAACGGGCCGCCGATCCCAGCTCCTCCTCGATCCGCAGCAGCTGGTTGTACTTTGCGACGCGGTCCGACCGCGACGGCGCGCCGGTCTTGATCTGGCCGCAGTTCGTGGCCACCGCCAGGTCGGCGATGGTGACATCCTCGGTCTCGCCGGATCGGTGCGACATCACCACCGCATAGCCGGACGTGTGCGCCAGGCGCACCGTGTCCAGCGTCTCGGAGAGGCTGCCGATCTGGTTGACCTTGACCAGGATCGCATTCGCGGCACCTCGCTCGATGCCCTGGCCGAGCCGCTCCACGTTCGTCACGAACAGATCGTCGCCGACCAGCTGCACGCGCGTACCGAGCGCCGCGGTCAGCTGCTGCCAGCCGTCCCAGTCGTCCTCGGCCAGCCCGTCCTCGATCGAGACGATCGGGTAGCGGGTGCAGAGATCCTCGTAGTAGCCGACCATCTCGGCCGCATCCAGCACCCGGGCCTCGCCGTCCAGGTGGTAGCGGCCGTCACGGTAGAACTCGGTCGAGGCCGGGTCGATGGCAATCGCCACCCGGTCGCGATGCCCAGCCGCCTCGGCCGCATCCATGATGGCCGCAATCGCCTCTTCGTTCGAGTCCAGGTTCGGAGCAAAGCCGCCCTCGTCGCCGACCGCGGTCACCAGGCCCCGGCCGTGCAGCAGCGCCTTCAGCGCGTGGAACGTCTCGGCGCCGACCCGCAGGGCCTCGCCAAACGAGTCCGCGCCCACTGGCACCACCATGAACTCCTGCAGGTCGATGTTGTTGTCGGCGTGGGCACCACCGTTGATCACGTTCATCATCGGCACCGGCAGCACGTGCGCGTCGGTGCCGCCCACGTAGCGGTACAGCGGCAGCCCGACCTCGTCGGCACCGGCCTTGGCCACCGCCAGCGACGTGCCCAGGATCGCGTTCGCGCCCAGGTTGCCCTTGTTGGGGGTGCCGTCCAGGTCGTTCAAGACCTGGTCGATGGCGCGCTGATCGAGCGCATCGGCGCCCTCCAGCTCACTCGCGATCGTGCCGTTGACGTTGCCCACCGCCCGCTCGACGCCCTTGCCGCCCCATCGCGAACCGTCGCCGTCACGCAGCTCGACAGCCTCGAAGGCGCCGGTCGACGCTCCCGACGGGACGGCCGCGCGGCCGCTGGCGCCTGACTCGAGGATCACCTCGACCTCGACGGTCGGATTGCCGCGCGAGTCAAGGATCTGACGGCCGTAGACGGACAGGATCGAGCTCATCGCGCCCGATGATACCGGCGGTGCCAGCGGCCCCGCGATTGGTCAGGCCGCGGACGGCCCCAGCGGGATCGCGAAATCGACGCGCGCGCCCTTGCCGGGCGATGAGGAGATGCTGACATCGCCCCCGGCCAGCCGCAGCCGTTCGCACATCGCGTCCAGGCCCAGGTGCAGCCGCATGCCGCTGCGATCGAGCGCGCGGGTGACGTCGAATCCGCGCCCGTCGTCGACCACGCAGCCGCGCAGCCAGGCCTCGTCGCTCCACAGCCGCACCTCCACCCGGCTTGCCTGCGAGTGCTTGCGCGCGTTCACCAGCGCCTCTTTCACCGTGCGGAACGCGAGGTCCTCGACCAGATAGGTGAACCTGGTCTCCGGCGCCGTCAGCGCGACGTCGAACCCACCCTCCTGCCCGACCTCGTCGGCGAGGTCATGCAGCGCCGCGCCGATCCCCTGCGCGTCCAGCAGCGGCGGTCGCAGCTCGAACGTCAGCCGCCGGGCGCGCTCGACCGCCGTACGCAGCGTGGCGCGGGCGTCCTCGAGCGCGTCGGCCACCCGCGGGTCGGTGTCCACTGCGGCGATCGTCACGCGCTCGACCGCCATCAGCGCGGCCGTCATCACCTGGATGGTGTCGTCGTGCAGCTCGCCTGCGATCTGGGCTCGCGCCGCCGCTTCGGAGTGCAGCATCGCCTCCAGCACCTCATGCCGGGCCAGCTCGCTGCGGCGCAGCGCCTCCTGCGCGCGGTGGCGTTCGGTGGTGTCGAACATCACCCCGTGCGAGCGGGCCGGTGCGCCAGGCCCGCCCCGGAGCAGGATCGCGCGGTCGTGGAACCAGTGCACCTCGCCGTCGTGGCCGACCAGCCGGTACTCCTCGTCGTAGGGCTCGCCGGTCGCCAGGTGCTGGACGAAGCTGTCGACGGCGCGCTCGCGGTCGTCCTCGTGGACGGCCATCCGCCAGTCGTTGAAATCCAGCGCCTGACCTGGAAGGCGACCGACCATCTCGTCCATGTGCGACGTCGAGAACACCACACACAGTCCCTCATCGACGATGTAGGGGATGGCCGGGATCTGCTGCACCAGCGTGCGGAAGCGAGTCTCGGCCTGCTCCAACTCCTTGGTCAGGCGCTCACGCGAGATCACGGTGGTGAGCAGCCCGGCCAGCTGCTCGGCACGGGCCAGCTCGGCCTCCCCGAACGGCCGCTGGCCGAGGTAGTAGAGCTCCATCACGTGCGACAGCATGTCGTCCTGGTAGACGCGGATGGTGACGTCGAAGGCCGCGCCGACGCGCTCGAGGAAGGCCGTGACGCCGGGCGTCTCGGGATCGCCGGCCCGATACACCGCCACCGCCGACCCCGGGCCCTTCACCCCGTCGTAGCCGAGCTCGTCGGAGACCAGCCCCGTACCCGGCAGCACCTCGGGGTGGTCGAGTCTGCCGTCGGCCGCCAGGACGGTGATCACCTCCGGATCGTTCCGCACCTCGCAGAAGGTGGCGTGGTCGGCATCGAGCACCGCGATCGCGTACTCCAGCAAACCTGCGATCAGTGGCTGTTCGTCAGTCACGCGCCAGATCCCGCTTGGCCAGGCGGTACCACGCGTCCTGGTCGTCCAGGCTGAGTGCGGCGAACTCGAGGCCGTCGGCCAGCGCCAGCTGCTCGGCCCGCTCCACCCGCTCTCGAAAGCGCCCCGACGCGGCCCGCAGCGCCAGCTCCGGATCGACACCGGCCAGGCGGGCGACGTTGACCCCCGCGAACAGCAGATCGCCCAGCTCGTGCACAACGTGGGCGTCCGGCTCGTGCTCGGCCCGCTGCGGATCCGCCGCGTCCAGCGCGTCGCGCAGCTCCCGCAACTCCTCGGCCAGATCTCCCCAGGCACCGTCCCAGGCGTGCCAGTCGAACCCGACCGCAGACGCGCGGCGCTGCACCTTGCGCGCGTGCAGCAGCGCCGGCAGCACCGTCGGCACGTCGTGGAAGATGCCGCTGCGGCCCTCCTGGTCGCTCTTGATCTGCTCCCAGTTGCGGCGCACCTGACCGGGCGTGTCGGCCACTGTCTCGCCGAACACGTGCGGATGGCGGCGGATCAGCTTGGCCGTGATCGCACGCGCCGTGGCCGCCCAGTCGCCCTCGTCCTGTTCCGACAGCAGCAGCGCCAGGAAGGCGGTCTGGAACAGCAGGTCACCGAGCTCGTCCAGCAGCTTCTCGGGGTCGCCCAGCTGCGCGGCCTCGGCCACCTCGTAGGCCTCCTCCAGCGTATGCGGCACGATCGTCAGCGTCGTCTGCTCCCGATCCCAGGGGCAATCGCGGCGCAGCCGGGCGGTCAGACGCATCAGCACGATCATGGCGTCGCCCGCCATCAGCGCCGCCAGCGCGTCGCCGTCGGGCACGGTCGGCACGTCCGGCGCGGCCGCCTGCAGGCTGACGAACCGCTCTCCCGACGCGGCCGCCACGGGCGCATCCGCCGCCAGCGCCAACCCCTGCCGGCCCAGCCACCCGGCCAGCGGTTCGTCCGGCTCGACCCGCACCGGCCCAGCCGTCTCCAGCGCCCGGAAGGACGCAAGAGGGATCAGTTCTGGGTCACCAGGGCCAAGCGCAACGAGGAGCTGCAGCCGGCCCACGCAGCTAGGGCGACGTACCGCCGGAGGTGGAAGCGGTCGGTGCCGGCTTGTACGCGGGTGCGTACGTGGTCAGCTTCTTCTGCGCTGCCAGCAGCGACTGGATCTTCTTCTGCAGCTTCGGCGTCTCCTGCGACTGCTCGAGCGTCGACAGGATCTGGGCCTTCGCGGCCGCGTAGCTCTGCTGGCTGCCCTTGACGGTGTCGCCGTCGGCGCGGATCACGAAGTAGCAGTTGGGCTTGCACTTGCCGGCCAGGTTCGACGCAGCGTAGGTGGAGTCGACCTCGACCGGCGGGCTGATGCCGCCCGTCACCAACCCGGCGAACACGGCGTTCGCGAAGTTGGTCTCGACCTGGCCCTGCGTGGCAGTCAGCGCGCCGCTGGGATTGTTGGAGGCGTCCAGCGAGTACTTCTTGACCTCGGCCGGGAAGCTGGAGCCCTGGATCAACGCCTTGCGCGCGGCGTTCGCATCGGCCTGGTTCTTGGTCAGGATGTAGTGCACCTTGCGGGTGTCGGCCGAGACGAACTGCGACTTGTGCGCGTTGTAGTAGGCCTGCGCCTGGGCGTCGGTGACCTTGTACTGCGACTTCAGCTTGGCGATGATCTTCGTCTGCAGGAGCTGCGGCCGGATCAGCTGCTGCTTCAGGTAGTCCTCGGTGATCCCGTACTTCTTGAGGTAGGCCTGGTACTTGGCGGTGTCCGTCCCGAACTGGGCCGTGATCGCCTTCTGCAGCCCGGCGTTGACCTCGCTGTCGGACACCGTGACGCCCAGCTCCTTGGCGATGTTCTCGACCTGCGCGTTCGTGATCATCCGCTGCAGGATGGGGTCGACTACCTCTGTCTTGTAGGCGGCGGTACCGGCTGCGGGGATCTTCTGCTTGGCCACCTTGGCCGAGTTCACCTGGAAGGTGACCAGCTGGTCGAGCTGATCCTTGGTGATGTGCGTATCGCCGACCACGGCGACGTCGTCGCTCGCCAACGAGGCGCTCGAACTGCCGCTGCTGTCACCGCCACAGGCCGCGGAAACGGCGACCGCGGTGAGCAGTACAAGGGGGAGAATTATCCGGAAACGACTCATAAAAACACGTTACGCCGCTGTCTGGCGGCGCGATTCGATTATAGCAGCGAGCACCTCCAATCCCTCCCGCATATTGGGTCTGCCGTTGGAGTTCGGTTGGAGCTCGAGCTTGCTGGAGACCTCCCGGGCGGCCACGCTGTAGATGGCCTGCGGCACTCGCTGCTTCATCTCGCGCACCTGCGCCGAGTCCATCCGCAAGGGCGACACCGTCAGCTTCGCGCCGCGCACCACGACCACCTCCGCGCCCAGCTCGCCGGCCAGCATCCGCGCCTCATGGATGCCGAACAGGTTCTCGACGGGATCGGGCAGCGGCCCGAACCGGTCGACCACCTCGGCGCGCAGCTCGCGCAGGTCGGACACGCTTCCGGCCAGCGCCAGCCGCCGGTGCAGGTCGATCTTGACCGCCTCCAGCGACACGTAGCTGGCCGGCACGTAGGCGTCCACCTGCGCGTCGACGCGCACCGGCCGCGGCGGCGGGCCGGTCGCCCCCTGCAGCTCGGCCACGGCCTCGGCCAGCAGCTCGCAGTACAGCTCGAAGCCGACTGCGGCCACATGCCCCGACTGCTCGTCACCGAGCAGGTTCCCGGCGCCGCGCAGCTCCAGGTCGCGCATCGCGATCCGGTACCCGGAGCCAAGCTCGGTGTAGTCGGCCAGCGTGGACAGCCGGTGCCGGGCCTCCTCGCTGAGCTCGCGCCGATCGGGGTAGAACAGGTAGGAGTGCGCCGTCACGTCGCTGCGGCCGACGCGACCGCGGATCTGGTAGAGCTGGGACAGGCCGAGCGTGTCTGCGCGCTCCACCACCAGCGTGTTTGCCTGGGGGATGTCCAGGCCCGACTCGATGATCGTGGTCGAGACCAGCACGTCGTGATCGCCGCGCAGGAAGGCCAGCATCACCTCCTCCAGCTGCCGCTCGGGCATCTGGCCGTGAGCGACGCCGACGCGCAGCTCAGGCACCCACGAGCGCACCCGCGCGGCCGCCTCGTCAATCGTCTCGACCCGGTTGTGCAGGTAGAAGGACTGGCCCTCGCGCGCGTGCTCGCGGCGCAGGGCGGCGGCGATCAGCTCCTCGTCGAACTCGCCGACGTGGGTCTTGATCGGGCGCCTTCCGCGCGGCGGCGTCGTGATCACCGAGATGTCGCGCAGGCCCGACAGGGACATGTGCAGCGTGCGCGGGATCGGCGTGGCCGACATGGCCAGCACGTCCACCTCCAGCCGCATCTGTCGCAGCAGCTCCTTCTGGGCGACGCCGAAGCGCTGCTCCTCGTCCACCACCACCAGCCCCAGGTTGCCCGGCACCACGTCGCGCGAGAGCACGCGATGGGTGCCGATCAGGACGTCCACCTTGCCCTCCCGGAACCGCGCCAGCACCTGCTTCACCTCGGACGGGGGCCGGAACCGCGACACCGTCTCGACCTCGACCGGGAAGTCGCGGAAGCGATCCCGGAAGGTGGCGCCGTGCTGCTGAGCGAGCACCGTGGTGGGCACCAGCACCATCACCTGGCGGCCGCCCGACACGCACTTCATCGCCGCCCGCACGGCCACCTCGGTCTTGCCGAAGCCGACGTCGCCGCAGACCAGCCGGTCCATCGGCTGCTCGCCCTCCATGTCCTCGGTGACGGCGTCGATGGCGCGCTGCTGGTCGTCGGTCTCCTGGTAGGGGAACGCCTCCTCCAGCCGCGCCGTCCACTCGTCGTCACCGGGGAACGGCGGCCGGCTGGTCGCCTGGCGCCGCGCGTACAGCGCCAGCAGCTCGCCGGCCAGCTCGCGCACCGCGTTTCGCGCCCGCGCCTTGAGCGTGTTCCAGGCCTTGCCTCCCAGCCTCGCCAGCGTCGGCGCGGAGCCGTCCGATCCGATGTAGCGGCTGACCTTGCCCAGCTGCTCGTGGGGCACGTAGAGACGGTCGTCGCCGCGGAACTCCAGGTACAGGTAGTCGCGCACGACGCCGCCCACCTCGCGCGTGTCGAAGCGGACGAACCGCCCCACGCCGTGGTCGTCGTGCACCACGTAGTCGCCCGCGCGCAGGTCGCCGAACGCGGCCAGCGCGCGGCCCAGCCCGATCGCACGGCGGGTGGCACGGCGGCGGAACAGCTGGCTCGAGGGCAGCACCGCCAGCCGCAGCCACGGAATCACGACCCCGCCCCGGATCGTCGCCTGGCAGAACGCCACCCCGGCTTCGTCCGGCCCGGCCGCGCCCGGCTGCGGCGTCTCCACGTCGATCCGGGTCAGCGCCAGCCGGGTGCGCTCGGCCTCCCCCACGTGCGGAAAGCAGACCAGCACGCGGTAGCCGGCCCGCACCAGCGCGCGCAGCTCGTTCTCGGCCTCGGCGATGCCGAACGACGCCAGCGCCGGCGGCTGCGCCTCGAACGTGACCGTCTGTCCCAGCGGCAGCTCCTCGAGCGCACCGCTGCGCTCGACCAGCGCCTCCACCTCCTGCGGCCGCACGTAGCCGCGCGCCCGCAGCTGCGGGTCGCGCAGGCGATCGGCGGCCTCCTCGCTGTGCTCGCGGGCGGCCTCCACGACCTGCTCCGGATTCCAGACCAGCACCTGGGCGAGCCGCTCCAGCTCCGGCGCCAGCGCCACCAGCCCGGCCGGGATCACCGGCTCGTCCTCCTCGGCGCCCCATTCCTGCTCCAGGTCGCCGGGCTCGGCTGCGGGATACACGACGGCGCGATCGAGCTCGTGCAGGGAGCGCTGGGTGAAGGCGGAGAAGGCCGACAGGCGCTCGATCTCGTCGCCGAAGAACTCTGCCCGGATCGGCTCGCGGCCCGTCGTCGGGAACACGTCGATGATCCCGCCCCGCACGGAGAAGCTGCCACGCTCCTCAACCGTGTCGACGCGCTCATACCCGGCCGCGGCCAGCAGCTCGACGACCGCGTCGAACCCCGGCTCGGCGCCGAGATCGAGCTCCACCATCGCCGGCCGCCGGTCGACCGGCGCGATCCGTTCCACCAGCGCATCCGCCGACACCGCCACCAGCCCACCCTGGGCCAGCGCGTCCAGCGCCAGCGCCCGCTCTCCGACCAGGTGCGCGGCCGGCTCGAGGCCGCTGCCGTATGCGGCGCCGCGCGAGGGCAGGTAGGCGACCGCGGCTCCCGGCAGGTACGGCGCCGCCGACTCGGCCAGGGCGTGGGCGGCCTCGTCGTCGTCGACCACCACCACCAGCCCGCGCGGGGCCAGCTGCTCGCGCGTTCGCCACAGCGCCGCCACCAGCAGCGGCAGCATCGGTGGCGAGACGCGGGCGCGGGGCACGCCGGCTGCCGCGATCCGCGCGAACGAGGCGACGTCGTCGCTCTCCAGCAGGTAGGGCAAAGCCAGCTCCGCGCCGGCGAGCGCGGAGGCGATCTCGGGTGGTCGGTCGAGCGGGTCGGTGCGATCCACGGCCGTCTCTGATGGTAGTCTGGCGAGCGTCATCGTCCGGAGGTTCACCGTTGCGCCGTCGTCACCTCGCCCCGCTCATCGCCCTGGTGCTGCCGCTGCTGCTGCCCGCCGTCACCTGGGCTGCGACCACGTCTGGCACCGAGAAGCCGGACGGGCATGACTGGACGCTCGACACCATCTTCGTGGTCGCGCTCGGCATCCCGCTGATCCTGACCATCCTGACGCTCATCGACATCGCGGTGGGCAAGCACACCAGCAAGCACGAGTAGTGCCGCTCCAGCTGGACGAGCTGTTCGACCTGCTCCGCATCGAGTCGATTTCGAGCGACGGACAGCACGCCCCCGAACTGCGCCAGGCGGCCGACTGGGTGGCGGCGCTGGTCGGCGGCGGCAACGTGGTCGAGGGCTACGGGAACCCGCTGGTCGACGCGCTGATCCCGGCCTCGGTCGCGGATGCGCCGACCGTCGTGGCCTACGGACACTACGACGTGCAGGCGCCCGGCGACCCGACGTTGTGGACATCCCCGCCGTTCGACCCGCAGGTGCGCGACGGCTGGGTGTACGCACGCGGCGCTTCCGACGACAAGGGCAACTACTGGGCGCTGCTGCGGGCAGCGCTCGACCTGGCCGAGAGCGGGAGCCTCGGCGTGAACGTGCGGGTGATCGCCGACGGCGAGGAGGAGGTCGGCGGCCACTCCGTGATCGACTACCTGGCCACGCTCGACGACGACTTCGGCGCGGCGGTGATCTTCGACGGGACGATGGCCAGCGGCGAGGTGCCGGCGGTGACCACCGCCCTCCGCGGGCTGGTCGGATTCCAGATGCGGCTGGTCACCAACCGCAAGGAGCTCCACTCCGGCCTTTACGGCGGCGCCGCCGCGAACCCGGTACACGACCTGGTCGCGGTGCTGGCGAGCGTCGCCGGCCATGACCAGGACTTCTCCGCAGGCATCGCGCCGGTCACCGACGAGGAGCGCGCCGGCTGGGCCTCGCTGCCGTCGGGCGCCGAGCTTATGCAGGCCGCCGGCGCCACGCCGGCCGACGACCGCGCCGAGGCCGACTTCTACCGCCGAACCTGGGAGCGGCCGTCGCTGACGGTGCACTCGATCGGCTGCGGCGATCCCCGCATGCACAAGACCAGCATCGGCACAGAGGCGCTGGCGTCGCTGTCGCTGCGGGTGGCGCCGGGGCAGGATCCGGCGGCCCTGCACGAGCAGCTCGAGACGCGGCTGCGGTCGGCCTGCCCGCCGCACGCGACGATCGAGCTGGAGGCCTGGCCTGCGGGCAGCCCGGCGTACGTCTCGCCGGACGACCCCGTGATCGTCAGCGGCTTCGACGCGATCGAGCGGGCCACCGGCACGCGCCCGCTGGCGATGCGCAGCGGCGGGTCGATCCCGGTGATGGCCGGGCTGGTGTCACGGGGCACGCCGACGATCCTTTCCGGCTTCGCGACAACCGACGACGACATCCACTCACCCAACGAAAAGATGCGGGTGCGGAACCTGGAATGGGCGTTCGCAGCGGGGCGTGAGATCTTCCTGGGGCTGGAAACGGCGCTGCGTGAACGCGGGTAGGGAGTGGACGCCGTCCGTCGAAGGGGTTACGCTTGCGCGCGATGCGAATGACCTCGCGCGGAATGAGCGAATACCAGGTGCGCACGCGGCTGTACGAGCCGCCGGAGATGGTGCGCCGCCTGGAGGCGAAGCTGGCCTGCTGGAGGATCTCCAGCGCGCCGCGGATGCGCGGCGAGGATCTGCGACGCGCGTTCGAGCAGCGGCTGGACAATCGCGCCGACGTCGTGGAGCCACCGGCGGACGTCGTCGAGGCCGAGCGCGTCCGCATCGTGGCGTAGCTCGAGGGCCGCGGCTACGCGGTCGAGCTCCCGTTCCAGGTGCGCATGGCCACGTCCACCCCGTCACGCAGCACCGACAGCGTGCAGTCGGCGCCGTCGCGCACCAGACGGTCGACATCCGTGCCCGGCGGGAACGGCTGCAGCACCCAGTCGGCCACCGGCCGGCGGTCGCCTCGCTCCGGCCTGCCGATCCCGATCCGCACGCGCAGGAAGTCCTGGGTGCCGAGTGCCTCGGCCAGCGAGCGCAGGCCGTTGTGCCCGGCCAGCCCGCCGCCCTGCTTCGCACGCACGTCGCCCAACTCCAGGTCGAGCTCGTCGTGGACGACGACCAGCCGCTCCGGCGGCAGCTTGTAGAACCGCAGCGCCGGCGCCACCGAGCGGCCCGACTCGTTCATGAACGTCTCCGGCACCAGCAGCCCCAGCCGCTCGTCTGAGTCGCGCAGCTCGCTGACCCGTCCGTTCCAGCGCGACCGCCAGCTCCCGCCCAGCTCGTCCGCGATCAGCTCGACGGCCCGCCGGCCCAGGTTGTGGCGCGTATCCCGGTAGCGCGGCCCCGGATTG
>Ga0207687_10000098_pt1 | contig 63866 bp, 59 predicted proteins | sample KBSM54metaG_FD_184399 | JGI IMG/M metagenome (GOLD analysis project Ga0207687, IMG submission 184399) | Miscanthus rhizosphere microbial communities from Kellogg Biological Station, Michigan, USA - KBS M5-4 metaG (SPAdes) (version 2) | ecosystem: Host-associated > Plants > Roots > Rhizosphere >...
CATGCGCGGTCTACGGAAGGAAGAGGAGACGATGCGCCTTCGCTCGGCGCTCATCGCCAACGTCTCGCACGAGCTCCGCACGCCGCTCTCGATGATCCGCCTCGGCGCCGAGACGCTGCGCCGCGGCACGAAGCTCAAGCCGCACGAGCGCGACGAGATCGAAGACCAGATCCTGCGCGAAGTGCTGCATCTGTCGCATCTCGTCGAGAACGTTCTCGACGTCGCGCGCATGCAGCACCGTCAGACGCGCACGCTCGCGGTTTCGCCTGTCCATCCGCGCGACCTTGTCGTGTCGCTCGTCTCGACGTACGAGTCGTGGATCCGCAGCAAAGGCTTCAAGGTCTCATTGCAGATCGACGAAGCGATCGACGAGCAGATGTGGGATCGCGAAGCGGTGTCGCGCGCGCTCCTCAACCTCATCGACAACGCCATCAAGTACTCGGATGACGAGAAGTCGATCGAAGTCGCGCTGCGCCAGACGCCGAGCGACGTCTTGATCGAAGTCAAGGATCGCGGCATTGGCATCAACGCGAAGGACGTCTCGCGCATCTTCGATCCGTACTACCGCGCGCAGTTCTCCGACACGCAAACGCGGCGCGGCGCGGGACTCGGGCTCACGCTCGTGCAGCAGATCGTGGCGTCGCACGGCGGCCATGTCGAAGTCGAGTCCGAGCCTGGAAAGGGCTCGACGTTCCGTCTCCATTTCCCACGCATTTCAGCCGAGGATCCGCAGCCGGTGGCGAGGCTCATTCACGCCCCGGAGGCGTTTTGAGAAACCCATGAGGCGGATCATCCGTAGGAGAGGGCATGACGAAAATTCTCATAGTTGAGGATGAGGCCGGACTGCGCCAGGGGCTGGAGATCAACCTCCGCCACGAAAACTACGAGACCGCGACCGCGGGCGACGGCGAAGAGGCGATCCGCCTTTTCCACGCCGAGTCGCCGGATCTCGTGCTGCTCGACCTGATGCTGCCGAAGCGAAGCGGATTCGAAGTGCTCGATCACATCCGCAAGCTGTCGAAGGTGCCGGTCATCCTCCTCACCGCGCGCGGACAGGAAACCGACAAAGTGCGCGGCCTCCGCGGCGGCGCGGACGACTACGTCACGAAGCCCTTCGGCGTGCAGGAGCTTTTTGCGCGCATCGACGCCGTCATGCGCCGCAGCGAAGTGGCGACGACGTCGAAGCAGGTCTGCGAAGACCATCTCATCCGCCTCGATCCCGCGACGCGCGAAGCGAGCGCAAACAATCAGAAGCTGAAGCTCTCGCCGAAAGAGTTCGACCTGCTGATGTATCTCTTCAAGAACAAAGAGCGCGTCGTGCCGCGCGACGAGCTGCTGTCGCGCGTGTGGAACTATCGCGTCGATCTGAATCTGAACTCGCGCACGGTCGATACGCACGTGACGCGTCTGCGCCGCAAGCTGCAAAAGGCGGTGGGGACGGACGCCGCGGTGATCGTGGCGGTCGCGAAGATCGGGTACCGCTACCTCGGGCAAGCAAACGCTTAGGAAGTCAGAAGGCAGAGGTCAGAAGGCAGAAGTGGGCATAGCCATCCTTCTGCCTTCTGGCCTCTGCCTTCTGCCTTCAAGAAACGTGACCTCGGCGGGACCTCTGCGTGACCTTCGTTGAGTTAGGATTCCCTCCTCTCGAAGGAGGAAGCATGCACGGCAAGATCTACGACAACATCAGCGAAATCATCGGCAATACTCCGCTCGTCCGCGTGAACCGCTCACTGCCGGACGGCGCCGCGGAGCTCGTGTTGAAGCTCGAGTCATTCAACCCGATGTCGTCGGTGAAAGACCGCATCGCCTATTCGATGATCACCGAAGCGGAAAAGGCGGGCGAATTGAAGCCGGGAATGACGATCGTCGAAGCGACGAGCGGCAACACCGGAATCGGACTCGCGTTCGTCGCTGCGGCGCGCGGGTACAAGTGCGTGCTGATCATGCCGGACACGATGTCGGTCGAGCGCCGCAAGCTTCTGCAGGCCCTCGGCGCTGAACTGATTCTCACGCCGGGACCGGCAGGACTCGGAGTCGCGTTGGCGAAGGCGCGCGAGTACGCGGAGCAGAATCCGAACACGTGGCAGTCGAAGCAGTTCGACAATCCCGCGAATCCGAAGATTCATCGCGAGACCACGGCTCAGGAAATCCTCGCGGACACCGGCGGGAAACTCGACGCCGTCGTCGCAGGCGTCGGCACCGGCGGAACGGTGAGCGGCATCGGACAGGTGTTGAAGAAGACGAACCCGAATGTGCTGACCGTCGCGGTCATGCCGGTCGAGGCGCAGACGCTCAAAGGCGGACCGTACGCGCCGCACAAAATTCAGGGCATCGGACCGAGCTTCATTCCGGCGATCTACGACGCGAGCGTCGTCGACCGCGTGTTCGACGTGACGTACGAGCAGGCCGTCGATGCGGCGCGCAAGCTCGCGAAAGAAGAAGGCATTCTCGTCGGCATTTCGTCGGGCGCGATTGCGCACGCCGCGTTCGAGATCGCGAAAGAGCTCGGAAAAGGGAAGCGCGTCGTGGCGGTGCTGCCGGATACCGGCGAGCGCTATTTGTCGACGCCGCTCTTCGAGTTCACCGATTTGGTGAACCAGCCGGCGACGACGCCTCAGGCATATGCCGCCGCGAATGCAGCCGCAGCCGGAGCGCCGCAAACTTCGCCCGCTGCTCAGGCGTGAGGATTCTGTCGATCTCCTGATCGGCGAGCGTGAACTCTCGGCGGACCTCCGGCTGGAGGCCGCCGAGGATCGTCTCGATGCGTTCGTGGTGAACGTGGATGATGCGGGCGACTTCCTCGTGCTGTGACGGCGTCAGATTCAATTCGTGATCGAGCCGGCGCACGATGCGATGCTCGCCGAGCGCGCCGAAGAACGGTGCGCGTCCGCCGTGATGGTGAACGATCCATCCCCAGAATGCGACGGCGCCGACGATCATGCCGACGGCGAAGGAAACGACGACGGTGGTGACCGCGAGCGCCTTCGTGCTCGATCCGCGCGGCGGAGGCGTCACGTCCGGTGTGTCATTGACCGACACGATAAGAATCTCCGGCGTAGGAAAGCTCGATGCCGCTGTCCGCGGAGAGCGTGTCGAACGTCGCCGACTCCATCGACGTCCGTTCGAACCAGACGATGCTGAAGCAGGCCGCGAGCGCGACGGCCGTCATCGACGCCGCGATCGGCCGCAGCCATCGCGCGAGAAAAAGTGAGACGGTCGGCGGCTGCGCGGCGATGCGCTCGCGAACGCGCGCGGCGATGCGGACGGTCATGAACGCGTCGGCTTCGTAGCGCAGTCGACGCGCGTCTTCGCGCAGGCGATCGAGAAACTGTTCTTCATTCATAGAGGTCCGCCAGTTTTTCCCGTAGTTTGGCGCGAGCGAGCGAAAGATGCGAGCGCACCGTTCCCTCGCTCAGCTTCATCATCTGTGCGATCTCCGAGTGATCGAATCCTTCCACGAGTGAGAGCCGCGCCACGATCCGCTGCATTTCCGGTAGCGACTCGAGCGCGCGATCGACGCGATCCATGATCTCGCTCGTCGTCGCCTGAAGATCGGCCGAGTCGCGCCGCTCCGCCGGCTCCGCCGTCGTCAGCTCTTCGTGGCGGAAGCGATTGCGGTGCTTGAGCACGTCGAGCGAGAGGTTGGTGACGATGCGATAGATCCATGGTCCGAACCGTTCGTTGCTGCGAAAGCGTCCGATCGTTTCGTACGCTCTCACAAAAGCCTCCTGCGCAAGATCCTCGGCGTCGGCCGCGTTGCGCACGATGTTCCACGCAATCGACACGACGCGCTTCGTGTACTTCGAAACCAGGTAGTCGTATGCGCCGGAGTCGCCGCGCTTCACGCGCTCGATGGCGCGCGATTCCAGCGGATCATCGTTCGATGCTGTGGTGACTTCGGCCATCGCTGTGGGCCAGACAAGAATGTCTGGCCCACACGCTACAGGAAAGATGCCCATGCTTCAGTGGGAGTGCGCCGCCATGCGATTCATGTGCTGCTGCATGATGTCGCCGAGCTTGGTGCGCTGCTCGGGCGTGAGGACGTTGAGCGCCTTCGACATCGCAGTGAGCGCGTTCGCTTTGACCGCGTTCTCGGCGGCGTTCTGCTGATCGAGGATCGTCTGCGCGGCGGCGACGTCGTTCGGATTCTTGATCAGCGTCTGCGCGATCGACTGGAATCCGCTGTGAAGCGACTGGTGGTACTGAGCGTTCTGCTGGTGGAAGTCTTTGGCGATCGCTTTGATCTGATCGACCTGCTGGTCGCTGAGATCGAGCTCGGACTTGAGATGGCCGAGATGCCCGAGCACTCCGAAGCCGAAACCGCCGGCGCGGTGATGCATCCGGACCGCCTGCCCGTAGGCGAACGGAATGGCCGCCAGACCGATGACGGCGACGATTCCGAAGATGATGAGGTTGCGTTTGTTCATTGCGTTTTCTCCTTGTGCGTACGCTGAACGGGGTACGACGCGTGGCGGCAATTGTTGAAGCCGTATAATCGCGGCAACTCGACTTCCGATGCGATTTTCAAGGCTCCTCATCCCGATCGCACTTTTCGTCACGAGTGCGGCGGCGGCGCAGACGCTCGACTGCCCAGGCTCGGCGTCCGCCGGTCCGCGCTGCGACATGTTTCATTTCCACGTCGCGATGTACCGGCCCGACACGCGCGCGTTCGTCGAGGTGTTCGGGATCAATCAGTATCCGTCGCAGGCGGCGTGCGATCGCGCACGCGACGCGGCGATGAAGCGCAACCTCGCGGTCGTCGATTGGTTCCGACGCGTGCGCAACGACTCGCAGTACGAGCCCGATCGCTTCGGCGCGTGTCATTGCGACATGACGCTCGACAAGACGAATCCGCGCTACCTCAGCGACGCGCAGCGCGCGTCGCAGTTTCGCAACGCGCAGGATGTGCGCAACACCGTGCGCGAGAAGCTGATGGATGCCGGCGTCACGACCGACTCGGAGATCTACCACGACGTCGGTCCGCTGCCTGCGCCATCGCCGTCGCTCGTCGCCGGCCCCAAACTCGTCGCGATTCCGCAGAGCACCGCCGTCGCGCAAGTGGCAAACAACGCGACGGACCTGAAACAAACGCACAGCGTCGACACCTCGAAGCCAGTGCTCGCCTCAATCGACCTCCCGCTAATCGACGTCGTTCTCAGTGGGGCGCCGGCGCCCCCGCCGGCGCCGCAACCGGTTGCCAGCGACGGCGCCGTCGCCGACACGACGCCAACACCCACATCCTCCGCCGACGCCGCCGACAACTTCATCCCGTACGAAACCCAACGCGTTCAAAACGTGCTCAAGGCCGCGAGCACGATCACCGACGACGCGCTCAAATCGAAAATCTTCGAAGCGTGCTCCGAGCGCAGCCAGCTGCTCTCGGAGCACGCTTCGAAGATTTTCGATTCCGGCGCGCGAAGCCGCCTCGCCGATTTCGCGCGCAGCGCGAAGAGCGAAGACGAGCGCGTCGCATTCGCGGCGAAGCTCTTTGGCGACGACATCAAGCCGCATTGGGCGCCGCATGATGCGAAGGAAATGATCATCGAGCCGAATCCCGACATCGATGCCGATCCCGAGCACGTGCTCCACGACAACAGCGGCAAGTACGATCTGCAACAGCGCAAGCGCGCGCTCTACATGCTCCTCGCGCGCACGCAGCCGACCGAGCAACAACAACTCTGGCTCACGACCGTCGTCGACACATTCCTACGATGATTACGCTGATTCTTCTCGCTGCACTCGCGCAAGAACCGCCGCCACCGTCCAGTGGAGGACAGGCGCCCCCGCCTGTCCAGAATCAAGCGAATCAAGCGCACGACGAGGAATTCTCCAAAGCCGTCTTCTTCGGCAAGAAGTTCGCGGACATGAAGGACTACGCGTCCGCCTACGATCAATTCACGAAAGCGGACGCGCTGCAGCCCGACAATCCGCAAGTCCTCTACGACATGGCCGCGATCCTCGCGAAGGCCGGCCGGTACAGCGAAGCGCAGACGAAAGTCGATCGCTACATGCAGCTCTTCCCGAACGGCGCGGAGCGGCCTACCGTTGCGAAGCTGCAGCTCGAGCTCGAGTTTCAGCGCGAGCTGCAGAAGAAACGTCAGGGCGACGAGAACTACATCGAGACATTCAATCGCGGGAAGTTCCTCTACACGAAAGGCGACTACGACGGCGCGCTGAAGCTCTTTCAGGACGCCGAGCAGCAACATCCGAACGACGCGGCCGCGGTCTTCAACGAAGCCGTCATCTTCGAGAAGATGGGCGATCTCGCGAAAGCGTCCGAACGCTTTCATCGCTACGGCGAGCTGGAAACCGACGCCGACGCGAAGCAGGCCATCGATCAGCGGCTTCTCGTCATCGAGTCGGAGCTCGATGACATGAAGACGAAGATCCTCTGTCCGTTCTGCGGACTGAAACTTCCGAACGGATCGACATGGTGTCCGCGCTGCTGGCACGGTCCGTATCTGACGTCGTCATCGGTGTGGAGCTCGCGTCCGTGCGTCGAAGGCGCGACCGCGACGCGCGCGACGTATTACGCCGACGGCCGCTTCGCGAAAAACGACACGCTGCCGTGCATCTACAGCCTGCCGATGCGAGACGCGTTGCGCTACTCGCCCGCGCGCCAACGCGCGATTCAGGAAGCGCGCAAGTCCGAGGGCTGGACTTACAACGGCGACATCATCCAAGCACTCGGCGAGCGCGTGAGGTACATCCAGAGTGCGCAGTATCTCGAACGCATCATCGCGCCGCAGACGGGCGAGTTCCTCAACTACGCCGCGCATCAGGCGAACGACGGCACGTGGCTCCTCGATCGCGAAGACCTGATCATGGACGGGCAGAAGTACACCGCGCGCTACACGTTCGACGTGAGCAATCGCGTCGCGCAGGAGCACGTCGAGTATCAGAACAGCGCCGCGTGTGATCACTTGATCACGATGACGGCCGACTATTCGTACGGCAGCGACGCGCTGCAATCCGTGAAGATTCACGGCGGCTACGATGGATACGCGGCCGAGGGAAGTCCGCGACTCGATTGGGACGCGAGCATCATGTATGCGTACGACGCGAACGGACGATTGACGAAAGAAGATCTCGCGGTCGCGTCGATGACGAAGGTCTACGCGAAGAAGCCGAACGGCGAATGGCGCGATGAGCTGAACAAGCTGTACGTCGGATGGCACGCCGGACGTCCGATCGAGAACATCCTGCGTTCCGGCGATCTGTGCGGCACCAACGGCACGCTCCGCCTCGGCAATCCGATCGACCTGCGGCCGTTCTACGTGATGTCGCCGAACACGTCGATGCAGTTGCCGCCCGACGTGACGAAGGCCTCGGTGAGCTTCACGTACCCCGACGCGTACCGGCCCCGCTGAACGGGACGCAATACGGGTCGTCGTCCGCGCACTCCGCGAACTCGAACTGCACCGTCGCGTGCACGATGCGGTAGTCGTGATGAAGCATCTCGGTCACTTGATCGAGCAGCGCGGACGTGGTGCGCACCGGAACGTCGCCGACCATCAGATGACACGACAGCGCGGGACTCGATGGTCCGAGCGCCCAGATGTGCAGGTGATGGACGCCGTACACGCCTTCGATCGCGCCGAGGGATTGTGTGACTTCGGCCGGATCGATGCCCGACGGCGTTCCTTCAAGCAGCAGATTGATCGTCTCGCGAAGGATTCCCCAGCTGCTCCAGAGAATCAGTGCGGCGATCAACAGTGAGACGGCCGGATCCCACTGCGGCGACTTCGTGACGCGAATGAGAATCGCGGCGACGATGATGCCGGCGGACGACACGGCGTCGCCGAGCATGTGCAGCACCGCGCTGCGGATGTTGACGTCGTGGCGGCCTTCGTCGTGCAGCGCGAACGTGATCGTCGCGTTGAGTACGAGCGCGACCGCTGCCGTGATCATCATCGTCAGCGTGTTGACCGGTTGCGGATGGCGAAAGCGATTGATCGCTTCGACGGCGATGAACGCGGTGAACGCGACGAGCGAGCCGGCGTTGATGAACGCGGCGAGAATCCCGGCGCGCTGGTAGCCGAACGATTTCGACTCCGTCGCCGGACGGCGCTCCAGGCGCACGGCGAAGAGTGCGATTAAGAGCGCGAGCGTGTCGGTGAAGTTGTGAAGCGCGTCGCCGACGAGCGACAGCGATCCCGACATCGTTCCGGCGATCAGCTCCGCGACGACGAATGCGAGCGTCGCGATCGAAGCGATCGTCAGTTTTCGCGAGACCGAATGGTCGTGGTGCATGGCGTCAGCGCGTGGAGCGCGTGACCTTGTTCGCCTTCTCGACGACGGCAGCGGCCATCGACGCGCGCTTGTCTTTCAAACGCGTGGCCAGTGCCGCATCGCCGGTGGCGATCATCTGCGCCGCGAGAATGCCCGCGTTGCGCGCGCCGCCGATCGCGACCGTCGCCACCGGAATGCCCGGCGGCATCTGCACGATGGCGTGAAGCGCGTCGGTTCCCTGCATCGCGCCGGACGCGAGCGGAACGCCGATCACCGGACGCGTCGTGAATGCCGCGATGACGCCAGGAAGATGCGCTGCCATTCCGGCGCCCGCGATGAAGACCGCGCAGCCGTCGTTCTCCGCATCGTTGACGAGTTGTTTCGTGCGATCAGGCGTTCGATGCGCGGACGCGACGGTGATCGTGTACGGAATGCCGAGCTCGTCTAGCGCGGCCGCCGCTTCCGACATGACCGGCATGTCGGAGTCGCTGCCCATGAGAATGAGGACCCAAGCTGCCATGACGAGAGTTTATCGTGCTCGGCGGGGCGGTGGCCCCTCGCCGCCGCGATGGCGAGCCGGGCCGTAACCAGGTGCGACCAGGAGCGTCATAGATATCGATGGTCCGAGCCCTCACCATGATTCTGGTGTTGAGTTGCGCGACGCAGGTTGTCGCGCAGACGAACGGCGAAGCGCCATCCCAGCTCCTGCTTTTCGGCGGGCTTTCGGAAAACGCCAACAATCTACCGTACCGCAGCACGCTGCTGATCACGGATCGGAAAGTCTCGCCGTTCTTCAGTCTCGGCAGCGGGCGCGGCTTCGAGTTTTCGGTCACCCGGCTGAAGACCCGACACCTCGCCTACACGGCGGACGTCTCCGGCTACCTCGAGCGCTTCACCGGTGACGCAACCTACTGCCAGCCCAATGGCTGCGGCGTAGGACTGCGCTTCGAAGACAAGGCACAGGCTTTTTATCTCGTCGCCGGCCCTGAGCTTCGCGGATCGGAGCGGTGGCGTATGACCCCGTTCGTCCATGGACTTGGTGGAGCGGTGTTCAGCCGTTCGAAGTTCACGATGGCGGGGTCGAATGTGCAGTACTTCAACCCATACAGCGGCACAGGTCTGCTTTTCCTTTCGACATCACCATTTCCAAAGACCTCAACGCTCCACTACGCCGACTCGCAAAGCGACGTTGGCCTGACTCTGTCCCTCGGCGCCGGACTGGACGTGCGAATGAGCGAGGCGCTCAGCGGCCGCATCCTCATCGACTACGACCCCACATTTCTCACGCGGCCCGACATACGGAACGAGGCGGTCCTGGAACCGACCGGATCCACACACATCCAGACTCACATTCGCCTCTCGTTCGGCATCGTGTGGCACCTTCGCTGACGACCCGCCGCCCCACTGAGCGACGAAAGCAATCAGGCGCCGAGCGTTTTTCGCTGCTCTAACGCGCGCCAGCCAATGTCGCTGCGATAACGCGCGCCGGCGAAGCGCACCTTCGGCACCGCTTCGTACACTTTCAACAGCGCGTCCGACAACGTTGCCGAGCGCGCGCAAACGCTGATGACGCGGCCGGCGACGTTCACCATCTTGCCGCCCCGCTTGATCGTACCGGCGTGGAAGAGCGTGACCTGATCGTCGTCGATCGGGTCGATCTCCACTTCCTGCCCTTTCGGAAAGTCGTCGGGATATCCGTCGACGGCGATGACGACGCACGCCGCCGCCTCTTTCTTCCAGTTCAACTTCGTGTCGCCGAGGTTGCCGCGCGCGACTTTGAGACAGATGTCGGCGAGATCGTCTTCGAGCCGCAGCATCTGGACCTGCGTCTCCGGATCGCCGAAGCGGCAGTTGTACTCGAGCACTTTCGGTCCGTTCGGCGTGAGCATGAGACCCGCGTAGAGCACGCCGGTGTACGTGCGCCCTTCCGCGGCCATGCCTTGAATCGTCGGGATGATGATCGACTTCATGATCTCCGCGGCCGTTTCGCCGCTGAGCACCAGCGCGGGCGAGTGCGCGCCCATGCCGCCGGTGTTCGGTCCCGTCTCGCCGTCGTTCGCCTTCTTGTAGTCCTTCGCCGGCGCGAGCGGCACGCACTTCTTGCCGTCGCTGATCGCGAGGAAGCTCACTTCTTCGCCTTGCAGGAACTCCTCGATGAGGATGCGGCTCGCGGCGTTGCCGAACTTCTTCTCTTCGAAGACGAGATTGAGGTACTCGTCCGCTTCCTTCTGGGAGTTGACGATCACGACGCCTTTGCCGGCGGCGAGTCCGTCGACTTTGATGACCGCGGGATACTTCGTCTTCTTCAGCGCCGCTTTCGCCTCATCCAGCGACGAGCAAGGCGTCGCCTCGGCCGTCGGGATGTTGTACTTGCGCATGAACTCTTTGGAGAAGACTTTCGAGCCTTCCAGCTCGGCGGCGAGGCGCGTCGGGCCGAAAATCGTGAGTCCGCGCTTCTGGAACTCGTCGACGATGCCGAGGGTGAGAGGGAGCTCGGGACCGACGATGGTGAGGTCGATTTTGAGTTTTTCGGCGAAATCGGCCAGCTCGATGATGTCGGCGACGCCGATCCCGACGCAGTCGGCAACCGTAGCAATCCCCGCGTTTCCCGGGGCAGCGTAGATTTCTTTGACGAGCGGGGACTGTTTGAGCTTCCAGCAGAGGGCGTGCTCGCGACCACCCTGCCCGACGACGAGGACGCGCATGTGGGTGAAGATTGTACAGGATGGGCCGGACAAGAATGTCCGGGTCACACCTAGACGTTCTCGGGTCCGCCACCGTAAAACCTAGTTACGATGGCAGCGGAACTGCGTTTGATGATCCCCACTCAGAGCCCGGAGCCCGACGATCGCGAGCTCGTTCAGACGATTCGCGGCGGCGACGCCGACGCGTTCGAGCAGCTCGTCCGCCGGAAGACGTCGAAGGTCTACGCGCTCTGCTACCGGATCATCGGCAACGCCGAGGATGCCAAAGACATCTCGCAGCTGGTGTTCATCAAGCTGTGGGAGAACCTCGAGAAGTACGATCCGCAGTACGCCTTCGACACCTGGCTGTACCGAATGGTCACGAACGTCGCCATCGACTTCATGCGCAACAAGCAATCGCGCGAGAACGCGGTGAACTCGAATCTGCGTCTGGTGAAGACATCGTTCGAGGCCGAGCAGGGCGTCGTCGTGCAGCACAAGGAAATCGAGAATGTCTTCAACGAGATCGCGGCGTGTCTGTCGCCGAAGCAGAAGACGATCTTCGTCATGAATCAGATGGACGACCTGCCGTCATCCGAGATCGCCAAGATCCTCGGCTGCCGCGAGTCGACCGTCCGCAATCACCTGTTCAACGCGCGGAAGATGATGCAACAGCAATTACAGAAGCGATATCCCGAATACGCGCAGCTGTGGAGGAGCGAATGAACTGCATCGAATTCCGTTCATCTTTCGCCCCTGCGACTGAAGACGCCACGATCCTCGAGCACGTCCGCTCGTGCGATCCGTGCCTCGACTACGCCGCGCACATCGACGCCGACATCATGTTCCGCGCGATCGGCGGAGCGGAGATGATCCCCCCGGGCGGCATCGACGCATTCGTCGGCGACGTCATGGCCGCGGTTCACGTCCGCAAGACCGAAGACGAGCTCGCGCCGCACCGCGTGACGATGAACTGGACGCGGAGACTCGCCGTAGCCGCCACGTTCATCGCCGGCATCACGGGCGGATCGCTGGTTTACCAACATGAGCAGATGGTCGCTCCGGCGCCAGCTCCTCTCATGCCTCATGCCTCATCACTCATGACTCGAAACTTAGTGACGAAACCCGTGGTCGCTACGTATTCATCAAAGAATGCAACGATCGTCGAAGTGCCGGCAGAGAGCGGGAATGACCCGCAGGTCGTCATGATCGTCGACGAGAATCTACCGGCGGATTTATGAAACGTGTATTGCTGATTCTTCTCACTTTCCTCTTCGTGACTGGCGTGGCGTTCGCCGAACCGGCGGACGGCGCGAAGGCGGCGCTCTCCGTGCGCACGTTCCAGTTCAAATACAAGACTGCCGATCGCGCCGCGGGCATCATCAAGTCGCTGCTCAGCGTGGACGGCTCGATGTCGATCTCGCCGACGGCGAACTCGCTCGTCGTCACCGATCACGCGAACAACATCAAAGCGGTTTCCGCGGCGATCAGTGAGTACGACGCGGCGCCGCGTGGCGTGAAGCTCTCCGTGCGTCTCATCGCCGCGTCGCATGCCGACGTGACGCCGAAGACGGTCGAAGAGCTGAAGGACATCTCGAAGTCGTTCTTCATGATGGGCTACAACTCGCTCGAATCCCTCGGCTCGGCGAACGTCGAGTCGCACGAAGGTGAGAACGGCACGATCAATCTCGCCGACGGCTATCGCGCCGACTTCAAGTTCGGCGAATACGATCCCGCCAGCGACTCGGTCGAGCTCACCGACTTCCGGATCTCGAGGCTGCAGAACGAGCAGCTTTCCGAGATCTACAAAACGACCCTCAATCTCAAGATCGGCCAGACGGTCGTTCTTGGGGTGAAGCGCCCCAAAGGGCAGCGTGCCCTCTCGGTCGCCTTTGTTGCCCGGCGCTGAGCGTCTCAGCGCGCGGTTTCTCCTCCTACACAGCGACGGCGCGGCTTACCTCGGCCGCGCCGCTCGTTTTTTCCGGGCATCCAGATAGTCCTTCACCTCGTCTAGCGGACGGGCGTTGAAGATCTGCTTCGCGCTGAGTCCCGCTTTCCGCGCCACCCACACGCCGCTGACCATGTGCGCCATCTCGCGCGTCGCGTGCGCGTCGGGGTGAATGCTGAAGACGACGCCGCGATCGATGGCGCGGCGGATGTGCCGCCAATCGAGATCGAGGCGGTGCGGATTGCCGTTGATCTCGATCATGACGCCGCGCTCGGCGCAGCGATCGAAGACGCGATCGAACTCGAACGTGTAGCCGTCGCGCTCGAGTAGTTTTCGTCCGGTGGCGTGGCCAAGGAAGGTGGCGAAGGGATCGTCGACGGCGCGAAGAATGCGCGCGGTCATCTCGCTCTTGTCCATTTGGAAGCGTGAGTGGATCGAGGCGATGACGAAGTCGAGCTTCGCGAGGATCTTCGGACCGTAGTCGATCGCGCCGTCGTTCAGGATGTCGGCCTCGGTGCCGCGGAAGACGTGCATTGGCGCGACGTCCTTTCGCGCTTTGTCGATGTCCGCGTGCTGGCGTTTCAACTCCTCTTCGCTGAGTCCGCGCGCGTAGAACGCAGCCGGTGAGTGATCGGAGATGCCTGCGTATTCGTAGCCGAGGTCGCGCGTTGACTCGAGCATCTGCAGCACGGAGTGACGGCCGTCGCTGTAGGTCGTGTGAATGTGAAACGTGCCGCGTAGGTCCGTGGGCTCGATGAGCTTCACGCGTTTCTTCTGCTTCAGCACATCGGCGTTTTCGCGCAGTTCGGGATCGATGTACGGGATTCTTGTTTTTTCGAAGAGTTCTTGTTCGGTTCTCGCCGGCGGGGGCGCCGGCGCCCCACTGAGAAACGTTTGGCTGCCCGTCGTGACGAAGACGCAGGTGCCGAAGTGTTGCGGCTTCACGATGTGGAGCAGCACGTCGACGTCTTCGCGCCCGTGGCCGCGCAGCGTGTTCTCGTCGACGTCTTCGATCTGATCGAGAATCTTTTTCTTCTTGATGGCAGCAATCGCTTTGGCGGGGTCGCGCGTCGAGATCGCGATGTTCACGTTCTGAATGATCTCCAGCCTTCGCCGCACGCTTCCCGTCACCTCGGCGTCTTCGATGACGTCGATCGCCGCGAGCTGTTCGCGCACCAGCTCTCCGACGGCAATGCCGAGGGGAAGGAGATGCTTCGACGTGCGCGTGCGCGCGACGCCGATGCCGTCGAGGATGTTCTGCTGCGTCTTCGCGCCGAAGCCTTTCAGCTTCGCGATGCGACCTTCGCGCGCGGCCTGTTCGAGCGACTCGATGTCGGTGACGCCGAGCTCCGCGTGCAGGATTCCGATCTTGCGAAGTCCGAGCGCGGGAACGCGCAGCAGATCGAAGATGCCTTGCGGATATTGCTTGCGCAGATCGTCGAGATAGCGCGAGCTGCCCGTCGTCACGATCTCGCTGATGATCGGTCCGATTGCTTTACCGATTCCGGGAACCGAGGCGAGCTCGCCGCGTTGCACGAGGTCCGCGAGATCTTGTTCGAGCGTCTCGATTTTGCGCGCTGCTTTCTCGAACGCTCGCGCACGAAACGGATTCGGATCGCTCAGTTCGATGTATTGCGCGATCTCGTCGAGGGTTCTGGCGACCGTCCACTTATCCATCGGTACAATGATGCCGGATGCAAGCTCGTGACCGGTTGATCGTCGCGCTCGACACCTCGTCGCGCGACGACATCCTTTCACTGGTCGATGAGCTTCACGGCGTCGCAGGCACGTTCAAAGTCGGTCTGCAGGCGTTCCTCCACAACGGTCCGTCGATCGTGCGCGAGCTTCGCGGGCGCGGCGAGCGCGTCTTCCTCGACGTGAAGATTCACGACATTCCCAATACCGCGAAGCACGCCGTCGCCGCCGCTTCGTCGCTCGGCGCGCAGTTCGTCACGGTGCATGCGGCCGGCGGCGGCGAGATGCTTCGCGCCTGCGCTGATTCCGCCGGCGCCACGCTCATCCTCGGCGTCACGATTCTCACGAGCATCGATGAGACGGAGTTGCTGCGTATCGGCTTCGGCGGCACGCCGCTGTCGAATGCCGTCCGACTTGCGACGCTCGTGCAGCAGAGCGGATTGCGCGGCGTCGTCGCGTCGCCTCACGAGATCGCCGCGATCCGCGAAGCGTGCGGCAGCGGCGTCGTGATCGTGACGCCGGGCATTCGCGACGCCGGCAGCGATGCAGGCGATCAGCGGAGAACGATGTCAGCGAGGGAAGCGGTGGATGCGGGCGCCGACTACGTTGTCGTCGGGCGCCCGATCACCGGTGCGAAGAATCGTCGCGATGCTGCGATGAGCATCGTCGACTCGATGAATCAGAAGTGAATCGCCGCCGATCTCCGTCGCGCCGTGCAGTTGTTCGGCGGACCCTGGAAGAAGAGCGGGATGCTCGCGAACTGACGTCGATTGCCGAGGATGTCGGTGCCGACTGCGCGAAGGAGATGCACGCCGCGCGGCGTCGCATCGAGATTCACGCCCAGCGACCACGGAAGCACGGGATTGCGCGACGGCACGTCGTTGCGCGGCAGGTTCGCCGGCTGTGTCGCTCCGAGCGCGCCGGCGTCGAGGAACAACTCGACGTTGGCGATCTTCTGATCGCTCGTCACCCAGCCGTGCAGCGATGAACCGCCGCACACGAGCTCGGACGGATTGGCGATCTCGATGCGTCCGGTCATCAGACCGCACGCGCCCCACGTCTGAATGCCGCTGACTTCGCCGACGGTGTAGACGAGCGAGCCGACTGCGAGCGGATTGTGCTTCACCTCATCGGGACGAATCGGCGACACCGTCTCGTACACGCGCGGATTCGCGCCTTCGAACTGCGGCACGCCGAAGTCGTAGACGTCGAACGCGATCGTGCGCGCCTGCTGCAATGTCTGCGGATCGCGCTCGTCGACCATCATGATCAGACGGCTGCCCGCTTCGTCGAAGGTTCCCTGGCGATTGAACACGACGGGATTCGCGCGATCGATCTGCAGCGACGGATCCATCGTCTCCTGAAGGAACGGCGTGAAGATGCCCTGGTTGTTGAAGAGATTCACGAGCACGCTGCCGTCGTTGCCGATGCCGACGAGGTTCGTGCCGTTGCTGACGACGAACTTGCCGCCCTGATTCGAAGTGCCGACGAGGAACGGAGAGAAAACATTGTTGACGTTGAACGATCCGGTACCGGTCTCGCCGACGACAATCAGGAATCCGAAGTTGAAGGCGAGATCGTTCACGCCGCCGATGAAGCCGTTGTTGCTGAACGGCGCGAAGGTGAGCGTCGAGACGCGCTGCGGCGCGGAGAGATTGGCGATGTTGATGATGTCGACGTTCGTCGTGCAGCTCGCCGGGTTGTACGGATAGCACGGCAGGTCGGTGCCCGGGAACACGCCGGCGAGGACGTTGCCGTTCACAGCGAGACGGCGATAGTGCAGTCCAGGCGTCCGCGATACGAGCTGCGGCGGAAGTCCGCCCGCGCGCACGTTGCGAAGGTCGAAGATCTCCAGACCGGCGTCCGCGCTGACGTACAGAATGCCGTTCGCGAACGCGACGCCGCCGTTGACCTCGCGTGAGCCCATCTGATTGACGAAGTCTTCGCGCGCGACCTGCATGTCGCCGAGGTCGGTGACATTAAAGGTGCTCACCGTCTGACCGCGGAGGACGAAGACCTGCGATCCGGAGCGGAACGCGCCGCTCGGCGACAGCGTGAACGTCGACGCAGGCAGGTTCGCTCCGACCAGCGTCAGCGGACAGTCAGCATGGAACTGATCCGACGCGAAAATTGGCGTCGTGAGGAGTACGAGGATGACTGCGAAGAGGGCAAACCGGGGAAAGACGCGCATACAAGCCTCCCAAAACCACACCCGTTGACCGCTCGGCGGCTCCGCCACTGACGGCGCCGTCGCGCTTGCACAATCCGATTCGTCTTGGCGCTAACTATCGGACAAGTCGCTTCTTTTTGCAACTTTGGACGAATTGGGGTTGCGGTTATCATGCAAGCGCCGGTACCTGGACGGTCGAGCGTGAAACATAGCCGGTCGCTGCGGGTGTTGGGATGAAGGAATCATGCTCGACGGTCATGTCCTCGTCCTCAATCGCGTCTTTCAGGCCGTACAGATCACTTCTGTCCGCCGTGCGCTGACGCTTCTCTACAAGGGACAGGTTCGCGCCGTCGACGCCGACTACCGGACCTACGACTTCGAAAACTGGTCGGACATCCCCGTGCAGCCGGACGATCACTACGTGCGCACGCCGTCGCGCAACATCCTCATTCCGCACGTCGTGCAGCTTCTCTCGTTCGATCGCCTGCCGCGCCAGGAAGTGAAGTTCTCGCGCGGCAACATCTATCTGCGCGACCAGAACCGCTGCCAGTACTGCGGGAAGAAGTTCCCGTCCTCCGAGCTCTCGCTCGATCACGTCGTGCCGATCTCGCGCGGCGGAAAGTCGAATTGGGAAAACGTCGTCTGCGCGTGCCTGCCGTGCAACGTGCGCAAAGGCAACAAGGTGCTGCACGAATCCGACATGCGCCTGATCCGCCAGCCGCACCGCCCGAAATGGCATCCGCTGCATCGATTGCAAGGACGGACGTATCCCGAGATCTGGAAGAATTTCCTTGACGAGGCTTACTGGAACGTCGAACTGAAATCCTAGGCATGGGGCATGAGGCATGGGGCATGAGGGGAAAGCAAACCTCTCATGCCTCGTACCTCATGCCTCATGCCGGTTCTACATCTTCGCAACATCCTCAATCTCCTCGCCTTCATTCACGAATCGATTGATGACGACTCCGTACTGCTTCTCGTAGAGCGAGCGGTACTTGCCGGCTAGGGCCATCAGCTCGGCGTGCGTGCCGCGCTCGGTGATGCGGCCCTCTTCGAGCACGAGGATTTGATCGGCTTTGCGAATCGTCGAGAGGCGATGCGCGATGACGAACGTCGTTCGTCCTTTCATCAGCGCGTTGAGGCCGTCCTGGATCATCGCCTCGCTCTCGCTGTCGAGCGATGACGTCGCTTCGTCGAGGATCAGGATTCGCGGATCGGCGACGATTGCGCGCGCGATCGCGACGCGCTGCTTTTGTCCGCCCGACAACCGCACGCCGCGCTCGCCGACGATCGTCTCGTACTTCTCCTTGAACCCTTCCGTGAACTCGTCGACGTGCGCGATCTTCGCGGCGCGCATCACTTCCTCGCGCGACGCGCGCGGGTTGCCGAGCGAGATGTTCGAATAGATCGTGTCGGCGAAGAGGAACGAGTCCTGCGGCACGATGCCGAGGTTGCTGCGGTAGTCGCCGAGGCGGAGCTCATCGAGATTGCGGCCGTCGATGTAGATCGCGCCGTTCGTCGGCCGGTGAAATGCCGCGACGAGCGAGACGAGCGTGCTCTTCCCCGAACCGGACGGGCCGACGAGCGCGATCGACTGACCGGCGCGCGCGAGGATGTTGACGTCGTGCAGCACGCGCGTTCCCGGCGTGTACTCGAACGACACTTCGCGGAACTCGACGTCGCCGCGGAAATCATCGACTTCCTTCTTCTGCGGATCGTCGGCGTCTTCGCGCGCTTCGTTCAGGATCTCGCGCATTCGCTCCAGTCCCGCGAACGCTTCGGAGAGTTGCGTGCCGATCGCGACGATCTGCACGATCGGGATTACCACGATGCCGAGGTAGATCATGAACGTCATCAGGCTGCCGAGCGTCATGTGGTGCGCGAGCACTTCGCGTCCGCCCACGATCAACACCGCGATGCCGACGATACCGGTGAGCAGCGTCGTCGCCGCGCCGACGCCGGAGATCGTTCGCATCGTCGCCATCACGTTGCGGAACAGCTCGTGCGCGTTGCCGGCGAACACGCGCGTCTCGCGCTGTTCGGCGCGATACGCCTTCACGACGCGGATGCCGGAGAAGTTTTCGTTGAGGCGTCCGATGATCTGCGCGTTCAACTCTGCGCGCTTTCGGAAAATCGGGCGGATCGTGTTGAACGCGAAGTAGAGGATCACCGCGAAGACGAGGATCATCCCGAGGATGATCGATGCGAGCCGCGCGCTGAAGCGGAAGAGAATCGTGATCGCGATCGCCGACGTGATCACGCCGCCGAAGAGCTGCACGAGTCCCGTGCCGACGAGATTGCGAATCCCTTCCGCGTCGTTCATCACGCGCGAGACGAGCACGCCGGTCTTGGTCGTGTCGAAGTAGCCGACCGGCAGACGCTGCACGTGCTGCTGCAACTTGATGCGCAGGTCGGTGATCGAGCGCTGCGCGGCAATGCCGAGGATCTGCGCGAGCGCGTAGTCGGTGGTCGAGCTGATGATCGCGGCGATGCCGCCGACGGTCACGAGCGTCCAGAGCAGCTGCGTCTTGCCTTGCGCGATGACGTCGTCGATCAGGTACTTCGTGGTGTACGGCAACACGAGTCCGGAGATGCGATTGATGAACATCAGCGGCAGCCCGAGGAGCAGCCGTTTGCGCGCGCGCCAGATCAGATTTGCGGCATCGCGGAGGAGGAGTTTGATGCGGGCTCGTTTGTCGGGGCCGTTGGGTCGATCTTCCATCTAAGTCATTGTATCGACAGCAGCCTCGGCACCACGCACAGAACTTGCTATCTGTCCCGGCGGAGTGTGTGGAAATGACTTTGGTGAATTCTCTTTGTGCAGAGATCAGTATTTTCGACGGCGTCGGCGAATGCACGGGTGTGATGGTCGAGCGGAGCGCGATTCGCGGCAAGAAGAGTCTTTGCAAGAGCATGCGTGATCTCGCCATCAAGTCCCGAGTCCTCGGGGATGGCTACTACTACCTGCCGGTCGACCTGTGGCCGAAATCAAAAGAACCCGTCGTCGTTCACAAACACGAGTGGACGGTCATCAGCTCGATCCCGCGCACGTCGCGCGCGGCAAAGCCGAAGAAAACGCGCGCACGCGCGTCGTAATCGCGGCGTAGTCGAAGTCGGTACGACGCTTGCCTAAAGGCGACGTGTTGCTAGGAGTCATTCAATGAAGAGAGCTTTGCTTGCATTGCTGGTCGCACTTCCTTTATTCGCGCAAAACGAGGAAGGTCCCGGCACCGCGAAGGGCGCATCGGTCGACACGACCGGCAAGGGTTACACCGCCGCATTCGTGATCGAGCCGTCGACGAAGCGCGTGCTGTTCGCCGAGAACGAGCACATCCCGCTTCCGACGGCGTCGATGGCGAAGATGATGACCGCGCTCATCACGATGGAAGAGATTCGCGACGGCCGACTGAAGCTCGACTCGCCGGTGACGATCTCCGCGCGAGCAAGCAAGATGGGCGGCTCGCAAATTTACGCGATGCAGGGACAGACGTTCACTGTGCAGACGCTGCTCGCAGCGCTGATGATTCAGTCCGCGAACGACGCCGCGGAAGCGCTCGCGGAAAAGATCGCCGGATCGGCCGAGAACTTCGCCGACATCATGAATCAGCGCGCCAAAGCTCTCGGGCTGAAAGAGACGACGTTCTACGATCCGCACGGACTTCCGAACTCCGCGAATCCCGAGCAGATCAACAAGCAGTCGGCGCACGACCTCGCGATGACCGCGATCGAGTTGATGAAGTACCCGCTCATGCGGCAGCTCGCCGCGACGCCGCACATGGACTTCGCCAACGGCACGTTCACCGCGGGACTGACGAATCCGAATCACCTCATCCAACCCGGAAAACAGGACTATTACGACGCCGCCACCGGCATCAAGACCGGCTACTCCGGTCCCGCCGGATATTGCGTGACGGCGTCGGCGAAGCGCGGCGATCTCGAGCTGATCGCGGTGGTGATGGGCGCGCGCGCGGGTCACGGTCCGCTCAGCTCTTTCGGCGTCGCGTCGAAACTCTTCAGCAGCGCGTTCGCGCAGTACACGACCGCCGTTGTGCTGCGAAAAGGTGCGACGGTCGGACAAGCGAACGTCACTGACGGCGCCGCGAAAGCAGTTCCGGCGGTTGCAGGCGCGGACGTGAAAGCGCTCGTGAAGCGCGGCGAAGAAGCAGGCGTGAAAGTGTCCTTCGCCGGCGGCCAGGTCACCGCGCCGGTGAACGCGGGACAGAACGTCGGAACGATCACGGTCGCGCAGGCAGGACAAGTGATCGCGAAAGTGCCGGCCGTCGCGGGTGCTGCGGTCGAGAAGCAGCCGTGGTGGAAGAAGTTCTGGCCGTTCTAGGCGCGCGCGCTTTGTCATTCCGAGCCGCGAAGACGGCGAGGAATCCCCATCGCAAGAGCGAATGACCCTCGCACATGCGGAGGGGATCCCTCGCCGTCTTCGCGGCTCGGGATGACACGCCTCACACGACTCGCGACGCCAACATCTTCAAAGCATCAACGTACGCAACGTGCTCCTGTTCGAGGATGCGGGCGGCCAGCGTTTCTCCCGTGTCGCCCTCGCGCACTTCGACCGCGCGCTGCACGAGGATCGGACCATCATCGAGTTTCTCGGTGACGAAGTGCACCGTGCAGCCTGAGATCTTCGCGCCGTAAGCGACCGCTTGCGACTGCGCGTCGACGCCGGGAAACGCCGGAAGCAGCGACGGATGAATGTTGAGGATGCGATTCGGATATCGCGCGACGAACTCCGCGCTGAGCAATCGCATGTAACCGGCGAGCACGATGTAGTCCGGCTTCGCGGTCTCGAGGATGCGCAGCACTTCTTCTTCGTGCGCCGCGCGCGACGCGAACTGGCGATGATCGATGACGTGCGCGTGATGCTTGCGCTCGCGAGCCAGCTCGATGCCGCACGCGTCGGGACGATTGGAGATGACGCAGACGATCTCGGCGTCGAGCCCACCGCGGCGAATCGCGTCATCGATCGCGCCGAAGTTCGAGCCGCGCCCGGAGAGCAGGACAGCGATGCGGATCATTCGATCCAACTGGCGAAGCCGGCCGGCGGCGCGTCGTACACCACGCGTCCGCTGCCCTTCACCACGTTGCCGATGAAGTAGAACTTCTCGCCGATGCGCGTGAAGTGCTTCGCAATCGCGTCGACTTGATCGGGCGCGACGATCAACACCATTCCGATGCCCATGTTGAACACGCGCAGCATCTCTTCGGGATTGACGCCGCCCTTCTCGTGAATCGCGTGGAAGATCGGCAGCACCGGCCACGATCCGAGCTTGATGCGCGCGTCGAGCGACGACGGCAGCACACGGGGAACGTTGTCGGTCAATCCGCCGCCGGTGATATGCGCGAGCGCGTGAAGCTGGCGTTCTTCGACGAGCGGCAAGAGCGGTTTGAAATACGAGATGTGCGGCGCGAGCAGCGCCTCGCCGATTTTTCCGACGCCGGGAAGGATCACCTGAAAGTCTTCGCCGAGGACTTTGCGGGCGAGCGAGTAGCCGTTGGTGTGGAGGCCGACGGAGGGAAGGCCGATCAACACGTCACCTTCGCGAACGGTTTTGCCGTCGATCACTTTCGATTCGTCGACGACGCCGACGATGAAGCCGGCGATGTCGTAATCGTCATCGCCGTAGAAGCCGGGCATCTCCGCGGTCTCGCCGCCGATGAGCGCGCAGCCGTTCTCGCTGCACGCGCGCGCCATGCCGCGCACGACGTCGGTCATCACGTTCGGCCGCAGGCGTCCGGTCGCGTAGTAGTCGAGGAAGAACAGCGGACGCGCGCCCTGCACGAGAATGTCGTTGACGCAGTGCGAGACGAGGTCGTAGCCGACGGTGTCGTGAATCTTCATGGCGCGCGCGATGCGCAGCTTCGTGCCGACGCCGTCCGTGGAGGAGACGAGCACGGGCTTCTCGATGCCGTCGAACGACGCGCGAAAGAGGCCGCCGAACGAGCCGATGTCCGAGATGACGTTCGGCGTGAACGTACCGCGCGCGATGTGCCGCACTTCGCGAAGCGCCTCGTCCTGCGCATCGATGTCGACGCCGGAATCGCGGTAGGAAGTCATGAGCCGCGAGTCTATCCTTTCTCCATGGCGCAGTTCCTCCTCGTGACCACGCTTCTCACCATTGCCGCGCTCATCGCGACCGGCGTGTTCGGCTTTCTCGCTTCGCCGGTTCACGTGGCGAAGCACATCTTCTTCGCCCTCGCCACCGTCGTCCTCGGCCTCTTCTCGCAGTCGATGACGATGTTCTTCTTCATCGGCACGGGCAAGGAGATCAAGGAGAAGTCGAATCAGGATCCGGCGGCGGTCCAGAAGACGCGCGCGTTCAAGTCGAAGGTCTTCCCCACCGCGACGTATGCGATCGCCGCGCTGATGGTCACGTTCATCATGGGCGGCGGCGTCGCCAGCGGAAAGACTCCGCGGTGGCTGCACGATGCGCTGTCCGCGGTCTCGATCATTTTGTTCGCGCGCGCGTACTACGTGCAGCTGCGCGCGATGGACGAGAACGCGAAGCTGATGGAGAAGTACCTCAGCGAGTGACGAATTGCCGCGATCGAGCCGAAGACAACGACATCCGCGACCACAGCGGCGGCGCTGAGCCACGCGAATCCGACCATCGCGCTGATGATCGTTCCGGACGTGGTCGCGGTCGTGTCGAATGCGACCGAAGCAAAGACGGCGTAAAGACCCGATGCGATCAGAGCGCCCAACGCGCCGGCGAGCGCGGATGCAACACCGATTGCACGCGTGCGTCGAAAGCTCACCAGCAGCGCAATCGCGATTGCGGCGAAGGTCGCGGCGGCGATCGTTGCGATGAGAAAGACGATTCCCGCGCCGGCGACGAGCGCAAATACGACAAGGGCGATCAGCGAGAAGATCATCATCGGTACAACACCACACCTTAGTGTAGTCACCGAATCGTTCGATTTGACGAACGATCGTCCGCCCGGAGAATCGGCTCATGCTCGACGAGCTGGTTTTCGAAGTGCAGCGCCTGTATCCGCAGATCTATCTCGCGTGTCACGTCGATCACGTGCGCGCGAAGTCGACGCAGTGGCGCTTGTCGTCGCGCGACTCATCGATCCTCTCGCATCTCGACCGCGATCGCGGAATGAGTCCGCGCGATCTGGCAGCGCATCTCGCGGTCGCGCCGTCGACGCTCTCCGCCACCATCGCGCGCCTCGTTCGCCTCGGCTACATGTCGAGCGACGCGGCGAGCGCGGATAAACGCGAGCGCGAGCTGCGGCTCACCGCGAAAGGCGCCGAGGCGATGGCGTCGACGTCGGTGCTCGACGCGGACAAAGTGCGCGGCGTTCTGAAGAAGATGAAGAAGCAGGATCGCGCGGACGCGATTCGCGGACTGCAGCTCTTCGCGCGCGCGGCGCGCGAGCTCGAGGAGGAGTCATGAAGATCGCCGTGTTAATCGTTGTCGCCGTCGTCGCCGCACTCTTCATCGTCGCGGCGCTGATTCCGAAACATCACACCGCCTCGGTCTCGCGCGTCGTTCGCGGCACGTCCGCTGATGTCTACGCGATCGTGCGCAATGCCGCGGGCGCGCCGCAGTGGCGCAAAGACGTCGAGCGCGTCGAGATCATCGACGCCACGCATTTTCGCGAGCACGCAAAGTACGGCGTCGTCACGTACGAGGTCATCGAGGACAAACCCGCCGAACGTTACGCCACGCGAATCGCCGACCAGAACCTCGGCTACGGCGGATCGTGGACCTATCGCTTCGAGCCGGAGAACGGCAACACGCGCGTGACGATCACCGAGGACGGCGAAGTCTCGAATCTATTCTTCCGATTCATGTCGCGATTCGTGTTCGGCTACAAGGGCAACATGGAGAAAGTGCTCGCGGCGCTCGCGGCGTTCACATCCGATAAAGCGCCGCGCCCCAATGAAGTCCCGAGCCCAGCGCGGTGAAGCAGACGAGCATTCCCGGTTTGATCCGGCCGTCGCTCACGCATTCATGGAAGAGAATCGGCAGCGTGCCCGCGGTCGTGTTGCCGTAGCGCTCGATGTTGTGCGGCACTTTCTCCGGCGGCAGCGATAGCTGCTTCGCGACGCCTTCGATGATGCGCAGGTTCGCCTGGTGGATCAGCAGCATGTCGATGTCATTCACTTCGACGCCGGCCGCCGCGCACACCGCGCGCACCGACTCCGGCATTCGCGACACCGCCTGCTTGAACACCTCGCGTCCTTCCATGTCGGGAATGAGGTCGCCTTCTGTGATTTGTTCCGGCGTGACCCACGGACGCCGATGCGAGCCGCCGCGCATGTAGAGCGCGCCGATGTTCGATCCGTTCGTGAACAGCTTCGACGCGATGAATCCGCGGTCGCCGTTCTCGCTTGCCTCGACGATCACCGCGCCCGCGCCGTCGCCGAAGAGCACCGTGCGATCGCGGTACTTCGTGTTGAACGCGTACTCCTCGGGCGTGATCTCGCGATCTTCGCGGCCGAGGGCGATGTCCCAGCCGCGGTGCCAGGGCATGAGCGGGGTGTGGACGTCGGCGCCGACGACGAGAAGACGTTTGTACTTGCGCGACTGAATGAACGTGTCGGCGAGATCGAGCGCGTAGAGGAATCCCGAGCACTGCTGGCGGATGTCGTAGGTCGGAATCTCCGGGAATCCCATGGCCGCCTGCAGCACCGGACCATTGCCGGGGAAGTAATAGTTCGGCGTCATCGTTGCGAAGATGACGGCGTCGATGTCGTTCGGCGTCACGCCCGCTGCTTCCATCGCGCCGCTCGCGGCGAGCATCCCGAGTTGCGCGGAGCCTTCGCCGGGATCGGCGTAGCGTCGCTCTTCGACTCCGCTGCGCGTGCGGATCCATTCGTCGGACGTGTCCATGATCTTCGCCAGCGCATCGTTCTTCACGATGTTCTTCGGAACGCCGATGCCGGTGCCGGTGATCACCGATTTCATGCTTCGTGTCTCGCCGTCAGAGTCATCAAATCCTCGCGCGTGAACGCGTACTTGCGTCCGCAGAATTGACACGTCACCTGGGAGCCGCCTTCGTTGATCATCTCGCGCAACTCCTCTTCGCCGAACAGCGCCAGCGGCGCGAGCGCGCGCTCGCGCGTGCAGGTGCACTGATAGCTCAGCGGCACGTCGAGGCTCGAGTCGATCTGTTTGTAGTCGAGGCCGTGCAGTACCTGCGCGACGACGTCTTCGATCGGCATCTTCTCGATGAGCGTCGATAGCGGCGGCGCTTCCTTGATGCGCTCTTCGATCGCGTCGATCGCGTTCGTGCCCGCGTGCGGAAATGCCTGGATGACGATTCCGCCCGCGGCGGCGACTCCGTCGCGTCGATTGAGAACGCCGAGGAGAACGGCGGACGCGATCTGCTCGGAGCGCATGAGGTAGTGCGTGAGCTCTTTCGCGACGCCGCTGCCGTTCAAGAGCACTTGCGACGTATACGGCTTCCCCGCGGGCGGCGTGCCGCGGATGACGGTGAGCATGCCGCGGCCGATGCCGCGTCCGACGTCGAGCGACGCATCGAGCGGAACGGGATTCGAAACGTAGCCGCGCGCGCCGCCGCGCACCGTTCCCTCGGCGATGACGACGCCGAGCGGGCCGTCGCCTTCGAAGCGCAGCGTGACGTATTGATTCTTCACGTGCTTGTCGAGGAGACGCGCGAGCAGCAACGAGCCGGTGAGGGCGCGGCCGAGGGCGTCGGCGGCGACGGGAGCGAGATCGAGAATCTCGCGGGCGGTTTCAACGGTGGCGGTGGTCTGTGCGGCGAGGATGCGGAAGTCGCCGCCGCAGGCCATCCCTTGAATGAGTCTGTCGGGGGATTCCATGGGCCGTGGAGACCATTTTGCACGACATTTGAAAACTGAGGAGGCCGCCGTGAAACGAATTGCCATCATCGCCACATTTGCACTGACGCTCGCCGCGTGCAAAGTCGAGAAGACCGGACAGGACACCTACAAGGTTGTCGCGCCGACAGCGGAGGCGAAAGCCGCCGCGAAGAATGCCACGGACAAGGCGAAGGAAGTGACGCACGACGCGAGCGTCGCCATCGCGAAAAAGACCGAGCCGTCGAAGACCGAGACGACGGCAACGACTGCGACGACGACGAACGGAACGACCGAGACGACGCAGACCGTTGTGGTGAAGAAAAAACACTGAGGCCGGCGGCTAGCGGCTGGCGGCCAGCAGGAGCGATGAACTGTCCCGGCCTCCTGCTGGCCGCTGGCCTATGATTGCGCGCATGAGCCGAACCTCTCGCCGCACTTTCGCGAAGAGCGTTGCTCTCGCGACCATCGCCGCTCCCATCCTCGCGCAGCAGAAAGAGGCGCCGCCACCGCCACCGTCGCAACTCGGTCACGCGATGGCCGGCGTGATCCTCGCCGAGTCGGGCGAGCACCTCACCGCCGAGCAGTTTCTCGACATCGAGAAAGACATGAACGACGCGGCCGGCGTCTACAAACGTCTGCGCGAATTCAAACTGCAGAACGGCGACGAACCGGACTTCACGTTCGCAGCGTCTTTGAAGCGGTGGTGACGATGAATCCCTACGCGACGATCGACGACCTCGGCGCGATGCTCCGCGGCAAGCAGACCACATCCGTCGAGCTGACGAAGTTCTATCTCGACCGCCTCGAGAGACTCGGACCGAAGCTCAACGCCGTCGTCACGATTACGCGCGAGCGCGCGATGGACGAAGCCAAGCGCGCCGATGCCGACATCGCCGCCGGCAATCATCGCGGCCGTCCGCTCCTCGGCATCCCGTACGGCGTGAAGGATCTCCTCGCGACGAAAGGCATTCCGACGACGTACGGCGCGGAGCCGTATCGCAATCAAGTCTTCGACTACGACGCGACGGTCGTTCAACGTCTGACGAAAGCGGGCGCGGTGCTCGTCGCGAAACTGGCGATGGTCGAGCTGGCCGGCGGCTTCGGCTACAACAACGCCGACGCATCGTTCACCGGACCGGGACGCTCGCCGTGGAATCTCGAATTCTGGTCGGGCGGATCGTCGAGCGGTCCCGGCGCCGCGGTCGGCGCGGGACTCGTGCCGTTCGCAATCGGCAGCGAGACGTCGGGATCGATTCTCACGCCGTCATCGTTTTGCGGCGTCAGCGGATTGCGTCCGACGTACGGCGCGGTGAGCCGCCACGGCGCAATGGCGCTCTGCTGGACGCTCGACAAGCTCGGTCCGATGTGCCGCACCGCCGCCGATTGCAACACCGTCCTCGGCGAGATCGCCGGCGAAGATCCGAACGACGCGACGTCGTTCAACATGAAGTGGATCGCGTCGAGCATGCACGCCGCGAACAAACGCAAGGCGCGCCTCGCGACGGTCAAGGGAACGTACGATCGCGTGCAGCCGGCGGTGCGCGACAACTTCCTCAAATCAGTGGATGCATTGAAATCACTCGGCCACACGGTGAGCGAGATCGAGAAGTTCCCCGATCTTCCGTACGGTCCCGTGATCGGCGTGATCGTCGACGCCGAAGGTGCGAGCGCGTTCGAAGACGTGATCCGCGACGGACGCGAGAAGCAGCTCCGCGCGAAGGCGGACAGGATCGGCGGCTACGAAGCGGCGGCGACGCTCGCCGTCGACTACATCCGCGCGCAGCGCATCCGTCCGAAGATTCGCAAGGCGCTCCTCGAGCTGTTCAACGATCACGACGCGATCATCGCGCCGGCACGCTCGACGGTCGCGTATCCGATCGGACCGAATTTCGACGAGGTCTACAAAGACGTCCGCAGCGGCCCTTCCCTCATCGGCTCGATGAACCTCCTCGGCGCGCCCGCCGTCGCGCTGCCGAACGGTTTCGGCGAGAACGGACTGCCGACGTCGATCCAGATCATCACCGCGCCGGCGAACGAGACGCTGCTGATGAATGTCGCGATCGGGTTGCAAGGCGCGACGGATCATCATAAGAAAACGCCGCCGCTGTTCCCATGAGCCTCGACATCGGACCGATCGGCTTCGGCGGAATGCCGCTCTCGATTCAGGGACGTCCCTCCGAAGAGCAGGGGCGCAAAGTGATTCAGGCGGTGATCGATGCCGGCATCGACTTCATCGACACCGCGGACGTCTACTGCATCGACGACAACGACATCGGCCACAACGAGCGGCTGATCGCGTCGGTCGCGAAGGACGTGAAGATCGGAACGAAGGCGGGACTGCGCCGGCCGCGCGGCGCGTGGACGCGCGACGGATCGCCGAAGCACATTCGCGAAGCTTGCGAACAGAGCCTGCGATCGCTTGGTGTCGAACAGATCTGGCTCTATCAATTGCACGCCGTCGATCCGAAGGTCGGACTCGAAGCGAGCGTCGAGACGTTTGCCGCGCTGCAGCGCGAAGGGAAGTGCAAGTTCGTCGGACTCTCCAATGTTTCGATCGATGAGATCGAGCGCGCGAAGAAGATCGTCGACGTGCAGTCGGTACAGAACCGGCTCAATCCGTACTTTCGCGAGTCGCTCGACGTCGCCGCGTACTGCGGCGAGAACGACATCACGTTCCTCGCGTACAGCCCCGTCGGCGGCGGAAGGCTGACGAAGAAGATCCCGAAGTTCGAAGTGCTTCAGGAGATCGCCGCGAAGCACGCGTGCTCGCCGCATGCGGTCGTGCTGACGTGGGTGCGATCGAAAGGGAAAACGGTCGTACCGATTCCCGCGGCGCGCACGATCGATCACGCGCTCGACAGCGCGAAGAGTGCGAATGTGACGTTGACTGCGGATGAGATCAGCGCGATCGATGGTGAGTATTTCGACGTGACGTAAGAGTCACTTCACCCACTTCTCGATCCACTCACTCGCCGCGGTGATCACTTCCAACCGCATCTTCGGCTCCGTCGGATTGTGGTGCGAGCGCGGGATGACGAGCATCCGCACCGGCACGCCGCGATCTTTGAGCGCGTGATAGAGCTCGTAGCTTTGCGTCGTCGGGACGCGCTCGTCGACTTCGCCGTGGATCAGCAGCATCGGCGTCTTCATGTTCGTGACGTACGTGAGCGGCGAGTGCGCCCGCCAGAAGTCGGGGTTCTGCCAGAACGGGCCGCCGAGGTAATCGGGGAGGAACGTCGTGATGTCGGACGTGCCGGCGAAGCTCTGGAGATCGGCGAGTCCCGCGCCGGAGACCGCGGCTTTGAAGCGATTCGTGTGACCGACGATCCAGTCGGTCATGAATCCGCCGTAGCTCCAGCCTTCGACGGCGAGCTTCTCCGGATCGGCGATGCCGCGCTTGATCACGTCGTCGACGCCGGTCATCAAGTCGTTGTAATCGCCGCCGCCCCAGTCGCGCAGGTTGGCCTGACGGAACTTGCGTCCGTATCCGGACGAGCCGCGCGGGTTCGGACGCAATACCGCAAAGCCCTTTGCCGCGTAAAGCGCAGCGGGAAACGCGGTGTACGCGCCGGTGAACGTGGCGTGATGCGCTTGCGCCGGTCCGCCGTGCACGACGAGCAGCAGCGGCACGCGCTTGCCCGCTTCGTAATTCAGCGGATAGGTGAGCGTGCCGTCGATGTCCGCGCCGTCGGTGCTCTTCCAGTGAATGATCTCCGTCTTCGGGATCGGCATCTTCAGCAGCTCGTCATTGACGTGACTGACTTGCACCGGCGCGAAGCGGTCGGTCCGCGTGATGAACGCTTCCGCCGGTTTGTCGGACGACTGCATCGACAGCGCGAAGTGCGTCGCCGCGTCGTTGAGATTCACCTCCGGCATCACCTCGTTCCCACTCGTCACCTCGGCGATGCGATCGTTCGCGACGTCGATCGTGTAGATGCGGTTGCCGAAGTCGCGGCTCTCATTGAAGAAAAGGCGGGAGCCGTCTGAGGTGAAGCCGAGGAGGTCGGGAGCGGCGTCGAAGGTCTCGGCGAGAACGCGGCGCGCCGTACCGTCGGGATGAACGATCTCGATGCGGTACGTCTGCGGCCATTGTCCCGGTGACGAGATGTACGCGATCCACTTGCCGTCCGGCGAGAAGAGCGGCGCCGTCTCCGCGTTCGGTGTCGACGCGACCGCGTGCACCTCGCCCGTCGCGACGTTGACGACGCTGACGTCGGACGTCCCCCAGTCGTTCGTCGTGCCGTTCTTCGTCGCCGCGAACGCGATCCACTTCGAGTCGGGCGACCACGACGTCGTGCCGGCGCTGATCACGTTGTCGCCGCTCGTCAGCTTGCGCGGCGTCGCCTTGCCGGTTCCGAGGGCGAGGATGTAGAGGCGCCGCGGCTTCACGTCTTCGTCGACGAAGTAGTAATCCTCTTTTGCCTTCGTCTTCTTTTCATCTTCGGGATTCGCTTCGCTGCCGACGATCGCGATCGACTTTCCGTCGGGCGCGATCGCGTAGCCGGCGATGTCGAGTTTGCCGGACGTCAGCGGCTCCGCTTCGCCGCCGCGCAGGCGCAACAGATGAAGTTGCGCGCGTCCGCTGCGCGTGGAAAGGAACACGAATCCGCTGCCGTCGGGAAGCCACTTCGCGTCGTACGACGACTTCTCGCCGAACGTGAGCGGCATCGACTCGCTGCCGTCGCTCTTCGCGATCCACACCTGTCGCAGCAGCTCGCTCTTGTCGTCGGCCACGATCTGTTCGGTGACCGTGAACGTGACGCGCGAGCCGTCCGGCGACGCACTGACTTCCGTGATCGTTTTCGCGCGCAGAAAATCCTGCGGCGTCCACGCCGCGACCGCGGGAGCGGACAAGAGCATCAGGATTGCAATTCGTTTCATCGCCGGGGATTGTAGGAGCTATTCTTCGCAACGTGACGACGCAGCCGATTGTCGAAGTGCCCACCGAAAGCGACTGGAGCGTCGAAGACGCCGTGAACCTGTACATGATCGATCGTTGGGGCGGCGGCTACTTCGACGTCGCGCCGAACGGCGACATGCGCGTCGCTCCGCTGCAGGAAGCGGGCGTCGGAATCCCGATCATCGACGTGCTCCGCGAAGCGAAGGCGATGAATCTCGACTCGCCGATTCTCATCCGCTTTCAGGATCTGTTGCGCCATCGCGTCGAGACGCTCAACAACGCGTTCAACGCGTCGATCGCCGAACATCGCTATCGCGGCTCGTATCGTGGCGTCTTCCCGATCAAAGTGAATCAGCTGCGCGAAGTCGTCGAAGAGATTCTCGACGCGGGCAAGCCGTTCAACTACGGACTGGAAGTCGGATCGAAGCCGGAGATCTTCGCCGGCCTCGCGCTGCACGCCGATCCCGAATCGCTCATCGTCTGCAACGGATACAAGGACGCGACCTTCATCCGCATGGCCATGCTTGGGCGCAAGCTCGACAAGAAGATCATCCTCATCGCCGAGAAGCTCTCCGAGATTCGCGCGATCGCGAAGGTCGCGGCGGAGATGAACGTCGAGCCGTGGATCGGCATGCGCGTGCGCCTGCTCTCGAAAGGAAAAGGGAAGTGGGCGACGTCGGGCGGCGAGCACGCGAAGTTTGGACTCTCCACCGCGGAAATCCTCGAAGCGATCGGCATCCTTCGCGAAGCGAAGATGGAGTCGGCGTTCAAGCTGCTCCACTTCCACATCGGCTCGCAGATCCCCGACATCTTCACGATCAAGCGCGCCGTGCGCGAAGCGGCGATGTACTACGCGAAGCTCCACAAGATGGGGCATCCGCTCGAGTACCTCGACGTCGGCGGCGGGCTCGCCATCGACTACGACGGCTCGCGTTCCGAGTTCCACTCGTCGATGAACTACACGCTCGAGGAGTACGCGAGCGACATCGTCTACAACATCATGGACGTCTGCGACGACGAGAAAGTGCCGCATCCGAACATCGTGTCGGAGTCGGGACGCGCCATCGTCGCGCATCACTCCGTCCTCGTCGTCGAAGCATTCGGCGCGATCGAGAAGACGCCGCTCGAGCCGCGCACGATCGCCGCCGCGGATCACAAGCTCGTGCGCGAGATCCTCGACACGGATCGATCGCTGTCCGAAGAGAACGTGACGGAGGCGTGGCACGATCTGCAGCAGATCAAGGAACAGGCGCAGACGATGTTCGAGTACGGCCTGCTCAACCTCGACGTGAAGGCGCGCGTCGAGTCGCTCTTCTGGGAGATCGCCGAGCGGATGCAGACGCTGATCCGCACGATGGATCCCGGCGAAGTGCCCGAGGAGTTGCGCGCGCTCAAGATCGATCTGGCGGATCAGCACATCTGCAACTTCTCGGTCTTCCAGTCACTGCTCGATCACTGGGCGCTCGGACAGCTCTTCCCGATCGTTCCGATTCATCGCTTGAATGAACGTCCGCAGCTCGAGTCGACGCTCGTCGACATTACTTGCGACTCCGACGGCAAAGTGTCGAAGTACATCGACCTGAACGACGTCCGCGAAACGCTTCCGCTCCACGATCTCCGCCCCAACGAGCGCTACTACCTCGGCATCTTCCTCACCGGCGCCTATCAGGACATCATGGGCGACATCCACAATCTCTTCGGCCGCGTGAACGAGGTGCATGTCTTTCTCGATCCCGACGAAGAAAGCGGCTTCTACATCGAGGAAGAGATCCCCGGTCAGTCGATCGGCGAGGTGCTCGCGATGACGCAATACGACTGGCGCGACCTGGAGAAACGGATGAAGTCGCAGATCGACGCCGCCATCAAGGCCGATCGGATGAAGCCCACGGAAGGGATGCGTCTGCTTCAGGATTTCGAGCGGGGCTTGAAGGATCAGACCTATTTGAGTTTTGATCGCCCGTGACGTTTGCGGAATGACCATCAAACGCCCATCGTTTTGATGACTCGACCCGGTCAATAAGGAGACAAGTTCATGCGCAGATTGCTCGCGCTTTCACTGGTTGTCATCGCCTTCGTCACGAACAGCGCGTTCGCGGTGGGCGAGGCGCGCGTCGAGGGGAAAGTGTTCGACGGCTCCACGAAAAAGCCAATCCCCAACCCCAAGATCCTCGTCGAGTCCGCTGACAGCGGCGTCAACTTCAAGAAAGAGTTCGACGGGAAGGCCGACGGCAGTTACGCCATCTTCCTGCTCATCGGCACGATCCGCTACAAGATGACCTACTCCGCGCCCGGCTACCAGCCGTTCGTGCAGACGATCAAGTTGAAGCTCGCTCCCGAGCGCAACATCCAGGACATGGATCTCTCGCCGGTCAACTCGACCGTCGAGGCCGGCAATGCTTCACCGGCCGCGCAGCCGACCGCCGATCCGGCCATCCTCGCGTACAACGAAGGAGCCGCGCTCGCGAACGAAGGCAAGACCGCTGAGGCCGTCGTCAAGCTCGAGGAAGCCGTCGCCGCGAAACCCGACCTCACCAGCGGATACATCGCGCTCGCCCGCATGTATCTGAAGCTGAAGAATTACGACAAGGCCATCGATCGCGCCGACAAGGCTCTCTCGTACGACAACGACAACATCGACATGAATGCCGTGCTGTATGAGTCGTACAACGCGAAAGGCGACAAAGCCAAAGCCTCTGAATACAAGAAGAAGCTGCCGGCGAATCCGCGCGCGCTCTTCAACGACGCGGCGAAGCTCATCAACGCGAACAAAGACGCCGACGCCGAGCCGTTGCTCAAGCAGGCCATCGCCGCCGACGACAAGTTCGCGGTCGCGTATTACGAGCTCGGCATGATCTACGTCCGCTCCGGCAAGAATGCCGAGGCGAAGGCGAATCTCGAGAAGTACCTGGAGCTCGAACCGAACGGAAAAGATGCCTCCACGGCGAAGGAAATGCTCAAATACGTGAAGTGACGGCTGAGTGACAGCGTAGCTGCCGCGAGGCTTGCATGAAATGGGAGCGGGAGACCGCTCCCTTTTCACTTGCAGGAGTTGAATGATGAGAAAGACGTTTTTGGTTTCAATCGCGATCCTCCTCGCCGCCGCGTGTGCGTCGAGCAGCAACAACCTCAAAGGCGACCTCACACAGCCGACTGTTGAAGTCGCGCAGCTCAGCGCGCAGCCTGCCATCGCCGAGCACGTCACCGGCGGCGTCCCCATCTACCTCGGCGTCGCGGTCACCAACAATGCGAACATCCCCATCACGCTCAAGCGTGTGAACGTCACTTCGCTGGGAAGCGGCGGCTACAACATTCCGAACGTGTCGCGGCCGTTCAACAAAGTGATTCAGCCGGGCGCAACGGAGCAGGTTGAGTTCTGGGTTCCGGCGTACGCCGACGCGTCAGTTGCGGGTGTGAACGGCGCGGTTGCGCTTCGCAGCATCGTGCAGTTCGACTCCGCGCAGGGATCGTTCGAGAACAGTTCCGTGCATCAGGTCCAGGGCGTGATCCGCTAGACTCGCCGTGTGCGAGTCATCCTCCAGGGAAGTCTCGAGCACTTTTCGGCGGCGGAGCTTCTTCCGTTTCTTGCGACGAACGCGCACAGCGGAACGCTGACGGTCGAAGCGGCCTCGAAACGGGTCCGCGTCTTTCTTCGCCAGGGCAAGATCGACTGGGCCGACGCGAGCGCGGGACTCGGCTGCGAGGAAGCGGTTCTCGATCTCTTCACCTGGAGCGGCGGCGAGTTCTCGCTGCAGGATGAAGTGACGCTGCCCGACGGCGCGCGGCCGCTCGATCTCGATCCGAGCGTCCTGATCGCGGAAGGAATCCGCCGCGGGTCGTTTCGCCCGGATCAGATGTTCTGCGTCACGAACCCGCCGGGCGATCGCGATCAGATCAGCCTCAAGCCCGACGAGTTCAACGCGCTGTTCCGCATCGGCACCGGCCGCACGCTCGCGCAGCTAGCGAAGGATCTCGGCCGGTCGTTCGACGACGTCGTGCCGCTCGTGCGCACGCTGCAGACGAACAGATTGATCGTCGAGATCGATCAATCGAAGCTCGCCGATCAAACGTTTCAACTCTCCGCGTTGTCGAGTGCGCCGCCCCCGCCGCCTGTCCCGGAGCGCCCAACCGTCCCCGGCAAAATCAAAGCGCGCGCCCGCACGCTCGCCGGATCCCTCACCGTGCAAGGCGCATCGGGCGAAGTTCATCCGTTGCTCGACTCCGAATACGTGATCGGACGCGACTCCGCGAACTCGATCGTGTTGCCCGACGTCAGCGTCTCGTCGAAGCATGCGCGCATCGTGAAGTCGCCGGACGGATTCACGATCGAAGACCTCAAGAGCCGCAACGGAACGTTCGTCAACGGCGAGCGCGTGACGGAAACGCGCGCGCTCGAAGACAACGACGTCGTGCGCTTCGGACGCGTCGTCCTCACCTTCAACGTCGCCACGGAGACCATCGCGGGTGAAGTGACCAGCCCCGGTCCAAGGTGATGCTCTACGACCTCATCATCGTCGGCTCCGGCCCGGCCGGTCTCGCCGCGGCGTCTCACGCGAAAGCGAACGCGCTTCCGTATCTCCTGCTCGAGCGCACCGATCATCTCGCCGACACGATCTACAACTATCAGGCGCGCAAGTACGTCATGGCGGAGCCGATGCTCATCCCCGCGCGCGGCGATCTTCCGTTCGCGGCCGGCTCGCGCGAGTCGATTCTCGACGCGTGGCAGCGTCACTCGCTCGATGAGAAGCTCAACGTCGAGTTCAAGGCGGAAGTGAAGTCGCTCAAGCGCGAAGGCGATCGCTTCGTGATCAAGACCAGCGCCGGCGCGACGTACGAAGCGAAGAACGTGATCCTGGCGATGGGCACGCAGGGAAATCCGCGCAAGCTCGGCGCGCCCGGCGAAGACATGCCGCACGTGCGCGGACGTCTCGTCGATCCGGCCGAGCATCAGGATCAGGACATCCTCGTCGTCGGCGCCGGCGACTCCGCGCTCGAGATTGCGATCGCGCTATCGGACGAGAATCGCGTCGGCCTCGTCGTGCGCGGATCGGAGATCGCGCGCGCGAACGAGATCCTCACGAAAGAAGTGTTGTCGCGCCAGGCCGGCGGACGGATGACGATTCACTTCAACGCCACCGTCAAGCACGTTTACGAAGGGCACGCCGATCTCACGATCCGCGGCGAAGTGACGCGCGTTCCCGCGGAGTTGATCTTCCTCAAGCTCGGCGCCGATCCGCCGCGCAAGTTCTTCGAGGGCTGCGGCGTGCGCTACAGCGGCGACGGCAAAGACGCGCGACCGGTTCTCAGTGAAGTGCACGAGTCGAGCGTTCCCGGTTTGTTTCTGATCGGCGCCGCGAGCGGCCGCGATCTCATCAAGCTCGGGATGAACCAGGGCTACGAAGTCGTCGAGCATCTGATGGGACGCGAAGTCGAGCCGGCGGACGAAGCGGTTCTCCGCGAACGGCTCTCGTTCTGGAGTGGCACCGTGCGCGAGCGCATCGCCGCAATCCGCGCGCGCGTCCCGCTGCTCGCTGCCGCCGACGAGCAACAATTGCGCGACACGTTTCTCTCCGCAAGCGTCCGCGAGTATCGCGACGGCGAGACGATCATTCGCCAGAACGATTACACGAGCGACTTTCTCATCATCGCGTTCGGCCGCGTCGCATTGTCGAAGCGTCCGGAGCAATCGGCGCAGGAAGTGAAGATCGCGGAGCTCACGGCCGGCAACTTCTTCGGCGAGATGAGTCTCATCTCCGGCCGCCGCCGCACCGCCACCGCGCGCGCGATCGGCGTCACGCGACTCATCGAGATTCCGCGCAAAGCCGTGTTGAAGATGCTCGCCTCCGCGCCGCGCGCGCGTGCGCTCGTCGATCAGGCCTTTCTTCTGCGCGCGTTCGGCGGCTATCTCTTCCCGAACATCGCCGAAGCGGAGATCGGAAGCCTCGTCGAGCATGCGTCGATCGAGTCGCTCGGCAAAGACGCGGTCGTGTTTCGCGAAGGCGATCCCGCCGATGCGTTCTATCTGATTCGCAACGGCATGGTGAAGATCTCGAAGAAGTCGGCGGACAAGGAAGTCGTCCTGTCGTATCTCGTCGCCGGCAACTTCTTCGGCGAGGCGGCGCTCTTCTCCGACTCCGCGCGCACCGCCACTGTCAGCACGATCTTTCCGTCCGATCTCATCAAGCTCTCGAAGCGCGACTTCGACGCGTTCCTCGCCGCGCATCCGAATCTGCGCGAAGCGCCGCGGCGCAAGCTCGAAGAGCGCCGCATCGCCGGCCTCATCGCCGAGGCAACTCCCGGCGCCGGCTCCATCCTCGGCGATCTCATTCGCGAAGAAGTGGTGATGGGAACGCAGACGCTGATCATCGACGAGCACAAATGCATTCGCTGCGGCAACTGCATCAACGCCTGCGAAGGCGTTCACGCCGATGGGCAGGCGCGGCTCTCACTGACCGGCATTCATCTCTACAACCTTCTCGCGCCGAACTCCTGCTGGCAATGCGAGAACCCGCTCTGCATGCTCGATTGCCCGCCCGACGCGATCGTCCGCGATCCCCGCGGCGAGGTGTACATCAAGTCGAACTGTATAGGCTGCGGCAACTGCGAGCGCAATTGCCCTTACGGCAACATCTTCATGGTTCACAAGGAGCCGAAGAAATCGTTGCTCTCATGGGTGACGTCGTTGTTTAGGAAGGAGCCGGACGACGTCGAGCAAACGGTCGCGGTGAAGTGCGATCTCTGCCGCGAGATCAGCGGCGGCCCCGCGTGCGTGCGCCATTGTCCGACTGGCGCCGCGATCCGGCTGACGCCCGAGGAGTATCGGGAGAACCTGGAAGAGATCGTGATCTCGAGAGGCGAGCGGTGATGGTGGTGTGTCGTGCCTGTTGCGCGTAGCGGCATTCTCTGGCGGCGCATCTTCGTCGTGTTGTTGATCGCGACGAGCGCGTCCTATTACTACTACTCGCGCAGCGAGTTCCCCCACGGCGGATCGCGATGGGGACTCGGCTACGGCGTCGCTGCGTCCGCGCTCATTCTTCTTCTCGCGTACTTCGGCATTCGCAAGCGCTCGTATCGCAGTACCTTCGGCACGCTCGAGCAGTGGCTGCAATCGCACATCTACCTCGGCATCCTCGTGCTGCTGATTCTCGTCTTCCACACGGGCGGGCGATTCAACGACAAGATCGCGGTCGCAACGTTCATCATCGCGGCGATCGTGATCGTCAGCGGCATCGTCGGCGCGATTCTCTACGTCACCGTTCCGCGTTTGCTCACCGAAGTGGAGAGCAATCTCACGCTCGACGAGATTTCGAATCAGCTCAATCAACTCGGACGTCAGATGGCGCGGCTCGCGTCGGGTCAGTCCGCACCGTTTCAGCGCATCTACATCGAGCTCGAACGCGAGTCGACGCCCGGCTGGCTCGCCGGATGGCGATTGCTGTTCACGCGCATGCGCCGCCGCAAAGCGCAGACGCCCAGCGACTGGACCACGCTCCTCGGCCTCGTGCCGAAAGACGAGCAGGATGAATTGCGACAGATGCTCGTCATCTCGCGCCAGCGCAAAGAGCTGCTGCTGCGACTCATTTTTCAGCAGCGCTACAAGAACATTCTCGAGGCGTGGCTGTACGTGCACGTGCCGTTCACGATTGCGCTCTTGATCTTCGCCGCCGTGCACATCGTGGCGGTGTTCTATTACGGACGGGTGACGTGGTGATCGCATGAGCTTCGTCATCCAGCGCGCCAGCGGACGCGGACTCGCGCTCGCTCACGTCGGCGGCGATGTCCTTCGCATCGGCCGCGGCACGAATGCGGAGCTGCGCTCGGAGAATCCCGCGGTCGCGCTCGAGCATGCCGTCATCACCCGCGACGAAGCCGGCTACACGATCACGGACAAAGGAAGCATCACCGGCACGTACGTCAACGGCCGGCCGGTCGAGTCGGAGCGTTTGAAGAAAGGCGACTCGATCGACATCGGCGATCTGCGCATCGACGTCGAGACTGCCGATCCATCGAAGCCGCTCTTCATTCGCGTCGTCGTCTCCGTCGCCGCGCCGGTCGCGGAGAAACGCGAGCGAAAAAAGGTCGCGATGGCGGGCGCGGGCGAGTTGAAGGCGAAGCGAGTCGATTACGCCGACGCCTTTCGTCTGCGCCGTCCGTACTTCACGCGACTCTCCGTCGTCGCGCTCCTGCTCATCTTCACCCTCGGCATCATCGGCGAGATTTTGAAGAGCGAGAACCGGATCGTCTTCATGCCCGGCGGCGTGTCGTCGGCGCACGCGCGCGCCCGCGATCGCGGCGGACAACCGATCGCGAAGAACTGCGCCGCGTGTCACGATCCCTGGCGCGGCGTCAACGACGCGAACTGCATCGTGTGCCACACGAAGGCGCCGCATTCCGAAGTGCAGGTCGCGGCGCCGTCGTGCGTCGATTGCCACATGGAGCATCGCGGCGCGTCGAAGCTCGCATCGATCAGCGACGAGAAATGCGTCGCGTGTCATGCGAACTTGCCCGCGCATCGAAGCCGCGCGACCTTGCCCGCTGCCGACGATCACATCCCGAACTTCGAGAACCACTCGGAGTTCCCGAAGCGCAGCGACGCCGACACGCTTCGCTTCAATCATCGCCTTCATCTTCAGAAGGCCGGCGTCTTCAACGCGTCGGGCAAACGTGAGGTGTTGCAGTGCGTCTCGTGTCATCGCCTCGTCGAGTCGAAAGGGAAAGCCGATCCGGCGCCGATCACCTTCGACGCGAATTGCCGCCGATGCCATCAGCTCACTTTCGACGCGCGCTTTCCGGATGCCGAGGTGCCGCATGGTGGGGATCCGGGGCTGGTGTATGGATTCGTGCTCGCGACGTACGCGGGCAATCGCGACATCGCCGGCAAGTCGCCGGCGGAAGTCCGGCGGATGCTGACACTCCGTCCTCAGACGAGCTCCGACGATCGCGCGGTGCTCAACGCCGAGCAGGTCATCAAGACAAAGTGTGCGCTGTGTCACGAGATTCGGAGAGGTGGCGGACGTCTTGCTGCGACGCCTCCGGTGATTCCGGCGCGCTGGTTCACGCATGCGAGATTCAGCCACACGCAACACCGCAACATCGACTGCGAGTCGTGCCACGGCGCGGCGCGCACGAGCGTCCCGACGTCGGACGTGTTGCTGCCGGGCAAGAGCCAGTGCGTCGAGTGTCACGGCACGCGCGGCGCGACGCGGATTTCGAGCCGCTGCATCACATGCCATGATTACCATGAGCGATCGAAGAATGTTCTGATGACCATCGCGCCGATTCGCGTGCGAAACGTGACGGCGCCGGGGAATGGTGGAGATGCTGGACGGATGATCGAACCGATTCTCTTGATCGCCATCGCGATCCTGATGCTCGTCATCGCGGTGCCTGTCGGAATCTTCATCTATCAGCGCCTGACCGCGAACGCGCCGCAGGTGCCGACCGTGCGACAACAGGTGCAGGCCAGCGTGCAACCGCCGGCGCCGACGACGAAGCTCCCCGCGATGGAAGCGCCGCCCGCGCAACCGCCGACGCCGGCGAGCGGCGTCACGAAGATCGTGCAGCCCGATGACGTGCCGGGCGCGCGCGGCGAGAACGCGCCGCAGGGAACGGCGATGGTGCAGTGGTACGGAATGCTGCACTGCATCGCCGGACCGCTGGAAGGACAGCGCTTCATCATCGAGGACGAAGGCCTCTACATCGGCCGCGATCCGAAGCTGTCGCAGATCGTCGTCAACGACACGCGCGTTTCGAAGCGGCACGTGCGCTTCCTTCCGCGCAACGGCCGTGTCTACGCCATCGATCAAGACTCGACCAACGGCACATTCCTCGGCAAAGCCGGCGGACAGCGCATCACCGAAGTGGAGTTGAAGCGCGGCGACATCCTCGTGCTCGCCGACAACGCCGCATCGTTCCAGTACCAGATCTAGAGGTGTCGATGAAGTTCGTGGCAGGCGTCGTCGCTCTCTTCGCCGCGTCGAGTGTCTCGGCCGCCGTGTGCAACGAAGGCGCGGCGTTCCCATCGCTCGATCATCTCGAAGTGATGGCGATCGTCGAGTCGGCGTCGGCGGCGACGAACATCAACACGCTGACGATCGCCGTCGTCGATCGCGGCGGACGCGTGCTCGCGCTCCTGCGGAAGCCGGGCGCTGGCGCGGCGAATGACGATCTTGCGGTGGGCGTCGCGCGCACCGCGGCGTATTTCAGCCACAACATGGCGCCGCTGTCGTCGCGAACGGTGCGATTTATCAGCGGCATTCACTTTCCGCCGGGCGTGACGAACGCGCCGAATGCTGCGCTTTACGGAATCGAGAACACGAATCGTGGATGCGATTTGAACGTCGTGCTGAACGCGGGACAGTCGCTGCCGCTCGGCAAATCAGTGAACGGGAATCCGTGCAACACCGCCGACACGTCGGGATGCGGCACAGGAATCGTGACCGGCAAAGTGCAGCCCGATGATGCCGATTCATCGAGCGTGAATCCCGGCGGCATTCCGATCTATCGCAGCGGCAATCTCGTCGGCGGCATCGGCGTCGTCGGCGCCGACGATCCCGACGTGAACGAGTTCGCCGCCGTGAGCGGCGCGTTCGCGGGATTCGCGCCGGTGCCGCGCTATCCGCTGCCGGAGCCCGGAAACGTATTCATCGACGGCATTCGCCTGCCGTTGCTCGCGAAGGACGCGAAGCTGACGTTCGGCGCGAGCGGACCGACCGGCATCGCGCGGCCGGATGGAGTCGAGGTTGGCGTCGCGAACGGAACGTTCGTCATCGGCCCGCTCGACGGCGGATGCGCATCGAATCAATACATCGCCGGACCGATTGCGGGATCGAAGCTGTCGAAGAGCGACGTCGACGCGATCGTGCAGCGCGGCATCGCCGCCGCGAAGAAGACGCGCGCGGCGATTCGACTTCCGTTGAACAGTTACGCGCGCATGGTGATCGCGGTCGCCGATCTCGACGGATCGATTCTCGCGATCTACCGCATGCCTGATGCGACGGTGTTCTCCGTCGACGTCGCCGTGGCGAAGGCGCGCAACGTCGTCTACTTCAGCGGCGGAACGCTGCCCGGGGTCGCGAACGGAATCGCGGTGTCGAATCGCACGATCGGATTCGGCGCGCAGCCGCTCTATCCGCCGGGCATCGACTCCGACGTCTTCAAGGTGAGCGTCGGTCCGTTCTACTCGCTGTTCCTCGACGACCTCGCGCATCCATGCACGCGCGGCAACGGCACGGTGTTCTTCGCCGGATCGTCGCCGCTGTATCGCAGCAATGCGATCGTCGGAGGACTCGGCGTGAGCGGCGACGGCGTCGAGCAGGATGATTACGTGACGTACCTGGCGGCCGGCGATCTGCTCCCGAATACAAAGATCTGGGCGGATCGGGTGAAAGTCGATGGCGTGCGGCTGCCGATGTTCAAGTTTCCGCGGCATCCGGAGGGAGTGACGGAGTGAGACTCGCGCTCCTCGCGGTGGCGATGCTGTTCGCCGGCGAGGGCGCCGGCGCCCCACTGAGCACGAGCATCAACGAAGGGCGTCCTGTCTTCACGGATGCAATCCCATTCACAATCACCGGCACGGCGCCACCCAACAGCACAGTGGTTGTCGTTCTCAGTGGGGCACCGGCGCCCCCGCCGGTGCAAAGTGACATCATCGGCACCTGGTCCCTAACCTGGACCACCCCTCTCAAAACCGGCACCTACGACATCACTGCGAAATGCAACGGCGAATCCGTCACGCAACTCCTCCGCGTCCAACTCGCCGGCAACCTGCAACGACAATCCGGCCTCGAGCCTCCACCGCCGCGCTACGCGCCGATCGAGCTGCCCAACCCCGACGCCGCGATGGAGATGACCGACCGCTGGCGCATCGCGCCGCCGCCGTACGAGCTCGATGAACACTCACGCGGCAAGTACGACCCGTACAACAAGAACATCTACAAAGGCGACCTGCCGTGGAAGGACGACTGGTTCCTCGTCCTCACCGGCGTTTCCGACACGCTCGCGGAATCGCGCACGCTTCCGACTCCCTCCGGCGTCAGCACCGAACGTCCGGCGAGCTTTCGCTTCTTCGGCAAAGACAACCAATCCGTCTTCAATCAAAACGTCGACGTCTCGTTCGATCTCTTCGAAGGCGACACCGCATTCAAGCCGGTGACGCAGCGCGTGAAGGTCACGCTCATCGCGAATCTCAACATCGTCAAGGTCGAAGAAGACGCGATCGTCAAGCCGGACGTGCGACGCGGCACGCGACGCAGCGACGCGCAGCTCGCGCTGCAGGAGTTCTTCTACGAGAAGAAGCTGCGCGACCTCTCGCCGAACTACGACTTCCTCTCGTTCCGCGCCGGCTCACAGCCGTTCACGAGCGACTTCCGCGGATTCATCTTCAGCGACACCAACCTCGGTTTTCGCTTGTTCGGAAATCGCGACTCCAACCGCTATCAATACAACGCCGCGTTCTTCGACCGCCTCGAGAAAGACACGAACAGCGGATTGAACATCTTTCACGAGCGCCGCGATCAGCAGGTCGCGATCGCGAATCTCTACGCGCAGGATTTTCTGCGCCACGGCTACACGCAGGAATTCAGCGTTCATCTCCTGCGCGACGCCGCGACGACGAAGTACGACCGCAACGGCATCCTCGTGCGCCCCGCGCCCGTCGGCGACTTTCAGCCGCACTCGATCTACGCTGCGTACATCGGCGAAGCAGGACTCGGCCACATCGGCCGCTTCAACATCGATCAGGCGGTGTACGCGGTCTTCGGACGCGACTCGCTCAATCCGATCGCCGGCACCGATCCGAAATTGCGCGATCACGATTCCGTGCGCATCGCGGCGGGCATGGCGGCGGTCGAAGTCTCGTACGACCGCGACTGGCTGCGTCCGCGCGTCGGACTCTTTTACGCGACCGGTGACCGCGATCCGCGCGATCGCACCGCGCACGGCTTCGACGCCATCTACGACGCGCCCGCATTCGCCGGCGGCGGCTTCAGCTTCTTCAACCGCCTCGGCATCCGCCTCGCCGGCACCGGCGTCTCGCTCGTCGAGCGCGGGAGCCTGCTGCCGTCGCTGCGCACGAGCAAAGACGAAGGGCAGCCGAACTACGTGAACCCCGGCGTACGAATCGTGACCGCAGGCGTCGACGCCGATCTGACTCCGCGACTCAAAGTACTTTTCAACGTCAACTCGATTGCGCTCGATGCGACGGAATCGCTCGAAGAGGTTCTCTTCCAGGGCGATATCCATCGCCACCTCGGCGAAGACATCAGCCTCGGCGCCCGCTGGCGCCCGTTCCTGAATCAGAACGTGGTCCTCTCCGGCGGCGCGGCCGCGTTTCGACCCGGCCGCGGATTCGAAGACATCTATGAATCGAAGAAGACGCTCTACCACGTCTTCACGAACCTGACGTTCACCTTCTGATCATGTGGATCGCACTGCTAGCAGTCACCGGCTGCATCACCTGCCACAAGAACATCGAGCCGATGCATCAATCGGCCGCCGTTCGTCTCGAGTGCATCGACTGCCACGGGGGCGACGCTGCAGCAACGACAAAAGAAAAAGCGCACATTCAGCCGCGCCATCCGGAGAACTGGAAGAATTCGGCGAATCCGCCGCGCACATACACGCAGTGGATCGACGAGTCGCCGGAGTTTGTGAAGTTCGTCAATCCCGGCGACCTTCGCGTCGCGCAGGAAACGTGCGGACGCTGTCATCAGAGAGAAGTGAACGCCGTTCCGCGCAGCACGATGACGACGAGCTCCGTGTTCTGGACCGCGGCCGGATACGCCAACGGAGTCCTCTCGCGCAAGGCCGCAATCCTCGGCGAGAGCTACAGCCGCGATGGGAAACCGCAAGCGCTGAAACCGATCTCGCCGCCGACGCCCGAGCAGATTGCGAAAGGCGCGCTGCCGGGACTCGTGCCGCTGCCGAAGTGGGAGATCACCCAACCCGGTGAATACTTCCGCGCGTTCGAGCGCGGCGGCGTCGCGCAGGGATCGCAGCCGCCGGAGATCGGCAATCCGAATCCGAACGAAGAAGCGGGACGTCCCGACATCCGCCTCGGCAACCGCGGACGCGGAACAGGATTGAGGATCTCGCCGGCGCTGATCAACATTCACAAGACGCGTCTCAACGATCCGCATCTCTCGATGCTCGGTACGAACGATCATCCCGGCGACTATCGATCGAGCGGCTGCAGCGCGTGTCACGTCGTCTACGCGAACGATCGCGATCCGCTGCACTCCGCGTCATACGCGGCGTTCGGCAACACCGGCCTGTCGCAGACAGCCGATCCGACGATTCCGAAAAACGAAAAGGGTCACCCGCTCCAGCATCGCTTCACGCGCGCCGTGCCGACGAGCCAGTGCATGTCGTGTCACATGCATCAGCCCAACTCGTTCGTGAACACCTACCTCGGCTACACGATGTGGGACTACGAAACGGACGCGCAGCTCCTCTGGCCGAAGCAACAGAAATATCCGACCGAAGCGGAGAAGCGCGCGAGTCTCGATCACAACCCGGAAGGCGCCGCGCCGCGCGGATTGTGGACCGACATCCCGTTCCTCGAGAACGTCACCTCATTGAACAAGGACGCCAAGCAGACGCAGTTCGCCGACTATCACGGCCACGGCTGGAACTTCATGGCCGTTTACAAACGCGATCGCAAAGGCAATCTCCTCGACGCGCAGGACAACCGCGTGAGCTTCGACGATCCCGATCGATTCAAGAAGGCGGTTCATCTGCGCGACATCCATCTCGAGAAAGGGATGCACTGCGTCGACTGCCACTTCGCGCAGGACGAGCACGGCAACGGCCAGCTCTACGGCGAGTACGGCAACAACATCGAGATCGAGTGTCAGGACTGCCACGGCACGACGGAGAAGATCACGACGCTGCGCACGTCAGGTCCCGCCGCGCCGAACGGCGGAACCGATCTGCGCATGGGCACGACGCCGTTCGGCCGCCGCCGCTTCGCGTGGATCAACGGACGACTGATGCAGCGCTCGATGCTCTCGCCCGACGTGCAGTGGGAAGTCGTGCAGGTGAAAGACACGATCACGCCGGGTAACGCGCATTACAACGAGCGCAGCGTGTACGCGAAGACGATCCGCAACGTCACCGGCGCAATCGCGCACAGCGACGCGAAGATGACGTGCTACGCGTGTCACACGTCATGGATGACGTCGTGCAGCGGATGCCATCTGCCGCAGGAAGCGAACTCCAAGTCGGAGACGCATCACTACGAAACGGAAGAGACGCGCAACTTCGCGTCGTACAACCCGCAGGTGATCCGCACCGACGCGTTCATGCTCGGCGTGAACGGCACGACGAAGGGGCATCGCCTCGCGCCGGTGCGATCGTCGTCCGCGCTCGTCATCAGCTCGACGAATGCGTTGCGCGACCGCATCTACATCCAGCAGCCGCCGATCTCCGCGCCGGGATATTCGAGCCAGGCGTTCAATCCGCACGTGCCGCACACGGTCCGCGCGCGCGAGACGCAAGGCTGCGGCAGCTGCCACGTCACGAAGTCGAACGACAACAACGCGTGGCTCGCGCAGCTGATGTTGCAGGGCACGAACATGGTGAACTTCGTCGGCCGATACGCGTACGTCGCGGAAGGCGACAAAGGATTCGAAGCGGTCGCGGTGACGGAGTGGGACGAACCGCAGGCGGTGATCGGCTCGTCGCTGCACAAGATCGTCTATCCCGATTTCTTCGTGGGACACGAGAAGCGGGCGATGGAGCTGCCGGTCGCGCATCACCATCACGGCAACGCGCGCAGCGTGCAGCTGCGGGGCGAGTATCTCTTCGCTGCGAACGGCGAGGAAGGGTTCGAGGCCTACGACGTCGCGAACGTCGACAACAAGGATTTCTCCGAGCGCATCACGTCCGCGCCCGTGTCGCCGATCGGCCAGCGCACGTTCGTGAAGACGAAGTTCGCCAGCGCGGTCGCGCTTCCGACGACGCTGCCGATGCAGCCGAATCGCCAGACGCAGCTCATCCCGGAGAATCAGGAACAGCCGATTCATCCGCTGTACAAATACGCGTACGTCGCCGATCGCGAAGAGGGGTTGATCCTCATCGACGTCACGACGCTCACCGACGGCGATCCGGCGAACAACTATCTGACGCGCGCGCTGACGTTCAATCCCGACGCCGCGTTGCGCGGCGCGAATGCCATCGCCGTCGCCGGACGCTGGGTCTACGTCGGCTGCGATCGCGGCGTGGTGGTCATCGACATCGACAGGCCGCTCGAGCCGCGCATCGTCGCGACCATCACGGACATCGAGAAGCCGACGGCGATCGCCGTTCAGTTCCGCTACGCGTTCATCACGGACGCGAAAGGATTGCGCGTCGTCGACGTCACTGATCCGATGTCGCCGCGATTGGCCGCGACGCTACCGATCGCCGACGCACGCAGCGTCTACGTCGCACGTACATACGCGTATGTCGCTGCCGGCGCACAAGGAATGGTCATCGCCGACGTCGAGCGTCCGGCGTCGCCGGCCATTGATCAGGTCTTCAACAAAGACCTTCACGACACGAACGACATCAAAGTCGCCTCGACGAATGCGAGCGTCTTCGCGTACGTCGCCGACGGCAAAGAGGGATTCAAAGTCGTGCAGCTCACGTCGCCGGAGTGGATGCCGCAATACGCGGGCTTCAGTCCGCGTCCCGCGCCACGCCTGATCGCGACGCGCAAGACGGAAGGTCCCGCGCTCGCGGTCTCGAAGGGACTCGACCGCGATCGCGCCGTCGACGAGAGCGGCAATCAGGTCTCGATCTTCAATCGGATCGGCGCAAGACCGATGACGCTCCAGGAAATGCAGCGTCTCTATATGCGCGAAGGAAAGCTCTACACGGTCGAGGAGAAGCCATGAAACGACTCGTCTTCATGATCGTGATTGCACTCCCTGCCTTCACCCAGCAACCGAATCTCTACGTCGGCGTCGCCTCCTGCGCCAACTCCGGCTGTCACGGCTCGACGCATCCGCTCAACGCCACGCGCATCCTGCAGAACGAGTACTACACGTGGCTCAACTCCGACCGCCATGCGCAGGCCTACAACGTCCTCTTCAACGACCGCTCCGCGCGTATCGTGCGCAACATGCGCCTGCGCAAGAAAGCGTACGAGGAATCGCTCTGCCTCGACTGCCACTCGACCAACGTCCCTGCGAAGCTCATCTCCGGCCACATCGATCCGGAGGACGGCGTGCAATGCGAGGCGTGTCACGGTCCGGCGAGCGGATGGCGCGACGAGCACTCGCAGCCCGGCTGGACGCATCAGCAGTCGCTCGAGCGCGGCATGATCGATCAGCGCGACGTCGCCGGGCGCGCGCACCGATGCGGCCAATGTCACATCGGACATGAGACGAAGGAAGTCGATCACGAGTTGATCGCGTCGGGACATCCGGTTCTCGCCTTCGAATTGGACAACTACAGCGAGACGATGCCCGCGCACTGGAACCCGAACGCGACGCACGGCGTGCGCGCGTGGGCGACCGGCCAGGCAATGGCGCTGCGCGACTCGCTCACGAATCTCGCGCGCCACGCGCGCGGCGAGAAGTGGCCCGAGTTCTCCGACATGAGCTGCTACAACTGCCATCACTCGCTGAAGTCGAGCGGAGGACGCCAGCAACGCGGTTGGCCCGGACGCGCCGGATTGCCGGCGTGGTCGCCGCAGCATTGGGCGGTCACGCGCCTCGTCGTTGCCCGCGTTGGCTCGCGCGCAACGCTCGACGACGCGATTCGCGACGTCGCGTCGCGCGTCTCACGCATGAACGATCCCGCCGGCACCGCGCAAGCCGCGGAGAACGCACGCAAGCTGATTCACGATCTCGTCCCGCGCATCGACGCCTTGTCATGGAGCGACAACGACGTCCGCGCGCTCATGAACGCGATCGCCGACGCCGATTACGCCGACGTCCACTCCGCCGAGCAGGCCGCGCTGTCCTTGCAAGCGCTCAACAGCTCGCTCGCGCGCAAGAACAACGCGCAGCTCAAGAGCGCGACGACGAAGGCGATCGACGATCTGTTCGTCGAACTGCAGAACCGCGACGACTACGATGCGGGAAGGTTCGCGGAGAAGCTGCGCGCGGTGAAGCGCTAGCTACGCCGTTCCCTTCGGGTCCGCCATCACGGTCGCCGTCGCCGCGGGAATCGGCACCGGCGCCTTCTTCTCCACGCGCTCTTTCGCTCTCGCGACGATGTTGTCGAAGTCCTTCATGTGCGCCACGCGGAGGAGCAGCAGCTCCTGATCGCGCTCGACGTCGGCGCATCGCTTCGGCTCGAGCTGCAGGGCGAAGCGGAGGCGATCGATGCCGGCGCGGTTGTACACGATGCGGTCGGCGTCCTCGGGCGCGGCTCGCGCCATCAACGCGTACGTGCTGGCCAGCGTGAACTGCAGATCGGCGGTCGGGAAGTGCTGATGCTGGAGGACCTGCTGATACGCATCGCGCACCGTCATCTTTTTGAGCGCCACGGCGACGCCGACGCGCATCGTGTCGATGACCGGAAGCGCGAAGCCGAGGTAGTCGAGGAAGCGCTCCCGATCGGTGTCGGAACGGAGTTCCGAGTTCTTCGTCTTCTCCATCACGCCGATGAGCGCTTCCAGCTCCTGCAGTGCCTTCTCGGCCTTCCCCGTGTTGTAGTGAATCAGCGCCACGTTGTACGCCGACCAGTAGTAGACCGGATCGTCCATTGCGCCTTCTTGTTCGACTTCACGAATCGCGATCCCGAACTGATCGAGCGCGCGTTCGTACTCGCCGGAGTTCTGCAGCAGGCTGGCGAGATTCGCGCGCGGCGCCGAGTACAGGGGATCGTAGCGAATGCTGAGCACGAACAGCTCTTGCGCGCGCGCATTCTCGTCGGCTTTCTCTGCTCGCAGGCCGGCCGCGTTGAGCGCGTAGCTGCGCCAGTTGTCGGTGCCGATGAGTCTGCGAATCCCATCCTTCGTGTGTTTGAGTTGGAAGAGCTGGAAGAGCAGCCAGATCGACGCCGATTCGGACAGATAGAAGTACGGAGTCGGATTCTGCGCGGCGAAGCCGCCGGCCGTCGATACCGCCGGCTTCACGGGCGCGAAGTCTTCTTCCCACAACGTCGTCGTGCTGACGACTTCTTTTCCGCGCGCGAGCATGAGCGTGATGCCGACGCCGCGGCGATCGGTGGCCGGTTGCAGCACGCCATCGAGAACGAGCAGCCGCCGGTAGGAGATCATCGTCAGCACCGACAGCAGTCCCTTCACCCAATCGAATGTCGTCGGAATCGCCGACGTCACCGCGGCGGGCACGTTGATTTGCGTGATCGGTCCGGTGACGAATTGAAAGCTCGACGTGCGCTGTCGCGTCAACGCGATCAGGTTCTGCTGCAGAAAGAACGCGGCGTTGTGGCCGCTGACCGCAGTCACGTCTTTCATGTCGCTGATCTGCAGCCGCGGCTCGAGGACGCGCCGCAGGATGAGCACCGTCGCGATCACGAGGAAGATCGCCAACGTGATCACCGTGAACTGGTATCGCATCACGAAGCGGACGACCTTCGATCCCGTCAGGTACTCGAGCTCCTTCGGAATCGTCTTCTGCGGAGGCGCCTTGAGCGTCTTCTTCACCTCGTCGAGTGCGTCGGCGTCGAGGCCGGCCTTCGAGAGATTCTTCGCAGCGACGAACGGATCGCCGGTGGTCGTCTGAGTCGTCGTATTGACCGCGGCACGCAAAGCGCCGGCGGCGAGAAGGACAGCAGTCACAAGAGCGAGTGTCTTCGCGCGCATGGGAGGGTCCTGAATGTTGTGATGCGAGAGATTATGCCGGATTTATAGCGGCTTGCGTTCGACTTCCTGCTCTTCGCGCTCGACGATGAGGATGTCGAACCCTTCCATACGCTCGAGCGTCTGAATCACGATTCCGGGCGACAGCCGTCCCGTGATTCCGCGCCGCGTCGGCTGGCCGAGGACGAGGAGTCCGATGCGCTCTTCTTTGGTGAACTCCACGATCGTCGACACGATGTCTTCGGATTCCTTGAAGATCACGCTGGCGCCGAGAGACATCGCCAGCTGCACGGTTTCGCTGAAGAGGCGATGCTCCGTCGCCGACATGTGCTCCGGATGATCGCGGCGGCGGCGCACGTAGAGCGCGAACCATTTCGTGTTCATGCGTCCCGCGAGTCGCGACGCGCGCAGGATGAGCGAGCGCGCCAGCGCGGGCTCGAACGGAAGCGCGACGGCGATGCGCGTCTCGGATGCTGCCGGTGAAACATCGAGACCGAGCGGAAGATCGCGTCCGGAGTAGTCGGCCGTCTGCAGCAGCGCCAGCTCGCGCAGACGCACGAGCAGTTCCGTGCGAAAAAAATTCTCGAGCGCGCTCTTCGCCTGCGCGGGCGGATAGATCTTTCCCTGGCGCAATCGTTCCTGCAACTCGGGGACGGGAACGTCGACGATGACGACGGAGTCGGCATTGCGCACGATGCGGTCGGGAACGCGTTCGCGAATCTCGATGCCGGTCGCGGACTTCACGACGTCCTGCACGCCTTCGAGATGCTGCACGTTCAGCGCGGTCATCACCGCGATGCCGGCGGTGAGGATCTCGTCGACGTCCTGCCATCGTTTCTCGTGGCGCGAGCCGCCCGCGTTCGTGTGCGGCAACTCGTCGACGACGAGCACATCGGGTTTGCGCGAAAGGCACGCATCGAGATCCATCTCCTCGACGATGACGCCTTTGTATTCGATCTGCTTTCGTGGAATGACTTCGAGATCGCCGATGCGCGCCGCGGTCTCCGCGCGGCCGTGCGTCTCGATGAATCCGATGACGACGTCGACGCCCTGGCGCCGCAGCACGTGCGCGTCTTCGATCATCCGGTATGTCTTGCCGACGCCGGCGGCCATACCGAGGTAGACCTTCAGTTTGCCGCGCGTGGAGGTGGAGGAATCGGCGAGGCGAAGAAAATCCTCCGGTGCCCGCCGCGTGTCTCTCGGATCCTTCGGCATGATCCGATTCTCATGTCATCGCGGCGACGACCACAACTTCGAACGGCGGCGCGAGCTGCAGCAGTTTTTCCGGAACAGAACGGAGAATCGTGCGGCGTCTCGGACTGCCGACGAACAGCACATCGACGCCGAACGATTTCGCCGCGGCGACGATGCCGCGCGCGACGTCGTCGGCTTCGTGCACGATCGGCGCGGCGTTGCGCGATGCGATGAGGCCGAGGTTGCGCGCGGCGATCTCCGCTTCTTCATCGGAGCGGTCGCCGGTGAGCGAACGAAGGATGCTGATGACGAAGCACTGTTCGCCGCGCTCGTGCGCGCGCAGGCTCGCCGCGGCGACGATCTTGCCGGCGTCGGGCGAGGTGATGTCGACGGCGGCGCCGATGCTCATCGCGTCGCGTCCTTCAGATCGAGATTCAGCAGCAGCACGTTTACGCGCGGCTCGCCGTAGATGCCGAGGAAGCGGCCTTCGGTGCGCGCGTCGATCAACTGCTGCACGCGCGCGAGCGGAAGATGATTCGCGCGCGCGACGCGCGGCGCCTGTGACATCGCGTTCGCCGGCGAGATGTGCGGATCGACGCCGGAGCATGATGCGGTGACGGCGTCGGCGGGAATGCCGCCGGGCGGTTTCTCGTCGGCGTAGTTTGTCGTGCGTGCGGTGAGCGCGTCGAGCAGCTTCTTCGACGTCATTCCCCAGTTCGTTCCGCCGCTCGCGCTTGGATCGTAGCCATCGCTACCCGCGCTCGACGGACGCGGATGAAAAAACTGCTCGCCGGTGAAGTTCTGCGCGATCAGCGACGAGCCGATGATTTTGCCATCGCGCGTGATGAGCGAGCCGTTCGCTTGGTTGCGGAAGAGCGTTTGCGCGACCGCGAAGACGAACAGCGGATAGATACCGCACGTGATGACGAGAAGAACCAGCGTGATGCGAATCGAAATGAGGACGTGCTGTTTCATGCGAGCCTCGCGGCGTGCAGAAGAACGTCGATGATCTTGATACCGATGAAGGGGATGGCGACGCCGCCGGCGCCGTAGATCAGTAGATTGCGACGCAGGATGCGTCCCGCGCCGAGCGGACGGTATTCGACTCCGCGCAGCGCGAGCGGAATCAGCGCGACGATGACGAGCGCATTGAAAATGACGGCGGAGAGAATCGCGCTCTGCGGCGTCGCCAGACGCATGATGTTGAGCGCCTGCAGCTCCGGAAACGTGACGAGGAAGAGCGCGGGGATGATGGCGAAGTATTTCGCGACGTCGTTGGCGATTGAGAACGTCGTCAGCGCGCCGCGCGTCATCAGCAGCTGTTTGCCGATCTCGACGACCTCGATGAGCTTCGTCGGATTGGAATCGAGATCGACCATGTTGCCCGCTTCCTTCGCGGGCTGCGTTCCGGTGTTCATGGCCATGCCGACGTCGGCCTGCGCGAGCGCGGGCGCGTCGTTGGTGCCGTCGCCGGTCATCGCGACGAGATTGCCTTTCGCCTGTTCTTTGCGAATGAGCGCGAGCTTGTCTTCGGGCGTGGCCTGCGCGAGGAAGTCGTCGACGCCGGCTTCGCGAGCGATGAACGCGGCGGTAAGCGGATTGTCGCCGGTGATCATCACCGTGCGAATGCCCATCATGCGCAGGCGATCGAAGCGCTCGCGCATGCCGCCTTTGACGATGTCTTTGAGATAGATGGTGCCGAGGACGCGATCGCCGTCGGCGACGACGAGCGGCGTTCCTCCTTCGCCGGCGATGCGCGCGACGTCGTGTTGCACCTCGTCCGGAAACGCGCCGCCGGTCGAGCGGATGTACTCGGCGACGGAATCGGCGGCGCCTTTGCGCACCGCGCGTCCGCCGTCGAAGTCGATGCCCGACATCCGCGTCTTCGCGGTGAACGGGACGATCGAGTGCGAGCCAAGTGTGTGCAGCTCGCGTCCGCGAAGCCCGAACTTTTCTTTCGCGAACACGACGATCGAGCGGCCTTCAGGAGTCTCGTCGGCGAGCGACGAGAGCTGCGCGACTTCCGCGAGCTGCGCCGCTTCGACGCCGGGCGCGGGCACGAACTCGACGGCTTGGCGATTGCCGAGCGTGATCGTGCCGGTCTTGTCGAGCAGCAACACGTTGACGTCGCCGGATGCTTCGACGGCGCGTCCGGACATCGCGAGGATGTTGTGCTGGAGCACGCGATCCATGCCGGCGATGCCGATCGCCGATAGCAGCGCGCCGATCGTCGTCGGAATCAGGCAGACGAGCAGCGCGATGAGCACGGTCACGCTGACGTCGCTGCCGGAGTAGAGCGCGAACGGTTTCAGCGTCGCGGTCGCGAAGAGAAAGACGATGGTCAGACCGGCGAGGAGGATGTCGAGCGCGATCTCGTTCGGCGTCTTCTGGCGCTCCGCCCCTTCGACGAGACGGATCATGCGATCGATGAAGGTGTGTCCCGGTTCCGACGTGATCTCGACGACGATGCGATCGGAGAGCACCATCGTGCCGCCCGTGACCGCGGAGCGATCGCCGCCCGCTTCGCGAATGACCGGCGCGGATTCGCCTGTGATCGCCGCTTCGTTGACCGACGCGATTCCTTCGATGACCGTTCCGTCTCCCGGAATGATCTGATTCGCCTCGACGACGACGATGTCGCCTTTGCGAAGCTGCGACGCGGGAACCTCGACTTCGCTCTTCCGATCGGCGCTCAGTCGGCGTGCCGTCGCCTCCGTCTTCGCCTTACGCAGCGCATCCGCCTGCGCTTTGCCGCGTCCTTCGGCCACCGCTTCGGCGAAGTTCGCGAAGAGCACCGTCGCCCACAGCCACAGCGTGATTTGAATCTGGAAGAGGAGATTGGTTGCGCGAAAGAGCAGGAGCGTCGTCAGCAGAGCGCCCACTTCGACGAGAAACATCACCGGGTTCTTCATCATGCGGCGCGGATTCAGCTTCGCGAACGAATCGAGAAGCGCGCGCCGCAGAATCGAGCGATCGAACATCGAGCGTTTGGCGACGGCCATGTCAGAACACCTTTCCCGCGTTCATGAGGAAGTGCTCGACGTATGGACCGAGTGACAGGACCGGGAAGTACGTGAGCGCGCCGACGATGAGCACGACGGCGACGAGGAGAAACGAGAAGAGCGGTCCGTCGACGGGGAACGTGCCGGCGGTTTCGGTGACTTTCTTTTTCGCGGCGAGCGAGCCCGCGATTCCCATCATCGGGATGATCATCAGGAATCGCCCGAAGAACATGGCGATGCCGAGGGCGATGTTGTAAAACTTCGTGTTGGCGTTGAGTCCCGCGAACGCGCTGCCGTTGTTGCCGGTCACGCTCGTGAATGCGTACGCCATTTCACTGAGACCGTGCGGACCGTTGTTGTTGATGCTCGACGTTCCCGCGGCCGTTGCTGCCGCGAGCGCGGCGCCGGCGAGAATGCAGAACGCGAGGATCAGCACTGCGAGCATGGCCAGCTTCACGTCGTGCGCTTCGATCTTCTTGCCGATGTATTCGGGTGTGCGGCCGACCATCAATCCTGCAATGAACACCGAGAGGACGATGAACAGGATCATTCCGTACATGCCGGCGCCGACGCCGCCGAAGATCACTTCGCCCAATATGATGTTGACGAGGAGAACGGAGCCGCCGATCGGCGTGTACGAGTCGTGCCACGAATTCACGGCGCCGCACGACGCGTCTGTAGTGATCGTTGCGAAGAGCGACGAGTCTCCAATGCCGAAGCGGACTTCCTTCCCTTCCATGTTGCCGTTCGCCGCGGCAATGCCGAGTCGTTGGTGCATGGGATTGCCGTTCTGTTCGGCCCAGGTGACGATGACCGCGCCGGCGAGAAAGAGGATGGACATGGCGGCGAACACCGCCCAGCCGTGGCGCAGTTTTCCCGTCATTGCGCCGAGCGTGTAGCAAAGGCCGGCGCCGATGCAGAAGATGAACAGCATCTGCAGCAGGTTCGTGAACGGCGTCGGGTTCTCATAAGGGAACGCGGAATTGGCGTTGAAGAAGCCGCCGCCGTTCGTGCCGAGCTGTTTGATCGCTTCTTGTGACGCGACGGGACCTTGCGGGATCTTCTGCGTCTTGCCCTCGATCGTCGTGGCCTGAACGCTGGGATGAAAATTCTGAATGGCGCCCTGCGACACGAAAACGATCGCGGCGACGACGCACATTGGAAGCAGAACCCAAAGCGTCGCGCGCGTGAGATCGACCCAGAAGTTTCCGATCGTCTTCGCACTCGCGCGCGCAATGCCGCGGATTAAGGCAATGGCGAGGGCGATGCCGGTCGCCGCAGACGCGAAGTTGTGGAACGTCAGGCCGATCATCTGCGTGAAGTGCGACATCGTCGACTCGCCGCTGTAGGCCTGCCAGTTCGTGTTCGTCGTGAATGAGACGGCGGTGTTCCACGCCAGATCCGGCGGAATGGCGCTCATGTGATCGGGATTGAGCGGCAACACGTTTTGGATGCGCTGAATCACATACGTGATCAGCAAGCCGAATGCACTGAACAGAAGCATGGCGATCGTGTACTGAATCCAGTCGTGTTCTTTGCTCTCGTCGACGCCGCTCGCGCGATAGACGAGCCGCTCGACGGGCCGCAGCATCGGATCCATGAAGGTCTTCTCACCCGAGAACACGCGCTTCATGTACAACCCGAGCGGCTTCGTGATCGCGAGGATCAACAGAAAGTAAACGACGATCTTCGCGACTTCGATCGCCGTCATTACAACTCCTCCGCGCGAAGCAGCGCGTACAAGAGATAAATCAGCGCGAAGACTGATAAGACGAGTGCAGCGATTGTCTCGAAGTTCATACGCGGTCGCAGGCGTGCGTGTACGCAATCGACATGGCGAACAGCACGACGGTCAGCACAATGAAGATCAGGTCCAACATAGTCAGTACGTCGCGACGGCGCTGAATACGACGATCGTCTGATTGTCAATCGTTCCGCGGTCGTGCCGCGCTTCGATCTTCACAATCAGGTTTTTCGCCGGCCGCAGCTCGTACGTGACGGTTCCTTCCTCGAGCGTTTGGGGCGCTCCCGTGATGCCGTTGTGCGGATCGCTGAATCGCTCCGCGCGAAATGCGACGGCGTTCTTCGCGTCGATCTCATAGCGAGCGAAGCCGGCGACGCCGAGCCACGACGCGTGCGCGTCGCCGGGCAAGTCCTGACGTCCGCGATCGAGCGATCCCGCGACTTTCAGTTTCGGCGTCGCTTCATAGAGCGCGATCAAGTCGCCGAAATGGCGCGAGTGGTTGTCGAACGTATTGAGCGACGCGCTCAGCTTCCCATTCGCATACGCGATCTTGGCGCCGATCGCCTTGGCGCTGTTGTTGGCGTCGATGTTCTGCCAGCCATTGAGAACGTGAACATCGCCGGTCCAATGCTTCGTGAATGCATACGCGGCGTGAACGCCCGTCTGGTAATACGGCGAAAACTCGCCGAGCCACGAGCGCGTGTAATTCCAGTTGTCCTTCGAGAAGAAGCCCTCGAATCCGATGTGCGACGGATAGATGCCGCCTTCGAGCGTCAGACGATCGGTCGGCTTGTAGATGACCGAGGCTTGATAGATGTGGCGGAAGCCTTCGCTCTCCGCGGCGTGAACGACATCGGCGCCATCGCCCGCGACGACGGAAAGCCGAAATCCGACCGGCGCCGCTTCCTGCGACACATCGACTTCGGCGAGATTGAGACTGAACTCATTCGCCCGTTCCGCCGTCGTTCCCGCGCCGGGCACGAAGTTGAGGTGCGACGACGGATCGTTGTTGTTCGCTGCGTAGTACACGTCGACAAATCCGTGAACAGCGATGCAGAGCATCAATGACGCGAGGGTCATGTCAGGAAACATAACGACGGGACCGAAGCGCCGTACGGAGGGAAGGCGAAGAGCCTCCGAAGGAAGTTCGAAGGATTCTTATGAACCGAGTGGTTCGGCGATGAAGCGATAGCCGACCCACGGCTCAGTGAGGATGTAGCGTGGCGTCGCAGGCCGCGGCTCGAGCTTGCGGCGCAACGATCCGACGTGAAAGCGCACGGCGTCGTTCGTCGTTCCCGGCGCGCCCTTCCAAACCGCGTCGATGAGGTGATCGAACGTCACCGGTCGTCCCGCGTTGCGCGCGAGCGTTTCGAGGATCGCGAACTCCGTCGGCGTCAGATGAATCTCGCGCCCGCCCTGCGTCACTTTGCGTCGCTCCGAATCGATCACGAGATCGGGAAACTCCATCTGCGGCCTCGGCAGCGGCGCCTGCTGACGGCGGAGTTGCGATCGCACGCGCGCGAGCAGCTCGACGATCGAAAACGGTTTGACGACGTAATCGTCGGCGCCGAGGTCGAGGGCGCGGACTTTGTCGGAGTCGCCGCCGCGAACGGAGAGCACGAGAATCGGCACGCTGCTCATCGCGCGAATGCGCCGGATCAACTCGAATCCGTCGGTGCCGGGCATCGCCAGATCCGTGAGCACGAGATCCGGCGGATCGATGCGAAAACGGTCGATGCCTTCCGCGCCGCCGGCCGCCGAGGTGATGTCGTAGTCCCGCGACGTCAACTGCTGCGCGAGCGTCGCGCGAATCGCGGCGTCGTCGTCGACGATGAGAATGCGCGGACGCTTCACGATGCCGTCTCGAGCGCGGGAACCGGCGCGGCAGGAAGATCGAGTCGTGCCGTCGCGCCGCCGCCGGTGCGATTCGTGAGCGACACTTCTCCGCGATTCGCTTCGGCGAGACTGCGCGCGATCTCGAGGCCCAATCCCGCGCGTCCGGAGTCGCCCGGTTCAGCGACGGCGTTTCGCGTCACGCCCGGGCCGCGATCGAGCACCTCGAGCCGCACTTTGCTCGCATCGACCGGATGCCGGCGCGCCACGAGTTGAATCGTCGCTTCGGGCGGCGAAAGACGATCGGCGTTCTCGATCAGGTTGACGAGAATCTCCGCGGCGAGCACCGGGTCGACGAAGATGTCGGGACAATCGTCATCGATCTCCACGTCGAACGCGCGACGCTGTCCTATGAGCGACAAATGCTCGCGCGCGGCGTGGAAGAGATCCGACGGCGGCGTCGGCTCGGGCCGCGGCACCGACTTGCCCGCTTCGAGTCTCGCCATCATCAGAAGATTCTCGATGCGGCGTCGCAGGCGATCGCTTTCCTCATCGAGGGACGCGACGATCGGCATCGCATCCGATTCCTCCGCGATCAGGCCGCGAAGATGATCGATCGCCAGCGCGATCGATGTGAGCGGCGTCGCGAGATCGTGCGAGACCGCGCGAAGGATCGACGTCTTGAGCGCGTCCGATTCGCGCAGCGCCTGGATGTGCGCGCGTTCGCCGAGGTATCGCTCGCGCTCGACGGCGAGAGCGACGAGATTCGCGACGGACTTCAATGTTCCCAGCGCCGCCGCGGAGCGTCGCACGACGAGCACGCCGCCGATGCGGCCGCCGACGTTCAGCGGAAGATAAACATCGCGTCCGCTGCGGCTCGGAAACTCCAGCGGCTCGCGATGGCGTCCGACGCCGGCGATGAGATCTTCCGCTTCTTCTTCGCGCTCGCCGATCCAACAGACGACGTCCTGCAGTTGCGGACTGCCGCCGAAGATCACCAGTCCGCCGCCCTCCGCTCCCACGTTCTTCAACACGCGCGTCGTCGCCTCGGTCAGCGCGCCGACCTGACTCGTCGCCGCGAACAGATCGACGCTCAGCGCGTAGAGCGCCTCGAGCTCGCGCTGCTTCGCTTCCGCTTCTTCCGCCTGCGTGCGCGCGTTGACAACCAATCGGCTGGCGATGATCGATGCGACAAAGAACGATGCGAGTGCGACCCAGTTCGCAGGGTCTTCGATCGTGAGCGTGCCGAACGGCGGAAGGAAGAAGTAGTTGAAGCAGCCCGTCGCGGCGACGGAGGCGATCAGACCGACGACGAGTCCCGCCCACGTCGAGATCACGAGGACCGTGACGAGGTACGCGAATCCGGCCGTCGTCGCGTTCGCGTCGAGCTGTTTGGCGAGGAACGTGAGCGCGGCGATCGAGGCGACGGCAACGATCACGCGAAGAAATGGTGCGCGCTTCACCGATCGATCATAGGCGTCCCGATGCGAAAAAAAGCGTTCGCGCCGCGCTCTTTAGAAACCCTTTAGAAGTTGGCGTTTGATCTGTGTTTCACTCATCGGCGATGAAGGCCCGACCGAGCGCGCTTGCCGTCTGGTTCTCGATGATCGCCGTGATCGCCGTCGTGACCGCGGCCGCGAAGCTGATCGGACTGAACGCGAGCACGGTGGGATTCGCGTACCTCATCGCGGTTCTGCTGATCTCCGTCTGGGGTGGACGACTCCTCGTCGGGACGGTGGCGTCGATCATCGCGACGCTTTCCTACAATTTCTTTTTCTTTCCGCCGTATCACACGCTGACGATCGAGGAGCCGGCGAACTGGTTCGCGCTCGCGGCGTTTCTCGTCTCGTCCGTGACCGTGAATCGCCTCGTCGCCGCGGCGCGCATGCAGGCGGAGAAAGCGGAGCAGCGCCGGGCGGAGATCGAGGCGCTCTCGGTCGTGCGTGAGAGCGAGGCGTTGAAGACATCGCTGCTGCGCGCGATCGCACACGATCTGACGACGCCGATCACGGCGATCACGATTCGCACCGAGTCGCTGCGGCGCCGCGCGTCTGCCGACGCCGATCTGCTCGAAGACGTCGGTGCGATCGCCGAAGAGACGTCGCGGTTGCGGAGGCGAATCGACAACCTGCTGGCGATGGCGCGACTCGAAGCAGGGAAGTCGAAGCCGCATCCGGAGCCGGTGCCGCCGGCCGATCTCTTTCGCGCGACGCGCGAGAATCTGCCGCTCGTGATCGCCGCGCGGCCGGTGAGCGTGCGCGTCGACGACGACTGTCCGGACGCGAACGTCGATCCGTCGCTGGCGCTGGAGATCCTCGTCAACCTCGTCGAGAACGCGCACAAATTTTCGCCACCGCGCGCGGCGATCGAGCTCGTCGCGCGAAAGAACGGCGACGGCGTGCGCATCGAAGTGCTCGATCGAGGACCCGGCATGCAGCCCGGCATCGATGACGCGGGCGGACTCGGCCTCGGCATCGCCCGCAGCCTCGCCGCCGCGAACGGCGGAAGCGTCGTGCTCGTGCCGCGCGAAGGCGGCGGTACGATCGCGCGCGTCGATCTTCCGGCGGCGGTGCTGAAGCAGTGACGATCTCGAACGTCGTTCTGATCACCGATGACGATCCCGCGATCCGCGAGTCGCTCTCGAAAGAGCTGCGCGCCGCGGGCTACACGACGATCGTCGCGTCGGACGGCAACGAAGCACAGCTCGCGTTTTCATCGAACGCACCCGATCTCGTGCTCACCGATCTCGCGATGCCGCGTTCCGATGGATTCGATTTGATCGCGAGCATTCGCGCAACGTCGCGCGTGCCGATCATCGTGCTCTCCGTCCGCGGCGCCGATGCCGACAAAGTCCGCGCCCTCGACCTCGGCGCCGACGACTTCGTGACGAAGCCGTTCAGCGTGACCGAACTGCTCGCGCGCATCCGCGCGCAGTTGCGGCGCACGACGTCCGCGCCATCGACGTCGCTCGCGTTTCCCGATCTCACCATCGATCTCGATCGACGTCGTGTCGTGCAGGGCGGACGCGAAGTGCGTCTCACGCCGACGGAGTTCTCGCTTCTCGAATTGCTCGCGACGAACGCCGGCAAGCCGCTCTTCATCGAGCAGATCATCGCGCGCGTCTGGCGCTCCGCGCCCGGCACGACCGCGGATACCGTCCGCGTTCACATGAGCGCATTGCGAAAGAAGATCGAGCCCGACCCGTCCGATCCGCACTACATCGTGACGGAGCCGTGGGTCGGCTATCGCTTCATCGCCGAGCCGGAGTGACGTCGCCCCTCACCCGGCCTTCGGCCACCCTCTCCCCGCTGTCGCGGGGCGAGGGGAAACACGGACTTGCCCTTCTCCCCGCGCGCGGGGAGAAGGTGCGCGAAGCGCGGATGAGGGGCGGTCCCGCGATCTTTCGAACTTCTTCATCCACTCTTTAGTCCTTTCCTGCGAGGCCGCGCTCCTCTCGCTGTTGTGATCCGTCGAGATGATTGCCGTTCTCGGATTCTGGATCGTGGCCGCGCTGCTCGTGATCGGCGTGCATTTGTCGTTGCATCAGGTATCGATCGGCGGCTGTGACATCGCCAAGCTCGTGACCATCATCACCGTCTCGTTCGTGTACATGCGTTTCATCGCGCGCGAGGCCACCGTCGATCACGGACTCATCGCCGGCACGACGTGGCTGGCGCTCTCGATCGTCGCCGAGCTCGCGACGTCGACGCACACCGGACACGGATGGTTCCTGCTCATCGGATCGCCGAATTCGGTGATGCGCAACGTGCTGATGTTCGCGTGGATCTTCGCCCCGTCGCTTTTCGCGCGGCATCGGACGGGTGGGACCGAATGAGCAAGCTTCGCAAGATTCGCCGCGCGATCATCGGTCCGCCGCGCGACGTCAGCGACCCGCATGTCTTTCATCACGTCTCGCTGATCGTGTTTCTCGCGTGGGTCGGGCTCGGCGCCGATCCGCTTTCGTCATCCGCGTACGGTCCGGAAGAAGCGTACAAACAGCTCGGCCCGCACGCGCATCTGTCGATTCTCCTCGTCGGGATGATGGACGTGACGATCCTCGTCATCGCCACCGCGTACTCGAATCTCATTGAGAGCTTTCCCGGCGGTGGCGGCGGCTATCTCGTCGCCACGAAGCTCCTCGGCAATCGCGTCGGCGTGGTGTCGGGATGCGCGCTGCTCGTCGACTACATCCTCACGATCACCGTGTCCGTCGCCAGCGGATGCGATCAGGTGTGGTCGTTCCTTCCCGTGCACTGGCAGCCGTACAAGTTTCCGATCGAGTTCGTCGTCATCGGCCTTCTCATCGTCATCAATCTGCGCGGCGTTCGCGAGTCGGTGAACATCCTCGCGCCGATCTTCGTTATCTTCGTGATCACACACGTGATCGCGATCACGTACGCGATCGCGTCGCACTTCAACGCGCTGCCGTCCGTGTTCCGTGAGGCACACGCGGATTTCACTTACTCCGTTCACACGATCGGAATGTGGCCGCTGATCCTCATCCTCCTCCGCGCCTACTCCCTCGGCGGCGGCACATACACCGGCATCGAAGCGGTGTCGAACGGTGTGGTGATGTTGCGCGAGCCGCGCGTGCGCACGGCGAAACGAACGATGGCGCTGATGGCCGTGTCGCTCGCGCTCACCGCGGGCGGAATCATGTTCGGCTATCTCCTCACTAACTCCCATCCGCAGCCCGGCAGAACGATGAACTACGTCTTCCTGTCGAATCTCTTCGGTGGGCCGATGGGGAGGACGTTCGTGATCGTGAGTCTGGTCTCCGAAGCCGCGCTGCTGTTCGTCGCGGCGCAGGCCGGATTTCTCGATGGTCCGCGCGTGCTCGCGAACATGGCGGTCGACTCATGGATGCCGCATCGCTTCGCGCAACTCTCCGATCGTCTCG
>Ga0207687_10000105_pt1 | contig 61343 bp, 51 predicted proteins | sample KBSM54metaG_FD_184399 | JGI IMG/M metagenome (GOLD analysis project Ga0207687, IMG submission 184399) | Miscanthus rhizosphere microbial communities from Kellogg Biological Station, Michigan, USA - KBS M5-4 metaG (SPAdes) (version 2) | ecosystem: Host-associated > Plants > Roots > Rhizosphere >...
CCAGGGAGGGCCCGCAGGCGGCCATCGCCTGCTCGGTGGTGGAGGGGTCGATGCGCCCGATCCGGCAGCTCGGGATGCCCTTGAAGGAGAGGTGCCCGGCGCGGTTTACCTGGATCGTGAACTTCTTCAGCTGCGGTTCGGCGCCGGGCCTGGTCGAGTCGATGCGGCCCGAGACAGAGACCGCGACCGGGGCCTCTCCCTTGCGGGGCAGGCGCTTGGGGGCGATCGCCCCGGCGACGGTGACCCTGACTCCCTGCTTTTGGGCTACCTCGGCCGAAGAGGCCGAGGCGAGGAGGAGGGCTGCGATCGAGAGGGCGGCCGCGAAGGCGGCCGCCCTGGAGTTGGCTTTTGGCTTCACGCTCACCCCTAGCGGTAGAGGGCGATGTAGAAGGGGGCCTTGACGGGGCCGCCGTTGTGCATCTGCACCTCGACCTGGGGGGAGGGGCAAGAGCCGGTGCCGCCGATCGTGACGAAGGCCGTGACCGTGCCCGAGCCGTTGTAGCGGGGGGTTACTTGAGCGCCCCTTGGTGCGAAGGCGGGGACGGTGATGCAGTAGATGCCGGCTTCTATGCCCTGTTTGACGTTGGCCGAAGTGATCCCCTTGGAGAGCGCCCCGTCGACGTCTCCTTCCTGGCTCACCGCGGCAAAGGCGGCGGGGTCGGCGGATTCGGCGAAGCTGGCGGTATCGGCCCTCGAGGCGCTCGGCACCTGGGAGAGCGATTGCTCATCGACCTTCGCCCCGGTCACCGCGCCCGTTGCCAGCTTGGTCGTGGTGACCGCGCCGTCGGCGAGCTTCTCTGAGGAGACCGCTCCCTGGCCTAGCTTCGATGCGACCACCGCGCCGCCGGCGATCTTTCCCTGCTTTACCGCCTGGGCCTTGATCTTCGGGGCGGTGACCGCGTTCTTTCTGATCTTCTCCGCGGTCACCGCTCCTGGGCGCAATTGCTTCTCGCCGACCGATTTGGGGGCGAGCTGGTTTGCCGCCCAGGCGCTCGTGCCGCCGAGGGCGAGCGCGAGCGCCAGGGTCGAGGCGACGTTGGCATAGCTCAGCTTCGGAGCGAGCCTCCTCTTGGTTCCTGCTCTTGGCTTGCCCATGCTCTAGTGCTTCTTCTTGGCCTTGCGCGCCTTGGCGCAGGCATTCTGCATCTTCGGGTGGATCGTAAGCGGCTTGCCGTTTTGCCCGGTGAACTTGGCCGTCGCCCGGTGGGTGGCGGCGCAGAGGTTGGTCGAGTTTTGCAGCAGGCCCTTCTTGCCGCCCTGCATGGTCAGGGTGAATTCTGTGACCGGGGCGTCGGGGACGAGCTCGAAGGTGTTTCGGATTCCCCCGTTGACCGAGTCGATTCTGCCGTCGAGGACGACTTCCACCGGCTGGGTTTCGGGGCCCTTGAGCGCAACCGCCAGGTCTGGCAGCTGGTGGCTTGATGACCTGAGGTAGACCGGTCCGCTCAGGGGTGTGCCGAAGAGCGGCGTCTTTGCCGTCGCGTAGCCGTAGATCGATCCCTGCGGGCAGGCCTTGGCGGCGAACTGCACCCTGGTGCAGACGGTTTTGATGTGGGCCTGGTCGAGGAACTCCGAATGGGGCAATGCGACGGAGGCGTAGGCGATATTGGCGTCGCCGGGCCTTGCTTTCAGGACCGCCTGGAATTTCGGGTGGGCGCCTCGTTTCACCCCGCCGAAGAGGCGGAAGGCGAGCTTAGGCTTGAAGCCCAATGAGGCGCAGTCTGCGGCCTGGAAGCGCTCGGCGAGGCTGACGCCGGTGTCATCGGCGGTCGAGGCGAGGATGCCGCCCGTGCCGGTGATCTGGGCGTCGATCTGCTTTGGCGCGCAGCTTGTCGGGTTGAGGGTGAAGTTGGGCCTGTCCAAGTTGAGGCGGATGTCGCGGATCCTGACCGGGATCCCCTGGAAGATCTGGGGGAAGGGGTCAGACGTCGCTTCGCCTTGGGCGGTCTCGGGGTTGATGTCGATCGCCGTCCTTACCGTGATCACGCCGAGGTCATAGGGGCCGACCTTGGCGGGGCTGATCACGACCATGCTCATCGGCGCTCCCTTGTAGGGGCCGGCTAGGTAGACCTTGCCTGCGACCCAGGTGAGCGGTACTCCTACTCCCGTTCCCACCTCGGTGGTGCCGATCTGACTCGATGCCGGGCAGGAGGGATCCGATTCCTCGGTCGCTCCCGCGCCTGCCACGGTTTCCCTGGAGAGCGCCTGGGCGACCTGGGCGTCTGAGCAGATGCCCACGCCGGCGAACTTGGCGGCGATGCCCTGGGGCAGCTTGACGCCGACCTGGGAGTACTCCTGGTCGTCGTCAGTCCTCGTGGTGCGAAAGAGGAAGGGTGAGTAGGAGCCCGCCGAGGGGCTCTGGGTTCCCGCTTCCAGGGTCGGGTCGAAGGGCCGCTGCGAGAGGTTCTGCACGCAGGGGCTGCCATTGGGCTTCTGGGTGATCGAGTAGTTGGAGTCGACGACGTGCGGGGTGGTGGGATCGGCCCAGCTGAAGAATTCAGCCCGGATCGTCTTCTGGCCGCAGGTCGTGGGCTGGACCAGGCCAGCCCTGACCCCGCCCTTGAAGTTCAGCTCCATGTCGGAGACCGGGAACTGGGGCAGGTCGTCGAAGGTGGTCGTGATCCGGCCCGTCTGCGGATCGAGATCGACCCTTCCCGGGATCTTCACCAGGATCCCTCGTTCGGGTTCCTGGATCACCAGGTAGAGCGAGAGGAAGTTGTGGAAGGGGTTGTCTCCCTGCTTGGCGATATAGATGAAGCCTTCGGGCTGCTGGTCGATCGGCAGGATCGGGGTGTGCAGCACCAGCTTGCCGTACTGGCTGTTGTCGGGGCAGGTGACCGGTTGGTTGGTACCCAAACCGATCTGCGCCGCCGTGCAGGTGTTGAGGCCCTGGGCCGCCGAGGGCGAGAGCGTCATCCCCTCGGGGAAGGTCGTCACCACCTTCTTCATCGGCGGCGTCGAGATGCCTTTGACGTAGCCGTTTTGCTCGTACAGTTCTTTGGCTTTTTCGACTTCGTCGTTTCGCTGCGGCACTTCCAGGTGCACGTCCAATCCCGTCGGTCCGCCGGCGTCGCGGTTGTCGGGCTGGATCGCTACTTTCGGTTCGAAGCGGATCCGCGGGTCATCGCAACCGCTCACGTTGAGCGGATCGGGCCACTCCTCGATCGGCGTGTATTTGCCGGGGTCGGTATAGGAGTCGAAGCGGGCACGGGCGCCGCCGTTGTCGAAGCCGCAGTCCATCGGGGTGGTGAGCAGCGGGCGGATCGCGGCGGTGAAGGGGGCGTGGACCAGACCGTGTTCTTCGCTCCGCTTCGGGTAGTAGCGGAACTTGTCGTGGGCGGGGTCCCCTGGCACGCCCCAGAAGGTCACCTCCGAGGCGCGCACCGTGAGCAGGTTGGAAATGTTCGGCGTCACCGTCTTGATCGCGTAGTTCTGCGCCGGGTCCAGTTCGGGGTAGATGTGGCCGATCACCGCGCCCCCCGCGTTGAAGCCGAAGTCAGCAGCCTTGCCCACCGGTGGGCGCAGGTTGTAGATGGCGACGCGGGTGAGGAAGGAGTTGCCGTTGATCAACCCGCCGCGCCCGTAGTTGGTGCCGCCGTTGATAACCGGGATGTTGAGGTAGCCGACCTGGGTGTCGGACGGGCAGCCGGTCGCGTTGGTGACCACGCCTGGTTCGGCGAACTTGGTCGGGTCGCACTTCGGCGTCGCCTCGGGATTGCCGATCATCCCCCGCGGCAGGGTCACCTCGGCGTCCTTGAGCAGGCCTTCGGTGATCGTCGCCCGCGTCCCGTCTTTCGGGCTCGTCTCGATGCGGGCGTTGAGGTCGAAGTCGACCCGCTGCTCGAAGGGGTGTGCCCCGGCGGCGCGCACGGGGCTGCCGTCCGGATAGGCCGCGTCGAAGACATCGGCTTTGAAGCTGCCGGGGACCACGCCGAAGCCCGCCGGCGTCGGGCCGAAGGAGACCGGGTCGGTGTCGGTGAAGCTCGCCGCGCCGCCGCCCGAGACGGTTGCGACGTTGGTGCCGGTGCCTGCGGCGCCCGGCTCGACTTCGACTTCGACGAACATCTCCGGCAGGTAGCCGGTGGGTTCCAGGTAGAGGCCCGAGTGTGGGATGTCACCGGGGGGCGGCGCAAATTCAAGGAAGGGGTGGAATTCCGGGAGTCCAGGGACGGTGGGCGGGATTTCGCAGGTGGCCGTTTCGGTTCCCACCCCCGAGCACCAGCCGAAGAACAGGTTCAGGTCGGCCTGGCCGAACGTGAAGTGGATCGCCTTGGCCTTGACCCCGGCGGGCAGTTCGTCGGTGAGGACCAGCGGGGGCCCGGATTCGTCACTTGCTTCGTCGCCGATGTTTCGCGCCTGCACCGTGAACTGGCCTTCGCCGCCGGGGGGCAGCGTGGTGTTGCCCCAGGTGGCCTTGATGTCATAGCGGGGGCCGATCGCCGCCCGTGCGCCGCCGGCGCCGAAGACGGCAAGGGCGAGCAGCGCCGTGCAGGCGAGCGTCAGTAGGCGTCGGTGAGTCGGCTTCATCTCGTTCTTCCCCCTGCTCGTCGTCGTGTTCTTCGCTCGCTTGCCTTGAGCCGTCCTCACTTGGAGCCTCCCCGCTTGCCGTGGGGCGCTCGCTTCTTATGGGTGTGGCGTTTGACGCAGCGCCCGTGCCGGCGCGCCTGGCCCTTGCGGCAACGTGCCTTGGGCTGTGGCTTCTCGTTGCCCGCGCCGCTCAGCGAGGCGCTGCCCGCCGCGCCTTGGAGCGGCGGGGCCTGCAGCGGGCCCTGGCAGGATTCTTCGGAGCAGTGCACGACCGGGGTCGGGCGCGGGAAGCCGCCACCGACGCGAGCGTCGTAGAAGTTGAGGAATTCGTCTTGCTCATAGCCGGTCAGGCCCGGCTCGACCACCGAGAAGAAGATGTTCTTCCCGTCGCGGTCCACGGCGTTCACCTGCGGCGCCGCCACGCTTTCCTGGAAGACCGTCACCCCGTCGGTGACCAGCCTTATCGAGCCGTTGTGCCACTCATAGATGTCGGTGTTGCGGTTGACGTCCGCCCGTACCAGCGGCTCCTTGGTCGCGAAGGCGACCGTGCTGCCATCGGCAGACATGCGGAAGTCGTTGCCGCTGCCGAGGCCGGGCGAGCCCACGCCAAACGTGGTCGTCGCGTTCCGCGCGCACGAGAGGCACTCGATCGAGTGCTGGTCGGCTTCGTAGCGGTACAGCTCGGCGCACGGTCCCGTTGCACTGCTTTCGTCACCTCCGTTTGGGTAATGACAGCCCGTCGGCGTCCCCACCGCGTCCGAGGTGAGACCCGGCCCCGCCTTGGCGACGAACAACAGGTCGGCGCCGTCTGCCGAGAGCACACTTTCTCGAAGATGCACGTCGGCGAATTCGACCGTCGCCACGAAGCTCAGGGCGCCTTCGTGCAGCAGGTAGACGTTTTCCCCGCCTTCGGTCCCCTTGCCCGCGATCAGCTGCTGTTGCGACTGGAAGTAGATCCGCGAGAAATCGTCCGAGATGATCGACGGTCCGACCTGGGCGTCGGCGACGACGCAGGTCAGGCAGGTCGATTCCTGGCTTTCCTCGTCCCAGCGGTAGATGTCGCGGCCTGAGTTGGTGTCCGCCGGGTCGAGCTGGCTGTAGGTGTCGAAGTAGCCGTAGCGACCGTCGGGGGTCGTGCGCATGAATGTGGGTTCGCCTTTGCTGGTGCCCGGATCGATCAGTGTCGTCTGTTCCGTGGTGCGATTGCGCACGTAGAGGCGCTGCTTGGCGCTGCAATCGCCGTTGGGGTGGGTCTCGAAGTAGACGATCGAGGCGTCGTGGGTGTTGATCAGGTGGTAACCGGGGCGCCAGTTGGCGGCCGGCCCTGCCGAGTAGCCGCGTTCCTGGCCGCCTGTGAAGCTTCCTCCGTTTTCCAGCAGACATTCGGATTCCGTGCCGTCCGGCATGATGCTGACCACTTCCGGGCTGCCCGAGCCGACGTCGACCAACTGGCCCTTGGCGTTCTCCAGCTGGCCTTCGGCGTTGGCGATGAGCAGCACGTGCCCGGCGTCTTCGGTCAGGTCGACACTGCGGAAAAGGCTGCGGCTTTCCTGCGTCAGGACTGCCTGGTTTTCAGCATCGTCGAGGCGCACCAAGGCGGCATACGTCGGGTAGCTGAAGACTTCCGGCCGTTCTACTGCCATCACGAAGTGCGAGAGGTCGGGGGTGATCGCGTCGAGGAAGTAGCTCAATTCGCCGCCTTTTACCTGCGCGGAGGCCGACGGCTGCACGCTGTGCGAGGTCCAGCCGCTGGGCGTGCGTTCGGCGAGGAAGAGCGCATGGGCCGAGTTGTGGCCACCCGGTGCCCCGGCGAAGACGCTCCAAAGCGCCTTTTCCCCGTCTTCGGAGATCGGCGGCTCTTGCATCGCCGAGAAGGCCGATACCACGTTCTGGGTCCCCTTGTCGGGCGAGTTGACCAGCTCCACGCCGCGGGTAGGCAGCGTCACTTCGGCGGTGCTGCGCGTGGTGAAGCTGAGCGGCTGGCTGGTTTCGCCGCCGGCCGGGTTTTCAGCAGTGACCCGGTAGCTGTAGGTGGTCTGGGGCTGCAGGCCGGTCAGCTCTGCGGAGACGACGACGGGCGTGCGCGCTTCGCTGGTGTCTTCGCCGTCGGGCAGCTCAGTCCAGGTCGTGCCGCCATCGGAGCTGTATTCGAAGCGGTAGGTCACCGCCTCGCTGCCTTCGGGGTTGACGTAGCCGTTGATGCGCGCCGTGGTGTCGGTGCGCGGCGCGACGAAGGCGGCGAAGACCTGGGTGGGGGCGACCTCAAGTGTTTCGAATTCCTTCGTTTCCGAGGTGGTGGTCCCGGCGCTGTTGGCGGCGAGGATGCGCGCGCAGTAGCGTTCGGCGGGCAGCAGGGCCGTCACCGTCGCTTCGACGGGAACCGGGCTGTTGCTCCCTTCTTCGATCTGCCCGATCGACTGGTCGACGAAGCTGTCGGCACAGCCGGCGCCCTTGCTCAGCTGCACCTTCCAGTCGGCGGTGTCGCCTTCGGGATCGATGGTCCCGCTGATCTTCGCCGAGCCGGTCGTGATGTTCGAAGGTGCTGCGATCGTCACCACGGGCGCCGCAGTGGCCGCGGTGGTGGTGAGACTGACCAGGTTCGAGAAGCTCGCCAGGTGGGTGGCGGTATCGACCGCGACCAGCCTCACCTGGTAGGAGGTGTTGCCGCGCAGGGCGTTGGTGTCGAGTTCGACTTCGTGGGTGAGCGCGTCGTTCGGCAGCGCCTGCGCCGGGGAGGAGCCCGCCACCGCCCAGCTCTGCACCGGCGTCTTCCACTCGAAGTGCCATTCGACGCTGGTGTTTTCGGGGTTGACCGTGCCGCTCAAATGAGCGCCGCTGACCCCCACCGCGGTGGGGGCGTTGGCGGTGACGGCGGCTTCGGTGCCGCTCTGCTGCGCGCCGAAGACGAGCACCTTCGGCTTGCCCAAGCCCAGTTCTTCAGACCTTTCTGTGCCGCTGAGCATGTAGAGGCGGCCCAGGGTGGCGTTGTAGGCGATGCTGCGGGCCTCTCGGGCCCCGAATTCCAGGTTGCTTCCGCCGAGGTATTCGCCGCCGAAGCGTCCCACTTCCGTTCCGCTTGCTTCGAACTCCTGAAGCGAGTCCCTATGCGAGGAGAAGATGTGCCCGGCTGGGTTTGATTGGTCGACCGAGATATCGCGAACGGCATCGCTCTTCACCGAGGGGCCGGACGACAAGGTCGAGTCAAAAGCGCCGTTTACCCATTTCTCAAGTGTGTAGGTGGAGACCCCGCCGGAGAATTTGAAGCCAGCAACGTAGAGCGCGCCTGCGGAATCGAGTTCGCCGGGCGCTTCTCCTGCGTTGAAAGAGCTGATTTCCGTCGGGGGATTGGTCGAGGGGTCGTACTCCCGGACGTTAGGGCCCGAGAACGAGGACTGGCCGAAGGTCCAGAGGTGACCGGCGGCGTCGACGGCGACCTGGATAGGTTGACCGCCTGGCGAGGAGGCTCGCCAACGCAGGCTGCCGTCCGGGTTGTAGGCGACTAGCTGTTGGGATTCGGACGAGAGGACTTTCTGGTTGCTTGGTTCGGCCACGTAGATGTCGCCCTGGGTCGGGCCTCCGGTGTTGTCGACGGCCACGGTGGCGCGATTCGAGTAGAGGGGGAGGACGTTGCTGCCGGTGGCAGTGAAGTTCCAGGGCGTTCCGTCGGCGTGGAACTTCTTCAGGGAAAGGGGGTGAGACCCGACAGATTCGAAGCCACCCGGCGCTTCGGATTCCGTCACGTAGACCGCGCCGGTCGCGTCATCGACGGCGATCGACTGCGCCGTCAGCAGGCCCGGGTCGAAGGAGAAGAGCAGCGGCCTTTCGGTTTTGGTCGCGGCCGGTGCCACGGAGGCAACGAGCGCCAGTCCGAGCAGCGCCAAGGCGAAGGCGACGGAGAAGAGCCACGGAACGATCGGTCCTCGGGCGGCCAGATCCCGGCGCATGGTCGATCCCGCAGAAGCTGCCCTCGCGTGGCGTCTCACGTAGCTCTCTCCTTGTCCCGTGAGCCCCTCTGCCCGCCGCTTCCCTTTGCGGCTTCCTCGAGGCTCGGTTATGTCCCTGTGGTGCTGCTAGGCGTTAGCCATACCGTCTTCGTACCTATGAGAAGACGCGGAGGATGTAAACACGCTCGTTTGCTTTTGTCAAGATACGCACGTGGTATTGGTAAATAAAGCGCTTACTTGCAGGCGCTTTATGCGCTCTCCCGGCCCTGGCCCGGCGCCTCCCCGGGAGCTACGCGCCGGCTTGCTGGCTGCGCGACCGGTGAGCAGCGCCAGGCTCCGCCGACCCAAAAGGAACCACGTGGCCGTCTTTCATGCCCGGCTCGCCAAGGCGATAGAAGGCGAGGACGTAATCGAGGAAGGGGTCCACCAGCCCGCGCAGCTCCTCCCCCCTGTCACGGAGAACCTCACTGGCGATTCGGGAGGCGATGCCGCCGAGGATCACTTGCTCAACCTCAGGTAGAGGGACGGACTGAGGGGGAAGATCGGGAGCTGCCGCGCGGAGCAGCGTGCCGTAGCGCCTAAGCCACTCGTGGAAGCGAAGGGCGATCTCATCGCCACCCGAGGGCGCCTCAACGAAGAGAAAGCGGGCGAGGGCGGGATCGGCGGCAAGGAGATCAAGGCCGGCTTCGAGCGACCCTCCCACGCGCTCCTCGGCCGTCGCGCCCTCGTAGCAACCGGTCGACAGCACCCCGAAGAGGCGCTCGTGGCCGAGCTCGTGGGCGGTGGCGACGCAGTCCTGCTTGTCGCTGAAGTTCTTGTAGAAGGCGTTGCGGGAGACGGCGGCGGCCTTGACGATGTCTGCCACCGACATCGCTTCGTAGCCGTGGGCCGCTGCGACCGCCGGCACCGCCGCCAGCAGGCGCTCGCGCTGGTCGCGCAACACCTCGTCAGGAGCAAGCGCATGGCGCCCGCGAGGCAGGCGGCGAGGGGCGTGGGGTTTGGAGCTGGAGCTGGCCTTTGCCATCGGGAACACGAGCTATTCGTTCTGCGTACAGCTTAGTTCTCAAACACTTCCATGGTCAACAGAACGTTCTCGTCTCCATAGAAAAAGGCCCGCACGTGCGGGCCTTTTCCGGCGTATCGAAAGGCGACCTCAGCTCATGCTGGGGCGCATCTGGCGCAGCCTTTTCACCCGCTCCTCGATCGGGGGATGGGTCGAGAAGAGCCCGGCGATGCCCTTGCTCGAGAAGGGCTTGACGATGTAGAGCGGCTCGGCCGCCTGGTTGACCTGCATCGGCATCGCCGCCGCTCCCTGCTCGAGGCGCAGCAGGGCGCTCGCCAGCGACTCCGGGTTGCCGCAGATTTCCGCGCCGCCAGCGTCGGCGGCGTACTCGCGCTGGCGCGAGATCGATAGCTGGATGATGCTGGCCGCGATCGGCGCCAGCAGCACCAGCGCCAGCGAGGAAACCAGGCTCAACGGCGACTCGTCGTCGTTGCCGAACCACATCAGCATGTAGGCGAGGTAGGTGATCGCCGCACCGATCGCCGAGGCGACCGACTGGATCAAGATGTCGCGATGCTTGACGTGGGCGAGCTCGTGTGCGAGAACGCCGCGCAGCTCGTCCTCGGAGAGCAGCTTGGTGATGCCGCGGGTGACCGCGACGGCGGCGTGCTGTGGGTTACGGCCGGTGGCGAAAGCGTTGGGCTGGTCCTGGGGGATCATGTAGAGGCGCGGCATCGGCAGGTCGGCGCGCGTCGTCAGTTCCCGCACGATCTGGTAGATCCGCGGCGCTTCGGACTCCTCCAGCGGCTGCGCGCGGCTCATCTTCAGCGCCAGCTTGTCGCTGAAGAAGTAGGAACCGAGGTTCATCAGCAGGGCGATGCCGAGGAAGAGGGCTGCCGTGCTGGCGCCCCCGATCAGCGCACCGATGACGACGAGCAGCCCCGACAGGGACGCAAGCAGGATCGTCGTGCGCAGCGTGGCGCCCCAGGTGGACTGTTTGGTCGTGGTCATCGCGGTTCGGGCTCCTTGGTCGGTTTGCCATCCCAGTATGGACTCGAGCCGCCGTCGAAGCCATAGGGGCCAACCCCTATTCTCGCCCTGTGACGACCCTGGTCATCGTCGTGCTGGCCGTCATCGTCGCGGCGCTCGCCGCCCGCCTGCTCGTCCTTCGCCGCCGCCAGGAACCGCTGGAGCGGTTGATCGAGGAGATGGAGAAGGTCGACCTCAACCGTCCCGGCGCCGCCCTTCCCGCCTCGATCGACGGGGTGGCGGAGACCGAGGAGGTGGAGCGGATCGAGCTCGCTTTCATGCGCATGATGCGCCGCCTCGAGGCCGAGCGCCGCCGGGCGGGGTCGGCGGCCCTGCAAGCCCAAGAGCAGGAGCGGGCCCGCGTTGCGCGCGACCTGCACGACGAGGTGAACCAGTCGCTGACGGGGCTTCTGCTGCGCCTCGAGGCCGCGCGCGAAGCGGCACCCCCCGAGCTGGAAGGTGAGCTCGACGAGACCAAGGCGCTGGCCAACCAGGCGATGACCGAGCTGCTCTCACTGGCGCGGCAGCTGCGGCCGACCGCGCTCGACGATCTCGGCCTGGCGGCGGCGATCGCTGGTCAGGTCGAGCGCCTGGGCAGCGGAGAGCTGGAAGCGAAATTCTCGGCCGAGGGCGACTTCTCCGACCTCGGCGACGACGCCCAGCTCGTCGTCTATCGCGTCGCCCAGGAGGCGCTCTCCAACGCGGCCCGGCACAGCGGAGCCTCTCGCATCGGCGTCGACCTGCGCCGCCGAGAGGACGGCGGGGTCGAGCTCGAGGCGGCCGACGACGGTCGCGGCTTCGCCTTCGACGAGGCAGAGCGCGGTCTCGGAATCGCCGGCATGCGCGAGCGCGCCCTGCTCGTCGGCGGAGAGCTGAGCATCGAGTCCCGCCCCGGGCGCGGCACGACGGTTCACCTCACCGTTCCTGGGTGACCCCCGCGCTTCCGCAGCTCCGCCCCCAGGACCCCCGCCACCTGCTCCGGCGTCTCATTGATCTGCGTTTCAGAGAGGCGGAGCACGTGGTAGCCACGACGCATCAGCTCGAGCTCGCGGACGCGATCGTCGTGAAAAGCGATTTCGCCGCGGTGGTAGCGATAGCCGTCGGTTTCAACCGCCAGCCGCTCTTCCCGCCAAAGGAAGTCGACGAGATAGGCGGCGATGCTGACGTTGACCTCGGGACGCGGCAGCCGATGGCGACGACAGAGCGCCAGGAAGTCCCGCTCGAGGTCGCTCCGAGTTCGCTCAGCGGCGTCCCGTTCCTCAATCGGCAGCCCGAGGACGTTCGCCTGCCGGATGGCCTTGCGCAGCTCCCACTTGGGGATGGCACCGCTCCTGCGCCCCGGGCCGGGCCCGCGGAGGTCGGCGATCGTCCGCACGGGGGTCGTCACGGGAATTCCGTGCCGCAGGGTGACATCCGAGGCGCCGAGAGAAGAGGACCGGTGCACTCGGATCCCCTGCCTCTTCGAACGTCCTCCGACTCCTCTGACGATGACCTCGGAGCGACCATCTCTCACCGGCAAGAGCTCCCAAAGCGACGCAGCGCTTCGATGGCTGATGGCGGCTCCCCACCACTCCAGAACGGATTGCCCGCCAGGATGCGGGCCGCGTCCCAGCGCAAGCACCGCAGCGAACCACCGACCCTCCGCAGGCAACCCGGTATGCCCCACCGCGTAGACACCGCGATGCACGCGGTGGAGATTGCCGGCCAGGACCCGAGCCCTCACCGCATCGTCGCTTATCCCCGCCTCCCGCAGCTGCCGTATCGAGACGACCCCATACTGCCCACCCGCGATCTCGGCGATCCGCTGAGTGGCATTGGCGACTTTCCCGTCCATTTCACGGATAAGTCGCCAATGCTCCGACCTCACCCCCCATGAATGGAAGACTGGGGCGCATGTTGCGAGTACTGATCGCGGACGACCATGGGATTGTGCGCTCGGGGATCCGGCTGCTGCTGGAGCGACAGGCGGACATCGAGGTGATCGGGGAGGCCGCCGACGGGGCCGAGGCGCGGGACCTGGCAGTGCGGGAGCGGCCGAACCTGGCGATTCTCGACGTGAAGATGCCGAAGCTGACCGGGCTTCAGGCGACGCGGGAGATCAAGCGGCAGGCGCCCGAGGTCTCGGTGCTCATCCTCTCCATGCACGATGACGAGCGCTACCTCTTCGAGGCGCTCAAGGCGGGCGCGTCCGGTTACGTGCTCAAGGCCCAAGCCGACACCGACCTGCTGGCCGCGATCCGCGCGGTCGAGCGTGGCGAGCCGTTCCTCACGCCGGAGGCGCAGCGCACTCTCATAAAGGACGTGCTCGAGCGGGGCTCATCGGGCGAGGAGGAGTTGACGCCGCGGGAGGAGGAAGTGGTGAAGCTGGTCGCCGAGGCGCACACAACCAAGCAGATCGCCGAGCTGCTCCACCTCTCCGAGAAGACGGTCGAGAACCACCGCTCCGCCGCGATGCGCAAGCTCGGCATGCGCGACCGGGTGGAGCTGGTTCGCTACGCGATCCGCCGTGGCTTGATCGAGCCGTGAGGCCGACGCCTCCTCTTTGATTGACTGGGCCGGTCGATGTCCGCCAATGGGGAATACAGCGAAAAGCGCTGGCTGGCGCTGATCCTGCTCTGCTCGGCCCAGTTCGTCGTCGTCCTCGACGCCTCGATCGTCAACGTGGCGCTGCCGACGATCGGCAAAGCGCTCGATTTCTCTCAGGAGAACCTGCCCTGGGTCGTCAATGCTTACGTGCTCACCTTCGGGGGATTCCTGCTGCTCGGCGGGCGCACCGCCGACCTTCTCGGGCGGCGCAAGGTCTTCATGGCCGGGCTGATGCTGGTCGCCGTCGCCTCGCTGGCCGCCGGCTTCGCCGCGACCGAGGGGCAGCTGATCGCCGCCCGCGCCGCGCAGGGGCTCGGCGCCGCGATCATCTCCCCCGCCGCGCTCTCGATCGTCACCACCACCTTCAGCGACGGCGCCGAGCGCAACAAGGCCCTCGGGGTCTGGGGGGCCGTCGCTGGCTCAGGTGGCGCCGCCGGCGTCCTGCTCGGCGGGATCCTCACCGACGGGCTCGGCTGGGAGTGGGTGCTCTGGGTCAACGTCCCGGTCAGCCTGATCGCCTTCGCGCTCTCGCCCCGGCTGCTCGCCGAAACGCGAGCCGAGTCGGAGGAGCGCGTCTTCGACGTCGCCGGCGCGGTAACAGTCACCGCATCTCTTTCGGTTCTCGTCTACGCGCTGGTCGATGCCAACAACGCCGGCTGGGGCTCGACCCAGACGATCGGACTGATCGCCCTCGCCGTCGCACTGATGGCGGCCTTCATCGCGATCGAGCTGCGCACCGCCAAGCCCCTCGTCCCCTTCTCGATCTTCCGCATCCGCACCCTGACCGGCGCCAACGTCGTCGGCCTGCTGGTCGGCGCCTCGCTCTTCTCGATGTTCTTCTTCATCTCCCTATATATGCAGCAGGTGCTCGGCTACAGCGCGATCCACGCCGGGCTCTCATATTTGCCGCTGGCGCTGGTGATCATGGCCTCGGCGGGCATCGCCTCCCAGCTGGTGACCAAACTCGGCTACAAGCCGGTGCTGGCGATCGGCCTGCTCTTCATCGTCGTCGGCCTCGCCTGGTTCAGCCGCGTCTCGGTCGGCGGAAGCTTCACCAGCGACATCCTCGGACCGTCGCTCTTCGCTGCCGCGGGCCTGGGCTTCGCCTTCGTGACGACGACGATCGCCGCGGTCTCCGGCGTCGAGGAGAACGAGGCCGGGCTGGCGAGTGGGCTAATCAACACTTCGCAGCAGATCGGCGGGGCGCTCGGCCTGGCGGTGCTCTCCGCGGTGGCGATCTCCGCCACCAGCGACGCTGCATCCTCCGGCTCGAGCGAGCTCAGCGCCCTGACCGAGGGCTTCCAGCACGCCTTCCTCGGCGGCTCCGCGATCGCCCTGCTCGGCTTCGTTTTGACGCTCGTCCTGATCCGCGGCAGCGACAGCCGCGCCCACGTGGAGCTGGGCAAAGAGGCCGCGACGGAATCCGCATAACCGACCTCTTCAGTAGGATTTAGCCAGATGTTGTTCTCGACCAAAGCCGAGTACGGCGTGCGCCTGATGGTCGAGCTGGGCCGCCAGCCCAGCACGGCCTCGCCGATCTCGCTCAGCGCCGTCGCCGAGGCGGAGCGGTTGCCGCTCTCCTACCTCGAGCACCTCGTCGCCAAGCTGCGCAAGGCGGGCCTGGTCACCTCGACCCGCGGGGCGCACGGGGGCTACCGCCTGGCCAAGCCGGCCGAGGAGATCACCATGGACGCCGTGGTCGAGGCGCTCGAAGGGCAGATCGCGCCGATGGAGTGCTTCCACGACACGCCCGACGGCAAAGTGCTCTGCTCGCACGAGGACGACGGCGACCACGCCTGTTCGACGAAGCTGCTCTGGATGCGAGTGCAGGGCGGGGTGACCAAAGCCCTCTCCGGCACGACGCTGGCGGAGCTGGTCGAGTTCGGGGGCAACGGCGTCGGCAACGCCGAGACGCGGGCCCCGGTCGGCACCGCCGCCTAGGCAAGACTTCACCTTCACAAACCCAGAAACGGAGTGAGATTTGGCTGAGCTGGAGATTCGCAACCTGCACGTGAGCGCCGAGGACAAGGAGATCCTCCGCGGGCTCGACCTCGACGTCGAGAAGGGCAAGGTCCACGCGCTGATGGGCCCCAACGGCTCCGGCAAGTCGACCCTGGCCAACGCGATCATGGGCCACCCCGCACTCGAGGTGACCGAGGGCACGATCACCTTCAAAGGCGAGGACCTGACCGAGGCCGACCCCGACGAGCGCTCGCGCGCCGGCCTCTTCATGGCCTTCCAGTACCCGGTCTCGATCCCCGGCGTCTCGGTCAGCAAGTACCTGCGGATGGTGATCAACGCCCACCGCGAGGCCCGCGGCGAAGATCAGATCAAGATCAAAGACTTCGCCCGCGTGGCCCAGGAGGCGATGGATCTGGCGAACATCCCCAAAGACTTCTCCAGCCGCTACCTCAATGACGGCTTCTCCGGCGGCGAGAAGAAGCGGATGGAGCTGCTGCAGCTGGCGCTGCTGCGGCCGGAGATCGCAGTGCTCGACGAGACCGACTCCGGCCTCGACATCGACGCCCTGCGCACCGTCGCCGAGGGCGTCAACAAGTTCGCCGGTCCCGAGATGGGCGTGCTGATCATCACCCACTACCAGCGCATCCTGCACATGGTCAAACCCGACTTCGTCCACGTCATGTATCAGGGGCGGATCGTCAAGGAAGGCGGCCCCGAGCTCGTCGGCGTGCTGGAGGAGAAGGGCTACGGCTGGATCCGCGAGGAGGTAGAGGCGGGCGCCAGCGCCTAGCCGGGGAGATGGGGCAGACGACGACTGAGAGCTACTCTCCCCCGTTCTCGATCGAGAAGGTGCGGGCGGCCTTCCCGGCGCTCGAGCGTGAGGTCAACGGGCGGCCGGTCGCCTACCTCGACAGCGGCGCCAGCTCACAGCGAGTGCTGGCCTCGATCCAGGCGGTCGACCGCTACGAGCGAACGCACCACTCCAACGTCCACCGCGGCTCGCACACGCTCTCGGCCGAGGCGACCGCCGCTTACGAGGGAGCGCGGGCGACCGTGGCCGACCACCTCGGAGCGTCCGACCGGCGCGAGGTGATCTTCGTCCGCAACGCGACCGAGGCGATCAACCTGGTGGCGCGCGCCTGGGGCGACGCCAGCGTCGGCGCCGGCGACCGGATCGTGCTCACCGAGATGGAGCACCACTCCAACATCGTGCCCTGGCAACAGCTCGCCGAGCGCACGGGCGCCGAGATCGATTGGGTGCCGGTCGGCGGCGAGGGCCTGCTCGACCTGGATGCCTACCGAGCGCTGCTGGAGCGCGAGCCGAAGCTCGTCGCCGTCACCCATGTCTCCAACGTGCTCGGCACCGAGAACCCGCTGGCCGAGATCTCCCGCCTGGCCCACGACGCGGGCGCGTTGGTGCTCGCCGACGGCGCGCAGGGCGCGCCGAAGATGGCCGTCGACGTCGCCGAGCTGGGCGTCGACTTCTATGCGGTAACCGGCCACAAGCTCTACGCGCCGACCGGGATCGGCGCGCTCTGGACCAGGCTCGAGCTGCTGCGCTCGATGCAGCCCTTCCTCGGCGGCGGCTCGATGATCCGCAAGGTGACCAAAGAGGGCACCACCTACGCCGATCCGCCCGCCCGCTTCGAGGCCGGCACGCCGGCAATCGCGCAGGCGGTTGGCATGGCTTCGGCGCTGCGCTGGATGGACGGGGTCGGCATGGGGGCGATCCTCGACCACGAGCGCCAGATCGCCGGCTACGCGCTGGAGCGCATCGCCGAGGTTCCCGGCCTGCGCGTCTTCGGCCCGCCGCGCTCGAGCGAGCGCATCGGCCCCGTCTCCTTCGAGCTCGAGGGCGTCCACGCGCACGACGTCTCCGAGATCCTCGACCGCCATGGCGTCGCCGTCCGCGCCGGCCACCACTGCGCCCAGCCGCTGATGGACCGCCTCGGCGTGCCCGCAACTGCCCGCGCCAGCTTCGGCGTCTACACCACGCCGGAGGAGATCGACCGCCTGGTAGAGAGCCTCCACGACGCCCGCAGGGTTTTCGGGCTGGCCGACTGACCTCGGATCCCGGACTCGTAACGCTTTTCGGTCCCCATCCCGAGAAAAAGCGTTACGGCGTCTTCAAGTGGCCGGCGAGCCGGCGGGCGGCGTGCCCGGGGGCGGTGCCGGCCCCCAGCTGACGCGGCCGTCGTCGCCGCTGATCGGGATCTTCTTGCCACCCATGGCCGGTGTGTTCAGGGTGGTGTCGGCAATCGCCTTGACCCGGGAGAAGATCTCGCGGATCTCGCTCCTTTTGCCCTGATAGCCCCACTGGTGCAGGTCGGCGGTGAGGCCGGTGGCGTCGATGCCGGCCTTATGGGCGAGGTAGAGGGCGCGCGGCATGTGGAAGCCCTGCGTGACGACCACCGCGTCGTGGACTTCGAAGATGCTCCGCGCCCGCACCATCGTCGCCCAGGTGTCGAAGCCGGCGTGGTCCTCGAAGATCGCCCGTCCTGGCACGCCGCCGGCGACCAGGGCCTTGCGCATCGTGTCGGGCTCGTCGTAGACCCAGGCACCGTGGTCGCCGGAGACGAGGATGCGATCGACCTTGCCCGCCTTCCAGAGCGCCTCGGCCTGGCGCACGCGATCGGCGAGCATCGCGCTCATCTGGCCGCTTGGGTTGACCAGGGCCCCCGGCACGATCGCCACCTGCGCGCGCGGCACGTCCGCGACGTCGGCGGTTGCCTCTCCTTCGCTGCTGAGCAGGATGTAGGCGTTGGCGCCCGCGATCGCGAGGACGATCGCCGCGCCCCCGCCCAGCGACGCGATGAAGAGCCGCGGCCAGCGCCGAGCCGGGTATGTCAGCCTGCGCCAGAGCCCCCGCATCGCCGAAACGGTAGCAACGGCCGGTGGCGCCGCGACTAGGCTAGCGGCGGTGAACGAACTCGAAGCAAAAGAGGAGTGCGCGCGGCTCGCAGGCGGGCACTCCGACCGCCACACGCACCGCTGGGTCCCGACAAGGCGCGGCGAGGAGTGGTTCGTGGCCAAGATCGGCTTGCCGCCGCCGGCGGATGACGCCACCGCCGAGCTGCGCGCTGACGAGAAGCCGCCGACCCCCGATGACGTTCGCGACGGCGTGCCCTTCGGCAACACTCCGCCGCCCTACTTCGCCGCCTGACCGCTGAGGCCATCCGGGGGGCAGCTTCCCCCGCTTCGCTAGCGTCCCTGGCATGGACGAGCTCTACCGCGACCAGATCCTCGAGCACTACAAGCGGCCGCACAACTTCGGGCGGGTCGATTCGCCCGACCTCGAGTTCGAGGACACGAATCCGTTTTGCGGCGACGAGCAGCACGTGACGATTCGGCTCGACGAGGGGGGCAAGGTGGCGGAGGTCGCCTTCGAGGGCAAGGGCTGTGCGATCTCGACCGCGGCGACCTCGCTGCTCACCGACGAGCTCGAGGGGAAGACGCGCGAGGAGCTGCTGCAGCTGCCCAAAGAGTTCGTTCTCGAGCTGCTCGGCATCGACATCTCGGCGACGCGGATGAAGTGCGCGATGCTGGGATTGAAGGTCGTGAAGAGCGCCAGCCTCGGCGAGCCGGCCGAATGGGAGGACGAGGGCGAGGTCGGAGACCCGACCGAGGCGGCCGAGATCTAACCGCAGGTCGGTTCCGGTGCGCCTTTTGCACCGAGTGCATCCGGCGCACCGGAAGGCGTTGTCTTGCCCTAGGCGCCGGAGGCGTCCCCGCTGAGGGCGATCACGGCGAAGGCGGCCCCGTGGGGGTCGGTGAGGATTCCGAAGCGACCGACCGGGATATCGACCGGGCCCATCATCAGGTTGGCGCCGCGCTGCTTGGCCTGGTCGATCGTCGCGTCGGCGTTCTCCACCGCGAAGTAAACGAGCCAATGCGGCGGGATCTCATCCGGGACCTGGCGTTCGACCAGATCGAGGATGCCGCCGACCGGGTTGCCGCCGAGGGTGATCGTCGTGTACTTGCCCATCTCCCCCATGTCGGTGGTTTCGAAGTCCCAGCCGAAGACGGCTCCGTAGAAGGACTTGGCGCCCGCCAGGTCGCGGGTGTTGAGTTCGTTCCAGGCGAGGGCGCCGGGCTCGTTGACCAGGCCAGCGCCAGGGAAGGTGCCCGGCTGCCAGGCTCCGAAGACGGCGCCGCTCGGGTCGGCGAAGACCGCCATCCTGCCGAGCTCCATCACGTCCATCGGCTCGGCGATGACGCTGCCGCCGTTGTCGGTGACCGCGGCCGCGGTGGCGCCGGCGTCGGCGACCGAGACGTAGCTGCTCCAGGCGGGCGGCTGGCCCTCCTGCATCAGCGGCATCATCCCGCAGGCGTCCGCCCCGTTCTTGGTCGCGCGGCGGTAGCCGCCGGTTTCCTCGACGTTTTCGCTCTCCGGCACCTCCCAGCCGAACAGCGCCGTGTAGAACTCGACCGAGGCATCCAGGTCGGGGGAACCGAGGTCGACCCAGCAGGGGGTCCCGGGCTCGTAGCTGCTTCTCTCGCTCATCTCTCGCTCCTGTCTCGAAGGTCCTCGCCGATCCTTGCACGCTCGCCCAAGTCCGAGTCAAAGGCTTGTTACGGTCCCGGGCCGGACCGCCTCTCGCCAGGCCGGACCGGCCCTATCGCTAAAATCCGACTACAGAAGTAGGATTAAGTCTCAACCCGCACTAACCCTCACTCGCGGGAGCCTCGAACCTCTTGTCCGACATCGCCCGAACAACCATCCCTGTCTGCCCTGCCGCGGAGCTGCCCGCGGGGCAGATGCGCCTTGTCGAGCACGACGGGCGCAAGATCGGCGTCTTCAACTGCGAGGGCACGCTCTACGCGATCGAGGACCGCTGCTCACACGACGACGGCCCGCTGGCCGAGGGGGAGTTCGACCAGGCCGCCTGCACGGTCGAGTGCCCCCGTCACGGCTCCCTCTTCGACCTGACCACCGGCAGGCCGAAGACGCTCCCCGCTTTTACCCCGGTGCAGACGTTCACGGCGGCCGTCGTGGACGACACGATCACCCTGGAGGTCGATTAGGCATGGCAACACCTGAGGTAGTCGCCGAGAAAGAGTCGCTCGCCGGCATCAACGCCGACTACAAGGAGAAGTTCGGCTTTCACGACTCCGAGTCGGGCTACGCCTACAAGGCGCCGAAGGGCCTCTCGCGCGAGGTGGTCGAATCGATCTCCGAGTACAAGAACGAGCCGCAGTGGATGCGCGACTTCCGCCTCAAGGCGCTGGAGCACTTCTACTCGCGCCCGACCCCGACCTGGGGCGGCAACCTCGGCCAGATCGACTTCGACGACATCCATTACTTCGTCCGCGCCTCGGAAAAGAACAGCCGCGACTGGAGCGAGGTGCCCGAGGACATCAAGAACACCTTCGACCGGCTCGGCATCCCCGAGGCGGAGCGCAAATTCCTTTCCGGCGTGGGCGCCCAGTACGAGTCCGAGGTCGTCTACCACCAGGTCAACGAGAAGCTCGAGGCCCAGGGCGTGATCTTCACCGACATGGACACGGCCCTGCGCGAGCACGAGGACCTGGTGCGCGAGTACTGGGCGACGATCATCCCCCCCAACGACAACAAGCTGGCGGCGCTCAACTCCGCGGTCTGGTCGGGCGGCTCCTTCGTCTACGTGCCGGCCGGGGTCAAGGTCGAGATGCCGCTGCAGGCCTACTTCCGGATCAACACCGAGAACATGGGCCAGTTCGAGCGCACCCTGATCATCTGCGAGGAGGGCGCCGACGTCCACTACATCGAGGGCTGCACGGCGCCGGTCTACTCGACCGACTCGCTGCACTCCGCTGTGGTCGAGATCTGCGCCAAGAAGAGCTCGCGGGTCCGCTACACGACCGTGCAGAACTGGTCGCAGAACGTCTTCAACCTCGTCACCAAGCGCGCCGTCGCACACGAGAAGGCGACGATGGAGTGGGTCGACTGCAACCTCGGCTCGAAGCTGACGATGAAGTACCCCTCGATCTACCTGCTGGGGCCCGAAGCCCACGGCGAGATCCTCTCGATCGCCTTCGCCGGCGACGGCCAGCATCAGGACGCGGGCGGCAAGATCATCCACGGCGCCCCCCGCACCTCCTCCTCGATCTTCTCCAAGTCGATCTCCAAGGACGGCGGGCGCAGCACCTACCGCGGCTTGCTCGAAGTCGCCAACGGGGCCACGGAAACGCGCTCGAAGGTGGTTTGCGACGCGCTGCTGCTCGACGAGGACTCGCGCTCGGACACCTACCCGACGATCCGCATCGACGAGAACGACGCCGACGTCGGCCACGAGGCAACCGTCTCCAAGATCGGCGACGAGCAGCTCTTCTACCTGCAGAGCCGCGGCCTCGACGAGGAGGAGGCCTCGAAGATGATCGTCAACGGCTTCATCGAGCCGGTGACCAAGGAGCTGCCAATGGAGTACGCGGTCGAGCTCAACCGCCTGATCGAGCTGCAGATGGAGGGCTCGATTGGCTGAGCTCGCCACCCTCCCACCCCTTCCGGACCAGAAGACGAAGGGGTGGGAATTCACCGACCTCTCACGCCTGGACCTCGATTCTTATGAGCCCGGCTCGGCCGCGGCGTCGATCGGCTCGGCCTCAGGCGCCACCGTGCTGCCCCTGGCCGAGGCGCGCGATTCCCATGCGGAGCTGGTCGAGGGCCGGCTCGGCGCGCTGGTGCCGAGTGACGACCCGTTCGTCGCCCGCAACGACGCGGCCTGGAGCGAGGGTGTTCTCGTCCACGTGCCTGCCGGGGTCAAGGTGGAGGAGCCGATTCGGATCGAGCTGCCGCTCGCCGAGAGCGGCAGGGCGCTGCACTGGCGCACCCTGGTGATCCTCGAGGAGGGCGCCGAGGCGGAGGTCTGGGAGCACTGGTCCTCGCCGGACGACGAGGTCGCCGGGCTGCTCAACTCGGTGGTCGAGCTGCACGTCGGCCAGGCGGCGACGCTGCGCTACGTCAACACCCAGGACATCTCCGAGTCATCGTGGATCTTCGCCACCCAGCGCGCCCAGGTCGAGCGCGACGGTCGCCTCGACTGGGCGGCGCTCGGCTTCGGCTCGGCCAGCGGCAAGGTGCGGATGGAGACCAACCTGGCCGGCCCGGGCTCCGAAGCCCGCGTCACCGGCGGCTATGCGGGGGGCGCCGGGCAGCACCTCGACTACGACACGACCCAGGAGCACGCGGCGCCCAACACGAACTCCGACCTCGCCTTCCGCGGCGTCCTTGCCGCCGGGGCGACGGCGGTCTGGCGCGGCATGATCCGCGTCGACCCGGGTGCCCAACAGACCGACGCCTTCCAGGAGAGCCGCAACCTGCTGCTCTCGACCGAGGCCCACGCCGACGCGATCCCTGGCCTGGAGATCGAAGCCGACGACGTGCGCTGCACCCATGCCGCAGCGGTCGCCCAAGTCGATCGCGAGCAGCTCTTCTACCTCACCTCGCGCGGGCTCGGCGAGGCCGAGGCGAAGTCGCTGATCATCGAAGGCTTCCTCGAGTCGCTGGTCGAACGGCTGGCCCAGGGCCCGGTGCGCGAGGAGATCTCAGCCGCGCTGGAGCGGCGCCTCGCAGAGCTCCTCTAGTCGCGGCCCCGATCCCTCTAGTCGCGGCCCCGATCGCCCGCCGGCGGGTCGCCTTTCGGCAATTTGCGTTCTTTGAGCCTGGTCGCGAGGATCGAGCCGATCACGATCAGGACCGGCGGCAGGTAGAGGACCCAGAGCCAGTGGCCAACGTGCGCGAGCGGTACCAGAGCAGCCATGGCGAGAGTATGGAGAGAACCTAGTGCGCCGGGACCGCCGGCCTTGCGAAGCGGCGGTCCCGGGCACATAGGGAGAGGGAGAGTCAAATGATTGGACTCACCCTTAGTAAACCACTTTTCAAAGTATTTACATCAGTAAAAAACCCTGCTTAACGCCACATTCACCGAACTTTCCGCAAAAAGCGCATTCGTCACGAGTTCGCAACCGAAAGCAAATAGAGGCCGAAGCAAGTGAAGGCCACCATCACCGCCAGCATCCAGTACTGGGAGCGAGCTGCCTGGCGGTAGTCGCCCCAGTAGGAGACGGCACGATCGTGCGCCAAGGTGAGGCCGACGACGTGGCCGACGACCAGCGCGCCGACCTGGACGTACCAAATCGCGTTGGCGCTGAGCAGCTTGAAATCGATCCCGTTGCCCGCCGTACCGAACAGGTCCGTCGTGGCCGTCCCCAGCGGGTCCGAGAGCAGGTAACCGAACTGTGCCTGCTCCTGGAAGACGAAGAGGCTGAAGTAATGCGCGACCAGGTAGGCGAAGGCGATCGGGATCAGCGTGTGGGCGAAGCCCCGCCGCAGCTCCCTTGCCGGGGGCGCGCCGCGCACGGTGGACATTCCCCGCACCCCGATCATGTAGACGAGGCCGACGCCGGCGAAGCAGGCGAGCATGAAGATGGTGTCGGCGAGCCGCAGCGAGGTGGTCAGGCCGAGGCCGGTTTCGGCCAGCCATTCGAAGGTCTGGACGATCGCGTCCTTGAGCGCGCCCTCCTGGGCGCCGTCGAAGCTGGTGCTGGCGATCGAGGCGATCACCACCGCGGCCGACCCTGGCACGCTCGCCCAGTGCGTGGAGGCGGCGAGGGGCAGGCGACGGCCGAGCCGACCGTCCTTGGCGCCGAAACCGCCGAGCTGGGAGAACATGCCGAAGTAGACGGAGAAGATCTCCCCCGTTTCACACCACTTCTCGACCCCGAAGAGGGCCATCATCGCCAGCGTGTAGAAGCTGTAAGCGAGCGCCGCGACGGCGCAGGCGTGCGGTGAGAGCCCTACCGCTACGCCGCCGCTGGCGCCGTAGATGACCTCCAGCCAGACCACCGCCAGCAGGCCAATCGCCGCTGGCCAGCGGCCCAGCCGCTCGGGATAGCGCAGGTGCGCCGAGCGCTGGCCGGCGAGGAGCGCGAAAGCGCCGCCAACCGCGCGGCCGGCGGCCCGCCACGGATTGAAGGGCCGGAAGACGTCGCCGAAGATGGCGCTGAAGAAAGCAAACCCCAGCCAGGCGGTGACGAAGATGAAGGTGAGGGCGAAATTGCGATCCGGCGCTTCGGTCCCGCGCAACCCTGCGTAGACCGAGAACCCGAGCAGGAAGACGCCGATCGCGCCGCAGAGCACCCGCACGGGCAGGCTCATCAGGGTGCGCGAGAAGCGCTCGCCGAGCGGCCGCCACCTTTCGTCCTCGAAGCGGGGCTTGCGCCACCCCGCCGAGAGGGCGAAGAAGGAGACGATCAGGACCAGCGAGGCACCCCAGGCGAAAAGCCAGGCGGGTACCGGCAGGTCCTTGCGCGCGACGAGCGCGTGCGCAAGCGGCAGGAAGAAGCTCACGGGTTGACCGTCAGTTCGAGGATCTGTTCCTTGCGATCCTCGAGCTCGGCCTCGAACACCCCTTCGAGCGTCGCCGGGAAATCAAAGGTGACCGAGCCACCCGCCTCGACGTCCTTCATGATGTCGTAGCCGTGCATGTGGACCTCGTCGCTGACGTCGGAGTCCACCTTGAAGCGAACCTGTTCGCCCTCGTTGTAGGTGAGTTGAGCGATGCCGCCGACCGGCTTGCCGTGCTTGATCACGATCGTCGTGATTTCGGGCGAGCCGTTCGCACCGGCGTGCTCGGTCTTCGTCTGCTCTTCGACCTTTTCGCTGGCGCTCTTGCCGTCATCCTTGAGGACGACGAAGAGGGCGACGGCGACCGCGACAACGGCGATTCCAGCCACGACACGCGTGGTGTTCGAATTCATGACCTGCTCCTTCGTTCGAGGTGAAATACCTGTGACTAAGGAGCGACCGGCGGGGGGCGCTGGGCGAAGCCGAAAGCGAGCAGGAGCCCGCCGCGGATTGCCTGGACCCGCGGCGCCCGCGGTCGGGGCTGATGCTTGGCTCTCCCGGGACGAAGCCGCGAGGCGAGCCGGTCGGAGATCCGCACGATCGTCTCGAAGCCCGGGTAGTGACCGAAGAGCAGCGAACCGACCAGCAGGAAAAGCGGGATCAGCGCGATTGCGATCTCGACCATTGCTTTGAAAACTTAGCCGAAAGCCTTCGCCCCCAGCCAATAACGTTCCCGCCCCGTGCGCCCGGAACGAGAGAACATCGCCGCTCCCGACCTGCCGGAGGGAATCGCCTGGATCGGCGAGGAGCCGCGATCGATGCCGGTGCTGACCGCGGCCGGGCCGGTGCTTGTCCACTTCTTCGATTTCGCGCAGCTCAACAGCGTTCGCACCCTCCCCTACCTGGTCGAGTGGGACCGGCGCTATCGCGAGGCGGGCTTGAGCACGATCGGGGTGCAGGCGCCACGCTTCCCCTTCGGTGCCGCCGAGCCCGCCGTCGCAGCGGGCCTGGAGGGTCTCGGCATCGATTTCCCGGTGGCGATCGACGCCGAGCACGCGCTCTGGCATGCCTACGGCTGCGAAGGCTGGCCGAGCCTCTTCCTCTGGAGCACCGGCGGCGCGCTCAGCTGGTTTCACTTTGGCGAGGGCGAATACCTCAACACCGAGCTGGCGATCCAGGAAGAGCTGCGTGAGCTCGACGCGCTGCGCTCGCTGCCGGAGCCGATGCAGGCGCTGCGCCCCAGCGACACGCCCAGCGCGAGGGTGATGCCGCCAACGCCGGAGGTTTTCCCCGGCGGGTCCTGGGAGGAACCCTGGGCCCCCAGCGCCGGGGAGGCAGAGCTGGAGATCGACTACGCCGCCGCAGTCGCCGGCGCGACCGTGGAGGGCCGGGGTGAGCTACAGGTCGCGATCGACGGCGGTGAGCCTCGCTCGATCGAGGTCGAGGGGCCCGGCCTGCACGTTCTCGCCGAGCACGAGCGGCACGAGGCCCACCACCTCAAGCTCACAACGACGCGGGGCGACCTGCGGATCTGGTCGGTCAGCTTTGCCGCGGGGCTGCCTTGAGCTCCTCGCGGATCTCCTTGGGCAGCATGAAGCGCACGTCCTCGTGAACCGTGCGCAGCTCTGAGACGTCGCCGGCGCCGCGCTCGCGGAAGAGATCGACCAGCTGGGAGACCAACTCCTCAGGGGCGGAGGCACCGGAGGTGATGCCGACCGTCTCGACCCCCTGCAGCCACTCCTCGCGCACCTGGGTGTGGTTGTCGATCAGGTAGGAGTCGGCGCCGTGTTCGCGGGCGACCTCGACCAGGCGGTTGGAGTTCGAGGAGTTGGTCGAGCCGATCACCAGCACCAGCTCGCACTCGCGGGCGAGCTGCTTGACCGCGATCTGGCGGTTGGTCGTGGCGTAACAGATGTCGTCTGACTTGGAGCTGACGATGCCGGGGAACTTGGCCCGCAGGGCGGCGATCACCTCGGCCGTCTCGTCGACCGAGAGCGTGGTCTGGGTGATGAAGGCGACCTTGGTTGGGTCGGCGACCTCGAGGCTCTCGACTTCGTCCGCGGTTTCGATCAGGACGATGCTGCCGGGCGCCTCGCCGGTGGTTCCTTCGACCTCCTCGTGCCCCTCGTGGCCGATCATGATGATCGTGTAGCCCTCGGCGGCGAAGCGGCGGGCGGAGACGTGGACCTTCGTCACCAGCGGGCAAGTGGCATCGATCGTGCGCAGCTGGCGGGCGGCGGCGTTCTCGTGGACCGCCGGGGCGACCCCGTGGGCGGAGAAGACGACCATCTCCCCCTCCGGCACCTCGGTCTCCTCCTCGACGAAGATCGCGCCCCGCTTGGCCAGCTCCTGGACCACGTGCTTGTTGTGGACGATCTCCTTGCGCACGTAGACCGGGGCGCCGTAGAGCTCGAGCGCGCGCTCGACCGTCTGCACGGCGCGGTCGACGCCGGCGCAGTAGCCGCGGGGGGCGGCCAGCAAGACCCGCTTCGGGGCCTCCATGGCGAGGGGAGACATAGGTGCAGAGTAGCTAGCCTAGGGCGATGGCAACGCAAGGACGCCACCTGGACCGGCTCACCGCCGTCGACGCCTCGTTCCTCACCAACGAGACCTCGTCGAGCCACATGCATGTCGGCGCGATCCTCGTCTTCGAGGGACCGCCGCCGAAATACGTCGATCTGGTCGAGCACGTGCGCGGCCGCCTCGACCAGGTGCCGCGCTTCCGCCAGCGACTGGTGGTGCCGCCGCTGGAGGCGGGCCGACCGCTCTGGGCCGACGACATCAACTTCAACCTGACCTACCACATCCGCCATACCGCGCTTCCCGCGCCGGGCGGCGAGCAGCAGCTGAAGCGGCTGGCGGCGCGCGTCTTCTCGCAGCAGCTGGATCGCTCGAAGCCGCTCTGGGAGCTCTGGCTCGTGCAGAACCTCGAGCGTGACCGCTTCGCGCTGCTGACCAAGACCCATCACGCGATGGTCGACGGCATCTCCGGCGTCGACATCGGCACCGTGCTCTTCGATCTCGAGCCGATCCCGGAGCCGGCGGCGAGCGATGATGGCTGGGTCCCCGAGCCCGAGCCGAGCACGATCGACCTGGTCGCCCGCGGCGCGGTCGATGCCGCGGCGGCGCCGGTGAAGGTGATCGAGCGGGCGGTTGAGGCCGTGCGCCACCCCGAGCACGCCGCGCGGCGGATCGGCGAGGCGCTGGAGGGCATCGGCGAGATCGTCGGGGCGTTTGCCGACCCCGCCCCGGACGTGCCCCTGAACCAGCCGATCGGGCCGCACCGCCGTTTCACCTGGGCGAGCTCCGAGCTCGCCACCTTCAAGCGGATCAAGGACGCCCTCGGGGGCACCGTCAACGACGTCGTGCTGGCGGTGGTGACCGGGGCCCTGCGCGAGTGGCTGCACGACCGCGGCGTTCGCACCGAGGGGCTCGAGCTGCGTGCCCTGGTTCCGGTCTCGATCCGCACCCAGGACGAGCGCGGGGACCTCGGCAACCGCATCGCCGCGATGCGCGGGCCGCTGCCCGTCTACGTCGAGGACCCGGTGCGGCGGTTGCGCGTGGTGAGCGAGCAGATGGAGGGGCTGAAGCGCTCCAAGCAGGCCCTGGGGGCGGAAGTGATCTCCCGCTTCAACGACTTCGCGCCGCCGACGCTGCTGGCCCAGGCTTCGCGGATCAACTTCTCGACCCGCCTCTTCAACCTGATCGTCACCAACGTGCCGGGCCCGCAGATCCCGCTCTACGTGCTGGGCCGCGAACTGGAGCAGGTCTTCCCGGTCGCCTTCCTGCCGCCGAATCACGCGATGGCGGTAGCGGTGATGAGCTACAACGGCCACGTCGGCTTCGGCCTGCTCGCCGATTACGACGAGATGGAGGACGTCGAAAAGATCGCCGAGGGCCTCAACCGCTCGCTCGCCGAGCTCGAGGAGGCCGCGGCGGCCGCCGCTCCCGCCTAGCCGGCACCTCGCGCCGTCTAGGCTCTTCCCATGGCCATTCTGGTTGCGCTCTTCATCGTCATCCCGATCGTCGAGCTCTACGTGATCATCCAGGTCGGCTCGCTGATCGGGGTCTGGCCGACGATCGCCCTGCTGCTCGCCGACGCGATTCTCGGCTCGATGCTGCTGCGCCACCAGGGCCGCGGCGCCTGGCGCCGCTTCAACGCCGCCCTCGCCGAGCGCCGCTTCCCCGGCAAAGAGGTCGCCGACGGCCTCCTGATCGCGATCGGCGGCACCCTCCTCCTCACCCCCGGCTTCCTCACAGACATCGTCGGCGCGATCTTCCTCATCCCACCCACCCGCGCAATCGTCAGGCGCCTGCTCCGCGGCTACGTCGGCCGCCGCTTCGTCGTCATGGGCGCGCCGGGCGGGTTCGGTGCCGCGGGGCCCAAGCCCGACCCTTCACGCCGCAGCTATGACTACGACGGCACGGCCGAAGAGATCGACGCGGACGACCCGCGGTTGACGGGCTGACTAGCCGAAAAGGCGCACTAGCCACGCGGCAGGGCCATTGCAGCCCTTGAGCAGAACTCCTTCGGCACAGAATTCCGGGCCGGCCAAGCTCACAGTTCCCAGGCCCGGAAAGTCGCCGGCGAGTGAGCCCACCCAGGTTTCCGACTTCTTGGCGACAGCGCGCCGGTAAGTCGCGCTGCCGGAAAACGGCGCGGGCGGCGTCACCGTCGCTTCGTCGACGTGACCGTGTGACGTGGTGACGCTGAAAAACGCGTCGGAATTTTTTGCCGTGGCCTGAATCGATCGAGACACTGAGAATCCAGGGAAGGATTCCGCTACCGTCGCGCTGAAGCTCGTTGCGCTGCGGCCAGGCCTGGACTTGGACTCAACCTTGAACGCGTTGAAGGAAGACCCGTTTGTTTCATTGGTAGCGTTCAAGAAGGTCAAACCGAGAGATGAAGGGAACCCTTCTTCCCCTTCTTCGCCCCCACTGCTCTTGCATACCTGCCTTTCCGTATGGGTCACCGTTCCCTTGATCCGACTTGCGCGGATCACCGCGTAGCCCTGCTCGCCTTCGAAATCGAGCTTCCCCACGAACACCCCAGGCTGAACCCGAGTGTCGCCCCCGCGGCAATTGCTTTCCGAGTCCTTGAGCAGACGAGCTTTGCCACGAGGGTGAAACCGCAGCGCCACGCGGCCAAGACCGCCAAACCTCGCCTTGATCCTCCCTCTGGCCGCCGCCCCTTTCGCGAAGTACTGGACAGTGGCGTGGTGTCCCTTGACCGTAAGGGATACGAAGCCGAAACCACCGTCACCGGAGATGGAGATTGCATATCCATTCGATCCCCGATGCTGCGCCTGCATACTGCTGCTGGCATCGGTCGCGAAGTAGCCCCGCTTCGCCACAGCGGAAGCCGGAGTCACGGCAACATAGATCAACCCGATTGCCAACACCAGGGTCGAGAGCTTCGTCCTCAAATCAGAAACCTACTTTCACGTTCGGAGTATCGCTGCGGGTGAAGTGGGCGTGAACGAGGCTCACGTGCACGCCCGGACCGGCGAGTGGGATCCTCGAATGGCCGGGGAAATCAATGCGTAGATCACCAGTCCAAAGCGGTGAGAACGAGTCCTCGCTTCGCGCAAGCGAAGCCGAACCCCAGAAGGGGGGTGGCAGTTTCAGCGTAGCCGTGCGAAGAAGTCGCTCGAAGCGAAACGTCCGGCCCGGAGCTGTTCCGCCCACCGTCCTGTAGATCTCGATTCCGTCCCGCCGTTCCCTAATTGAAGCGGTGAATACGACACGCGCCCTGGGGCCATTCTTGTTCACCTGAAATGAGAGGCTGGAGCCTCCAGCGAAGGAGGCGCCGCGAAGTCTCGCACCGGCCTCACCGGGACCACTTGTTTCTCCGTAGCCCGATCCGCAAGAGCCATGATCCGCGTAGACAAGCCAGGCCGGGAGCGCGTTCACGCGGCTATCTCTCACCCGCGTATATCCCTCCTCCCCATTGAATTCGATCAAGCCTTCATAGACGCCGGGTTCATATGTCTGGTTGCCACCCAAACATCTGGGATGCACAGTCTTCATGAGCCCGGAGGGGCGGCGTACGACGTTCACCTCTCCCAAGCGCCCAAGATCGGCTCTAAGCGAATTGGCCGTAACCGTTGCGGGAAACCGGTAGGAAGCAAGCCCGTGCTTGCCTCTGGCGGTGATTTCGATTATGCCCTTGCCGCTGCCTCCTCCTGAGTAGGCAGTAGCCGAGACAAAATAGCCATGGCTGCCGCGCAGTCGGAAGCCGGTTTCCACAACTACTGGTTCAAGCATGGCAGGGGCTAGGGCTCGAACTTGGCCGACAGAGGCGGCCAGGCCACAGGCAATGCATACACCCCCCAGGAAAACTCGATTCAGCCGGGACATCCGACATACCCTATGTGATTAGTTCGGCGACTTGCTTGTAATCGCAAGCTTCCAGTGGGTTTGATCCCAGCAATCGCCTAGAAGCCAAGTGCGAACTTGGCGTCCTCGGTCATCATCTCGGGCATCGACTTAGGAAAGCGCCTGCAAAATAGGTATTTTTGTAGCCCGTGGGGATGATCTTGGGGATTGCGCGTGTATTTCAGCCTACCCGCCGGTTTGTGGCCGTTTCGGGCTGATCTGTACCAAGGCTGTGCGAGTTATGGTCCAACACGCCGGCGCCGACGAGCTTCGCTGCTCTGTTGGCTTCCTTAGCCTGCCCGACCAAGCGGACCAACGCAAGCTCGACCAAAGCAAAGCTGCGATCTGAACTGTGGGCCTGTCAGCTGCACCGACCCTGCCCCGGGCAGTTCCACCATGAGATCCCCAGTCCATTCCGCCGACGAAGCTGAAGTCGAGCTGAAGCTCGCCGTACCGCTGAATGGCGCCGGGGGCGAGATGGTGGCGGCTTCGGGACGGTTTGCGGGCCCGGCCATTTCGAAGCCGGTTCCCGACCAGGAGCTGGCAGCTGCAACTCGGCTGCTGCGCATTCCGTGCCGATGTTTCAACTCGACGGCGAAGTAGCCCGTGTGCCCCTCGAATTCCGAATCCGGCGGCGACTTGCTGGCAGCAAAGGCGAGCACACCCCCCCGGCACCCTGGTCCTTGCCGTCAGCGAGTAGATGGGTCTCGAGCTTTGACCGGAGTGTCCTTTGCCCTTGCAGTTTTCCTTCGGCTCGCGGAAGAAGAACCCGTGCGCACTGTCGACCTTAGCCCGGGTGAATCCCCGCTCCCCTCTGAACTTGATCGTGCCGCGAAACACGCCGTCTTGCCTTATTGAGGGACCGCCGCCGCATATCGCGGGGGTGCGGGAGGTCGCACCGGAGGGCTTGAAGTGCGTGGACACGACACCAACACCGGGAAACCTGGCATGGATGTCAGCATCCAGGGTTGCCGGCGAATGAACGATGTAGATCGCGGCAGAATTCCCGTTGCTTGCGACCAGTTCGACGCGCTTACCGATCCGCTCGACGGTGATCCGGAAGCCACGGGTGCCACTGATCGTGAACTGGCTCTTACGTTCGCCTTGAAAGGTGACGTAGCCCGGCTTCGCCAAGGCGGAAGCGCAGCACGCCGCAAACATCATGAGCAGCGCTACTGCCGCGAGCAGATAGACCCTTTCTCTCACCACCTAGATCACGATACTGAAACGTTCCAGATTGGGACCCCTGGACCATCACCGCGCTTAAGAGCTTTCAGGACGCCACCGAACCTAGGAGCAAGCGGCAAGTCGTAGTTGCGTTGCCCCGCCTCGCGAGCCGCTGTTGCCCCGCTCCCGGCCGCAGCTATTCGAGGCGAACCCGATGCCGCACACGGAGCGCTTGCCAAATTGCAGTCCGAGATAGATCTCAGACGCGCGAGCACCGCTCCAGAGTGGGGACTGACGCCGCACGACAAAACACCGCCGTGAAACCGCTACCGGCCAAAGGAATTCTACCTATCATCGGCAGCCCGACACTGAGGTCACCGGTCCAATTGGACCCCACGCCAACGCCGCTCAAGTATGCTGCGGAACCCTCAAAGGGCTTCGCAAGCTCAATCGTTGCGGTTTCAGGGACCTCGCCCGGAGGACTAAGCTCGAATGACTCTCCGGTAATCGGAATACCAATTCGCCTCGTGACTCGCATTTCATCGAGCCGTTCGGACACCGCTGCATCAAGGTAGCCTGTTGACTGCGCCGGCCGAGTCCTCGGCCTGAGCTCAAAAGCGCGAATCCGCGCAAAGCGGCCTTCTGTCCGCCCGCTTACATTCAGAACCGCAACTTCGGCCTTCAGGTCTTGATGCTTGCCTATTCCACGAGGCCGCCGGTGTCGTCGTTTACAGACTTGCCTAAATCGCCGAGTGACGTACACATGGCCATGCGTTGCTGAGCCTGATGGAATTTCCCCTCCCTCGTCCGGAAGTTCTATTCGGCCGCTATAGCTACCCTCCCTATAGACAGGTGCTCGTCCTCGACAACGTCCTCTATGGGGCTTTTCCAGCGGTCTTCGAATAAGCCGCAACTTGACATTAACCCTGCCAGACCTACCAAATCGAGCCTCGATCCGCCGTCCGTTAACGTGTCCGTGGGTCGAATATTCGAACACCAACGGAGTGCCGTCAAGCTTCAGGGTCACACGCTGCCCTGAAGCCGACACCGACACCACGTAACCATCGGTCCTCTTCACAGGTAGCACAAAGCGGATACCACCCGGATATACGACGTACCCCCCTTTTGCCAGAGCCTCTCCAGGGAACACGAACACTCCAGCGACCACTACGCTGGCAGTTATCCAGCCCGCAAGTCGCTGCACACATATTTGTCGGCGCGTCAACTTAGGTTGAAACCTGCTTAGCATCGTTCAACCCAAATTCTACTCAGCCAAATGGGCCAACGCTTGAGTAATTCGTCGGCGTTGACCAGGCGGCTTCGCGCAAGGGACGCTCTGATTCAGGAAATGCAGTCAAGAACTTTCGAGGAAGTCCGCGCCGCTTTATGACAACGTCCACGACGCGACCTGTCTCCGCAACTTCCTTGGCCCATTCGATGGCATCACTGCGATCATTGAACGTCTCTTGCCAAGCTCCATCAAAGCCAACTTCATACTTAGCCATGGCAATCTAGAGTAGCGTAGAAAGAGACCAATCGCCGGGGTAAACCGCTGTGTCTCAAAAGTCCCACTCAGACGAACGCCGTGCCGCATCGCACCGCCATATATAGCCCGATCGCAGCCACTCCAGCCTCCCCGGCGATGGCGAGGTAGCGAACGTCGACATATGCCGCCGCGGCGCCATATATGCAGCTGCTGACTTGTTCCCGATGATCCCAGAGCCACACCCCCGCCGTCTTCATGGCATTGATGGCCGCTTCTGCGATCTGCTTTGCCGTACTCAGTTGGGGGCTGTTTTCTGCGGCTTCACTAATGAAATTGAATGCCTCCGTTGCCAAGTGTCCCAAGGCGCTTCCGGCAGCTTCCTTGACATCCCCAAACAACTTTCCACCCAATCCGGTGGGAATAGTTACCATCGAAGCACCGGCACCTCCCCCACTACGCCCAAGGCGGTGCAGACCATTTTTGTTTGCTATCCGCCGTGAGTGACGGTTTGTTGGCGCGATCTGACCGCGTGCGCATTTTTTACTTTTCCGGGAGCATTCACCACTTAGATCAAAAGCATTGACGGGATCTTGGTCTGCATAGTCGTATGCGTTTGCCGAACCACCTGGCACTGGATCTGGCGAGAGGAATCGGCCCAGCGCCGGAACATAGCTCCGAGCGCCCATTTGGATTACTCCCGATGGCAATTCAGTCCGGCGCTGCTTTCCCCCCAGCCAACCAAAGCGGCCAGCGCTACCGGCTTTCGGATTGCCGAACTCATCGAATTCGAATTTCGCGGTCGGTTCTTTGACCGTTGGACTGAGGCTAGCGGTTGCCACAGTGTCTCCGTGAAGGTTCGTGAGCTGGAGGCTGGCTTCGCCGGTGCTTGGCTGTATCGCGGCTAGTTCGCCACCAATGCCGCCGATGCTGCGCGTCCAGGTTCCGCTCCGTTCAGTCCAGGCGGTCGAATCCGAGGCCATCGCGTAGTGGAAGACTTCAGTGCCGGTTTTCGTGCCCGTCTGGACGACTTGGCGCGGGCGCCCAGCGGCATCGAGCTGATAGGTGTTCGTCAGCCCGCCCTGCGACTGGCTCGCCACCATTTCATTGCTGTAGAAGGTGGTTTCCAGCGTGCTCCCGCCCGCGAATTTGGCGGGCAGTTTGGTGATTCGGCCGAAGCTGTCATAGGTGACGGTTTCGGGGCCGACCAAGCGGTCAGCGGCGTCGTATTTGTATTCCTGGCTGGTGCCTGTTGAGCTCGTATCGCAGGCACCCCCGACGCCGGGCACGCGGGTCGTCAGTTTCGTGCGGTTGGAGTCGGCATCGAAGAAATATTGTCGCGTGGTGCAGCCGCCTCCCTGGGGCGTGTCCTTCGTTAGCGTCAACCTTCCCGCCTTGTCATAGCTGTACTGCTGGCTGGACGAGAGGCTCGTCTGAGAAAGGATCTGGCCGTATATCGAGCGTTCATCGCTTTCTTCCAGCCAGGTGCATTTTTCGGTGCAGCTCAGCTTCGTGTAACTGAGTTTGGCCGGTGCGCCCACTTCGTCGTAAGTCGTTTTCGCCACCAGGCCGTTGGGCAGACCGCGTTCGACCATGTTGCCGTCTGCGTCGTAAGCAGCCGTGAAGGTGCCTACAGCCGAGTCTTCGAGCGTGGTCAAGAGACCGGAGGTTGAGTCATAACCGAAGGTCTGGGTTCCCTTGCCGTCATAGACTTTCGACGGGCGGCCGAGCAGGTCGTATGTCGTTTCCGAGGTGCTTCCGTCCGCGTCGGTGTATTTGACGGGCCGACCGAGTTTGTCGTAGGCAATGACCGTCGCTTGGCTATCGAAGCCTTCGCAGCTCGTTTCGCAGGTGAACTTGGTTTCGACGGGCAGGCCCGTCCCGGTGCTGTAGACGGTGGCGATCGGCGAGAGACCGGCGCCTCCGCCTACTTGCTTGCTGCTTGTCGGCCGACCGGCCGAGTCGTAGGTCGTGATCGTTTTGCGAGTCTTTCCCGCTTCTTCTTTGCCACCAGGGCTCTCGATCACTTCAATCGGCTGGCTCAAGGGCGAATAGGACTTGTATTTCTTCACCAGCAGTTCCGGCTGGCCCGAGGTGCCCGGCTGGGCCGCCGGGGAGACGTTGCAGGGAAGGCCGTCGAAGCCTTCTTCGTGCCCGCCGGGGCCGGCGAACCCGCATTCCGTTTCTTTTTCCTCCGTGTAGTACTTGATCTTGACCGTATGGGCATCGCCGCCGCCCGGGTTGCCCGGCAGGCTGCGTTCGGTCGGCATCCCATAGGAGTTGTAGGCGGTGCGGGTGTGGAGGTCGAGATATCCCTGTGCGCGTTCGCCGGGGTCGGTGATCGTTTCGGTCGGCTTGCGAAGGGTCCAGTCGTACTTGGTTTCGGTCACGCGCTGGTCGGCGTCGACGCCGGCTTTGGGGATTTTGGCTCCCGTCGTCACGCGCGTCGGTAGGTGCGGGTTTACTCCCGTACCCGGCCAGCCTTCGTTGTATTGAATGACGGTGTGAAGCTGGGCCTGTTTCGTTTCGCCTGTTGCGGCGATGCGCACCTGGTGCATCGGCCCCCATTCCTCGCGCAGCTCGGTCCCGTCGGAGTTGAATTCGCGCTTCGTCTCCAGTTCGTGGGACTTCGCGATCTTTTCGCTTTCGCTCGCGGCGCCGAGGGCGCGCAGGCGGTTCTGGGCGCTCAGTTCGCGCACGACATTGCCGAATTCATCGGTTTCGGTCGTCGTGATTGAGGGCGCGGAAGTACCGCCGCCCGAGGGGGTGGCGAGGTTTACCTGAAGCCCTTCGGCGTCCATGTAATAGACGCTCGCGCGAGCGTAGGAGCTCGGCGGGGTCGTCGTAGGAACTTCATCGGGCGAGAAGATTGCCGTCGCGTCGGTGGGAATGTCTTTCTGTCCCCAGGTCGCAACCGTTCCGCCGCTCATGTCATACGGAGCGCCAGAGCCGCTGATCGGCGTGCCGTAGGCGATCGTCGTCTGCGCCACGGTCGGGCTCGCCACGAGACTCGGCCGTTTAACGCTCTTGAGACGACCGGAGCCCGGAGCATCGCCCGCGAGGGCGCTGTAATTAAGCGTCCAGGGTTCTTGCCCGGGCGGGGTGATCGTTTTGATCTCCCCTCCTTCGAGGCCGGATTCGCTCGCGGCGACATAGGTGTAGGTCTCTTTCAAGCAGCCTTTTTCTTCTGCGGCACAAGACGATCCAATGCGCGGATCCCACTCCTCGATCAGGCGGCCGGATGAGTCGTATTTGTACTTGGCGACTTCCCAGTTGCTCATGGTCGACCTGCTCGTCGGGCCGTAGTAGGTGATCTTTTCGAGGCGATCCCCATAGGAGGCGGGCGCGCCCCATTTCGTCGCCGGCTGGTAGGTGAAGGTGAGGCCGCGACAGCCGACATCGGTGGTGAAACCTTCGACTCCGCACGCCTTCAGGGGGTTGGGGGCGATGACGGCGGTGAGACGGCGCCTGCCTCCTTCGAATTTGTAGACCATCCTTGCGGTGTTAGCCGAACCCGTTAGCGAGACCCAGACAGGCAGGTATTCCGCGCCGCCGCCTTCGCTTTCAAAGCTCGTCACGTTGCCTTCGGGGTCGCTGAAGGTGAAGGTCGCGCTGCCAGCGGTGTGGGCAAGCACGAAGCCGCTCAGCTCCGGCGGGGCCAGGTAGGCACCGCCGGACTTTTCGAAGGCGTATTCGTAGCCTTCTGAGTCGGTGAGGAGCGCGTAGTCTTCGAGCCCTTCTTCTTTTTCTTCAGCGGTGGCGAAGACTTCCTTCACGCTTCGCCATTCCGAGCCGCCCGCGACTTCAACCGGGGCGAGGGGTTTCCAGCCGCGGCCGAGAACAGATGTGTCGGTGGCGGTGCCGGGGTCGCGCGAGCTGTGAGCCCGCGAGAATTCGAGTCCGGCCGTGACGCCGGGGATCGAGACGTCGGTGCGGCTGACCGTGAAGCTGCCGGTGAGGAGGTCGACCGTGCCCGGCCCTACTGAAGCGCTCGCGTCCTTGGTCCCTCCCTTGTTCGGGTCGATTTTCGCTTTCGCCGCCCCGCTGTAGCCGGCGACGCCTTTGATGCCCTCAAAGACGGCGCGGACCTCGATGTCACCGCCTTTTTCTTTCAACCCGAAGGCCGAGGCGCCACCTTCGAGGAAGAGCGGTTCGCTTTCGAAGCCTTCGGTCGCCAGCGGCCAGGTGACCGCTTCGCCTTTGGCGTTGCGGACGGTGCTTGTGGGGATGTCTTTGAAGACGTTTGGCGCCACCTTGTACTGGAACCTGATGCCGGATACGCCGTTTTCGCTCCATTTGGCTTGCAGCTTGAGTCGGTTGGCCGAAACGGTGCCTTCGCGGGGGAAGGTGACTTTGCTGGTTGCCGGCGCGGGCAGGTGATAGGCGACGGCTAGGTAGGGCCGGTTCGCTTCGGGTGTCGAGGAGCTGGAGTTGAATGTGAAGGTGCCGTGCGTGCAGGAGCTGCCGCACGGCGATTCGTCTGAGAGCTTGACGAATAGACCTTGCCACTGAGCTTCGCCATGCACCCACTTTGAGACCAGAGTCTGCATTCCATCGCTGAACTGCCACCAGCCAGCCGCCGTGCCGCGCACGCTGGTCAGGACTTCGCTGCCTTCACTGGTGAAGTCGCCGCCGGGAGTTTTCCAGTCGAAGTGTTTGCCGCCTTCGACCCGGTAGCTGTACCAGTTCAGGCTGTTTTCCCAGTCCTGGGTCGCGCGGCGCAGCTGCACCCCCGTGACGCCAGTGGCTGTCTGGGGGCTGTAAAGGTTGACACTAGCCGAGGCGATCGAGGCGTTGGTCGGGATCGCGCCAAGGCTGAAGAAGAGCGTCGAGCGGTAGCGGCTCGTGACGCCGCCCGAGGTCGTGTATTCGGCCTTCTCGCTGGCTGCGCCCAGCGAAGCGCAGGTTGGACTCGAGTTCGTTTCGCCCGAGGGTTCGCGCACGAAATATTGGCAGTCCCGCAAGCCGGCTATTTTCGGTGCTTCGATGGGAGGGTCGATCGTCACCGGCCACTGGCGCTCGGGGGCGTTCAGCCAATCCCCGTCGGCTTCGACGGCAAGCTCCCAGTTGCCATTCGCCAGCGCTTCGAGGCCGTAGTGGACCGCTTCGCGATTGAGGACCGAGCCCTGCGAGCTGTCGGCGATGGTTGGCGCCGGCAGGGTCGCGACCGCTTCGCCTTCTGCGTTGCGGAAGGCGACAGAACCGTCTTCTTCGAGCTTCGGCACCAGCCCGCTTGAGGCGTCCAGTTCGTAGTGGAAGCGCCGGGGTTGGCCGGCATCGGCAAGGACGATGCTCTCCTTGACTCCAGTCGGGACGCTTTTTAGCTCGAAGGTCACACCCGCGGAGGAAGAGGCGTAGGTGGCGGTGTCGGCGCTGAGTTCGGCCGCATTGGTTTCGTTGCCGAGGAGACGCGAGGAAACCCATTCGCCTTCATTAGTCAGGCGTGTCTCGCCCGCTCCCAGGCGATCGGGGAGGCGCAGGTCGAAGGCGTTCTCCCTGTTGGTGATGGTGCCGTCTGCGGTTTCTTCGAGCCCGTTCTCGATCGGCTGCCATTCGCCTTCGGCGTCGAGGTAGTTGACCGGGTTCTCATAGATCCGGGTTTCGCGGGTGCCGTCTTCAAGGCGAAACGTCCGCGAGGTCGCTGTGCGGGCCGAGGGGATTTCGGGTCCCGGCTCTAGCGTTGAAGGCAACGATGGGGCTTCGCTCGCTTGGTCAGGTTGGCCTTGTTCGGCGAACGCGATGCCTGAACCAACCACAAGCAGCATGACCAGCACGAATCCGACGAGCCTTATCCCCTTCACTGACGTCTCCCCTTCGTTTGATTTGTCCCTGCCGAGCCCTAGGGCTCAGTGCGCTTGGACTCCGCAAGCGCTGACGGCACCGCTCCCTGCGAAACAGCTTGGAAATAGATTTCGGCGCCAAAAAGCGGCTTGGCGATCCCGGCCTTTACAAGCGTTGAAAGGTGGTACTCGATCGCCACAAGCGGCACGGCCTCATCCAGCACCTCGCGTATCTCGCTGGAGGTCATCGGATGACCCGTCCTCCGCAGCTCGCTGGCGATCACAAGTTTGTTCTCGTTGGCAACGGGCCGGGCGCCTCCCAGTCCAGTGCGCCCGGCCCCATCCTCTAGCGCCTCATAGCCCCCATTAGGGAGAGGGAGTGCAGGCATACGCCGGGAATGCGGGAGGCAAGCGGCGGCGTGGCGCTGCTGGGCGGAAGTGTTGTCGTGTGTGAACATGTGACTTGCTTTGCGCCCCGGACGGCGCGAATCCGTTGAGATCTCCGCACCGCCCAGGGCAACCCTCAAGAACAAGCATCGGCAACTAACGGCAGTCAAATCACCGCCATGCTCTTGAGTGGTGGAAGATTTCAGATTGGCGACGGGCGAGCAACACCAAATTGGCTATCGCTCACCACTTTCTTACCGTTGAAATCCTGAGAGATCGCCAACGTCTGAGCTACCGCGCTCGAAAGCAATCAACGCGACAAACGTCGTCCTGCCTTCTTCCCCGGAGTCAGCTATACGATTCGCAGCCCTACTCTCGATCTCCTGGACGCTTGCCGCTACCTCCGAAGCTTCTACTTCTTCGTTGTAGACAGAGGTAAGCAACCTGTTCAGTTCTCGCCTGCCTTCGGCGTCAAGATTTGGTTCGTCGGAGATCAGACATACATTCTCGTCCTGGTCGATCTTTCCGCTCCGATAGGAAGCGAAGCACTCGGCTGTGATCCACTGGACCACCAGTCCTGCAGAAGCCCGGCGCTCCATCGGGGACATGTTCTGAAACGTGTCATTGTCGACAATGGGTCTGGAAATAGCTCGATACACAGCCCGTTTGATGTTTCGGGGGCCGGCCTTATAACCCGCGAATTCGATACACCCGGCTTCGTAGAGATCCCGCACGTGATTAGTGACCCACCTGACATCGACGCCGAGCCGGTCTGCAATCTCCACGGGGCTTTGATCCTTCTCGTGTAGCGCTATCAGCGCCGCCAGCTTGATGGGATGACATACCGCGTAGGCCGGCATATCGTCCGGCAGTTTCGTGCGGCTTTTCATAGGCACTCGGCCGACCTTCAGCGCTGCCCTGCCCAAGTCTCATCCTCCGATCAGGTCTGTTGGGTCACTCAACAAGCTCCGAGCATAGTGATTCTTTCGAGGCCGTGATTGCGAATGCTCGGCATTTGATTAGCGCTCGCTAGTTTCCTATCGCTCACTAATTTCTTACCCTCTCCTTTCCCGCCCCTGGCAGACGGCCGGGCGCTGATGAGCGGGAGGGGGTGAGCAAGGATGAAGGTTCAGCCGATTCCAGCGGTGCTTCCGTTGGTGCAAATCCTCAAGGTGAAGTAGGCGCGAGGCCGGTCTCCAGCCGCTTGTCCAGGGCGGGGACTGGCCCGCCCGATGGCTCCCGACCTACCCGCTAAACCCGCGCCGCGAGAGCGGCAGTCAATGGCGCGAAGGCCCGACCCCGGAGGCTCGGCAAGCCGTCGTTCTTGCCGCCCTCTGTGCTGCGCGCTCCGCGCCGCTCTGCGGCCCGCCGCCGTGACCTCCTATGACGCCACTGACCCCGTAAACCGTGGCTAGAACCCAAGTGCGAACTTGGCGTCCTCGGTCATCATCTCCGGGCTCCAGGGGGGGTCGAAGACCATCTTGGGGTGGACCGCGGAGACGCCGGGGAGGTCGCCGACGAACTCCTTCATCTGCTCGGAGACCTGGGGGCCGATCGGGCAGGCGGGAGTGGTGAGGGTGAAGGTGACGAAGACTTCCTCTTTCTCGATCTCGACGTCGTAGACGAGGCCTAGGGAGACGAAGTCGAGGCCGAGCTCGGGGTCGATCACTTCCTCGAGGGCCTCGAGCACATCGTCCTCGGTCAGCACTGCTGTCTCGTTATCGCTCATGCGGCAATGGTAGCCGGGGGCTACGTCGCGCCCGGCGGCGCAGGCTCGGTGGGCTTCCCGATCTCCGGGCTCAGGTCGAGCTGCCACCAGCCAACGTCACGCCAAGCCCCTGCCTTCCAGCCGATGTTGCGGTACACGCCAACGGCGAGAAAACCGAGTTGCTCGTGCAGCGCAACGCTCGCCTCGTTGGGGAGAGTGATGCCGGCGCAGGCGACCCGAAAGCCCTGGCCGCGGAGGCGCCGGAGCAGCTCCTCGTAGAGGCGGCGGCCAACCCCGCGGCGCCGGTATGGCTCGTCTACGTAGACCGATACGTCGGTTGACCAGCGATAGGCGGGTCGGGCTCGGTGGGCGCACGCGTACGCGTAGCCCGCCAGGACTCCGTCCTGCTCGGCGACGAGCCAGGGATGGGAGGTCGTGAGTCGCGTGATCCGTCTCCCCATCTCACTCTCGTCCGGCACCTGCTCCTCGAAGGAAGTGGGAGAGGAGCGGACGAACGGCGCGTAGATCGCGGCACAGGCGGCCGCGTCCCGTACGGGATCGGCGTCGCGAATGACAAGCTCGCCCATCGCGGCGACTCTAGCCGCCTCACCGCACAACCCGATTTGCCGTCAATAGTCTTCGCCGCCGATGAGCCCTGAGGGACAGATCGTGCGGCGTTCGATCGGCGTCGTCTTCGCCGACGGCGGGCTGCTGGCACTGAGCGCGACGCGGCCGGCCGGGGGGCGCGGGCACGGCGACGAGACGGTGGCAGCGGTGCTCTGCGGGCCCGACGGGGCGCCCGTCGACGTCTCCGAGGCGCTGCTCTCTACCGAGTACGGGCCTGACGGCGTGCAGCGGCGGGTGACGCTCGAGCTCTGGCTCGACGGCGAGGACGCCCACCCCGTGCGGGGCGCCGGTTCGCTGATCAGCGCCAGCGAGGTCAGCCATCCCGGGGCGACCGGCACTATCGCCTTCTTCCGCTGGGCGCTCGAAGGGCGCGAGGGCCTTGGCCACTACGAGATCCTGCGCGGCGATGGCTGAGATAAAGGCGATTGTCTCCGACTTCGGCGGCGTGCTGACAACGCCGCTGGTCGAGTCCTTCATGGCCTTCCAGGACCAGACCGGGATCACGACCGAAACCCTGGGCAAGGCGATGCAGGCCGCCACCGAGGCGAACGGCGAGAACCCGCTGTTCGAGATGGAGCGGGGCGAAATCACCGAGGACGCCTTCCTTACCCTGCTGACCGAGCACCTCGAACCGCTGCTCGGCCACCACCCGGAGATGCACCGCTTCCGCGAGATCTACTTCGAGGCGCTGCAGCCGAACCCGCAGATGATCGAGCTGATGCGGGAGCTGAAGGGCCAGGGCTACCGGATGGCGATGCTGACCAACAACGTGCGCGAGTGGGAGCCGCTCTGGCGCTCGATGCTGCCCGTCGACGAGATCTTCGAGACCGTCGTCGATTCAGGCTTCGTGGGCTGCCGCAAGCCCGAATCGAAGATCTACGCGCTTACCCTGGAACGCCTCGGCGAACCCGCCGAGGCCTGCCTCTTCGTCGACGACGTGCTGGTCAACTGCGAAGGGGCTCGCAAGGCCGGCCTGCACGCCGTCCACTTCCAGGACAACGAGCAGGCGGTTCCCGAGATCCGCGCCGCGCTTGCCTAGCTAGAGCAGCTGCCGACGGAGGAAATCGAGCTGGTCGGCGACGAGGGCCTCGTGCACCGGGCCGTCGTAGATGTCGAAGTGGTCGACGCCGGGGTAGGTACGCAGCTCCCCTTTGGGAGCGCGACGCGCCGCGGCGATCGCGGGGCCCGGCCGTGCGACCCGATCCGCCTCGCCGACGCAAACGAGCCAGGGGCAGTGGAGCTTGGCCGCGTGGCGAGCGGGGCGGAAGGGCCGCCCGAGCAGCCAGCGCGACGAGACCCGGTTGCGCCAGCGCGAGTCCTCACCAATCGCGACAACCCGGCGCCAGCCCTCCTCGCCGCCGGGCGCGTTGATCAGCGCCGCTTCGCTTGGTTGGCCAACCGCGGGCAGGTAGTCGCCGCGGATCGCGGCGCGGAGCACCTGGGCGCTGACGCGCGGCGAGGAGCGATTGGCTTGGCGGACAATGTCCAAGAACGGCACCTGGCTGATCGCGGCTGCGACCTCAGGGTCCGCAGCCGCAGCGGCGAGCGCGTTGCCGCCGCCCATCGAGGACCCGAAGGTGACGACTTGCCCCGGATCGATCTCCGGCCGCCCGCGAGCGAATGCGATCGCCGCAGTCCAATCTTCGAGCTGGCGCCCCGGATCGAAGAGGTCAGGCTCGCCGCCGCTCTCACCGAAGCCGCGATGATCGAACACCAGCGCGGCGAACCCCGCCGCGGCAAAGCGCTCCGCGAACGCGCCCAGGCGATCGCGCCGCGTTCCGGAGAGCCCGTGCGCCATGACGACGACCGGCGCCCGTTCTTCCCCGCCCGCGGCCGGATACAGCCAGGCCGCGCAATCGTCACCCGACGAATCGAACGTGAGGTCATCTCGGATCACTGCCGAAACAAACGGCCAGGGTTCAACCAACGTGAGATCGGAACTCGTCGGCGCTAGCGAAAGTACGATGCCCATATGGGTACGCAAAAGGTCTTCGCGCTGGCGACCCTGCTTCTTGCCAGCTTGGGTCTCGTCCTCAGCGGCTGCGGCAGCTCGGACAACCCGAGCAGCCCCCGCTCGACCCAGGAGCAACGTGCCAAGCAGGTGGCGCAAAGAGCCCGGCAGCAGGCGCGCCTCCGGCAGCAGGCAAGAGCGGCGGCCAGGCGGGCAGCCGCGCAGCGTCGAATTCGCGCAGCCCGCCGGGCCGCCCTGCGCCAGCAGCAGGCGCGACAACGCGAAGCCCGGCAGCTTGCAGCGGCGCAAGCGCGAGAACGAAAAGAAGCCGAAACGGCAGAAGCCACCAGCGAATGCGACCCGAGCTACTCGGGTGCCTGCCTGGACCCCTACTCATCCGATTACGACTGTGAAGGCGGAAGCGGGAACGGCCCCGACTACACGGGCGAAGTCTCGGTTACCGGCGAAGACCATTACGGCCTTGACGCCGATGGCGACGGCGTCGGCTGCGAGCCGTACTGAGCAACCGAACTGGTCTGGCTAGTTGTCTGAGCCGGCGCGGTCCCAGATGTAGAGCTCTACGGCCTCGAGGGCGAGCTCCATCTGGCGCGGCGAGGAGAGGAGGCTGAGGACCAGCTCCAGGGCGTCCTCCTCGGTGACGCCGGCGTCGACGGCCTCCTCGCCGCGGAAGCCGGCGGCGAGCTTGAGGGCCTCGCGGCGGTTGTCGCCGAGCGAGCCAAAGGCGCCCATGAGGAAGTCGCGGTTGGGGACCGGGTGGCCGACCTCGAGCGAGCCGTGCCAGGCGGCGAGCATCGAGAGGTCATGCTCGTCGAGCTCGGCCAGGGCCTTGGCGTAGTGGGTTTCGAGCTCGTCGTCCGGGATCTCGTCGACCCAGGCGCGCACCGCCTCGCCGAGCAGCTGGCGACGGGCCTCACGACCGATCGAATCCGCGATTGCGCGAATAGCGTCGGCGGGATCCACGAAGCAGAGAGCCATCGGGAAGTGAATTTAGAGGGGGCGGAAGACGGCAAAGCGGGGCGTGTTTTCGCCCCCGTTGCGGGTTTCGGGGGCGCCGGAGGCAAACCTATGCTGGACAGTTCGCCCGATGCCACTGAAGCTGATCCACGGACCACCCAACTCAGGCCGCGCCGGCAGGGTCCGGCGTGGGCTGCTCGAGGCCCTCGAGCGCGACCCGGTGCTCGTCGTCCCCACCCTCGACGACGTCTACGCCTTCGAGCGGGAGCTCTGCGCGGGCGGGGCGGTCCTCGGCGCCGGCGTGATGACCTTCGGCGGCCTGTTCAGCACCGTGGCAACAGCGGGGGGCGCGCCCCCTGGCGCGATCCTCACCCCGGCGCAACGGCTCGGCGCCGTCGCGGCGGCGGCGGGCGCGCGGCGGGCGCAGATGGGCCCGCTGCGGGGCTCCGTCGCGCAGCCCGGCTTTCCCCTCGCCCTCGAGCGCCTCTTCGACGAGCTCCAGGGCGCGGGCCTCGAGCCGGCCAACGTCGAAGCTGCGGCAGGGACGCTGGAGGGATCGGCCTACCTCGGCGACGTCGCCACCCTCTTCGCCGCCTATGTGGGGGTCCGCGACGACCTCGGCACGGTCGACCCTCACGCCGTCGCGCGCGAGGCGATCGAGCTGCTGAGAGCCGACCCCGGCTTCTGGCGGCGGCCGCTCTTCCTCTACGGCCTCGACGACCTGACGCGCAACCAGCTCGACCTGCTCCGGGCGCTTGCGCCGGCGGTCGAGGTGACCCTGGCGCTGCCGTTCGAACGCGGCCACTCGGCCCTCGAGGAGCGCAACGGGGCGCTGCTCGAAGCCCTGGCCGAGATCGGGATCGACTCAGTCGAGGAGACCCACGCCGACCCGGCCAACACCGAGTCGCCGCTGCTCTTCCACCTCGAGCGCGGTTTCGGCGCCGCCGCGCCGGAGCGCTGGGCCGACGGCGAGAGCCTCGTCTTCCTGCGCTCGGCCGGCGAGCGGGGCGAGGCGGAGGCGATCGCGACGGAGATCGCGCGCTTGCTCGTGGTCGGTACCGATCCGGAGGAGATCGCGGTCGTCGTGCGCAACCCGGGCCGGCGCGGTCCCTTGATCTCCTCGGTGCTTGAGTCCTACGGCATCCCCACCGCGCTCGAGGCCGAGGTCCCGGCAGCGACGACCTCGGTGGGAGGATCGCTGGTCGCCCTGCTGGAGGCGGTGCTCGGCAGCGGCCGGGCCAGGGCCCTGATGCGTTTCCTACGGGGCCCCTCGGGCGTCCCTCCCGGTCAAATCGACTGGTTCGAGCGCCGCTTGCGGCGCGATCGCGTCCAGGACGCCGCAACGGCCCTGCGGCTCTGGGAGGAGAAGCACGGCGAGCCGCCGGCCGACGTGGCCAGGATCCGCGCCGCCGCGGGCAACCCCCGCGACCTCGCGGCGGAGGCCGGCAGGATCGCCGCGACGATGGGCGCCCGGGCCGGGGCTGGGCTGGAGGCGCGGGCCGGCGGCGCGATCGCCACCGCCCTGGCCGAGCGGGCCGCGCTGGAGGGACTGGCGCCAGCCCCCGAAGCACTGGCGCAGGCGGTGGCGGGAATCGCCGTGCGCGCATGGAGCGGGCCGGTCACCGAGCGGGTCAGGATCACCGACCCGCGCCGGGTACGGGCCGCGCGCTTCGACAACGTCTTCGTCGCCTCCCTGCAGGACGGGGAGTTCCCTCGCAACGGCGGCGACTCGGACCCGTTCCTCTCCGAGCGCCAGCGCGAGTCGCTCGGCCTGCAGCCGCGCCACGCCGACGAGGCCGAGGAGCGCTACCTCTTCCACGCCTGCCTCGCCCTGCCCAGAAGGCGACTCTTCCTCTCTTGCCGCGACAGCGACGAGAACGGCGCCGCCGAGGCTCCATCCCCGTTCATCGAGGACGTCAAGCAGATGCTGGTTCCACAGGAGGAGGAGCAGGTGGTGGAGCCGCTGGGGGGCGAGCCGCGAGGGCGTGCCCTCGCCGAGGTCGTCCACCCGGTCGGCGGGGCCCCGTCGGAGACCGAGCTGGCGCGGGCGGTCGCCGCCCAGGGACCAGGTGCCGATATCGACCCGCTCCTCACCCTTGCCGGAGCCGGCGAGCCGGTCGCCGCGCGGATCCGGGCGCGCCTGGCGAAAGCCGGCGCCGCCGAGGCGGCAACGCGGGCTCCGGGACCGCTCGCCAACCCCGCCGTGCTGGCGGCGCTCGGCGAGGTCAGCGCCTACGGGGGCACCACGCTGGAGGGGTTCGACCTCTGCTCCTACCGCTGGTTCGTCTCACACGAGCTCTCGCCCCAGCCGCTCGACCCGCTGCCCGACCCGCTGGTCCAGGGCGGCATCGCCCATGCCGCCCTCTGCGCCCTCTACGAAGAGCGGCCCGGCGGCGAGCCACTTCCCGGGCCCGGTTCCGCCGGCCTCTGGATCTCCCGCGGCGAGGAGCTGGTCGACGGCATCGCGGCCGCACGGGAGCTGGGCGAGCATCCGGCCGAGCGGGCGATGCTCGCCCGGGTCAAGGGACTGCTCGCCCGCTTCCTCGCCGAGGAGGCCAGCCGGGAGGCGAACGGCTTCGAGCCCTGGCTGCTCGAGCAGGCCTTCTCCGAGTCCGAAGAGGTCGAGCAACCCGCGCTAGAGCTCGACGGCTGGCGGCTGCACGGCGCGATCGACAGGGTCGACCGGGACCCCGCCGGGCGGGCCGTTGTCCTCGACTACAAGCTCTCGAGCAGGGTCACCCCGCGGGAAAAGCTGGAGGAGCAGGCGAAGCTGCAGCTGCAGCTCTACCTGATCGCCGTCGCCCAGCTCTGGGATGCGGAGATCGTCGGTGGCCTCTACCACCCGCTGCGCGGCACCTCGGAACGGCGCGCGCGGGGACTCGTGCGCGAGGACGCCGCGGCGGCGCTCGGCGGCTACGGCCTCGCCAAGACCGACGTGGTCGGCGCCGAGGAGTTCGCGGTGCTGCTCGCGGACGCCAGGCAGCGGGCCGGGGCGATCGTGACGCGCATGCGGCAGGGGCAGATCGAGCGCGATCCCGGTCCCCGCGAGGGCTTGCGAGACCACGGCATCTGCCCGCAGTTCTGTGACTTCGCCCCGATCTGCCGCCGCGATCGCGCCCCGGTCGAGCCCCTGGCCGACGACGAGGACCTGTGAGCGCCCCGGTCGTCGTGGTGATCGCCGGTTGTTCGAGTCCGCGGCGATCGGGGCGCGAACGCGAGGCTGTGCGATGAGCGAGCGCGTGCCGACTCAGGAGCAGCGGGCGGCGATCGAGACGCGGGCGCCCGAGGTCCTGGTCGAGGCCGGAGCCGGCACCGGCAAGACCGGCGTGATGGTCGACCGCTACTGCCGCCTGGCCTGCGACGAGGGGGTCTCCCCTGGCGCCATCCTCGCCTTCACCTTTACCGACAAGGCCGCCGCCGAGCTGCGCCAGCGGATTCGAGCCGAGCTGGAGCGCCGCGCCGGAGCCGGGTCCGAACGCGCGCGCGAGCTCCTGCCGGGACTCGGCAGCGCCTGGGTGACGACGATCCACGGCTTCTGCAACCGCCTGCTCTCGGCCCACCCGGTCGCGATCGGCATCGACCCGCGCTTCCGGGTGCTCGACGCGCCCGAGACCGGCCGGGCGGCGCTCGAGGCCTTCGACGAGGCACTCGAGGAGTTCCTCGAGGCCGGCGACGCCGCGCGCGAGCAGACGGTCGCCGCCTTCGACATCGGCGGCCTGCGGGCGGTCGTGCTCGGCGTGCACGCTGAGCTGCGCAGCCGTGGCGAGGCCGAGCCCAGGCTGCCCGAGCCGCCCCCGCCCGACGCCGAGGGAGCCCTGCGCCACGCCGCCGCCGTCGCCGCGGAGACCGCCGGGGAACTGAAACCCGGCAGCGCCAACCACGAGCTCGTCGAGCGGGCACTGGCGCTGCTCGAAACAGCGACCGGGCTTCCCGACCTCGACGCGATTGCGGCGCTGCGGACGGGGAGCAAGGCAAAACCGATGGCCGCCTACCGGGAGGCGATCGACGACGCCGCGAGCCGCGTCGCCGAGGCCGGCGAGGGAGGCCTCGCCTTCGCCCAGATCGGCGAGCTGCTGCGTCTTTTCTCCGCCCGTTTCAGCGCCGCCAAGCAGCGGCGCGCCGGCATCGACTTCGAGGACCTGCAGCTGCTGGCGGTTCAGCTGCTCGAGCGCGATGAGGCCGGCTCCAGCTTCCGCGGCCGCTTCAGCCACCTGCTCGTCGACGAGTTCCAGGACACCAACCGCCTGCAGTTGCGGCTGATCGAAGCGCTGCGCGGGCCGCAGGCGCAGCTGATGGTGGTCGGCGACGAGCTGCAATCGATCTACGGCTTCCGCCACGCCGACCTCGACGTCTTCCGCGAGCGGCGGGAGGCGATCGCGGCAAGCTTCGGCGGCGAGGTGCTGCCGCTCAGCGGCAACTTCCGCTCCCGGCCCGAGGTGATCGGCGCCGTCAACGCGATCGGCGAGCGCCTCCTGGCCGGCTACACGCCGCTGCGGGCAGGCGCCCCTCCCGCCCAGCCCCAACCGCCGGGAGAAGGGCCCGCGGTCGAGCTCCTGCTCACCGCGCGCGAGGGCTGGGATGCGGAGGGAATCGAGCTCGACCCCGTCACCGACGGCCGCACCCCGCTCAACCAGCTGGCCGAGGCGCGCTTCCTCGCCGCCCGCTTGCGCGAGCTCGCCGGCCAGGGAGTCGAGCGCGGCGAGATGGTCGTGCTGCTGCGCGCCTTCACCCGCCTCGACGCCTACGAGGACTCGCTCGAGCGGGCGGGCCTGCGTCCCTACGTCGTCGGCGGGCGCGGCTACTGGTCCCAGCAGCAGGTCGCCGACACCTGCGCGCTGCTGGCGACGATCGCCAACCCGCTCGACGACCAGGCGCTGCTGGGAGCGCTCGCCTCGCCGGCCTGCGGCGTGACCCCCGACACGCTCTGGCTGCTGCGCGCCGCCGCGGGCGGCGGCCGCCATCTCTGGCCGGCGGTCGAGCGGGCGGCGGGCCAGGGCGTCGACGAGAGCATCGACCCCGAGCGCCTTGCGCAGATCCCCGCTGAGGAGCTCTCGCGGCTGGGTGCCTTCGCGGAGACGCTGGCCGGGCTGCGCCGCCGCGCCGTCTCGCTCCCCCTGGCCGAGCTGATCGACGCGGCCGTGACCGAGACCGGCTACGACCTGGCGGTGCTGATGCGGCCGGCGGGCGAGAGCCGCTTCGCCAACGTGCGCAAGCTGATGCGCCTCGCCGCCGAGTTCGAGGCGGCAGAGGGACGCGACCTGCGCGGCCTGCTCGATTTCCTCGCGGCGCGCGCCGACGCCGATGCCGACGCGCAGGCGGCGACCGCCGTCGAGGGCCACGACGGGGTGCGGATCATGACCATCCACAGCGCCAAGGGACTCGAGTTCGGCGTGGTCGCGATCCCCCACCTCTCCCGCGGCCTGCTGCCCGCCGTGCGGGCGCCGATGCTGACGATCGGCCACGAGCCCGAGCAACCGCGGGTGGGCATGCAGCTGCGCCGCCTGGGCGCGCGCGGGATCGACCTCTACGCCCAGCGCGAGCTCTGCGAGGAGGACCAGCGGCGCCAGGCGGAAGAGGAGCTGCGCCTCTTCCACGTCGGCGCCACCCGGGCGCGCGAGCGGCTTCTGCTGAGCGGCGTCGTGGCTCCCTCCCCACCCTCCAGGGAAAGCCACGGCCGGCCGGTGATCGAGCGGATCGCCATCGCCTTCGAGATCGACCGCGAGCACGACTCGACCGTCGCGATCCCAGCCCCCGAGCCGCGACCTGGGCTCGAGGTCGATTTCGAACCCTCAGAGATCCCCGTTCGCCTCAACCTCGCCTCACCAGAGCAGGCAGCGAGCCTCACCACCCTGCGACGGGCACCGGACGAGGCTCGAGAGCTCGGCCAGGGACCGGCGCCCCTGGTGGCGCTGCCAACGCCGGCCGAGCCGACGCGAGGAGCGCTCTCCTACACCGCGATCTCCTCCCATGACGAAGGCGAACAGGGGCTCTTCACCGGGCATGCCCGCGAGAGCGACCAACCCGCCGCAAGCGAGGGCGGCGTCGTGCGGGGACGCGCCGTGCACGCGCTGCTCGAGTGGAGCCAGGCGAACGGGTGGCGCGAGCCCGATGCCGGGCTGATCCGCCGCGTGGCGGCGTCGGGCGAGGTGGGCGCAGAGGCGAATCTCCCCGACGAGGCCTTGGTCGCCCCCGTGCGCGCCTGGCTGGACTCATCCTTCTTCGCCGAGCGGGTCCGGGACGCCGAGCGCAGCCGGGTCGAGGTGCCGCTGCTGGTCGAGGTCGCCGGCACCGTCTTGCGGGGCTCGATCGACCTGCTGGTCGAGGGCGGCGGCGCTCCGCCCCTGATCGTCGACTACAAGACCGACCGCCTCGACGGCGCTGCGCCCGCCGAGCTCGCCGCGCGATACGAGATCCAGCAGGCGATCTACGCCCTCGCCGTCGCCGAGGCACGCGGGGTCGACGAGGTAGAGCTCGCCTACGTCTTCCTAGAGCGAGTCGAGGAACCAGTGGTCCTCAAGTGGGGCGCCGAAGAGCTCGCGGCTGCGCAGGCGCTCCTCGAATCCGAAATCCACCGCGCAGGTCAGGCTGCCCCTGCGTCCAGCTTCTCGGCCAGCTCGTCGAGCCTCAGCTCCTTGAGCCCCTCGCCGACCGCGTCGAGCTCGCCCGTGCAGTAGGTGACCAGATCGCGGCCCTCGCGGCAGAGGTCGAGGGTCTCGCGCAGGCCGGCCTGGCCGGAGTCGAGCCGGTCGATGATCTGCTCCAGGCGCTCGACCGCGTCCTCGTAGCTGTTGGGTGGTTGGGTCAGTCCGTGTCCTCGATCTTGGCGCCAATGCTGCCATCGGCGAAGCGCAGTTTGACGCGCTCGGCGGCTGCCGCCGCGGCGCGGTCGGCCAGCGGCTCTCCGTCTTCGTCCTCGACCAGGGCATAGCCGCGCGCCAGCGTGTGCTCCGGCTCGTGGGCGCGCAGGGCGACCTCGGCGCGGTGCAGGGCCGTGCGCCGCCGCTCCATTTCAGCGCCGGCGGCACGGCGGGCGGCGCGCTCCAGCACCACTCCGGCGACCCGTTGCTGGAAGCCCAGCCGCTGGGCAAGGCCGCGTTCGGAGGCGGCGCGGATCTCCCTCGTCTTCTGGTTGAGCGCGAGCCGCTCGCGCCGCAGGGCCCGGGCCGGGCCGCGGGCGAGGGCGACCAGATGCGGCGTGCGCGCCTGTACCGATCCCTCCGCGGCCCGGCGCAGCGCCGCCAGGCTGCGCTGCAACTCGGCCCGGGCGACGCTGCAGTCGAGCGGCACGACGGCCTCGGCGGCGTGGGTCGGGGTCGAGCAGGCGACGGCGGCGACGTCGTCGACCAGGGTCGAGTCGCGCTCGTGGCCGACGGCGCTGATCACCGGCACCCGCAGCATCGCCACGGTGCGGCAGAGCGTCTCGTCGCAGAAGGCCCAGAGGTCGGCGAGGCTGCCACCGCCGCGGGTGACGACGATCGCCTCGACCTGGGGCTGTGCCGCGAGGTCCTGGATCGCGCCGGCGATCGCCGGCGCCGCGTGGCGGTCCTGCACCGGGGCAAAGGCCCAGACCACGGTGCCGCCCCAGCCGCGCCGCTCCAGCCCCGCCAGCAGGTCCCGGCGGGCGGCGCCCGACTCGGCCGTGACGACGCCGATCGCCTTCGGCAGCAACGGCCGCGCCAGTTGCTTCTGCAGCTCGAAGACCCCTTCCTTGCGCAGCTGCCTGCGCAGCGCCTCCAGGCGTGCCAGCAGGTCCCCTTCGCCGGCCAGGCGAACGTGCGTCGCCCGAAAGGAGAAGCTGGGCGAGGCGTGCCCGCCGCCGGGGTAATAGTCGGGCCCGCCCGCGATCACGACTTCGGCGCCGTCGCGCAACGCCCCCTCGGGCAGCCCTGCCTTCTCGAGGTCGTCGAGCCAGATCGCGCAGGGGACCGCGCCCTCGCCATCGCGCAGCTCGAAGTAAGCCTGAACTTTGCTGCGCCCGGCGCCAGTCACCTCGCCGACCAGCAGCACCCGCGCCCGCCGCCGCATCTCCTCCTGCAGCTTGCGCGCGTAACGGCCGACCGCGAAGGGCCCCGGCAGGTCCGGGCCGGCGGCAGCCTTCCCCTCCCCGTCTAGGCGGTGCGGTTCCAGCGCCTCGCCCACTGCTTCAGCTCCGCGATCGCGGGCCGCAGATCCGCGCCCTTCTCGGTCAGGGAGTAGGTGACGCGCACCGGTGCGCCCGGCTCGACCTCGCGTTCGACCAGGCCTTCCTCCTCGAGCTCGCGCAGGCGCTGCGAGAGCAGCCGGTCGGAGAGCCCCGGCACCGCCCGGGTCAGCTCGGCGAAGCGTTGGGGCCCGTCAGTGAGGGCGCAGAGGATCGCTCCGGTCCAGCGCTTGCCGATCAGCTCGATCGCCGCGTGAAAGTGCGGGCAGACGCCATGCTTGGCCTGATCTTGGGTCGGGGACCCAGCCTCCACGTAGTCAGCCGAGCTTACCGAACGTAAGTGACGGGCCGGTCAGGAGCCGGTGCAAGGGCCGGTGTCGACCGGCGCCAGCGGCCCGCTCAGCGCGTCCTCGACGACCCCGGCGGGGACGGCGAAGCCACCCGGCGCGCCCGAGGTCGTCGCCGCGAAAACCGTTCCCAACGCACGGCCGCGGTTGTCCACCAGGGGCCCGCCGGAGTTGCCGCTGCGGACGTTTCCGCGCAACGAAGCGATCGAGCGGCGGATCGGGCCGCGGCCGTAGGAGTCCTCGCTGATCGTGTCGCGGGTTTCGCCGAGGCGCGCGGGGGTCACGGCGTAGGGACCGTTCTCCGGGTAGCCGAGCACCGCCGCGCCGGTGCCGGAGGCCGGGCTCGGCGCAACCGGCAGCGCAGGCAGGCCGGCGTCGACGTGGAGCAGGGCGAGGTCGTTTTCGGGGTCGTAGTGGACCGCGGTTGCGGGCAGGGAGGCGCCGCCGGGGGTGGTCACCGAAGTGTCGTCCTCACCGGCGACGACGTGCGCGTTGGTGACGATCAAGCCGGGGCCGGCGGCCCAGCCGGAGCCCTCGACGCCGAGGCCGCAGGCAGTGCCGAGGACCCGCACGACAGAGTCACTCGCGGCGGTTACGTCGGGGTCCTCGGCGATCGCCGGGTCGGGCGCTGCCAGCGGGGTCGCCGGGCCGACGATCGAGGGGGCCGGGTCGACCCGGTCGAGCGCGTTCAGGATCGGGCCCGAAGGCGGCAGCACGTCGTTGAGGCTGCGCAGGATCAGCGAGCGTTGCACGTCGACCCGCAGCCGGGCCGTCCCCGGCGCATGCAGGGCGACCGCCCCGAAGACCCATACAACGCCGAGCGCAACCGAGGCGACCAGCGCGGCACCGCCGGCGCCGTCGGCGAGGCGCAGGCCCTTGCCCCGGATGACCCGGGTGCGAAGGCCCAGCGCGAGGCTCTCCAGGGTCACCGCCATCGCCGCTCCCACTAGCAGCGCTCCCAGGGCGGCGCAGAGCGGCGCGTAGGGGGACGAGGAGCCCTGGTCGAGCACGAGCGGGCCGATGCGGCTGCCGGCGAATGCGCCGACTCCGAACCCGATCAGGGTCAACGTGCCGACGATCAGCCCCTGGCGGTACCCCCAGAGACCGAGCGCCAGGGTGAAGGCGACGATGGCCCAGTCGAGAATTGTCATGACCAGATGATGAGGGACACCCGGCCCCTGCACTACCTTTCACGAAAATGAACCCTCGTTCCCGCGAGGTGGAGCGGCGGCGGCGCCTCCTCACCCGCGCCCTCCCGCTGATCCTGATCGCCCTCGTCGCCTTCGTCCTTGGCGCGATGGCAGGCACGTCCAGCTCTGCTGAGAAGGAAGCCGCCGAGCGCTTCGCCAGGGCCTGGGAAAGCGACGAATTCGCCGCCATGTACAGGGAGCTGAACCCGGCGTCGCAGCGCAAGGTCGAGCTCAACGACTTCGCCAGCACCTACCGCGCCGCCGCGGACCTCGCGACGCTGCGCTCGCTCGAAGCCGATTCGCCTGGGGATACCTCCTCGCGCGATGGCGAGACGGTCGTCACGGTGCCGGTGCGGGCGGCCACCGCCGCTTTCGGCCAGGTCGAAGCCGATCTCCTCCTGCCCTTCGCCGACGGGGGAGTCGAATGGGACGAAAGCCTCGTCTTCCCGGGCCTGCGCAAGGGCGAGCACCTGGAAAGCCAGGTCGAGCTGGCGCCGCGGGCGCCGATCCTGGCCGCCGGCGGCACCCCGCTCGCCGAGGGCCCCGCAGAAGCGCGGGCCCACCCGATCGGCAGCGAGGCGATCGACGTGACCGGCGAAGTCGGCCTGCCCGAAGAAGGCGAAGCCGAAGCCCTGTCGCGCCAGGGCTTCGCCCCCGACACCCCCGTCGGAGTGACCGGGCTGGAGCGCGCCTTCAACGCCAGGCTCGCCGGCAAGCCCGGCGGCTCGCTGCTCGCCGCCAGCGCCGGCGGCTCCAGTCGGGCGATCGCCGAAGCCGAGCCGAAGGCGGGCGCACCGGTGAAGACGACGATCGACGTCGGGCTGCAGGAGGCGGCCGTGGCGGCGCTGGCCGGCCGCGCCGGCGGCATCGCCGTGCTCGACTCGCGCAACGGGGACGTGCGGGCGCTGGCGGGCCAGGCCTTCTCCGCCCCCCAACCCCCGGGATCGACCTTCAAGATGATCACCACGGTCGCCGCCCTGCAGAAGGGCATCGTCTCGCTCGACGACGAATTCGAAACCACCAACGGCGCCACCGTCGGCGGCCGCTTCATCGAAAACGCCAACGGCGAGTACTGCGGCGGCACCTTCCGCGAGGCCTTCGCCGAGTCCTGCAACGCGGACTTCGCGCCACTCGGGCCGGAAATCGGCAACGACGAGCTGGTCGGGACGGCGGAACGCTTCGGCTTCAACTCGCCGCCGACGCTCTACGCGCCGAAGATCGTTGCCCAGGTCGAACCGGCCGAATCGACGATTCCCACCGAGATCGGCGAAGACGTCGACCTCGGGGTCAGCGCGATCGGGCAGGGCGAGGTGCTGGCGACGCCGCTGGAGATGGCAAGCGTGGCGCAAGCGATCGCCAACGACGGCGTGCGCGAACCCACCTCGATAGTCGCCAACGAGAAGCTGCGGCCCGATGCGGGGCCGGTGAAGGTGATGTCGAAGAAGGTCGCCGATGCGTTGACCGAATTGATGATCGGCGTCGTCACCGAGGGCACCGGTACCGCCGGGGCGATCCCCGAGGGCCAGGTCGCGGGCAAGACCGGCACCGCGGAGCTGGGCCCCAAGCCGGGAGAAGAGGAAGCCGAACACCCCGAGCAGCGCAAGGACGCCTGGTTCGCCGCCTTCGCCCCGGCCGAAAAGCCCAAGCTCGCGATCGGGGTGCTGCTGGTCGAAGCGGAAGCCGCGGGCGGCGAAGTGGCGGCACCAGCCGCCGCGGAAGTACTCTCGGCCGGACTCTGACCCAGCCGGACCGAGCTAGAGGTCGAGTTTGACCTCGGCCGCTTCTTCGGAGGGATCCGGCGCGGGGATTTCCAAAGTCAGCGGCCGGTTCTCAGAAGCCGAAGCGGGCAGCTCGAAGATCACCACGGAACCCTCGATCGGGCCCTGCTGTGGGGTGGAGTCCGGCGCCGGGATCGGTTCCTGCGATTCGACTTCGCCGTCGAAGGGGAAGGCGTAGAGGCTTTCGCTTTCCAGCGAGGTGTAGGTAGCGCCATCGGAGTCTTCGATCGTGAATGGCGCCGGGGGCAGCTGCTGCGTCTCTTCGCTCTTGTTCTGGACTTCGAGGAAGACGCCGAAGTAGGTGGAGCCGTCCTTGGGAGCCGGCTGGCCGACCAGGTAGGCGGAGTCCTCGTTGTCGTTGGGATTGAGGAAGCGCGAGAAGATCACCTGGTACTTGAGGTCGCTGAGCTCGACCACCTCGCCCTCGACGACCTCCTTGGAGTCGCTCGACCAGCCGCAGGCGGAGACGCCCAGCGCCAGCGCCGCGAAGACGAGAGCGGCGAGCAGCAACGGAACGAATCGGGTGCGGCGAGGCATCAGCGGGCGAGAGCCTATAAGACCGGGCTCAGGGAATACCCGTCGCGTGCGGGTTGCCCCCAGCGACCGTAAAACGGTGCTCGTCGAGGCGGCCCGACTCGAGCAGGTCGCGCAGGCGCCGGAGGGTCTCGCGCCAGCGGCGTTCGTAGGGCTTTGAGGCCGCTGAAAGCAGCTCTAGGCCGCGGTCGAGCGGGTTTGGCTCGGTCCAGTAGGAGACGCGAACCCGGGTCAGCCCCCCGGGCCCCTCGGTCAGCTCCCAGAGCGTCCGGGAGGGAATCCGGTTGTCGCGCCCGCCGCGGCCGTGCTCGAGCACCCGGTGCGGCTCCTCGAGCTCGGCGATCATCGTGTCCATCCAGACCCGCCGCGGCCGCACGCCAAAGCGGAAGCGCGCGCCGGCGCCGACCCCGCTCGACTCGATCCGGGTCAGGTGGAAGTCGGTGAGGAAGTGACCGGTGAAGGCGGGCCGCAGCGAGAGGTCGCCGATAGCTTCGAAAGCGCGCTGGCGCGGAACGTCGATCTCGATCTCTGCGCTGACGGGGCCCATAGCGGCCGCGATTCTACGCAGGCAGCGGGTTTCGCGGCGCCCGTCTGCGGGAAATCCCTGATGCAGGGCGGCGTACTTCCATCTAGCATTTTCGACCGGAGGCGTCGGGAAGGAGTCAGCACTATCCCCAGCACCAGCCCCCAGATCGATGTCGGCAGCCTGAACGCAGGCGAGGTTCCAGGTTCAGGAACTTATTTCTGCGCCGCGTGCAGTACGCAGCTCTCGCTGCGCGAGAACGACCAGCTGCCCGATTGCCCCCGCTGTGGCGCCAGCGAGTACCAGCGGGACTCGATCTTCGCGGCAATGCAGGAGCACGGGCAGACGGCCGAAATCGCCCTCCCTCCAGCCGCCTCCGCTCCGGACTGGCTCTCGCTGGCTCGATCGATGCTGCCCCGGCCCGGCCGCTACATCGCCTTTTGCGAAGAGGACGGGGAGATCGAGATCTTCCCGATCGGGCAGGGCTGGACGCGGATCGGCCGCAGCGCCACGGCCGACATCCGCCTCGACGACCCGAGCGTGTCGAGGCGCCACGCCCTGATTGTCTCCGAGAAACCGGATTCGCTGCGCGTTCTCGACGACCGCAGCCTCAACGGCGTCTTCCTCAACGGCGAGATCGTCGACTGGGGGCGGATGGACGACGGCGACGAACTGGCGATCGGCCGCTTCCGCCTCTTCATGCTGGAAAAGTAGGCGCAGGGGGGACCGCGCTCGATTCGCGGAAATTCCGGCCTATTGCGCCCGTAGCATGATGCCGTGGACCAGTACGGAACACCGCGGGAGCCTCCGGCCCCAGAGCCTCCCGAGGTGGCTGCCGAGCGCGCTCGCGAACGCCTCCACCAGGAGATCGAGCGGGTCCGCAGCGGCGTCGAGGAGATGCTCGCCGAGCAGGGTGAGGGGATCGACGAAACGGCCCTGCGCCGGGAACTGGACGCCCTCCGCGCCGAGACCGACTTCCTCGTCAAGCGCCGCGTGCGCAAGACCGAGAAGCGCCTCAACAAGCGCATCAACCAAGTCAGCGACCGCACCGACGCCCTAGAAGCCCGCCTGGACCAGGTAGAGCAGGAGCGCCAATACGCCGAGTGGCGCATCCACAGCAACAACGAGCAAATGCTGGACGGGCTATTGCAGGAGATGCGAGCAATAGCGGATCTCTTGAGTCGGTAGGCGGGTCGGGTGCCGCTCCCGGCTCAACTTTTTCGGCGAAGAGCTTCCTGCTGGCGCCGCAAGGAATTGCCGAAAAAGTACAAGCCGCCGGGAGCGGCACCCGACCCGCCTTATTGAGTCCAGAGGTCAGTTAGCAACCGAGCTGCCGACGAGACCGGACAAGGCCCGCGGGGCACGCGAGCTTCGGAGGCGCGCGTGCATCTCGACCCTGAGCGTGTAGTTGGGAGGGGCGGAAGCCCTCCCACGAAAGCTCAAGTGACCGCGCGGCGAAGCACCAGGGGCGCCCCAGCTGCGCGACGGCTTTCGGGGGAGGGCTTCCGCCCCTCCCACCCCCACCCCTACTCGGTCGAGATGCTCGGGTCGGCCTGCACCTTGTGGGGCACGACCATCATGAAGTTGCTGGCGGCATCCGTGGCCAGGCCGAGCACCCGCTTGGCCTCATCGTCCTGGCCGGTCGCCCGCAGTTCGTTGGCGTACGCGCCCAGCAGGTCGTCGATGTCCAGCTGCCCCTCGGCATCGATCTCTTTCAGCTCCACCTTGGCGCCCTTGCCGAGGCGGCGTTCGATCGCGTCGCGGTCGATGCCGAAGGCGTTGTGGCGGACGTAGACGCGGCCGCCGGTCATGCCGGCGCAGGCCCAGGGGCCGAGGTCGCCGAGCACGATCGCACGGCCCGAGGTCATGTACTCGAAGGCGAAGCCCTTGGCGTTGGCGCGGTTGACGATGCAGCCGCGGCCGTCATCGATCGGTTCCTGCGGTTCGCCTGCCAGCACCACGTCGGCGCCGGAGAGGCGGATGCAGAAGCGCGAGTCGGCCGAGCCTTGGACGAAGAGACGGCCGCGCTGGGCGCCGTAGGCAAAGGACTTGCCGACCGAGCCGTTGACCCGCTGGCCTTTGGCGCCCTTGCCCTTCAGCACGGCGACCGAGCCGCCCAGCATCGTCTTGCCGACGCCGTCCTGGGCGCCGCCCTCGACCCGGATCGCGACGCCGTAGGAGTTGAAGGCGCCGAGCCCCTGGCCGGCGACCGAGCCGCCGTTGAACTCGAGGCTGGCGAGGACGTCGTCGTTTGACTCCGGCCCGTCTTCGAAGATCCGCGAGCGCGCGATGGAGCCAGCGAGCTCGGTGCCGAGCACGCGGTCGTTGGCGTCTGTGGCGCGCGGGAACTCGTTGCGGATCGTGCGGCCGGCGCAGATGTCGCCGGCCAGCCCGGCGATCTGGCCTGAGGCTTCCTTCGCCTCCATCCGGATCGGCCGCGCAACGACCATGCCGGCCTCGGCACGGGTGTCTTCGCCCTCGGCAACCGGCAGGTCGATCGGCTCGAGGTCGAGGAACTCCTCCAGCGGCGTGATCAGCGGCGCCAGGTCGACGCTGTCGTGGTGGGCGACCTGCTCAAGCAGGTCGTAGCGGCCAACCAGGTCCTGGGCGCGCTCGTAGCCGAGCGAGGCGACGACCTGCTTGACCTCCTCGCCCATCGCCTGGAAGAAGCGGGCGCAGCTTTCGGCGGCGAGGTCGACCTCCTGCGGCGTGAACTTCTTCAGGCCGTGCTCCTGGGCCTGCTCGACCGTCTCGATCTGGGTCGCGATGCCGACGTGACAGGTGTCGAGCTGGCAGCCGCGGCAGATCGTGCAGCCGAGGCTGACCATCGCCAGGGTGCCGAAGCCGACCCGGTTGGCGCCGAGGCAGTGCAGCTTGACGATGTCGTGGCCGTGGCGGTAGCCGCCGTCGGCCCAGATCTCGACCCGGTTGCGGATCCCCGCCTCCATCAGCGCCCGGTGCACGGCGCGGGTGCCGATGTCGGACGGGAGCCCGACGTGGCGCAGGGCGTGCTGGCGGGCGGCGCCGGTGCCGCCCTCGAAGCCGGAGAGCGTGATGATGTCGGCGCCAGCCTTGGCGATGCCGAGGCCGATCGTGCCGATGTTCGGCACCACCGGGACCTTGACCGAAACCCGCACGTCGGGGTTGACGGTCTTCAGCTCGTCGATCAGCTCGGCCAGGTCCTCGATCGAGTAGAGGTCGTGGTTGTTGGAGGGTGAGATCAGGTCGGTGCCGGGCGCCGCGTTACGCGCGGCGGCGACCTTCTCGGAGACCTTCTTGCCGGGCAGGTGGCCGCCCTCGCCGGGCTTCGCCCCCTGGCCGATCTTGATCTCGGCCAGGTAGGAGGAGTTGAGCATCTCCGCCGAGACGCCGAAGCGCCCCGAGGCGACCTGCTGGCCCCGCCACTTGCGGTAGTGCCCGTACATGTCGCGAATCTCGCCACCCTCGCCGTTGACGCAGAGGACGTTGATCGACTTCGCCGCCTCGGCGTAGGCGCGGAAGGCGGGCTCGGACTGCGAGCCGAAGCTCATCGAGGAGATCACCACCGGGTAGTCGTGGTGGCCGACCCCGGCGTCGACGCCTGCCGGGTCGATCGGGTCGCGGTCCCCCTTGAGGCCCATGATGTGGCGCATAGAGACCGGGCTCTGTTCCTCCAGCTCCCGCACTTTCTGCGAGTAGTCCTCATAGGAGCCGCTGCCGTTGGCGGTGGCGATCGCCGCCTTGTAGACCTTGGGGTAGAAGCGGAACGTCTTCGCCGGTTTCGCCTCCTCGTCGCCGGCCAGGATGCGGGCGCGCTCGTTGGTGTCCGCATCGAGGTCGCTGAAGCCGGTGCCGCCCTTCTCGGACGCGGCAAAGGCCTCGGTCATGAAGATCTCGGCAAGCTCGGGCTTGACCCCGATCGAGGAGAACTGGCGGGCGTAGCCGCGCACCTCGTGGATCCCGATCGTCGAGATCACTTTCTCCATCCCCTTCTTCAGCGCGTCGCAGAGGTTGGAGACG
>Ga0207687_10000106_pt1 | contig 61275 bp, 60 predicted proteins | sample KBSM54metaG_FD_184399 | JGI IMG/M metagenome (GOLD analysis project Ga0207687, IMG submission 184399) | Miscanthus rhizosphere microbial communities from Kellogg Biological Station, Michigan, USA - KBS M5-4 metaG (SPAdes) (version 2) | ecosystem: Host-associated > Plants > Roots > Rhizosphere >...
CGGTAGCCGCCGTCGGCCCAGATCTCGACCCGGTTGCGCAGCCCGGCCTCCATCAGCGCCCGGTGCACGGCGCGGGTGCCGATGTCGCTCGGCAGGCCGACGTGGCGCAGCGCGTGCTGGCGCGCGGCGCCGGTCCCGCCCTCGAAGCCCGAGAGGGTGATGATGTCGGCGCCGGCCTTGGCGATCCCGAGGCCGATCGTGCCGATGTTCGGCACCACCGGCACCTTGACCGAGACCCGGACGTCCGGGTTGACGGTCTTCAGCTCGTCGATCAGCTCGGCCAGATCCTCGATCGAGTAGAGGTCGTGGTTGTTCGAGGGCGAGATCAGGTCGGTCCCGGGCGCGGCGTTACGCGCGGCGGCGACCTTCTCGGAGACCTTCTTCCCGGGCAGGTGGCCGCCCTCCCCCGGCTTCGCGCCCTGGCCGATCTTGATCTCGGCAACGTAGGAGCTGTTCAGCATCTCCGCCGAGACGCCGAAGCGCCCGGAGGCGACCTGCTGGCCGCGCCAGTTGCGGTACTGCCCGTACATGTCGCGGATCTCGCCGCCCTCGCCGTTGATGCAGAGGACGTTGATCGATTTCGCCGCGTCCGCGTAGGCGCGGAAGGCGGGCTCGGACTGCGAGCCGAAGCTCATCGAGGAGATCACGATCGGGTAGTCGTGGTGGCCGACCCCGGCATCGACAACGCTCGGGTCCTTGAGCGGCTCCCGGTCGCCCTTCAGCGCCATGATGTGGCGCATCGAGATCGGGCTCTGCTTCTCCAGGTCCCGCACTTTCTGCGAGTACTCCTCGTAGGTGCCGGAGCCGTTGGCGGTCGCGATCGCCGCCTTGTAGACCTTCGGGTAGAAGCGGAACGTCTTCGCCGGTTTCGCCGCCGCGTCGTCGCCGGAGAGGGCGTGGGCGCGGGCGTTGGTGTCCTCGTCGAGGTCGGCGAAGCCGGTCCCGGCCTTCTCGGAGGCGGCGTAGTGCTCGGTCTGGAAGATCTCCGCCAGCTCCGGCTTGATCCCGATCGAGCTGAACTGGCGCGCGTAGCCGCGGACCTCGTGGATGCCGATCGTCGAGATCACTTTCTCGATCCCTTTGCGCAGCGCCGCGCAGAGGTTGGAGACGTCGTTCTCGTAGTCCTCGACGCAGATCACCTCGACCATCACGTATGGGCAGACGCCGTTGGCGCCGAGCCCGAGGGCCAGCATCACGTCGTGGACGTTGCGGATCGCGGCCGAGCGCAGGACGATGCCGCAGCGCCGCCGCAGGTTGACTTCGCCGGTCTCGACTTTGAACTGCTTCAGCGCCTGGTCGATCGCCGAGACCGCCAGGTGCGGATCGAGGTAGCGGCGGTCGGCTTCGTAGACGGTGCGGTCGGTGAGGACGAGCAGCTCGCAGCCGTTGCGGACCTTCTTCACGGCCTCCTGCTTGATCCGCTCGATCGCGCCCTTCGTCGTCTCCGACTCCAGCAGGGAGATGTCGACGGCGGCGTTGCGGCCGCTGAACTCCTCCCAGAGGTCCTCGAGCAGGTAGGTGTTGTGCTCGCGGGCGATCTTCCGGTAGGCGGTGTCCGAGAGCGGCGCCAGGCCGTGGTGGCCGCCGAGGATCACCGGGAAGCCGGTTTCGACGGTGCCGGTGTCGGCCGCCGCGTTGTCCGGCGAGGGGCGCCGGCCGAACAGGGTCCGAGTCGAGAAGTGCTCGAGCTCTCGTTCGCGGTCGAGCGCCGGGTTGGTGACGACGGCGACCGTCTCCTTGAAGTAGTCGGCGAGGTTCTGGCGCTCGGGCGAGAGCGCCGCCAGCGGGCCGTCGTAGCCGAGCGAGCCGACCGGCTCGGCCCCGTTGGAGGCCATCTGCTGGACGAGTTTGACGTCGTCGCGCTGCCAGCCGAAGCCGGCGAGGACGCGGTCGGAGACCCGGACCGGCTCCTCGGGGCCCGCGTCGGTGTAGCCGGGGACGTCCTTGCCTTCGAGCGGGCCCCCGGTCTCCAGCGCGCGGTCGTAGCCGGCCGCCGCCTCGGCGCCGTTGCGCGCCAGCCAGCGGTCGCGGACGATCCGCAGCATCTCGGCGTGCGGGTGCAGGGTGGTCTTGCGCTCGGCGCGATCGATCAGGACCAGCGCCTTCTCGCCGGGGGCGAGCGGCTTCGGCTCCGAGCACATCTTGCTGACCGGGACGACCCCCGGCTCGGAGCTGAAGACGTAGTCGTCCTCGGTCTCCACCTGCCAGAGCGGCCGCAGGCCCATCGCGTCGGCGGAGAAGACGCATTCGTCGGCGTGGCGGGCGATCAGCGCCACCGGCCCCTGCGCGAACGGGCCCATCGTCTGGTGCAGGTAGACGTAGAAGCTGTGCAGGTCCTCGGCGAGGCCGCGGATCTCGTTGACGATCGGCGGCACGACCATCTCCATCGCCTCGGCGAGGCTGAAGCCCTCGCGGCTGACCAGGGTGTCGATCGCGCGGTTGAGGTCCTGCGAGTCGGAGGAGCCCGGCTGAATGGGAACGGCCAGCATCTTCGCCTCCTGGCGCAGCTGCTGGATCGTGTTGATCTCGCCGTTGTGGCCGAGGATCGTGAACGGCTGCACCCGCTTGAACGACGGCCAGGTGTTGGTCGAGTAGCGGTTGTGGCCGAAGCAGCCGATCGTCTCGAAGCGCGGGTCGCGCAGGTCGGGGTAGTACTCGCCGAGCACGTTCGGCGCGCCCATCACCTTGTAGACGCAGGTCGTCGCCGAGAAGGAGGAGACGTGGACCTCGAGCTCTTTCTCGAGGTCGATCATCAGGTCGAAGAGGACGTCGTCGCGGGTCTCGAAGTCGGGGGCGAGGCCGGCGACCTGCCAGAAGATCGGCTCCTCCTCGCGGGCAGTGGGGCCGAGGGCGGGTGAGTTGACGACCCCGACCCGCTCGGCGAGGACGCGGAAGCCGTTGGCGGCGAGCAGCTCGCGGGCGTCGTGCTTGACCTTCTCGACGTCCTGGGAGCGCTCGATAAAGATGTGGCCGACGGCGAAGGCGTCGTCGGTGGCGAGCGAGGGATCGTGGCCGCCGGAGCGGACCTCCTCGGCCCAGATCCTGCGCGGGATGTCGAGCAGGAGGCCGCAGCCGTCACCCTCGCCGTCGACGTTGCCGGCGCGGTGGAGCATCTTCTGCAGGGCGGGGATCGCCAGCTCGATCGGTTCGTGGCTCGGCGTCGAGTCCTTGCGGACGGAGGCGTAGATGGCGCAGGCGTCTTTGTCCTCGACGCTCGGCGGTGAGACGAGAGGGCGATAGGGACGCTCTGGCGAGTAGCGCTCGACGCGAGCGGGGCTATCGGACTGGGTCTTCAATTTTGACCTCCCGGGTTCCACGCCTTCTTCGAGCGGGCGCGCGACGGGTTGACGAGTTCACGGATTATAGGCGGGGGTCAAATCTCTCCCCCCACCTGCTCGGTTTTCCCTGCGTTATGCGGTAAAAGGACGATAAGGGCCCCCCGTAGGACAGAGATCAGCCCGCGAGCGTCGGTCGCAGGCGCCCCGCGGTTTAAGCCCAGGACATCGGCTCGTACCCGCCCTCGGGCTGGACCCCGATCAGCAGCGCCGTGACCGGAGCGTCGGAGCGATTGAGGATCTGGCGCGTCGCCGCAGGCTCGATCGAGGCGAAGGTCCCCGCCGGGGCCGGGTGCTCCTCGCCGTCAAGCAGCATCACCGCCTCGCCCTCGAGGATCGCGTAGAGCTCGACCTGCCCGCTCCGCCCCTCGTCGTGCTCGGGGATCTGCCCACCCGGCCCGATCTCAACCAGGTTGTAGCCGAAGGCCTGCGTCCCTAGCCCCTTGCGCGCCAGCAGCCAGGTGCACTCCCCCGACCCCTCCATCCGCTCGAACTCGTCCCGATGCTTGATCGCGTAGTTGGCCATACCCCGACCCTAACCCCGGACGCTTGGCGTGTCGACTTTGTTCGGCTATTCCGAGCAAAGTCGACACGATCTAGGACCTAGCGGCTCCAGTCGGGCTCGAAGGCGTTCTTGGCGAGGATCTTCGGCTTGCCGTCGGCGTAGGGGATGGACACCACGTCGTGGCCGGTGCCGGGGTCGAAGCCGCCGGTGTAGCCGAGGACGAGCTTGCCGTCGCTGGAGAGGGCGGTGCCGACGAAGCCCTGCTCGCCTGACTTCGAGACCGGCTTTTCGGCTCCGGTCTTCGGGTTGACCTTGACCGCGTAGCTCGTGTCCTGACCCTCGAACTCGGCCAGGAGCTGGTTGCCGCTGGCCGACCAGGCGGTCGGGAAGAGGCCCTGCAGGAGCGGATCGACCTTGGTGTGGGTGAGGCGCTTGACGCCTTTGCCGTTCGGGTTCATCAGGTAGAGCTCGTTCTTCGGCCCGTACTTGCGCTTCTTCGCGTCAAGCGTCTTGACGAAGACGATCTTCTGCGGCCCCCAGAGCGGATAGGCGGAGTTGTGGTCCTTGGTCAGGCGCACGGGCACGACAGCCTTGACGCTGACCGCGCCCGGCGGCAGCACTTCGATCCGGAAGAGGTCGCTGCGCGGCGGGAACGCTTCGGTGCCGGCCATGCCGTAGACGAGTTCGCCGCCGTCGGGCGAGAAGCTGACGCCGTTGAAGAACCCGTGCGCGATCGTCCTCTGCGCTCCCGTTTCGGTGTCGATGAGGACGAGGCGCTGCTTGCCCAGTTCCGGTCCCAGCACCGCGACCACCAGCTTCCCGTCCGGCGACCAAGCAAAGACTTCGGGCAGCCGCCAGCCCTTGACCAGGACGCTCGGCGGCGCGCTGCCGTCGGCAGGCGCGAGAACCATTTCCGGCTTGCTCTTCAACGACGCCCCCCGGTGCAGCAAGGCGACGATCTTCCCGTCGGGGGAGACGTGCGGGTTTTCGCCTGGCACCAGCTTCTTGGCGCCCGAGCCGTCGTCGCCGGCGACGAAGACCGTCGGCTGGGCCGGGTTGCGCACGAAGGCGAGCGTCGCTTGCGCGGCGGCCGGAACAACGAGGAGCGCGGCGAGGACGAGGGCGGACAGGAGCAGCGGGAGCTTCTTGGTGGTCGGCATGCCGCGATCCTAACTTTGGGATCGGAAGCGCCGCTAGGGCCCGACGATCGCCGCCACAACCAGCCCGCCGCTGACGGCGATGAAGGAGACAGTCGCCACCGCCCGGTACCAGAGGCGCTTCTCAGCGTCGGGGTCGAAGGCAAGCGGGACGAAGAGGAGCGGGTTGACGAAGGTGCCGAAGACGAGGGCGACGGCGACCGCCTTCGGCAGGTCCGGCACCGCCAGCCCGACCCCGATCAGGATCAGGCCCATCATCACGTAGTCGAGGTGGACCTGGCGGATCCGCTGCGGCGCCACCACGCCGATCCGCCGCAGCCACTCGGGTCGCTCGTCACGCACCACCATCGCCCAGCCGAGCAGGCCGCCGATCGCCAGCTCGATCAGGCCGAAGCGGACGACCCAGTCCATCTCAGAGCTCCGGAACGTCGGCGCCGAGGGGGCTGAACGGCAGCCGCCTGACCTCGGCCCAGTCGCCGCAACGCTGCTCCAGCGCCGCGGCGACGTTGCCGGCGTCCTGCCAGGTGGTCCAGACGAGCACGGTCGGGCCGGCGCCGGAGATCGTCGCCCCCAGCGCCCCCAGCTCGCGCGCCGAGTCGACGATCTGCATCGAGCGCGGGTAGAGATCGCGGCGGCGGTCCTGGTGGAGGCGGTCGTGGAGACCGCGGGCGAGCAGGTCGAGGTCGGAGCTGCGCAGCCCCAGCACCAGCATCGCGGCAGCGGAGACGTTGGCGACGGCGTCGGCCAGCGGCACTTCGGCCGGGATCGCCTCCCGTGCCCGCTCGGTCGAGACCTCCTCTGGCGGGATCACGACGATCCCCTCCAGCCCCTCGGGCGGGTCGAAGCGCGCCGCGGTCTGCACGCCATCGGCGCCCAGCCCGCAGACGACGAAGCCGCCGTAGATCGCAGCGGCGACGTTGTCGGGATGTCCCTCAATCGCTCTCGCGCGCGTCAGCATCTCTTCCTTGTCCAGCCCCAGCTCGTAGAGATGGTCGGCGGCATAGAGACCGGCGACGATCGCCGCCGCGCTCGACCCCAGCCCCCGCGCCAGCGGGATCTCGCTGCGCAGCCGGAAGGCGATCTCGTCCGCCGGCCGCAGGCTCTCGAACGCCCGCACAATCAGGTTGTCCCGGCCCGTCGATACCCCGAGCCCGCCGTCGTCGAAGGAGAACTCCCCCGCCTCTTCCACCTCCAGCTCGAGGAACAGCGCCATCGCCGCCGCCATCGCGTCGTACCCGGGACCGAGGTTGGCCGAGGAGGCGGGGACGCGGACGAGCCGGTGGCGCGCGGTCACACCGTCGAACCTAGTCGAAGACGGCGCGCTCGACGGCGCTGAGGTCGTTCTCGCAGTTGATCACCGAGGGGGCTTTGGAGAGGGCGGTGTCGGGGTCCTTGAGGCCGTGGCCGGTGAGGACGCAGACGACGGTCTCGGGCTTGGGCGCGCCGTCGACGGTCGGCAGGCCGTGGGCAAGGAGGCCGGCGACCGAGGCGGCGCTGGCGGGCTCACAGAAGACGCCTTCGTTGTCGGCGAGCCAACGGTAGGCGTTCAAGATTTGCTCGTCGGAGACGGCGGCGACGCGGCCGCGGGAGGCGGTGAAGGCGGCCATCGCCTCCTCCCAGCGGGCCGGGTTGCCGATCCGGATTGCCGAGGCGACGGTCTCGGGATGCTCGACCGGCTCGCCGCGCACGAGCGGGGCAGCGCCTTCGGCCTGGAAACCGTAGAGGACGGGACCCGGGCCGGTGACCTCCAGCTTGTCGAGCTGGCGCTCTCCCAACTCCGTGAAACCGCGCCAGTAAGCGGTGACGTTACCCGCGTTGCCGACCGGGATCGCCAGCGCCCCGGGCATCTCCCCCAGGTCTTCGACCACCTCGAAGGCGGCCGTCTTCTGGCCTTCGATCCGGTGCGGGTTAACCGAGTTGACGAGCTCGATCGGGTGCTTCTGCGAGAGCTCGCGGACGATCCGCAGGGCGTCGTCGAAGTTCCCCTGCAGGGCGACCACGCGGGCGCCGTGCATGAGCGCCTGGGCGAGCTTGCCGATCGCGATCTTCCCCTCGGGGACGATCACCGCCCCGCGCAGCCCCGCCCGCGCCGCATAGGCGGCGCAGCTGGCGGCGGTGTTGCCGGTCGAGGCGCAGATGATCGCCTCCGCCCCCCGCCCCTTCGCCCGCGAGACCGCCACCGTCATCCCCCGGTCCTTGAACGAGCCGGTCGGGTTCAGCCCCTCGAATTTGAAGAAAGCCCGCGCCCCGATCCGCTCCGAGAGCCGCGGCGCTTCGATCAGCGGCGTCGACCCCTCGTTCAGCGTCACCACCGGATCGCCGGGCTCGAGCGAGAGCCGGTCGCGGTAGCGGTCGATCAGACCCGCCGCCATCAGTACTCCTCCTCGATCACGCGGATCGCCCGCGGCGCCGCGCGCAACTCGTCGAGCTCCCCAAGCGCCTCGACCGCCGCCGCGAACTTCGACTCCAGGCACTCGTGGATCACCATCACCAGCCGCGCCTCGTCGCCGATCCCGCGCTGGACGACGCTCTTGACCGAGATGCCGTGGTCGCCGAGGACGGTCGCGACCCGCGCCAGCACGCCGGGCTGGTCGGCAACCTCGAGGTAGAGGTAGAAGGAGGAGCTGACGTCAGCGACGATCGGCAGCTCGACCCGCGTCTCGTGCACCGGCGCGTCGCCGGCGAGGATCGAGACGACGTCACCGAGGACCGCGGAGGCGGTCTGCAGCCCCCCCGCCCCCGGTCCCGACATCGTCACCTCGCTGATCGCCGGCGCCTCGACCATCACCGCGTTGAACGGGCCCTCGATCGGCGCCAGCGGGTGGCCGCGGTAGAGGAAGCAGGGGAAGACGCGGACGCTGACGCCGCCGTCGCGCCTTTCGGCGATCCCGAGCAGCTTCAGCGAGAGGCCGAACTCCTTCGCGTAGGCGAGGTCGTCGGGCAGGATCCGCTCGATCCCCTCGAAGGTGACCTCGTCGAGCGTCACCGGCGTGTGGAAGGCGAGCCGGGCGAGGATCGCCATCTTCGCCGCCGCGTCGGCGCCGCTGACGTCGTCGGTCGGGTCGGCCTCGGCGTACCCGAGCTCCTGGGCCTGCGCCAGCACCTCGTCGTAGCCGGCTCCGCTCGCCGCCATCTCGGTGAGGATGAAGTTGGTCGTCCCGTTGACGATCCCGAAGACCTTCGAGATCTCGGTGACGCCGAAGCTCTCCTGGATCGTGCGGACGATCGGGATCACCGCCGCGACCGCCGCCTCAAAGCGCAGCTGCACCCCCGCCTCACGGGCGACCGCGAAAAGCTCGTCGCCGTGCTGGGCGAGCAGCTGCTTGTTGGCGGTGACGACCGGCTTGCCGGCCCGCAGCGCCGCCAGCACGTACTCGCGCGCCGGCTCGGTGCCGCCGATCAGCTCGACGACGAGGTCGGAGCCGGCGAGGATCGCCTCGAAGTCGCCGCCGCTGCGGGTCAGCACGCCGGCGATCTCCGGCCGCCGCCCCGTCGCCGCCTCGACCGCCTCCGCCCGCTCCGCCAGCAGGTCGGCGAAGGCGGCGCCGACCGTGCCGCGGCCGAGCAGCCCGATGCGAACCGGTTTGGAGCCTTCGGAGGCCATCGCGCCTAGACGTCCCTCGCGGTCAGATCCTCGTAGGTCTCGCGGCGAACCACGACCCGGCTTTCGCCGTCGCGGCAGAAGACGACCGGCGGCCGCGGCACGCCGTTGTAGTTGTTGGCCATCGCGTACCCGTAGGCGCCGGTGACGGGGGTGACGACGACGTCGCCGACGGCAGGCTCGGCCAGCATCGCGTCGCGGACGATCACGTCGCCGGACTCGCAGTGCATGCCGGCGATCGTCACCAGCGTCTCCGCCGGCGCCGCGGCGCGATCGGCTACCCAGGCTTCGTAGCGGGAGCCGTAGAGCATCGGCCGCAGGTTGTCGGACATACCGCCATCGACCGCGACGTAGGTCCGCACCCCGGCGATTTCCTTGACCGTGCCGACGCGGTAGGCGGTGATCCCCGCGTTGGCGACGAGGGAGCGCCCCGGCTCGACCAGGATCCGCACGCCCGGGCCGAAGACCTCGGCGACGCCGCGCACCTTGACATCGACGTAAGCGTCGATCGAGGGCGGCTCGTCCTCGGCGGTGTAGGCGACACCGAGGCCGCCGCCGACGTTGACGACCTGGCACCAGTCGCCGGCCAGCTCGCCCAGCGCATGGATCGCCAGCTTGTAGGGCTCGAGCTCGAAGATCTGGGAACCGATGTGGGCGTGCAGCCCGACCAGCTCGAGCTTGTCGGAGGCGAGCACCCGCTCGACCGCCCGCGCCGCCAATCCGTCCCCGAGCCCGAAGCCGAACTTCGAGTCGAGCTGGCCGGTGGTGATGTAGTCGTGGGTCGAGGGCCTGATCCCCGGCGTAACCCGGATCAGCACCCGCTGCGGTTCGTCGAGCAGTCGCTCGCAGCGCTCGATCTCGTCGAAGGAGTCGAGGATCAGGTGGCGGATGCCAGCGCGGGCGGCGAAGAGAACCTCCTCGTCGGACTTGTTATTGCCGTGCATGTGGATGCGGTCGGGGTCGAAGCCGGCCTTCAGCGCCATGTGCAGCTCGCCGCCGGAGGCGACGTCGACCGAGAGCCCCTCCTCGGCGAAGAGCCGGTAGGCGGCGGTGCAGGGCAGCGACTTACTGGCGAAGAGGACCTCGTAGTCGGCGCCGCGACTCTCGAACGCCTGGCGGTATTCGCGGGCGCGGGAGCGGATGTCGTCCTCGGCGTAGAGGTAGGCGGGCGTGCCGTGCTCTTCGGCCAGCTCGACCACGTCGCAGCCGGCGATCTCCAGCCGCCCCTCCTCGTTGACCCGACTGCCGCGCGGGAACACGGCCGAACCCGCGATCGGATCGCCGCTCGCCACCGCCTGTCCCTGCTCAGCCATCGGACCGGCATTGTGGCCGATCAAGCGGGGAGCGGCGCTGACGGTCTACTTGCCGAGGCCTTCGAGCGTCTTGCCGACGCCTTCGACCGTCTTCGTCGTTTCGTCGACGACGCCGCCGACCACCGATTCGGGCCCAGCGACACTTTCGACCACTTCTTCGGTCGCGCCGGTGACGCCGGTCTGTTCGAGGGTGCCGCCGGTGACGGTTTCGTCCACCTGGTGGACGGTTTCGTTGACGGTGTTGGTGACTTGGCCAGAGGTCGTGGTGGTGGTCGTTTCGCCACCGGTTTCGCCGCCGCCGGTGCCGCCGCCCCCACCCCCACCGCTGCTGCCGCCACCGGAGGCCGTGCCGCCGCCGGAGCCGCCGGTAGATCCGCCGCCGCCACTCGGGGCCGAACCGCCGCCTTCGCCGCCGGTCGCTCCGCCGCCGCCGGAGCCGCCTTCGCCGCCCGCCGTGCCGCCGCCGCCAGTGGGCGCGGTGCCGCCTTCGCCGCCGCCAACGCCGCCGGTGCCGCCGGCGCCAGAGCCGCCGCCGCCTTTACCGGCCGTGCTCCCGCCTTTGCCCGCGGTGCCTGCCGCTTTCGCTCCGGCTTCGCCAGCCGCCGCGCCGGCACCGGTGCCGGATGCGACCGGCGCGGCCGCCTCCTGGGCGCTCGAGACACCGGTATCGCCGCCGCTGCCGAGCAGCCCCGGGATCGGGAAGTCGCCGAAAACCTGGGTCGAAACCAGCACCGCGAAGACCGCGATGGCGACGGCGATCAGTCCCGCCCCGGACATCGCGCCAACCATGTAGTTGCGCGCCTGGCGAATCATCAGTGGAGATTGTCCCTTACAGGTAGCCCATCGGGTCGGTCACGGAGCCGTTTATACGAACCTCGAAGTGCAGATGCGGTCCGAAGCAGTATCCGGTGCAACCGGTGTACCCGATGATGTCCCCTTGGCTAACCGACTGGCCAAGAGTTGCAACAAAAGAGCTCTGGTGGGCGTAACAGGTGGAGAGCCCGCCGCCGTGGTCGATGCAAGTGTAGTTGCCGTAGCCGCCGCTTTCGGCCTCTGACTGCTGCAGGCTGACGGTGCCGGTCATCGCGGCGCGGATCGCCGTGCCTTCGGGCACCGCGATGTCGATCCCCGGGTGGTACTCGTAGCTGCCGTTGATCGTCCGCGAGCCGAAGCCGGAGACGACCGGGCCGTCGACCGGCCAGATCATGCTGCCGCTGCCGCCTTTGATCGGCCCGGCAGGCAGCGGCGTGGCGCCGGTTTCGGCCAGCGTCGCGGCGATCTTGCCCTGGATCTCGCTGAGGTCGCCGTCGAGCTCTTCCTCGTGGGAGCGGATCTTCCGCAGCGCCGCTTCGCGGACGGCGCGGGCGGCAACCAGTTCCTGTTGGTGGGACTGCAGCGCCGTCCGCGTCGCCGTCAGCGCTTCTTTTTCGGCGGCGATCGCGTCGCGCGCAGATTCGATCGTGTTCTTGCTGTCGCGGAGGCGGCTGACCAGGTCCTTGACTTCGTCGCGGAGGTCGCGCACCCGCCCGACCACCGCCTCGTCCATCCCGTGCAGGCGGTTGAGGTATTCGGTGCGGGCGGCGAGGTCGTCGAGATCGTTGGAGCCGACGATGACGCTGATCAGGTCCGGGCTGCCGGTCTCGTACATCGCCACCAGTCGTTCGCGCAGCGCCGTCAGCGCCCGTTTCAGCTGCGCCCGCACCCGCGCCAGCCGCGCCCGGGCGGCGTCGAGCTCGGCCACCGCTTCGTTCAGTTCGGCCTGCTTGATCACCAGCCGTTCGCGCACCGCCGATTCGCGGGTGCGGATCGTGGCGACCGCGGTGGTCAGGCGGTCGATCTTGTCGCCGTAGCCGGCGATCGTCGTGGTCAGAACGCCCTTGCGTTCTTCGACCTTCTCCAGCTGCGACTGCTTCGCTTCCAGTTCGGACTGGAGGTCGGCAGCGGGCGCCGCCGGGGCGGCTAGAAGCAGGAACAGGAACGCCGCGACGGCAGCACAAAGCGCCGGCACAACGGAACGATTAAGAGGCATCGCTACGAGGCTAGCCAAGGGGGAATTCCGGGTTGGCTACCCAAAAGTCGCTGCAAGTGGGGTTGCGCGCCGACGTTGGGGGAGCCGGGGGTGGGGTCCGGCGGGCAACAGCGGGGAGGGCCCGGCGGACCCCACCCCCGGCTCCTAGGCGTTCGGAGCGTTTTCCACGTGAAGGAGATCTTGGGTTGCCTCCTCCTCCATTTGGAGAGTCGTGTGCTCGATGCCGTAACTGTCTCTCAGCGTCAGCTCCAGGCGACGGCGGATTAGGTCGCGGTCGGTGCCCTCGGCGACGACTACGTGGGCGGCTATGGAGCCGAAGCCGGCCGTCACGGTCCAGACGTGGAGATCATGAACTGAGCGCACTCCCTCCTCCTGGCAGATGGCGCGGCCGACGGCTTCGACATCGACGCCGGCGGGGGCGGACTCCATGAGGACGTCGAAGGGCTCTTTGATCAAGCGCCAGGAGGAGGCGAGGACGAGGGCGGCGATCAGCAGGCCGACGATCGGGTCGACCACCGGCGAGCCGCCGCCGAGGACCCAGGCACCGGCGACGACGACGCCGAGCGAGCCGAGCGCGTCGGCGGCCGAGTGGCGCAGGACGCCCTCGAGGTTGAGGTCCTCGCGCTCGCCGCCGGCGAGAACGACGGTGGCGACGATGTTCCCCGCGAGGCCGAAGAGGCCCAGCGCCAGCACTCCCAAGCCGTCGATCTCCGGCGGATCGGAGAAGCGGCCGATCGCGGCGATCGCGATCCCGATCGAGACGGCGACCAGGAGCAGCCCGTTGACCAGCGCCGCCAGCACCTCCGAGCGCTGGTAGCCGAAGGTGCGCTGCCCGGCCGCCGGCATCGAGGCCAGCCGCGCCGCGATCAAGGCGAGGACGATCGAGCCGACGTCGGAGAGCAGGTGGCCGGCGTCGGCGAGCACGGCCAGCGAGCCGGTGATGAAGCCGCCGATCGCCTCGGCGAGGAATAGCCCGACGTTGATCGCCAGGGCGATCCCCATCCGCCGCCGGCTGTCCTCGCGCCGCGCGTCCAGCGAATGCGAATGGCTATGGCCGCCGGGTCCGTGCACGAACCGAGCTTAGAACCTGCCTACGCCGCGACCGGCTCCTTCTTGATCGTCTGCTCGGCGATCTCGGCGGCGTAGCCGAGGCGCTCGGCGTAGTCGCGCGCCTGCATGCGGGAGATGACCATCCGCTGGATCTCCGCCGTGCCCTCGAACAGCTGGTAGATCTTGGCGTCGCGGAACCACTTCTCGAGCGGGCAGTCCTTGGTCTGCGCGTAGGGGCCGACCAGGTCCATCAAGGTCGTCGTCGCCCACATCGTCACGTCGCCGCCCTTCAGCTTCGACATCGAGCCCTGGCCGCCGGTCATCGGCACCCCGTTGCGGCCCATCCAGGCGGCCCTCTGCACCAGCAGGCGCGCCGCTTCGATCTCGGTGGCGACGTCGGCGAGCGTCTGCTGGATCCGCTGCTGGCTCAGCATCGGGGTCCCGCCTTCTGACTGGCCGTCGAGGTACTCGAGGGTCCACTCGTAGGAGGCCTGCGCGATCCCCAGCGCCGAGGCGCCGACCAGCGGCCGGGTGATCTCGAAGGTCGCCAGGGCGTCGGCGCCGCGCGATTTCTTTCCTTCGCGACCGCGCTGCAGCTTCTTCTCCAGCTTCTCCTCGCCGCCGAGCAGGTAGTCGACCGGGATCCGGCAGTCCTCGAGCACGATCTCGGCGGTGTGGGAGGCGCGGATCCCGAGCTTCGTCTCCTTCTTGCCCTGGCTGAGGCCGGGGGTCCCTTTGGGGATAACGAAGGAGGCCTGGCCGCGGGTGCCGAGCTCGGGGTCGACGGTGGCGACGACGACGTGGACGTCGGCGATGCCGCCGTTGGTGATGAAGACCTTGGTGCCGTTGAGGACCCACTCGTCGCCGTCGCGCTTGGCGGTCGTCTTCAGGCTCTTGACATCGGAGCCGGCCTGCGGCTCAGTCACCGCGTAGGCGCCGAGCTTGATCTCCTCGCCTGAGCCGAAGCACTCGGGCACCCAGCGCTGCATCTGCTCGGGCGTCCCAGAAGAGGCGATGCCGGCGGCGGCAAGGCCGGAGCCGCTGATCGCCAGGGCGATCCCGGCGCAGCCCCAGTGGAACTCCTCGGCCGAAATCACCTGCATCTGCCCCTCGGGATCGGAGGCGTTGCGCTGGATCGACTCGAGGCCGCCGAAGCCTTGGCGCCGCGCCTCTTTGATCGCCTCCCAGGGGATGCTCTCCTCTTCGTCGTGCTTGCGGGCGACCGGTCGGATCACCTCGCCGGCGAACTTCCGGCAGCGCGCTTTGAACTCCAGCTGCTCGTCGTTAAGTGCGAAATCCATGCTCGTTCCTCTCTGCCGGTGCCCGATTGACTGGTCAGTCAGCCAGTTTTCGGGAACTGTACTCCTTCAGGCGGGGAGCGCTCTGTACGTTTCAGCCGGTGATCCCGAAGCGCCCGATCAACCGCGATGTGCCGCCCAGCGAGGAGGCGGATGCGCACCCGGAGAAAGAGGAGAAGGCGCCGGAGAAGAAGACGACGCCGGAGCCGCAGGCTCCGCACGAGCCGAAGTCGCAGACGCCGAAGCTGCTGATCAGCCTCGTCGCGCTCGCCCTTGTCTTCATCGTCGTCGCGATCGTTTTCGCCAGCGGTGGCAGCGACGAGAGCGAAGGCGGCGGCGAGGTGACCACCTCCGCCCCGTCGGCCGGCAGTGACAGCAGCAACGAGACCCCTTCGCCCCAGGTCGCCGAAGCGCTCGCCTTCCCCGCCTTCGCGACCAACAACACGACCCGGATCGGCGGCCCGGATCCGGTCGCCAACGCGGCCGGGGTCGCCCTCGCTGTCTTCCCCTCGACCAACGACGCCCAGCGGCCGGCCGCCGTCACCCTGGTCGGCGAAGAAGACTGGGCCGGGGCGATCGCCGCCTCGGTCCTGATGGCGCCGCCGGTGCGGGCACCGCTCCTCTTCTCGGCCCCCGACGAGATGCCAGAAGACAGCGAGGAAGCGCTGGCGGCGCTGGCCCCGCAGGGCGACAAGGCGACCGGAGGCGCCTCGCTGTTCGCGATCGGCGCGGTCGCCATGCCCGGCGACGCCGGCAAGGTGACCCGCGTCGACTCTGGCGACCCTGCCGCCACCGCGGCCCAGATCGCGACGCTGCGGGAACGGCTCGTGGGCAAGCCGCCGGAGCATTTCCTCGTTGCCTCCAGCGCTAAGCCGGAGTTCGCGATGCCGGCTGCGGCCTGGGCCGCGCGCTCGGGCGACCCGGTCCTCTACGCCGACGGCAAGAAGCTGCCGGCGGCGACGGCGGCAGTTCTGAAGGCCCACCCGAAGGTCCCGGTCTACGTCCTCGGCCCCGAGTCGGTGATCCCGAAGGCCGTAACGAAGGAAATCGACAAGATCTCCAAGCGCGTCAACCGGGTCGCCGGCGACGACGCCGTCGCCACCGCGCTCGCCCTCGCCCGCTACCGCGACGGCAGCTTCGGCTGGAACGTCAACGACCCCGGCCACGGCTTCGTCCTCGCCCGCGCCGACTCCCCTGCCAGCGCCCCCGCCGCGGCGGCGCTCTCGGCCTCGGGCACCTGGGGCCCGCTGCTGCTCACGGAAGCGCCCGATAGGCTGCCCGAGCCCCTCCGCAGCTACCTTCTTGACGTGAAGCCCGGATACACCACCGACCCCACCCGCGCCTTCTACAACCACGTCTGGGTGATCGGCGACCAGGACGCGATCGACGTCGTCCAGCAGGCCGAAGTGAACGAATTGGCGGAACTGACCCAGATCGGCGGCGGCGAATGAGCGAGTCGGAGAATCCGCAGCTACTGGGCGGGACGAAGGAGCTCACCGCCGAGGACATCCGCGCCCTCGCCGGCCCGGTCACCCCTCACTTCTCGCTGCAGATCCGCAACCGCATCCGCCGCCTGATCGAGCCGCTGCCCGCCGGCCACCCGGCGCGGGTCGAAGGCGAGAAGCAGATCGCCCGCCTGGAAGAGCTCTCCCGTCACAGCGGCGAGCCGCGCGACGGCCTCGGGATCTCGCATTGAAGTACCTGGCGCCGGGTGTCTGGCGGCTGAAGGAGATCCCGGCGCCGACGATCAACGTCTACCTCGCCGAGGACGTCCTCATCGACGCCGGCCGGCGCTGGGACAAGCGCCGGATCTTCGGCGAGCTCGAGGGGCGGGAGATCTCGATGGTCGCGCTGACCCACGTCCACCCCGACCATCAGGGGGTGGCGAAGGACGTCTGCGAAGCGCGCGGGGTGCCGCTCGCCTGCCATGTCGACGACGTCGAGGCGATGGAAGGCAAGCGCCCGATCCAGGAGGCTGCCACCGCCAACCCCGTCAACCGGGTGGTCCGGACGATCTGGGAGGGCCCGCCCTACAAGGTCGAGCGCGTGCTGCAGGAGGGCGACGAGGTCGCCGGCTTCCGCTGCGTCCACACCCCCGGCCACTCGCGCGGCCACCTCGTCTTCTTCCGCGAGAGCGACCGGGTCGCGATCTGCGGCGACGTGATCCGCAACATGAGCTACGCGACCGGGCTGCCCGGGATCAAGGAGCCGCCGGACATCTTCACCTACGACCCGGCCGAGAACCGCCGCTCGATCCGCAAGCTGGCCGAGCTGAACCCCTCGCTGATCCTCCCCGGCCACGGCCCCGCCGTGACCGACATGGGCGCCTTCGAGCGCTTCGCCGCCTCGCTTCCCGGGTAGCCCCACCGCAGCGACTCGCTCCCCCGCGGGTTACTTGTTTCGGGTACTCGTCATCTACTGGAAGGGAGTCCAGAATGAGCAGGCTTTCGAAGAGGCGCCCCTCGCCGGCGATGGTGGTCGCGGTGATCGCCCTGATCGCCGCCCTCGCGGGCACGGCCTATGCGGCGCAGAAGATCAACGGCAACCTGATCGAAAAGCAGACGATCGGCGCCGGCAAGCTGAAGAAGAAGACCCTGACGGGGTTCCAGATCAACACCAACAAGCTCGGCACGGTGCCGTTCGCGAAGGTGTCGACCCACACCTTCTGGGCGGTCGTCAACAACCCCGGCGGCCAGGGCAACGCGGCGCTCGCCCGCGCCAGCGGCGCAGGCATCACCGCCACCGAGGGCGGCGGCGCGGTCACCGTCACCTTCCCCTTCAACGTCAGCGTCTGCGCCAACGTCGCCGGCCGCGACAACGCCGGCACCACGGTCCCGCAGTCCGGTTACGCGCAGACCAACACCTCGCCCGCGAACGCGAACGCGATCGAAGTCCACACCCGCGACAAATCGGGCGCCAACGAGGACGCCGACTTCCACCTGATCGTGGTCTGCCCCTAGGGCAGGGGATCGAGAAGGTCAACGCGCAGAGAGAGCGCGTCGTCGGGGCGAAAGGCGATCTTGCCGGGACCGTCTTTCGCCAGCTTCTCGAGCGCCTTTTCGATCTCAGGACCCATTTTGCCCTCGTAGTGGGAGTTCGTCAGGTAGAGGGTGAAGTCTTCACCTTTGCGAGTCTCAGCGATCATCTTCAGCGTCTCGACGTCGGGATTGTCGAATTTCCCGTTGGCTGAGATCACCATCGTCTTCGCCTTGATCTGTTTGAAGAACTCCGGCTCGAGGTTGCGGCTGCTGCCATGGTGGGGCATCTTCAGCAGGTCGATCTCGAGCGGGCCGTCGTCCAGCAGCCCGGCTTCTTTCAGGCCGAGCAGGATTTTGTCACCACGGGCGTCGCCGGTCAGCAGCATCCGCTTCTGCTCGTCGCCTTTGCCGAATTCGGCGAGGCAGACGATCGAGGAGAGGTTGTAGACGGAGTTGTCGAGGTATTCGGCGATCTTGGCCGCTTCCTCTGGTTTCTCCTGCAGGTTTGCGACTTCCACTTCCCATTCTTCCCGCAGCTTTTCCAGCTCGGCCTTGCGCGGCCCGATCACGGTTAGACGCAGCGGACCGAAGTCGCGCTCGACCCCACCGTCGTCCGGCACGGTGACGAGCCCGTCGAAGCCCTCGTTTACTGACCAGCCCAGTTTCCGCGAGAGGTCGCGGAGGCTCTGACCCTGTGGGACGCTGGCGATCACCGCCGCCAGATGGCCGTCCAGGCTCGCTGGCGCGACCTCGCTGGGAACCGGTTTGCCGGTCCCCACCGTGTCCTCGAAGGTGTTGAGCCAGAGCGCCTTGACGTCGAAGCTGCTCCGCATCGACTCTTCCCCGTCGAGCGCCTTGGCGAAGTCGAGGACCCCGCGGATGTGGTCGTCGTCGAGATGGCTGACCATCAGCAGCTCGATCGGCAGCTTGCCGCCGTGTTCCTTCTGCAGCGCTTGCAGCCGTGGCAGCAGCGCCGCCTTGAAGACGCCGCTCGGTCCGCCGTCGATCACGATCAACTTCCGCTCATCGGCCTCTCCGTAATGAAGGAGCAGCCCGTCGCCGTACTTGGCCTGTAGTGCCTCGAGAGAGAAGATCATGTCACACCGCCTGTAGCGCCCGTAGCGCGTCGATTAGTCCGCTTCCCTGGAACTCCCGCCGCCGGCCGAGGTCGGTCGCGGTACCGCAGAGGATCTGCTTGACCTGAGCCGGCTGTCCGACCAGCTCCGGGTGTCGCGCCATCAGCATCGCCGCCACCCCGGAGACGTGGGCCGCCGCCTGGCTGGTCCCGTCCTTGTCCTGAAAATCGCCGCCGGGAGTCGGCGAGGAGATCTTCTCCCCGGGGGCGACCAGATCCGGCTTTTGCCGCCCGTCGCCGGTCGGGCCCTTGCTGGAGAAGTAGGAGACGCCATAGGTGTGTGGGTTCTGACGGTGGGTCGAACCGACGGTGAGGATGCCCTCGGCGTTTCCCGGATCGGTGATCGCGACGGTCCGGAACCCGTCCTGCTGGCGCCCGTCGTGGGTTAGGTACTTCGTCTGCCCCTCGTTGCCGGCGGCGGCGACAACCATCACCCCGCTCCCCATCAGGCGTTCGCACTCGTCGCAGATCGGCGTCCTGCCGACGGCGTAGTTGGCGAGATCGTGGTCGAGCGAGAGGCTGAGATTGGCGCCGTGGATCACCTGCAGGTCGCTGTGTCCGTTGAGGTGGCGGACGAACTGCAGGGCGGCCGCGATCGCGAACTCTTCTCCGTTCCCATTGCGATCGAAGACCCGCAGGTCGTAGAGCTCGATGTCCGGGCACATCCCGATCAGATCGCTGCGCGACGGCATTTCCGGGTCGTCGCTGCGCCAGTCCGCGGCGACGATGCCGGCAACGTGGGTCCCGTGGTCGGCCTCGGGAGGCTCGTAGCCGTTGCCGTGGGGCATCGCCAGCAGCGGCTTCAAGGCATCCCAATCGATCGCCTGGCCGGTGTCGACGCGCTGTTCGAGATCACGGCGCTGGTCGGCGGAGAGGCCGCCGAACTTGCCGGCGACAATCGGCCGCAGGCGGGTGAAGTCATAGGTGGCGATGACCCGCGTCTGCCATTCGTCCGGGTCGAGCTTGCCGTCGGCGCCGCGGCGGCGGAACGCCGGGTGGCGGGCGTCGATGCCGGTGTCGACGATCGCCCAGCGCAGGTCGGCGCATTTGACCGAGAAGACCCGTTCGGCGGCGTCGGCCTTGACCGCCAGGCGCGACTTCGAAAGCGCCGTCCGGGCACTGCGGTTGAGGTTGACGGTGTAGAGGTGCGGCGGCGCGTCCGGGTCCGGGCGCTCGAGGCCGGTGAGCATCTCGGCCCCGAACCGAGCCCACTGCGACTCGGCAACGCGCTCGGGCTCTTTCGCCTCTGCCCAGTCCCCCTCGATTCGCCCCAGCAGCCTCAGGTACCAATACAGCCAGTCCCCCCGGAAGCCAGGCCTTTTCGGCGGCGGCGCCCCCTCCGCTTTCTGTTTCGAGAAACGTTTGGCGGCCCAGCTGTCCAAGCTCTTGACCCGCGGGGGCCATGCCGTCCGCCACCACTGCGAGAGCGGAACTACGCACCGCACCAGCTGCTCGAGGCTGAGACGGGCGACGACGTAGCCCTCGTTGAGGGCGACCTCGGCCTCGCCGCGCTCGGCGGCGACATACCGGTCGCTCTGGAGACAACGCTGCAGCTCTCGCATCAGCTTGGCCGCGCTGCTGTGCTGGTGGGGAGTCAGGAGCAGGTCCTGGAGTTGGTGGGGTTCTTCCCCGTAGCGGAGCCACACCTCTGGCAAGACGGGAGAGTCCTGGGTGAATCGCCGCTCCTCTTCTGAGCCGAAGATCCAGCTGGCGAGATCGGAGGGGGCGGCCACGCACACTCATCCTTACAGCACCATCTTCAATACTCAAACTTCACATATTTAAAAAACGTACTGTCAGTCAGCGCTGCCGGCGAGGCGGGCGCGGGTCATCTCGACCCGGCGGCCCCGGAAGGGAACCCCCTCGGCTCGCAGCAGCGCCCGCTGCCGGTCGCCCTTGGCGAGCGAGCCGTCGGCACGGACAACGCGCCACCACGGCAGGTCCGGCTCATCGACCTGGAAGAGGACGGTGCCGGCGAACCGCGGCGCCCCCGGCGACACATCCCCATACGTGCGCACGAACCCCTCCGGGATCGCCCGCACCCGCTCCAGCACTTCGAACTCGCGAGTCCGCGAAAAGTCGGCCTTAACCGGACTTTTGACGGACTCGCGGCTCACGCCGCCGGGCCGAAGGCGTCGATGATGCGGTTCTGGAACTCGCTCAGCTCCTCGGGGGAGATGAAGTAGGTGGGTGGGGTGAGGAAGAGGCCGTCGGCGCGCTCGGCGGTCGCCTCGACGCGGGCGCGGACCTTGTCGAGGGGGCCGGCGGCGCAGTAGGCCTCGACCATCTCGTCGCTGATCGCGGCGGGGACGGCGGCGAGGTCGCCGCGGCGGAAGGCCTCGCCCGCCTCGATGGCGTTGTCGGCGAAGCCGTGCAGCTCCCAGAGCGGCATGTAGGTCTTGACGGTGGCGTAAAAGGAGATCGTGCGGCGGGCCATCTCGAGGGCGCGACCCTCGTCGTCGTCGATCGCACAGCAGACGGTCGGTAGGTAATCGAAGGAGGAGCGCTCGCGGCCGAAGCGGCTGAGCCCCTCCTCGAAGGCCGGCACCACCACCTCGTCGATCCAGCGCAGGCTCTGGATCGGGTGGCCGATCAGGCCGTCGGCGACGTCGCCGGCCATCCGCGCCATCCCCGCCTGGACGGCGGCGGTGTAGATCGGCACCGCCTCGCGCGGCGCCGGGTGCGGCCGGACCCAGCCCTTGATGTCGATGTCGTAGTACTCGCCCTCGTAGCGGATCGGCTCCCCCGCGCTCGCCTGGCGCATGATCAGCCGCGTCGCCTCGATCGCCTCGCGCAGGTGCGGCGCCGGTTTGCCGTAGTCGGCGTTGTGCCAGGTCTCATTCAGGCGTTTGACGCCGGCGCCCATCCCGAGGCGGAAGCGGCCGCCCGCCATCTCGTCGATGTCGAGGGCGCTGATCGCGTGGATGAAGGGGCTGCGGGTGAAGGCCCAGACGATCCCGGTCGCCACCCCGATCCGCTCGGTCTTCGCCGCCAGGTAGGTGGCCTGGGTGACGGCGCTGCGGAAGAGCTCGGGCGCCCAGACGCACTCGACGCCCGCCGCCTCGGCCCGCAGCGTCTCCGCCTCCATCTCGGCGACGGAGGTTCCGATCGCGGCGACGGAGATGCGGTCGAGTGCACCCATCGCCACGGCCGCCGCGTCCCTCAGTCGTCGGCGGGAGCGGTGGCGCCGGCCAGGACCGCGTCGGCGACCTGCTCGCGGTGCCACTTGGCGTCGCCGAGCGAGGCGGCGTTGGCGCGCCCGCGCTTGAGGAAGAAGTGGAGGTCGTGCTCCCAGGTGAAGCCGATGCCGCCGTGGACCTGGATCGCCGCGTCGGGCACCCGCCAGCCGGTGTCGGAGGCGTAGGCCTTGGCCATGCAGGCGGCGAGCTGAAGCGACTCCGGCTCGGCGTCGGCGGCCCAAGCGGCGCCGTAGACGGCCGAGCGCGAGTTCTCGGTCTCCAGCAGCATCTGTGCGCAGCGGTGGGAGACGGCCTGGTAGGCGCCGATCGGGCGGCCGAACTGCTGGCGGTCTTTGGCGTAGGCGACCGACATGTCGAGGGCCCGCTGGGCGAGCCCGGTCGACTCCGCCGCCAGCGCGACGCACGCTCGGAGGAAGACGGGGATGTAGTCCTCGCCGGCACCCGGCAGCGTCGCCTCGGCGCGGACGCCCTCGAAGCGGACGGAGGAGAGACGGCGGGTCGGGTCGATCGACTCGTCGGGGATCACCGTGACCCCGCCGGCGGCGCTGTCGACGATGTGGCGGTGCCCGTCAGAGGTGGCGACGAGGAAGAAGTCGGCGCTGGCCGCGTCCATCACCAGCGTCTTTTCGCCGTTGAGGAGGACGCCGTCACCGTCCCTCTCCGCTGCCATCGCGAATTTGCCGATCTCGACCGGCAGGCCGGCGTCGAAGAGGGCGGGCGTGCCGCGCTGCTCGCCGGCTGCGAGCGGGGCGAGCCAACGCTCCTTCTGCTCGTCGGAGCCGCCGGCGGCGAGCGCCAGGCCGGCGATCGTGTTCGAGAGCAGCGGCGAGGGTGCGCAGACGTAGCCCATCTCCTCGAAGAGGACGGCGAGGTCGACGATCCCGAGACCCTGTCCGCCCCACTCCTCCGGCAGCGCCAGGCCGGTCCAGCCGAGCTCGGCCATCTCCTTCCAGCCGCTCTCGTCGAAGCCGGTGTCGCTGGCCGCGATCTCGCGCAGTCGCTCGGATTTGAAGCGCGAGGCGAGGAAGTCGTGGGCGGTCTGCTTGATCGCCTGCTGCTCGTCGGTGAGGTCGAAGTACAAGGAAGCCCTCGTCCCCTAGCGCAGCCGCGGCAGGCCCAGGACCCGCTCGGCGATGATGTTTTTCAAGATGTCGGTGGTCCCGCCCTCGATCGAGTTGGCGCGGGAGCGAAGGAAGCTGTACTGCCAGGCGCCGCCGGCGACCGCGTGCTCGGAGCCGCGCGCCAGCTGCGAGTAGGCGCCCTCGATCTCCAGCGCGAGCTCGGTCAGATCCTGGTTGATATCTGCCCACTGCCACTTGCCGAGCGAGCCCTCCGGCCCGGGGATGCCCGACTGCATCGTCTTGGTCAGACCCCGGTAGGCGTTCAGCCGCATCGTCTCCACCTCGATGTAGAGCTGGGCGATGCGCTGGCGGAAGTAAGAGTCATCGGCGGCGGTGCCCCCGTTCGAAGGCGTTTCCTGGGCCAGCTTCGAGAGCCGGCCGAGGGCGTTCTGGATCTGCGAGATCGCCCCGAAGGCGAGGCCGGCGCGCTCGTTCATCAGCGTCGTGATCGCCACCGCCCAGCCGTTGCCGACGCCGCCGACGACGTTGGCGTCGGGCACCCGCGCCTCCTCGAAGAAGACCTCGTTGAACTCGCCCTCGCCGGTGATCTGGACCAGCGGCCGCGTCTGCACCGCGTCCTGCTCCATGTCCATGAGGAAGTAGGTGAGGCCCTGGTGCTTGGGCGCGTCGGGGTCGGTCCGGGCGACCAACATGCACCATTTCGCGTACTGGGCGAAGGTCGTCCAAACCTTCTGCCCGGTGACGACCCATTCGTCGCCGTCCTTGACCGCCCGCGTCTTCAGCGAGGCGAGATCGGAGCCGGACTCAGGCTCGGAGAAGCCCTGGCACCAGATCTCCTCGCCGGTCAGGATCGGCTCCAGGTAGCGGGCCTTCTGCTCGTCGGTGCCGTGGGCGATCACCACCGGGCCGCCCATCGCCAGCCCGAGCACGTTGGCCGGCGCCGGCGCTTCCTGGCGCGTCGCCTCGGCGGCGAAGATCGCCTGCTCGATCATCGTCGCGCCGCGGCCGCCGTACTCCTGCGGCCAGGAGATCCCAGCCCATCCCGCCTCGTGCAGCTTCAGCTGCCACTGGCGGCGGAAGGTCATCACCTCGTCGAGCCCCGCCCCCTCAGGCTCCGGCCCCGGATGGTGCTCCTGCAGCCAGGTGCGAACCTCTTCGCGGAACTCCTCCTCCGATGGCGACAGCGTCAGATCCATCGCCGCGGAGCATATAGAGCTCCCCTGGCCGGCTGGCCAGGGGAGCTACAGATCATTCTTCCCCGCAGGCTTGGAGGCCGTATTCCTTCGCCAGCTTGCTGCCCTTGGCGAGCGGGTTCTCGCCTTCGGTGAGCGCAGCGGGGTCGTCTTCGATTTCTTCCACCCCATCTTCGACGGCGGCAACGATCGCTTCGACCTGCTTCTCGTCGCCTTCGGGCGCGCCGAGGGCGTCGATTTCCTCGATCTGCTTCTGGACGCCGGGCGCGACGATCTCGGTGACCGCTTCTTCCTGCTGCGCCTTCGTCGGTTCCTTCTTTTCGCTGAGGCCGTTTTCTTTGGCGAATTCTTCGAATTCGGCCTGGTTTTCCTTGGTGCCCTTTTCGCAGATCGCGTCGGCCTGCTTGACGAACCGCGCTTTGCTGATCGAGGCGCTGTCGCTACTGCTGTCGCCTCCGCCGCCGCAACCGACAACGATCATCGAGATCGCTGCAAGCGCGGCGAGCAGTGCGATAAACGGCTTGCTCACCTGGACTCCTCTGCCTTTGAATTACCGGACGGAGACGGGACGCTATCCGCGTCGTCGGCTGGCCCAGCGCGCCGCTTAGACGCGCTGGATCAGCGTCCCGGTGCCGAGGCCGCCGCCGCAGCACATCGTCACCAGGCCCATCTCCTTGTCGGTGCGCTCCATCTCGTGCAGCAGGGTGGTGATCAAGCGGGCGCCGGTCGAGCCGAGCGGGTGGCCGAGGGCGATCGCGCCGCCGTTGACGTTGACCCGGTCCATGTCTGGTTCGAGCTCGCGGCGCCAGGCACCGACGACCGAGGCGAAGGCCTCGTTGATCTCGACCAGGTCGATGTCGTCCATCTGCATCCCGTTGCGCTCGAGCAGCTTCCGGGTCGCCGGGATCGGGCCGGTCAGCATGATCACCGGATCGACGCCGACGGTGGTCTGATCGAAGATCCGCGCCCGCGGCTTCAGCCCCAGCTCGTCGGCCTTTTCGCGGCTCATCAGCAGGACGGCGGCGGCGCCGTCGGAGACCTGCGAGGAGTTGCCGGCGGTGATCTTGCCGTCCTCCTTGAAGGCCGGCTTCAGGTTGGCGAGCCCCTCCAGCGTCGTCTCGCGCAGGCCCTGATCGGTGGCGTAGGTGTCGCCGTTCACCTGCATCGGCACGACCTCGCGCTCGAAGCGGCCCTCCTCGGTCGCCTTCTGGGCGAGCTCCTGGGAGCGGACGCCGAGCTCGTCGAGCTCGGAGCGGGGGATCTCCCACTGGTCGGCGATCATCTCGGCCGAGAGGCCCTGCGGGATCAGGTTGTACTTCTCCATCAGCTCCGGCGAGAAGGCGAGCCCGTGCTCCTCCATCACCTTGTAGGAGTCGGCGAAGGAGATGTGGCCCATGTGCTCGACCCCGCCGCCGATCGCGACGTCGTGGACGCCGGCGGCAACCAGGGCGGCGGCGAAGTTGACCGCCTGCTGGGCGGAGCCGCACTGGCGGTCGACGGTGGTGGCGGGGACCTCCTGCGGCAGCCCGGCCTCGAGCCAGGCGTTGCGGCCGATGTTCAGCCCCTGCTCGCCGAACTGCTGCACGCAGCCGGCAATCACGTCGCCGACCTCGTTGGGGTCGATCCCGGCGCGGTCGATCAGCTCCTTGTAAGTGCGGGCGAGGAGGTTGGAGGAATGGAGGTCCTTGTAGTAGCCCTTCTCCGGGTGGCCGCGACCGATCGGCGTCCGCACCGCCTCGACGATGACGACCTCTTTACCGCCGAACTTGCCTTTCCCGTTGTCCATGGCTGCCCTCCGTCGTTGAAGATCTCTCTCTTGAGGGTAGCCAATTGACTGGTCAGTCAGCCAGGGACGAGGGGTCAAGTCACCGCTGTGTCGAGGCGTGATAGAAGCCCCGGCCAATGAGCGCTAATCAGGGATACACGAGTCCGGGGATCGCGGGCAGCGGGGCGATTGCCACCGGCCTTGCCGCGGTCTCGACCACGACCGCAGACACGATCCTGCTCGCCCGCAGCGAGGCTTCCGCCTGGCGGGCTGAGGAGAAAGTCGTTGCCGCCTGCGCCAAGCTCGAGGGGGGCGACCCCTCGCGGCTGCGGGTGACGACCGACCCCGCCGACCTCGCCGACTGCGACGTCGTCGTCGAGGCGATCGTCGAGGAGGTCAAGCCGAAGGGGGAGCTGCTCGCCCGCATCGCCGCGGCCTGCCCCAACGCCGACCTCGCGACCACGACCTCTTCGCTCAGCATCGCCGAGATCGCCAAGGCGGCCGGGACCGAGAAGATCTTCGGCTTCCACGTCTTCAACCCGGTGCCGCGGATGGCCCTGGTCGAGGTCTGCATCCCCGACGGCGCTGCCGCCGCGCGGGAGAAGGCGCTCGCCTGGTGCGCCGCCCTCGGCAAGACCGCGGTCGAGGTCCCCGACGAAGCCGGCTTCGTCGTCAACCGCCTCCTCTTCCCCTACCTCTTCGACGCCGCCCGGATGGTCGAACGGACTGGGATGGAGCCCGGCGCCGTCGACACCTGCATGAAGCTCGGCGCCGGCCACCCGATGGGGCCACTGGCGCTGCTCGACTTCGTCGGCATGGACGTCTCGAAAGCGATCGGCGACGCCCTCTACGCCGAATCGAACGAGCCCACCCACGACCCGCCGCCGCTGGTCGTGAAGATGGTCGAGGAAGGCAAGCTCGGCCGCAAGAGCGGCGCTGGCTTCTACAGCTACGACTGAGTCAGTCGGCGCTGGCGGCTCCGCCTTTGGCGGCGAGGTCCCAGATCACATCGGCCTCGCTGATGCCCTGACGGCGGGCGACGATCTCGATCTCGCCCCAGGGCAGCTCGGCGTCGGGGAGCTCATCCCAGCGGGCTAGATCCAGAGCCTCAACAGCGCCTTTGAGCGCCGGGCCGAGGTGTTCTTCGGAGCGCAGCAGCGCCCTCAAGACCTCGAGCTGCTTGTCGGTCAGGCGTACAACCCACATCGGGTACCTCCAGCGGTGGGGGGAGCGCGGGTTGCCCGAAGAAGTTAGGCGGCCGAACGGACGGAACCGCCGCTGATCCGCACCGCCTCGATCCGGTTCTCGCGCACAGCCTCGACCCGGATCGTGTACCCGTCAACACGAACCGAATCGCCGCGCTTGGGCAGCCGGCCGAGCTCGCCGAAGACATAGCCGCCGACCGAGTTGTAGGTGTCGCCCTCCACCGGCAGCTCGATCCCGGCGTCGGCGAGGTCGCCGAGCGAGACGTGGCCGCGGACGAACCAGTCGCCGTTGGTCAGCTTCCGCACCGCGGCGGCGCGGGGGTCGGTCTCGTCCTCGATCTCCCCCACCACCTCCTCGAGGATGTCCTCGACGGTGACGATCCCGACCGTGCGCCCGTACTCATCGACGACGACCGAGAGCGAGGTGCGCTGGACCTGGAGGTCATGCAGGAGGTCGTCGAGCGGGCGGGTCTCAGGGACGATCAGAGCGTCGCGGATGACCGTCTCCAGCGGCGCCTCGGGCCCGTCGCTCATGTAGAGCCGGGCGAGGCTGTTGTTGTGGACGATCCCTTTGACCCGGTCGCGGTTGTCGTCCTCGATCACGACCAGGCGGGTGTGGCCGGAGGTGACGCAGCGCCGCAGCGCCGCCTCGACGGTCTCCGAGGAGTTGACGGTGATCACCGCCGGGATCGGCGTCATCACCTCGCGCGCCTCCTGCTCGTGGAGGTGGAAGACGCCGCCGAGCATGCCGGCCTCGCCGGGGTCGAGATGGCCCCCCATCCGCGAGCTGTCGATGATCTGCTTCAGGTCCTCGGAGGTGTGGTGCTCCTCGAGGTCGGTCGGATCGACGCCGAAGAGGCGGACGATTCCGTTGGAGATCAGGTTCAGGCCCTTGGTGAACGGCGTCGTCGCCACCGCGAACCAGCTCAGCGGACGCGAGACCCGGCGGGCGGTCTTCTCGGCGTTGGCGATCGCCATCATCTTCGGCACCTGCTCGCCGATCGAGATGTGGATCGCGGTGACGAAGGTGAAGGCGATGGCGAGCGAGAGCGCAGCCGCGGCGCCGTGAGAGAGCCCGCCGAAGACCGGCTCCAGCAGCGCCGCCAGCGACGGCTCGCCGAGGAATCCGATCCCGATCGAGGCCATCGTGATCCCGATCTGGCAGGCGGAGAGGGAGACGTCGATCCGGTCGAGCTGCTCGACCACGGCCTCAGCCCCGGCTTCGCCCTCCTCGGCGGCCTGTTCGATTTTGCCGCGGCGGCTGCGCACGAGCGCGAACTCGGCGGCGACGAAGAAGCCGTTGATCGCGATCAACAGCAGCAGAAGGACGAGCAGCAGGACGCTCATCGGCTATGCGGCCCGGTACTTCGGGCTGGGACGTCCTCGGCCATGCGGCATCCCTGAATATAGCTATCCGTCCAGCAGATCCGCCGCAACTCGGGGGGCCGAGCTGGGATATTGAGTGCACGATGAGAATCGCAACGCTCAGCGAGGTGCTCGAAGAGGTCATCCACCTGGGCGAGGCGACAGGGACGGAAGACCACGCCCACGAGCTGCGGGGCGAGCTCGAGGGGCGGCTGGCGACGGTGCGGGCGGCGGTCGCCGGGACCGGGTCGCCGCGGGTGGTTGCCCTGCAGCGACTCGACCCGGTCAGGGTTGCCGGCTTCTGGATCCCGGAGATGATCTCGATCGCCGGCGGCCTCGACGTCGCGGGCGATCCCGGCCTGACCCCGCCCAAGGTCAGCTGGGGCGAGCTCGAAAGCCTGCGGCCGGACGTGATCGTGGTGATGCCCGAGGTGCCCCTGGAGGACGCGCGGGCGCAGGCGATGGAGCACTGGGAGCGGATCGCCGCCCTCGGCGCGATGCGCCTCTTCGCCGTCGATGGGACGCTCTTCGCCGACCCCGCCCCGCGCCTCGTCGACGCCGTCGAGCTGCTCGGCCACCTGCTTCATCCCGACCTCGTCGACCCGCCGGGAGCGGTCGAGTTCATGGCCCTGCGGGCGCCGGTGACGCGGCCCGCTGCGGACGCGTAGCTAGGCGACGGCCAGCGAGGCGAGGAAGGCGATCGCCGCGACGGCGACCATCGCCGCGATCTCGAGCGGCCGCCGGTTGCGACCGAGCATCCCTTTCTCCCCCGCGACGATCGCCAGCGCGCAGATGACGCCGCCGATCAGGCCGCCGACGTGGGCGCCGATGCTGATCCGCGGCGAGGAAAAGCTGAAGATCAGGTTGAAGACGATGAGGAAGCCGATCTGTCCGGCCAGCGCCTCCATGCCGCGGCCGCGGGCGATCACGAAGGTGGCGCCGGCGAGACCGAAGATCGCCCCGGAGGCGCCGATCCCGAGCGAGTTCGGCTCCAGGACCAGGGCCCCCAGCGAACCCGCCAGCAGTGAGGCGAAGTAGAGAACGAGGAAGCGCGGCGTCCCAAGCGCCGGCTCCAGCAGCCGCCCGAGGAAGAAGAGCAGGAGCATGTTGAAGCCGATGTGGAAGAGACTGGCGTGGAGGAAGCCGCTGGTGATGAGGCGGTACCACTCCCCTTCGGCGACGAACGGTCCATAGAGGCCGAAGTCTTCGATCATCTTGCCGCTCGGGCTGGCGAGCCCGCCACCGCCGCCGGCGATCTCGATCAGGTAGATGATCACGTTGATTGCGATCAGGGCGACGGTGGCCGGGAATGCGCTGGCCTGACCGGGCGTCCCGGTCGGATTCCGCACCACCCGCGTCCGCTGACTCGCGCACTCCGGGCAGCGCATCCCGACCGGGGTCGGGGTCATGCACTCGGGGCAGATCGGCCGCCCGCAGGAAGAGCAGGAGACGCGGGTCTCGCGGTTGGGGTGGCGGTAACAGGTCTGGGTCTCGGTCTCTGCCATCGGCCTGCGGAGCCTACAATCGCGCCCGATGGAGCCCGCCAGCCCCGCCCGCCTCTACGCCTCGCTTCTCGGCGCGCTCCTCGTCGTCCTCGGCATCGCCGGCTTCTTCTACGACGCCTCGTTCACCTCGCTCGACGACCTCCAGCCCGCCCTGGCCGGAATCGAAGTCAACGCCTGGTTCAACCTCTTCTACGTGCTGACGGGCGCGGTCGGGGTTCTGGTCGCCGGCGTCGCCTCGCGCCCCTACTCTCTGGCCGTCGGCCTCATCTACACGCTGCTGGGGATCTTCGGCCCCGGCACCGAGTGGCTGCACCTGGTCATCGGTGTCCTCGGGTTACTCGCGGCCGCAGGGACCCCGGGGACGCAACCCCGGCGTCGCTCAGAGTCGCGAGCGAAGCCCGTTCGCAACCGCGCGTAGGCCGCTTTCGCCCTGCCGGCGGCTGCGGCGGCGCATCTCCAGCAGCACCAGGGCGCCGGTCGCGACCCCGCCGGCCCCGACGGCGACCACCGGGCGCACCCAGTTGCGCGGGTCGCGCAGCGCCCGCAGCTCTTCCTCGGAGAGCTCCTCGGCCCAGTCGGATAGCTCCTCGGCGGCGGCCTGCGTGATCGCCGACAGCGTGTCCTCGAGACGGGCCGAGAGCCGCTCCGGCGGCTCGATCGGGCGCAGCGCGTCGCTCAGCAGCGCCTCGACGTCCCAGGTCGACCCGCTCAGCGTTTCACTCGGGTCTCTCATCTTCCATCTCCTCTTGCAGCTGTTTGATCGCCCGATGGATCAAGACCTTGGTGGCGCCGTCGGTGCGACCCAGCGCCCGCGCGATCTCGCGGTTGTCCATGCCGAGGGCAAAGCGCATGATCAGCGCCTCGCGGCGGTCGTCGGGCAGATGCTCGAGGTGCGCCATCACCTGCCGCAGCTCCTCGCGGCCCTCGGCGATCGCCTCGGTGTCGTGGCGGGCGGCGATCGGGTCGGCGTTCTCCAGCGTCGTCTGCGGCCGGCGCGAGCGGTCGCGGTAGTAGTTGGAGGCGAGGTTGTGGGCGATCCGAATCACCCACGGCCGCAGCGGCCGCCCGTCGGACTCGCGCCGCGCCCGGTCGAAGTGCCGGTAGGCCTGGAGGAAGGCCTGCTCGGTCAGGTCCTCGGCGTCGTGGTGGTTGCCGACCCGGTAGTAGGCGTAGGAGTAGACGTCGCGCAGGTGGTCGCGGTAGAAGTCCTCGAAGGCGCGATCCAGCTCGGCCTTCGCCGCCGGAGCCAGCTCGGCCGGCTCGACGTTCTTCTCGGCACCGCTCACCGGCCAAGCCTACGAGGGATCGGCGAGGGCCGCGTGGGGTCTCGCCGATCTCGCCGTTCATCAGGCCGCCCGTCGCTCTCGCTCGACCGCGCGCAAGGTCGCGATCCACTCCTCCGAATCACACTCGCCGCGGACCAGCGCCGCCAGCCCGGCGAGAGCGGGCGCCTCGACGCCGGCGGCCGCGACCGTGTCGGCAAGGAGCGGCGCCGTGTCCAGGCCCTCCGAGGCCTGGCCGATCTTGCCGGGGATCTCCTTCGCGGGGGTGCCGGTGCCGAGCAGCTCGCCGGCGCGGCGGTTGCGGCCGGTCGGGGCCATCATCGTCGCGGTCAGGTCGCCGACGCCGGCGAGGCCGGCGAAGGTCTCGAGCTCGGCGCCCTGCCGCAGGGCGTAGTCGATGCACTCGCGCCAGATCGCCGCGACCGCGATCCCGGCTGCGTTGAGGCCGTGTGGCTCGGCGGCCGCGGCGGCCAGGGCGGCAGCGTTCTTGGCGGCGCCGGCCATCTCGACGCCGGCGACGTCGTGGGAGCGCTCGCAGACGAGACCGGCGCGGTGGAAGACCTCGCCGACCTGGGCCCGCAGCTCCTCGTCGGCGGAGCCGAGGACGAGGGCGGCCGAGCCGGAGACCGCCTCGCGCGCGTGGGCGGGGCCGCCGAGGCAGGCGATCCCGCGCGCCCGCACCCGCTCGCCGACGTAGTCGGAGGGGAGCTGCCCCTGAGGCGCGATCAGACCCTTGGTCAGCATCAGCACGGCGCTGCGGGAGCTGACCCGGTCGGCGATCGCGCCGACCGCCTGCGGCAGCTGGGCGGACGGGATCGCGAGGCAGATCAGGTCGAGGCCGGCGAGCTCAATCGAGGAGGCCGGCCGCACGTCGATCGACTCCGGCAGCGGCACCCCGGGCAGGTAGCGCTTGTTCTCGCCGTCCTCGATCATCTCCTCGGCTCGCTCCGCCGTCCGCGCCCCGAGCTGGACGTCGAGGCCGCCGCGAGCGAGCAGGACGGCGACGGCGGTGCCCCAGCTGCCGGCGCCGATCACCGCGGCGCGGCGCATCGGCGGCAGGCCGCCGAGGTCTTCCCACTGCAACAGCACGTTCGGCCAGATCCGGCCCGTCACCGTTTCCGCCAGCGCCGGCGAGGGCTCCTCGGCACGCGGGAAGGTCATCGGCGGCCCCAGCCGCACCTTGCACTTGCGCGGCCGGATGCGCCAGCCGCGGCGGACGTGTTCGGTCCCGAGCACCGCGGTCGGGATCACCACTGCCCCGGTCTGCAGGGCGAGCCGGCCGACGCCGCGCTTCGGGTTGGAGAGGGTGCCGCGGCGGATCCGAGTCCCCTCGGGGAAGATGCAGACGGCGCCGCCCCGTTCGGCGATCATCCGCGCGGTCAGCATCGCGTCCTCGTCGGACTCGCCGCGCCGCACCGGGAAGGCGCCGAGGCGTGAGAGCACCCATCCTTGCCAGCGCTTCTCGAACAGCTCGACCTTGGCCATGTAGTTCATCGGCCGCCGCCAAGGCAGGGCGGCGCCGACCACGAAGGGGTCGAGGAAGCTGCGGTGGTTCGAGGCGACGATCACCCCGCCCTTCGCCCTCCCATGCTCCCGTCCCAGCCGCGCCAGCCGGAAGTAGACGAGGAAGAACGGCAGCAAGAACGCCCGCGCGACGCAGTAAAGCGGCCAGTTGACGCTGTGCTTGCGCGTATAGGCGTGGTAAGACGCCAGCCGCTCCGCACTCAAAGGCTCAGGGGTCACGGGTTGGGCTACACGACGGAGCGTTTCGGGTTACGGCGCGCAGTCGTTCCAGAAATTTCGCACTGTGCGCGCCACTCGTGCGCCCTAACCCGAAACGTTCCTGGCATGCCCCGCGAGTCCGCAAAAACTCCGCTTAAGCCGGACCTTTCGCGGACTCGCGATGATGATCGGGAACTGGCGGAGCTGGTGCGGCGGCGGCGCTTTGGGGGATCCGGCCGAACGCACGGTCGCGGATCGATGTGACGGTGGCACATCGGAGTCGGTCTTCTCGGGCCATCCACCGGCACATTTCGCATGTTCCAGAGGACGAGCGGGCGACGGAGGAGAGGATCCCGGCCACCTCGGTCCACCGGACGATCTTCGACCTCGCCCCGGCAGTCTCGGTCGATGAGGTGGTGGCGATGATCAAGGAGGCGGAATACCTGAACCGCTGGGATCGCCTCTCGCTCCCGGATCTCCTTGAGCGCTACCCCGGCAAACGAGGCTCACGCAAGCTCCGCTTCGCCCTATAGCGCCTGAAGGAAGAGCCGCCCGGCCGCAAGCGCTCGAAGTTGGAGGAACGCTTCGCGCCCTTCCTGCGCCACCACCGCCTGGATCCAGTCGTTGAATCTTCGTCAGATGCTTCTCAGAGATAGATAAAGAGAAGCCAGAAACAGAACAGCCACCGCCGAGCCGCTTGGGCCCGGCAGGGGAGTCTCCGAAAAACGTGAACTACCAAGCCGCCTCGACCAGCTCGCGAAGCTCGACCCTATCCGGCGGCCTCGGGACGTCCTGCAGCTCCGACCGCTGCAGCATCGCCTCAACTGCCTCGTCGAGCTTCGAGACGTCACCGCCAACCTCGCTGAGTCGGGGCGGGCGCCCAAGCCCTTCGATCCGTTCCGCCAACCCCGCGCGGTCGGTCCCCAGCGCCTCCGCCAGCCGCTCGAACACCGCCGGCGCCCGCTCGGCCAGCAGCGCCGTCGAGTGCGGCAGCACGGCCGCGTTCGTCTCCGCGTGGGGCGTACCGCAGAGACGGACCAGGGTCTGGCACACGAGGTGGTGCAGGCCCATCCCGGCGGAGTCGATCGCGTAGCCGCAGAGGACCGAGCCAAGTGCGAGCGCGGCGCGGTCGCGCTCCTCCCGCGCTTCGTCCAGTGCCGTCGCGATCAACCCCGCCCCCCGCAGCGCCGTCATCTCCGACACCGGATTCGACAGCGGCAGGTAAAGCGTGTCGGCTCCGTGCGCGAGCGCGTTCATCGAGCTCGCCCGCAGCTGCTCCTCCGGCTGGCTCGTCATCGCCTCGGGATCGGCGATCACCAACTGCGGTCTCACTCTCCCCTGCGCCCGATCCTCGGCTCCTTCCGGCAACCGATGCGATCCCGTCATCTCCGCCCCCGACATCGTCGTCGGGATCGCGACCCCGTCCGCGCCCGACACCGACGCCACCGCCTTCGCCACGTCCACAACCCGGCCGCCGCCAAGCGCGACGAGGGGACGCGCTCTCTCCCCCTTACCTGCATCGTGAGGGGGCGAGAGCGCGTCCAGCAGCGCCGCGGCTGCGGCCGGCACCTGCCCTGCCTGCACCTCATGCACCCCGCTCGCCGCCGCGATCAGCGCCGGCGCCCCCTCCAGCGCCCGCTCCGTGCTCAGCAGCTCGAACTCCTCGATCCCCTGCTCCCGCAGAACCTCGACCGCCGCACCGACCCCGCCCCGCCGAAAGACGACCGTCCGCCCGGCGTCCCGCCAGGTGAAGTCGCCGGCCACCCCTACTGGGTCTGGACCCGCGGGTTCTCGACCGGCCGCAAACGCGGTTCGACCTCGTCGCGCAGGTGCTCGAAGTCCGGCGGCAGCGAGAGCTTCTCGCCGAGATGCTCGAGCGGCTCGTCGACGGTGAAGCCGGGGCCGAGGGTGGCAATCTCGAAGAGGACGCCGCTGGGCTCGCGGAAGTAGACGGAGCGAAAGTAGAAGCGGTCGATCTCCGGCGTCGGCTGCGCGCCGCCCGCCAGCGCCTTCTCGCGCCAGTCGAGCAGCTCCTCCGGGGTCGAGGCCCAGGCGACGTGATGGACGCTGCCGGCGCCCTGGATCCCGCGCTCGGCCGGCGGCTCGTCGTAGAGGTAGCGGCCGCCGCGCTTCTCGCCGCGCGCTTCCCAGGCACCGTCGACCTGCTCGAACTCGAGCGCCTCCAGCAGCCCGGCGCTCGCCTCCGGCGCGGCCGCGTAGGCCCGCACCGCGTGGAAGCCCTGCAGCGCCAGCTCGGAGGGGATCTCCGGATGGTCGGCAATCAGCGGCGCGTCCGGCACCTCGACGACGAGCAGCTCGTGGTCAAGCCCCTCGGGGTCGGAGAAGATCAGGCCGTCGCCCTCGCGCCGCGACTCGGTCCCGTTCGCGCGCAGCCGCTCCTCCCAGAAGTCGAGCGCGGCGTCGGAAGTCACCCGCCAGACGACCCGGTGCACCATCCCCGCCCCCGCCCGTCCCTGCGCCGCCCCGGGGTACTCGAAGAAGGTCAGATCGGAGCCCGGATCACCGCCCTCGTCGGCAAAAAAGAGGTGATAGACGGTGGGGTTGTCCTGGTTGACGGTTTTCTTGACCAGCCGCAAACCCAGCACGCCGGCGTAGAAATCGACGTTGCTCTGGGCGTTCTCGGTGATCGCCGTGATGTGGTGAATCCCCTCTAGCTTCATGGCTCACGTATACCATCCGCCAATGAGCCGCGGACGTCGACGTACGGTTAGAGGGCTCGTCATCCTCGGTTCCGTGCTCGCCTTCCTCAGCGTCTTCGCGATCTGGACCGAGCGCCAGGCTCTCAACACCGACGATTGGGTCAGCACCAGCGGCCGCCTTCTGCACAACGAGAAGATCCGTTCCGCGCTCAGCGACTACCTGGTCGAACAGCTCTACGAAAACGTCGACGTCCGCAAGGAACTGGAAGACATCCTCCCGGGCGACGCCGCCGAACTCGCCGGGCCGGCAGCGGGCGGGCTACGCCAAGTAGCCGGACAGGGCGCCGAAAAGGCTCTCGAAACGTCGACCGCGCAGCAGTTGTGGGAAGAGGCGAACCGCACCACCCACGAACAGCTGCTGGCGGTGCTGGAAAACAAGAAAGAAGCGGTGGAAACCGACGAAGGGAACGTCCGCCTCAACCTCGGCAGCCTCCTCACCAACCTCGCCGACCAGGTCGGGATCGGCGAAGGCCTGGCCGAAAAGCTGCCCCCGGACGCCGCCCAGATCCAGATCCTCAAGTCCGACCAGCTAAAGACGGCGCAAAACATCGCTGTCGCCGTCAAAGGCCTGGCGCTGGTGCTCTCGATCCTCACCTTCGCCGCCTTCGGCGCCGCGATCTACCTCTCGCGCGACGGCCGCTGGGTGACGGTGCTGCTCAGCGGCATCGGCTTGATCGCCGCCGGCTTCGCCGTCGTGGTCTTCCGCCATATCGCCGGCGGCATCGTCGTCGACAACCTCGTCAAGACCGAGAACGTGAAGCCGGCTGCCGAAGAGGCGTGGGCGATCGGCACCTCGTTGATGGTCAGCATCGCGATCACGGTGATCGTCGTCGGCGCCCTTTTCGCCGCCGCTGGCTGGCTCGCCTCGCCCACCGGCGGCGCCCGCACGACCCGCCGCTACCTCGCCCCCACCCTGCGACTGCACATCGCCTACGTCTACACCGGCCTCGCGATCATCGTCTGCCTCTACTTCCTCAACGGTCCAACCCAGGGCCTCCGTGCCTTCCTGACGACGCTGATCGTCGCCGGTATGGCCGCCTTTGGCATCCACGAGCTGCGCAAGCAGAGCGAAGAGGAATTCCCCGACGCCGCCTACGGCGACGTCTTCGGCCGCACCCGCGACAAAGTCGTTACCGCGGTCAAAGACGCCAACATCCCGGAGCGGGTCAGCGACCAGGCGTCAAAGCTGCGGCTGCCGGAGCGGCGCCCGAGCGGCGACGGAGAGGCCGGCGGCGGGCAAGCGGCCGAGGCGCCGACCACGACGATGCCGGTCGATGCCGAGGACGCCCGCCTGCAGCGCCTGGAAAAGCTCGGCGAGCTGCGCCAGAAGGGCATCCTCACCGACGAGGAGTTCGCCGCCGAGAAGGCCAAGCTCCTCGGCGGCGGTTCGAACTCCTAGCTAGCGATTAGAACTACTTCCCAGCTTTGGGCTCCACGCCCAGCTGGATGCGGACCCGCGCGCCCGGGGCGAGGATTTTGCCCGGGTTCGGCGTCTGCTTCAGCACCTTGCCGACTTTCTTCGGCTTCGGCGCGTTGACTTTCTTCACGTGACCGAGCTTGCAGCCGGCCCGACGCAGCATCGACTTCGCCACCTTCAGGGTGCGGTTCTTGATTTTCGGCACCACGCAGGCGGTGTAGACGTAGTCGTCGTACTGCGTGTTCGGGTTGGTGCCGGCGAAAGTGGTCACCGCCAGGTCGACCTTGCCGGGACGCAACGCGATCGGCGTGGTCGCGGTGATTTCGGTGTCCGAATCGACGGTGAAAGCGGCCGCCGGCGTGGTCCCGAACTTCACTTCACTCGCCTGGTTGAAGTTCTTGCCGGTGATGGTGACGACGGTGCCGCCGATCACCGGCCCAAAGGGCGGTGAGACAAGGGTGACTTCCGGCTGCGGCTGGATTTCCGCGGCGAGCTCGATCTCTTTGCCTCCGACAGTCCCGCTCGGCGGTACGACGGAGCCTTCGAAGGGCGTCGGGAAGATCGAGGCGTAGCCGGCGCCGGAAGCTTCGGCGACGCCGATTTTGTCCGTTTCGCCGTTAGTGGGATCGATCCCGATCAGGTCGCCGGCCTGGATCTTCAGGTTGGTCTGGAACGTCTGCAGCGTCAGGCCGGTCGGGCTCTCGGGGTTGCTTTTCCCGGCCGCTTCAAAGGCGCCTTTGCCGTTCGGGCGCAGGATCCGCAGGTAGAACGGGCCGCCCTCGGCGCCCTGGATCCGCCAGCGCACCACGGCGCCGGTCACCGGCGAGGCCAGCGTCGCCCCCGCCTCGGGCAGGGCGGTGTTGAAGAGCGTCTGCACCCGTTCGAATTTGGTCGATTCGAATTTTTCCGGCAGCACGCTGCCGATGCTGATCACGGATGCCTGCGCGCTCCCTGCGAACACCATGCAGGCGGCGGCGACGGCCGCGATCACCATCGTCAACCGGCGTCCCGGCCCGCGTTCTGAGGTTCCATCCCCCTGCTGCTGCATCGTTCTTTGCCTCCTTGGTCGATTGCCCTGCCTGCAGCGGTTTGCTGCATTTGCATGGCTAAACGCCCACTAAAGACAAAGTTGCGGTTCTAATGCTGAAGAAGCCCGCCGCCGGAATCGAACCGGCAACCTCCTCATTACAAATGAGGTGCTCTCCCAGGTTGAGCTAGGCGGGCGTGGTGGCGATGATGTCCGTAATGGACGTGACGTTCAGGTTCTTGGGGTCCGACGAGGGTACCGTGCTGACGGGCGCGATCGAGGCTGCTTATGGTCAAAGTTATGACGTGCGGTGGGTGTACGACCCGGAGGAGGTCGGGCGCCGGATCGCCGCCGGCACCTACGTCTCCTGCGTCGCCGAAACCCCTGCAGGCGAGCTGCTTTGCCACATGGGGATGAGCCTGGCGGCAGCGGGCGACGCGGTCGCCCATTCCGGACAGGCGGTGACGCTGCCGGCCGCCCGCGGCCAGCACCTCTTCACGCGGACGAAGAAGTGGCTGATGGACTGGGCGCGCGATCGCGGACTGGCCGGGATGTACAGCGAGGCAACCGCGGCCCACCCCTACAGCCAGAAAGCGAACATCGACCTCGGGGCGCACGAGACCGGCTTCCTGCTTGGCTGGATCCCGGCTACGGTCAGCAACGACGCCGCCGAAGGCCGGCGCGGGCGCCAGTCGGCGGCGCTCTTCTACACGAAGCTGAACGACGGCCACCAGCGCCCGGTCTACGCGCCCGAGCGCCACCGGGAGATCGTCGCCCAGACGCTCGCGCTCTGCGAGCTGCGCGGGGAGCTGGCCGAGCCGCCGCCCGAGGGCGAGCTGGAGGAGCGCAGCGGGCTCCAGGTGGAGATCGACGCCGATCACAACCTGGCGCGGATCACCGTCCACACCCCCGGCGCCGACCTCGAGGAGGCGATCGGCGCCGAGCGCCGCCACCTCTTCCACCACGCCAACCTCGACGCGATCTACATCGACCTGCCGCTGGAGCGGCCGGCGACGGCGCTGGTCGCCGACCACCTCGAGCGGTTAGGGGTCTCCTACTCGGGGATCTTCCCCAACCACCACTGCGACGGCGACGTCCTGCGGATGCAGTCGCTGCACCGGGTCCGAGTCAAGGCCGACGATGTCTCCGTCGCCTCGGACCACGGCCGCGAGCTGCTGCAATACGTCTTGTCGGACCTGCCGCAGAGCGCCTAGAGCGGGACCTCGCGCGAAGCCAGGTGGGTGCCGACCTTGCGCTTCACGCGCTGGAGGGCGTTGTCAACGGTCTTGGTGTCGCACTCGAGGCGCTCGGCGATCAGCTCGTAGGAGTGGCCGTCGAGGTAGAGCGAGAGCACCCGGCTCTCCAGGTCCGAAAGCACCCCGGAGACACCCGAGAGGCAGGAGACGAGGCTCTCCAGCTCTTCGGAGGCGATCACCTGGTTGACCGGGTCGTGGACGCTCGGCCCGGGCAGGATCTCGTCCAGCGTGGTTTCCGAATCGCCCGCGGCGGCCGGCGTCTGGCTAAAGGAGACGTACTGGTTGAGCGGCGTGTGCTTGTTGCGGGTCGCGGTCTTGACCGCGGTGATGATCTGGCGGGTGATGCAGAGCTCGGCGAAGTTGCGGAAGCTCGACTCGCGATCGGTGCGGTAGTCGCGGATCGCCTTGTAGAGGCCGAGCAGGCCCTCCTGGATTAGGTCGTCGGACTCTCCCCCGAGGAGGAAGTAGGACGAAGCCTTGAGGCGGACGAAGCCGCGGTACCGCTTGACGATCATGTCGTAGGCGTCGGTGCGACCGTCCTTGGCCAGGGCGACTAGGTAGTGATCATCAAGCTCAGCTTGAGGGTTAGAGACTGGGACACGCGCGGTGCCCTGCGCAACCGGCATAGGCATTTCCTGCGTGGGCGTAGATAGAGCCACAGATCCTTCTCCTTGTTGAAGGGTCGTGGCGCCGCTTACCTCCCCTGGCAGGCGCCTCTACGAAGTGAGCCTCAAGTTGAGGTTCACCCTTATTTGCAAGCCGCACTCTTACCGGTTTGCGATGTTCTGTCAACCCCCAATTTGCGAATTTGCAAATCGGGTTGCAGAAAGAGGGATGAGCAGCCTCAGCCGGAGCGCTGCCGGAGCGCCTCGAACAGCAGCGCGGTCGCAGCGGCGGAGACGTTCAGCGACTCGACCTTGCCCAGCCGTGGCAGAGCGACGAGACCGTCGCAGCTCTCGGCGACGCGAGGGCGAAGGCCTTTGCCCTCCCCCCCGAGGACCAGCACCGTGGAACCGGTCAGATCGGTCGACCAGGGAGCTTGCCGCGCCTCGGCATCGGCGCCCCAGATCCAGAAGCCTTTCTCCTTCGCTTCGGTCAGCCAGTCGGCGAGATTGCGGACGTGGGCCACTTCCAGGTGCTCGACGGCGCCAGCCGAGGCCTTGCAGGTCGCCGGCGTGATCGCGGCCGAGCGCCGCTCCGGAATGACGACGCCGGCAGCCCCGGCGAACTCGGCCGAGCGGCAAACAGCGCCGAGGTTGCGCGGGTCCTGAACCTGATCCAAGGCGATAAGCAGCGCCCCCTCCCGCAACATCCCCTTCGCGTCACCGTAGGGATAGGGATCGACCTCGGCGACAACGCCCTGATGATCGGGCGACCCGCAAAGCCGCTCCAGCTCCTCGGCGGAGGTCTCAGGCGCGTTCCAGATGCGATGGACGCGCCTTCGCCCCCGCTCCGCCTCGGCAACCGGCCGTCGCCCGTAGATGAATTGGTTCGCCATCAGGCCTTCGGTCGGGGGATCAAGCGAGGTCCGCTGTCCAAATCGCGCACTTCCCATCCCCGCGCAACGATCTCGTCACGGATCTCGTCGGCCCGACCGAAATCCTTGGCTGCGCGAGCCTCCTCGCGTTCCGCGACCAACGCATGAAGCTCAGGATCGGGAACGCTGAGCTCCAAGTGGGTGGAACTTTTTCCGTGACTCGGCGAAAGATGCAGAACGACCCCGTGCTCGGCAACGGAGGCAAGTCCCAGCAGGTCGAGCATCTCCGCCACCGCCTCGGCCGCCTCCTCCCCATCGACCTCGCCGCGGTTCGCTTCACCAACTAGCTCGAACACCTCAGCGAGCGCGCGGGGCGTGTTGAAGTCGTCGGCGAGCGCATCCTTAAACGCCTCGAGCCGCGGAGCCGCTCCGTTCCGGGCGCCGGTGGGGGGGTCGCCGGGCCCTCCCCGCTGTTTGCCCGCCGACCCCCCCACCGACGCCCCCAGCGCCTTGTCCCTGAAGAAATTCCTCAGACGCTCGACCCGCGCGACCGCTTCCTCCATCTGCTCATCCCCAAACGCCAGTGGCTGTCGATAGTGCCCGGAGATCAGGTAGGCGACCACGGCCTCACGCCCGTAGCGATCGAGCGCTTCCGAGAGCTGGAAAATGTTGCCCTCGGATTTCGACATCTTGGCGTCGCTGGTCTCGATCATCCCGTTGTGCATCCAGACCTTGGCAAAGGGCCGCCCGGCGGACTCGGACTGGGCGATCTCGTTCTCGTGGTGGGGGAAGACGAGGTCGGAGCCGCCGCCGTGGATTGCGAAGGTGGCGCCCAGCTCCTGCTCGGCCATCACCGAGCACTCGATATGCCAGGCGGGACGGCCAGGGCCCCAGGGGGAGTCCCAGCTGGTGTCCTCGTCGGGCTTGTGGGCCTTCCAGAGGGCGAAGTCGAGGCGCTCCTCCTTGAGTGAGGCGCTGCCGGCGTCCTCGCCCTGGTCCATGTCCTCGGGCCGGCGATTGGAAAGCTTGCCGTACGGGCTGAAGCTGCGGACGCGGAAGTAGACGTCGCCGCCGGACTCGTAGGCGTGGCCGGAGGCGACCAGCTCCTCGATCAGGGAGACGATCCCGGCGACGGTCTCGCTCGCCAGCGGCTCGGAATCGGGGCGGCCGACGCCGAGGCGGTCGGTGTCCTCAAAGTAGGCGTCCTTCATCTCCGCCGCGAATTCGGCCGAGGGCTTGCCGGCGGCGCGCGCGGCAACGTAGATCTTGTCGTTGATGTCGGTGACGTTGACCACCAGCTTCGGCCGGTAGCCCTCGCTGCGCAGGAAGCGGGCGAAGAGGCTGAAGACGACAAACGGGCGCGCGTTGCCGATGTGGATGCGGCTGTAGACGGTCGGGCCGCAGGCGTAGATGCCGACCTCGCCGTCGGCGTCGAGCGAGCGCAGCTCACCCGTCAACGTATCCCTGATCCTCACCTCGCGCATTGCGCAGGCGAGGTTAGATCAAAAAGTCCGGTAGCCGGCGGTCGATGCTTTGGACTCGCCGCGCAGCCAGGCGGGCGCCGTCTCCTCGGCGGCAGCTTCGGCCTCGCGCCGGGCTTTGCTGACGCTGGCCTTGATCTCGTCCTCGGTCGCCTCCCGCACCCGCTCCTCGCGCTTCTGCGCTTGCACGCGGATCCGGTCGGACTCCATCCGCAACTGGTCCTCGGCGCGCCGGCGGGCGGCGTCCTCGGCCTCGCGCTCGACTTTCTCGAGCAGGCGCTTGACGCTTTCCTCGGCTTCGCGGCGGACGTCCTCGGTTCCCTCCATCACCCGCCGCTCAATCTCGGTCTCCAGCCGCACCGCCGCCTCGTGCGACTGCGCCGCCTCGCGCTCGGCGTCGGCGGCGCGCTGCTCGGCGGCGGCGATCCGTTCGTCGGCCGCGGCCTGGATCTGCTGCCGCGCCTCCTCCAGCCGCGCCTTGAAATCTTCCTCGGACGCCCTCTGCGCCTCGGCGATCGTCTCCTCCGCCGCGGCCTTAGCCGTGGCGACCGCGCTTTCGGCTTCGGCGGTCGCCTCGCGCGCTGCTTGCTCAGCGCTCTCGCGCGCCCGCGAAGTCTTCGCGACGATCTCCTCGCGCTCGCGCTGCGAGCGCTGCTGCAGCTCCTCGAACCCCCGCTCGGCCCGGTCCCGCGCCGCCTCGGCGGCAGCGATCCGGGACTCGGCCTCGCTCCGCGCCTGGCGCTCGGCGGCGATCTTCTCGCGGGCCTCGGCGGTGACCTTGCGGAGCGTCAGCATCGCCCGCTCCTTCACCTGGTCCTTGACCGCATCGGCCCGCTTCTCGGCCGCGACGACGCGCTCCTCGCTGACCCGCACCCACTCGAGCGCCTGGTCGGCGACGCCACGCATCGCCCGCGTCGCTTCGCCGACCTGCTTCAGCTGCCGAGCTGGCTCACCCATCCCCCGGGAACCTACTATCGGGGTCGGAAGCTTCCAGGCGACGAGCCCGCATTTTGCGAACGCCCGGCTGGTGCCTAAGCGGACTGCTGCTTCTCGCGGGCGTGGAGGTCCTTCTTCAGGACCTTCCCCGTCGCATTGCGCGGCAGCTCATCAAGAAACTCGACCTCGCGCGGGGTCTTGTAGCCGGCAAGGTTTGCCTTCACGTGCGCGGTCAGCTCGCTTTCGGAGATCTCAACCCCGCCGCGGGTGACGACGAACGCCTTCAGCCGCTGACCGAACTCGGCGTCCTCGACCCCGATCACCGCCACCTCCTCGACCGCCTGGTGGTCGGCGAGCAGGTCCTCGACCTCGCGCGGGAAGACGTTCTCGCCGCCGGAGACGATCATCTCGTCGTCGCGACCGTCGATGAAGAGGCGCCCGTTCTCGTCGATGTGGCCGACGTCGCCGCTGGAGTAGAGGCCGTCGATCACCTCCTTGCCGCCGCCGCCGGTGTAGCCCTCGAAGGCCATCTCATTGCCGACGAAGATGCGGCCGACCTCGCCTTGGGACACCTCGTTGCCGGCCTCGTCGTAGAGGCGGATCTTGGTCCCGCGCGGCGGCTTGCCTGCGGTGCCGGGGGCGGCGCGCAGGTCCTCGGGCGTGGCGACGGTTGCGTAGGCCACCTCGGTCGAGCCGTAGAGGTTGTAGACGTTGTCGCCGAAGTGGTCCATCCAGGCGATTGCCAGCTCGCCGGGCAGCGCCGAGCCGGAGAGCGAGGTGATCTTCAAGCTCGGCAAGCTGTAGCGCTGCAGCGTCTCCTCCGGCAAAGTGAGGATGCGCTGGATCATCACCGGCACCGCCGCCAGCACGTCGGCACGGCTCTGCTCGATCGCCTTCAAGGTCTCCTCGGGGTCGAACTTGCGCCGCAGCACCATCGTCGAGGCGGTCGGCAGGCTCATCACAAAGTGGAAGAAGCCCCAGGAGTGGAAGAGCGGCGCGGCGATCATCATCGTCATCCGGCTGCGGAAGGGGATCTTGTCGATCAGGGCGGCGATCGGCATCAGCCCTTCGGGGCTGGAGCGCTGGGCGCCCTTCGGGGTGCCGGTGGTGCCGGAGGTGAGGATGACGAATTTCGGCTTCTCCGGCGGCGGCTTGTGGTCGGACTCGTCGCCCGCCTCGATCAGGCTCTCCAGGGTCGGCTCGGAGACCTCGCCGTCACACCAGCCGACGATCCGCTGCACCGAGGGGTCAACCGCCGAGAGAAGCTCGGTGAACTCCTCGTCATAGACGAGCGCTTTCGGCCCCTCGCGCTTGGTCACCTCGGCCAGCTGCGGTCCGGCGAACATCGTGTTCAGGTAGAGCGCGCTGGCGCCGAGCTTGGCGGCGGCGAGCGTCGTCTCGATGAAGCCGCGGTGGTTGCGGCACATCACCCCGACGCCGTCGCCGGGGCCGATCCCCATCTGCGCCAGCGAGTGGGCGAGCGCGTTGGAGCGCAGATGCAGCCGCTGCCAGCTAAGGGCGCCGCGTTCGTCGACGATCGCCAGCTCATGCGGGTGGTGGATCGCCGCGGTGGTGACGCCGGTCGCCGGCGAGGCCCCCCAGCGCAGGAAGGTGCTGCCAATCTTCAGCGCCTTGTCGGGGCGCATCGGCTCGAGGATGCCGGCCTCATGCAGCACCTTCCCCTGGAAGATCGAGTCGGAGATGGAGCCGCGCACGGCCGCCGGAGTTAGACGCGAGTTCGCCATTCCCAGCCGGAAGACTATTCGGATTCGACGCTTGCCACCGCGATGCAGGCGATGCCCTCGCCCCGACCGACGAAGCCCATGCCCTCGTTGCTGGTCGCCTTGACGCTGACGCGGGCCGAGGTGGCGTCGGCGAGGATGCGCTCCATCTCCGCCTTGTAGGGGCCGAGCCGGGGCTGCTCGCAGACCAGGGTGGCGTCGATGTTGACGATCGGGCCGGCGATCGTGCCGACGACGGTGCGCAGGAGGTCGATTGAGTCGGCGTCCTTGAAGGCCGGGTCGTCGTCGGGGAACATCTCGCCGATGTCGCCGCCGCCGTTGGCGCCGAGCAGGGCGTCGATCACCGCGTGGGTGAGGACATCGGCGTCGGAGTGGCCTTCGAGGCCGTGGTCGTGCTCGATCCGCACGCCGCCGAGGATCAGCGGCCGTCCGGCGGCGAAGCGGTGGCTGTCGTAGCCAAGGCCGACCACGGTCAGCGGACCCGGCTGCCCAGAGGAGCGAGGCTCCGCTGGCGCTGCTCGAAGACGCATAGCTCACCTATTCCCAGGTCGTCCATGAACTGCACCGCGCGCTCGTATTCGAAGCCGATCTGCTCGGGCAGATGGGCGTCGGAGGAGAGGGCGAAGGAGGCGCCCGCCTCGACGCACATCTCGGCGAACTGGCGCGAGGGGTAGAGCTCGCCGACGGGCTTGCGGAGGCCGGCGGTCGAGATCTCGACCGCGATCTCGCTCTCGGCGATCGCTTCCACCGCCGGCTCGTAGAAGGCGCGCGGGTCGCGGTCGGGCAGCGGCGTCGCCCGGCCCCAAACCTTGACCAAGTCAGGGTGGGCGAGGATGTCGAAGAGGCCGGAGCGGGCGGCGTCGGCGAGCATCGCGAAGTAGCGGCGCCAGATCTCGTCCGGGTCGCCGTCGCCTTCCCAGACGTCGAAGCCTTTGTGGTCGATCGCCGCATCTCCCTCGCCGATGAAGTGGACCGAGCCGACGACGTAGTCGAAGTCGCGGGCGCCCAGCAGCGCCTCGATCCGCTCCTCGGCACCGGGGATGTAGTCGCACTCGACCCCCAGCCGCAGCGGCGTGCCGCGGACGAACTCGCAGTAGGCGTCGAGGTCGTCGACGGCGTTTTCGACCCAGAGCGGGTGCTGCCAGAGGTCGAGCGCCTCGCGGAAGCGATAGACGTGCTCGGAGACCCCGAGCTCCTCGATTCCAGCCGCCGCCGCGGCGTCGAGATAGCGCTCGACGTTCTCGGTCGTGAAGTAGCGCTCGAACGTGGTCCCCTCCTCGTCCGGGCGCAGGTGCAGGTGGTAGTCGGTGAGCATGGGGCGAGCATAGACTTCGCGCCGAATGAGCCGTCAGCTCGCGCTCCTCCTACTCGGCTTCGCGGCCGCCACCGTCGTCGCCCTCTTGGCCGGGGCGAAAAACCTCGGCACGGCGTTCGGCATGGCGCAGGTCTGCTTCGCGGCGCTGCTGGTCTACGTGCTGATGCGGGATTAGGCGCCGCTCAGGCGCGATCGGCCAGCAGGAGCTCGGCGATCCGTAGGTCAAGCGGCGTCGTCACCTTCAGGTTCTGCTCGGCGACGGGATGGAGCAGCACCGTGCCGCCCGCAGCCTCGACCAGCATCGACTCGTCAGTCGCCTCCTCCGGTCGCTCGGCGGCATCTAGCGCCCCCCGCAGCGCCTGCGTCCGGAACACCTGAGGCGTCTGCGCCCGCCACAACTGAGCCCGATTCTCCGTGGTCAGGATCTTCAGTGCGGGATTCGACACCTCTGGGGTGCTCAACTCCGCACTGGATTTCTCGTCCGTCCGCTTGATCGTGTCGGTGACGGGAGCAGCGGCGATCACGCCGGCCGCATCCGGGTTCGCGTCGAGGTCGGCGACTAGGGCTTCGACCAGCTCCGGGGTTAGCAGCGGTCTCGCGGCGTCGTGGATCGCGACGTAGGCGGTGCCGACCGCCTCGAGGGCGTTGGCGACCGACTGCGCCCGCGTCGCCCCGCCGGCGACGACGCCGAGGTCGTGGCCGGCGAGGTCGCCGATGTGGCCCGGCGGCGCGGCGACGACGATCGAGTGCACGCTCTCGCACGCGCGGAAAGCCGCGATCGACCACTCGATCATCGGCCGCCCGGCGACGGGCACGAATGCCTTCGGGCCGCCGGCTCCGAGACGCTCCCCGGAGCCGGCGGCCGCGATGACGGCAGTTACTGCGGGACTGCTAGGCGGTCGCAGTGGCGGCGAACCGCTCCTCGAGGAGGCTGTCGAGGTATTCCTCGGCGCCCTCCTCGTCCTTGTCGAGCGCGTACATGAACTCCGAGGCGAGGATCTTCTTCGCCCGGGTGTACATCTGCTTCTCGCCCGTGGACAGGCCCTTTTCCATCTCGCGGATGGCGAGGTTGCGGACGACCTCGGCCAGCTCGAAGACGTCGCCGGTCTTGATCTTCTCGCGGTTGTACTTGAAGCGCCGGTTCCAGTTCTTCGGCATCTCCGACACGTCGTCGGTGAGGACGTTTGTGACCTTCTTAATTTCTTCCTCGTCGATGATGCGGCGCAGGCCCGCTTTGCCGGCGTTTTCACACGGCACCATCACCGTTAGCTCGTTGTGGAGGATCTTGATCGTGAGGTACTCGCGTTCCTCACCCATCAGCTCGCGGGTCTCTTTGGTCATCACCAGGCCCGCGCCGTGATGCGGGTATACGACCTTGTCGCCAATCTCGAAGTCGCAGACGTATTCGACGTCCTCCTCGAAGACTGCCTCCACGGTGGCCTCGTCTAGCTCGGAAATCGTGACTCCTTTCGTTTTCGACGGCAGGGGTTGCCGTCAGCTCTGCAAGTACCGGTCGACCAGATCGACCTCCTGGAGCCGCCGCAGGCCCTCGCGGATGTCCTTGGAGCGCTGGGCTCCGACTCCGTCGACGGCGGCGAGCTCTTCGTCGGAGGCCGCAAGGACCTCCTCCAGCCCGCCCAGCTCGTGGGTGATCTTCTGGACGACAAGCTTGGGGATGCGCGGGACCCGGCCCAGCACGCGGTAGCCGCGCGGGCCGACCGCGAAGTCCAGGGTGTTGACCTTGCGGTCGTAGCCGAGCAGCTCGGCGAGGCGACCGAAGTCGAGCACGTCCTGGTGCGGCATCCGGCCGAGCGCCTGCAGGACCGCGGTCAGGTTCTGCTCGGAGTCCTCGACCGAGTAGTCGCGGATCAGCGCGGTCTTATCGGCGGCGACGCCGACCATCGTCTCCTCCAGCTGCATCTCGATCAGCCGGCCCTCGGTGCCGAGCTCGACGATGTAGCGCTCGACCTCGACCGCCATCCGCGTCACCAGCTCGGAGCGCTGCAGGACCGAGAGGGCGTCGTGGAGGACGACGCCGCCGTCGAACTCGAGCTGCGTCAGCCGTGCCGAGACCTGGTCGAGGCGCTGGCGGTACTTCTCGAGCGTGGCGAGGCCCTGGTTCGCTTTCGCGAGCACGGCCGGGATGTCCTGGAGGATGTACTTAGTGCCCTCGACGTAGAGGGAGACGACGTCGCGGCGCTGGGAGATCGCGATGACCAGCGCCGTCGTCTGTTTGGAGACGCGCTCGGCGGTCCGGTGGCGGGTGCCCGTCTCCGAGCTGAGGATGGTCGGATCGGGCATCAGCTGGACGTTGGCCCAGGCGATCTTCGTCGCCTCGCCGTTGAGCACGATCGCCCCGTCCATCTTCGCCACTTGGTAGAGCATCGCCGGCGTGTAATCGACGTCGAGCTTGATCCCTCCCGAGAGCAGGTGGGAGATGTCGTCGAGGTCGCCGACGACCAGCAGGCCGCCGGTCCGCGAGTGGACGATGTTGTCGATCCCCTCGCGCAGGGCGCCGCCGGGGGCGACTACGTCAAGTGCTCTGAGGAGCCGGGGATCTTGGCGTTCTGAAAGCTCTTGAAGCTCATCCCCAGGCAAAGAAGGCATCGCGTAAGAGGATGGCAGAAACGGCTCTGGAATGCGGTCTGCTGCATTCCGAGTGGACAGGTCGGAATGGGGTTTGTCAAGTTGCCGCTGCTGTCACCCCTAGAGGTGGAAGCGGCGGTGGTGCATCCGGTGCTGATCCTCCGGAGCCGGCTGACCGGGATCGCGCACGTAGAGCCAGGTAAGGACAGTGCCGATGGCGGTTAGAGCTACCGCTACCCAGGTGGATCCGGCTACGGAGGCGGCGAAGGAGTGGCCGTCGCCGAGGAGGGCGTGGAAGACGGTGCCGGTGGCGGCGAGGGCGACGGCGCCGGCGAGGACTCGGTCCATCGCCAGGACACCGGAGGCGATGCCGGCTTTGTCGGCGGGCATCGCCGCCATCGCCGCGGTCGACATCGGGGCGTAGACGAGACCGAGGGCGATGCCGAAGAGAAGGTAGCCGGCCAGCAGGAGCAGGTAGGAGCTGTCGGACTGGAGGCGGGTGAGGACCAAGAGGCCGAGGAGGCCGCAGGCCATGCCGGTGGTCATCAGGTGGCGGGCGCCGAAGCGTTTGATTAGGCGGCCGGAGAAGGGCGAGACGAAGATCATCGGCACCGTCACCGGCAGGATCATCAGGCCGCTGAGGATCGGCGAGTGGCCGCGAACGTCCTGCAAGTACTGGGGCTGGAAGAACATCACCGCCCAGTAGGCGCCGACGAGGGCGAAGGCGGCGGCGCTGGCGCCGAAGTAGGGGCCGTTGCGGAAGAGGGCGAATTCGACGATCGGGGCGCGGACCCGGTGCTCGATCGTCCAGAAGGCGCTCAGAGCGAGCAGGCCGATAACGGTGAGAACGAGGGTCGCTGCGGCGCTCCAGGCGTCGGCCTGAACCAGCGCCAGGACGACGGCGGTGAGGCCGACGCTGAGCGCCGCCAAGCCCGCCCAGTCGATCCGGCTCCCCGCCCCCGGGTCGGTCGACTCGGGCGCCGCCGCCAGAGTGATCGCGATCCCCAGGACCGAGACCGGCAGGTTCATCCAGAAGATCACCCGCCAGTCGAGTTCGATCAGCAGGCCTCCGGCCAGCGGCCCGATCGCCAAGGCGACCGCCGAGACCGCCGCCCAGATCCCCAGCGCCCGCGGCTGCTCGGCGGCCGGGAAGACATTGCAGACCAGGGCCAGCGAGAGCGAGAGCATCGGCGCCGCCCCCACCCCCTGCAGGACGCGGCCGAGGATCAGCGCCTCCTGGCTACCGGCGGCGCCGGAGACCACCGACCCGACCGCGAAGAAGACCATCCCGGCGAGGAAGACCCGCCTGCGCCCAAACATGTCCCCCAGCCGCCCCGCCGTCACCACCAGCACCGCGATCGTCAGCAGGTAGCCGTTCATCACCCACTGCAGCCCCTCCGCACTCGCATCCACATCGTGCCGAATCGCCGGCAGCGCCAGGGCCACCACCGTCGAATCCAGCATCAGCAGAAAGAGACCGGAGCAAGCCCCCGCCAGCGTCCACCACTTCCGGTTCGAGTCCGTGATCCCCATGCGGAGCGCGACGCTATCGGCGGAAGCGGCGGCTCAGTGAGACGCGACGAGATCGCGCTGGGGGTCGATGCCCCAGCGGGTGCCTACTGCCGCGAGGTCATCGGTGAGGGGCCAGCGGTCGGGGCGCTCATCGCCTTCGTGTTCTGCGCTCGCGCCCTTGAGGGGCATGCAGTTGGCGTTGTCGCCGATCGCGCGGATCTCGGCTACCTCGTCGTCACTGAGGGGGATCTCGGCGGGGAGGGCGGCGAGCTCGGCGCGCTTCTCCTCGATTGCGCGTGCCCCCGGGCCGATCTCCTGGATCAGGGTCGGCGCCACCGAGGCGACCGCGGGGTGGGCGAGGTTCCACTGGCAGGCGAGGTGCATCGGGGTGAGGTCGTGGCGCTCGGCGATCGGGCGCAGGCGGTCGAGCTTGGCCAGGCCCTGCTCGATCCAGCCCTCGGGGCGGAACTTGCGGTGGTCGTGCTCGGCTATCTCCATTCCCGGGCGCACGTCGCCCCAGAAAAGGCCGCCGTAGTCGACGACGCGGGTCAGCACCTTGACGTCCTGCTTCGCCGCGGCGTCGAGGCAGAGCTCGCCCGGCCAGGGCTCGAAGGGGTTGAGAATGATCATCGCCCAGTCGATCGCCTCGCCGAAGCGCTCCAGGCAGCTGATGATGTCGAGGGTGAAGCCGTTGGCAGGCCCCGGTGCGACGCCGATCCGCGCCGCCAGGCCTTCGTCGCGAAGCGCCGCCATCGCCTCCCAGACGACCTCGCTCGAGTAGCCGATGCGGTCGGGGTTGTGGAGCAGCAGCAGGTCGAAGCAGTCGGCGCCGGTCCGCTCCAGGCTCTGCTCGGTCGCCATCCGCAGGTAATCCGCGTACTGGTCGGACCCGCGCAGGCGTGGGTCGGTGAAGCGCGGGAACCCTTTCGGCCCTTCGCGCTCGCCCTCGTAGAAGTCGTGGCCGACGGCGCCGATCAGGCAGTACTCCTCGCGCGGCGCCGCCGCGAGCGCTCGCCCGAGCACCCGATCCGCCTCCCCCTGACCGTAGGCGTCGGCGGTCAACAGCGTGTCGATGCCTTCGCCCGGCCGCAGCAGCGCTTCCAGCCGCTCCTCGGCGATCGCCTCCCCGAAGCGGAGGAAACGTCCTCCGCTCCAGGTGCCGATCGCGGCCCGACCCGGCTCTCTCACAGCCACTACCTCAGATCAGGCGGCTAGGACTCGGCGCCGGCGTCGTCGGAGGCGTCGCCCTCGGGCTCGCCCTCGCCGTCGTCCTTCTTCGCCCCGACGCCGACCTTCTCGCGCTCCGGCTCGGCTTTGCGCTTCGGTTTCTTCGGGGCGATGATCTCGAGGTCGAGCGGTTTGTCTTCCTCGTCGCCGGCGGCGTTGCGGGAGACCATCACCGTCGAGCCCGGGGTCATTTCGCCCTGGCGCAGGACTTCGTCGGCCAGCGGGTCCTCGATGTAGCGCTGGATCGCCCGGCGCAGCGGACGGGCGCCCATCGACGGGTCCCAGCCTTTGTCGACCAAGAGGTCCTTGGCCTCGTCGGTCAGCTCCAGCTGCAGTTCGTGCTCGGCGACCTGGACGCGGACGCGGTTGATCATCAGGTCGATGATCTCTTTGACCTCCTCCTTGGCCAGCTTGTGGAAGACGATCACCTCGTCGATCCGGTTGAGGAACTCCGGCCGGAAGACTTTTTTCAGGTCGCTCATGATCCGGTTCTTCATGTCGCCGTAGGACATGCCGGTCTCGTCGGCGACGGTGAACCCGATCGAGGTGTTCTTGGCGATCTCGCCGGCGCCGATGTTCGAGGTCATGATCACGATCGCGTTGCGGAAGTCCACGGTGCGACCCTGGGCGTCGGTGAGGCGCCCGTCCTCGAGGATCTGCAGGAGGATGTTGAAGACGTCCGGGTGCGCCTTCTCGATCTCGTCGAGCAGGAGCACGCTGTAGGGCTTGCGCCGCACGGCCTCGGTCAGCTGGCCGCCCTCGTCGTAGCCGATGTAGCCCGGGGGCGAGCCGACCAGGCGGCTGACCGCGTGCTTCTCCATGTACTCGGACATGTCGATCCGGACCATCGCCTCCTCGTCGCCGAAGAGGAACTCGGCGAGGGTGCGGGCGAGCTCGGTCTTGCCGACCCCGGAGGGGCCGAGGAAGATGAACGAGCCGGCCGGCCGCTTCGGGTCCTTGATCCCGGCGCGGGAGCGGCGGATCGCTTTCGAGACGGCGGTGATCGCGACCTCCTGGCCGATTACCCGCTTGTGGAGTTCCTCCTCCATCCGAATCAGTTTCTTGGTCTCGGCCTCGGTCAGCTTGAAGACCGGGATGCCGGTCCACATCGAGACGATGTCGGCGATCTCCTCCTCGCCGACCTCGGGCCGTTCGCCGTTCTCGCCCTCGGCCCACTCGTCTTCGAGCTGGCGCTTGCGGGTGGTCAGCTGGCGCTCGGTGTCGCGCAGGTTGGCGGCCTTTTCGAACTCCTGGGCCTCGATCGCGGCCTCCTTTTCGCGCCGCGTCGTCTCGATTTCCTCCTCGAGATCGCGGTACACCGGAGGCGTGCTCATCGACTTGATCCGCATCCGCGAGCCGGCCTCGTCGATCAGGTCGATCGCCTTGTCGGGCAGGAAGCGGTCGGAGATGTAGCGGTCGGCGAGCTCGGCGGCTGCTTCCAGCGCGTCGTCGCGGATCGTCACCCGGTGGTGCTGTTCATAGCGCTCGCGCAGGCCTTCGAGGATCTTCACCGTGTCCTCGGGCGAGGGCTGATCGACGCGGATCTGGGCGAAGCGGCGCTCCAGCGCCGAGTCGCGCTCGAGGTACTTGCGGTACTCATCGAGGGTGGTGGCGCCGATCGTCTGCAGCTCGCCGCGGGCCAGGGCCGGCTTCAGGATCGAGGCCGCGTCGATCGCACCCTCGGCGGCGCCGGCGCCGACCAGGTTGTGGAGCTCGTCGATGAAAAGGATGATGTCGCCGCGCTGGGTGATCTCTTTCATCACCTTCTTCAGGCGCTCCTCGAACTCGCCGCGGTACTTGGAGCCGGCGACGAGGGCGGCCAGGTCGAGCGTGTAAATCTGCTTGTTCTTCAGCAGCTCCGGGACTTCGCCCTTGTTGATCCGGGCGGCGAGCCCCTCGACGACGGCGGTCTTGCCAACGCCGGGCTCGCCCAGCAGCACCGGGTTGTTCTTGGTCCGGCGGGAGAGGATCTGCATGATCCGCTCGATCTCGGTTTCGCGGCCGATCACCGGGTCGAGCTTGCCCTCCTCGGCGAGGCGGGTGAGGTTGCGCCCGAACTGGTCGAGCAGTTTCGAAGACTTTTTGCCCTCGCCGGAAGCACCGCCACCGCTGCCGCCCTGGCGACGGCCGCCGGGGCCGGAGAGCATGCGGATGACCTCGTTGCGGATCTTGTCCGAGTCGGCGTCGAAGTCGAGCAGGATGCGAGCGGCGACGCCCTCGTTCTCACGCACGAGACCGAGCAGGATGTGCTCGGTGCCGATGTAGTTGTGGCCGAGCGAGAGCGCCTCGCGCAGCGCCAGCTCCAGGACCTTCTTGGCGCGCGGGGTGAACGGAATCTGGCCGGAGGTCACCTCCTCGCCGGAGCCGACGATGCGGACGACCTGCGAGCGAACGCGTTCCACGGTGATGTCGAGGGACTCGAGGACGCGGGCGGCCAGCCCCTCCTCCTCGCGGAGGAGGCCGAGCAGGATGTGCTCGGTGCCGATGTAGTTGTGCTTGAGCGTCCGGGCCTCCTCCTGCGCTAGGACGACGACCTGGCGAGCCCTCTCAGTGAATCGCTCGAACAATGAAGACCTCTTCCTGGTTGAACAAACCCGGGAAACCCGGGTTCGTACCGCCGGACACCCCCGATTCTTTATCGGGAGGCGTCCATCTGTCCCTTAACTCTACCGGGCGCGTACGTCCGGCTTGCGGCGCAGTTAGGGCGCTAAGAGCGACTTTTCACGCGGGACTCGTCACGTTCCCGGCACAAAGGCGCGATCCACCCCGCCTACTTGTCCCCGGTATGCGGGGACAAATGCGTTCACATCTAGTTCCGCATCGCCGGGAAGAGGAGGACTTCGCGCAGGGTTTTGGCGCCGGTGAACATCATCACCAGGCGGTCGATCCCGAGGCCGACGCCGCCGGTCGGCGGCATCCCCTGTTCGAGCGCTTCGACGAAGGCCTCGTCGTAGGGCTGGGCCTCCTCGTCGCCGCGCGCCACCTCGGCTGCCTGCTGCTCGAAGCGCCGCCGTTGCTCATCCGGGTCGTTGAGCTCAGTGAAGGAGTTGGCGACCTCGACGCCGCCGACGAAGGCCTCCCAGCGCTCGACCAACCCCTCCTCGGAGCGGTGGCGCTTGGCGAAGGGCGAGAGCTCGACCGGGTAGTCGAAGATGAAGGTCGGCTGGATCAGGCCGGGCTCGACGTCCTTGGAGAGCAGCCCGTCGACGAGCTTGCCCCAGCCCTCTTTCGGATCGGGCTCGGTCCCCATCGCCTTCGCCAGCGCCTCGCGGGTCGGGTGCTCGACGATGTCGATCCCGGACTGCTCGAGGATCGCCTCGCGCAGGGTGATCCGCCGCCAGGGCGGTGCGAAATCGATCTCGACGTCGCCGCGCTTGACCTTGGTCGTCCCCAGCACCCGCTCGGCGGTCTCGGCGACCAGCAGCTCGAGGTCGTGCGCGGTCTTCTCATAGTCGGCGTAGGCCTCGTACCACTCCAGCATCGTGAACTCGGGGTTGTGCTTGTGGGAGACGCCCTCGTTGCGGAAGTCCTTGCCGAGCTCGTAGACGCGGTCGATGCCGCCGACGACCAGTTTCTTCAGGTAGAGCTCGGTCGCGATCCGCAGGTAGAAGTCGCGGTCGAGGGCGTTGTGATGCGTGGTGAACGGCCGCGCCAGAGCGCCGCCGTAGAGCGGCTGCAGGACCGGCGTCTCGACCTCGACGAAGCCGTGCTCGTCGAACCAGCGACGGATCTCGGAGATCGTGCGGGCGCGGGTGCGGAAGGCGCGGCGGCTCTCCTCATTGGCGATCAGGTCGAGCTCGCGACGACGGAAGCGGGTCTCGGTGTCCTCGAGGCCGTGGAACTTGTCGGGCGGCGGGCGCAGGCTCTTCGCCAGCAGGCGCCAGTGGTCGATTGAGAGCGAGAGCTCGCCGCCGCGGCGAGTCGCCATCGCCGTCCCCTCGGCGCCGACGATGTCGCCGAGGTCGAGGTCGACCAGGAGCGCGTAGGCCTCCTCGCCGAGCAGGTCCTGGCGGGCGTGCAGCTGGATCTGGCCGCTGCCGTCGCGGACGTCGAGGAAGCAGGCCTTGCCGTGGCCGCGCCGGGCGACGATCCGCCCCGCGACCCGGTGGCGGGACTCGGTCTCCATCCCCGGCGCCAGCCCTTCGTGCGCCGCCCGCACCTCGCCGATCTCCTCGCGGCCGGAGAACTCGTGCGGAAACGGCTCGATCCCCGCCTCGCGGATCCGCTCCAGCTTCTCGCGCCGGTCCTCGAGGACCTGAGAAAGCTCCTGCTCCTGCGGCTGATCGGTGCCGGGCTCGCTCATCGAAGCGCGAGCCTAACGAGGATCAGCTTGCTTTCTCAATCTTGGTGATTTTCAGTTTTTTCTTCGGCCCGCGCGGGACCTCGACGGTGACGATGTCGTTGCGCTTTTTGCCGATCAGCGCTTTGCCGATCGGCGACTCGTTGGAGAGCTTGTGCTCCAGCGGGTTCGCCTCGGTCGAGCCGACGATCTGGAATTTCTGCGAGTCACCGGTTTTCTGGTCTTTGACGTGGACGACCGAGCCGAAGGCGACCTCGTCGGTGCTGATCGCCTTCTCGTCGATCACCCGGGCGCGGCGCAGTTTCTCCTCCAGCTGGGCGATCCGCCCCTCGAGCAGCGCCTGTTCGTTCTTGGCGTCGTCGTATTCGGCGTTCTCGGAGATGTCGCCGTCCTCGCGCGCCTCCTTGATGCGAGCCGCGACCTCGCGCCGTTTGGTCGTCGAGAGGAACTCGATCTCCTCTTTCAGTTTTTCCAGTCCCTCGGGAGTGATGACGGCCTGACGCACTTGACGACCTCGCTTTGGATTTGAAAAAGGGAGCCTGTGCGGTCTCCCTAGACCTAAAAAAACGCGCCTGATGCGGCCGGCGACGGCAGCAATCCCAGGCACGGGTCGCGGGATTATAGCGAGGGCGGCCGGCCGGCCAAAGTGGCCTCTGGACGCCCTGTTCAGGCCACCGCGGCGGGGATCGCGAGGGCCCCGATCAGCTCCCGCGCGCGGGCCAGATCGGCGCTGCGCTGCAGCTCCTCGGCGACCTCCTTCGGCGCCTCCAGCCGCTCCGCGTACCAGGGGTGGAATTTGCGCAGGTAGCGCTCGGCGCGCTCCTCGCCAAGGTGCTCCTCGGCCCGGTCGGTCACCCACAGCCACTCGGCGACCATCTCCTCGCGGTTCGGCGGGGCGGCGCGGCGGCCGGTCAGTTCCTCGAAGACCCAGGGGTTGCCGAAGGAGCCGCGGGCGATCATCACCGCATCGGCTCCCGACTCCTCGTAGGCGCGGCGGGCGGCCTCGGCGCTGGAGAGACCGCCGGAGATGATCACCGGCACCTCGATCCGCCCGACCAGCTCGCGGGCCAGGGCGTAGTCAGGCGAGCCCTTGTGGCCCTTGGTGGCGACGCGGGGATGGAAGGCGATCGCGGCGACGCCGGCCTCCTCGACCAGGCGGATCGCCAGCTCGAAGCCGGAGCGGTCGCCGGCCTCGATCCCCGAGCGCAGCTTCACCGTCACCGGCAGGCCGCTGCCTTCGGCAGCGCCTCGTGCCAGCGCCAGCGCCAGGTCATGGTCGCGCAGGAGCTGGGCGCCGGCGCCGGTCCGCCGCACCTTCGGCACCGGGCAGCCCATGTTGATGTCGATCAGGTCGGCGCCGGCCCGGGCGGCGATCTTGGCGCCCGAACGCATCACCTCGGCGTCGTGGCCGAAGAGCTGGATCGAGACCGGGTGCTCGTCGGGGTGGATCCGCATCAGCTCCCGCAGGGTGCGCTCGTTGCGGTAGTGGAGGGCGAAGCTCGAGACCATCTCCGAGACCGCGAGCCCGGCGCCGTGGCGTTTGGCCTGCAGGCGGACGAACCAGTTGCCGATCCCGGCCAGCGGCGCCAGCAGGACGCGGTTGGTGATCGGCACGCCGCCGATCTCGAAGGGCTCGGTCAGGGCCGGACGGTCGCTCGCTTTGTCATCGATTGCGCTCATGGATCAGCCGCAGTCCCTTCAAGGTCAGCAGATCGTCGACCTCGTCGATCGTCTCGGTGAAGGGGACGACCGCGGAGGCGTAGCCGCCGGTGGCGAGCAGGTGCGGATTCGGGAGTTCGTCTTCGATCCGGCGGACGATGCCGTCGATTAGGCCGGCAAAGCCGAAGATGAAGCCGGAGTTGATCGCGGCGCGGGTCGAGCGGCCAATCGCTTCGGTCGGCTCTTCGAGGTCCATGCGGGTGATCCGGGCGGCGCGTTCGATCAGGGCGCTGAGCGAGGGGGCGAGGCCGGGGCCGATCGCGCCGCCGAGGTACTCGCCCTCGGCGGAAACGGCGTCGATGTTGATCCCAGTGCCGAAGTCGACCGAGACGCAGGCCTTGCCGAAGCGCTCGTAGGCGGCGATCGCGTTGACGAGGCGGTCGGCGCCGACCTCGAGCGGGTTCTCGATCCGGATCGGCATCCCCGTCTTCACCCCTGGCCCGATCGTCAGGCACTCGGCGTCGAGGTAGCGCTGCGCTAGCTCCTCGAACTGGCTGCCGAGCGGCGGCACGACCGAGGAGACGCAGACCGCGTCGATCTCGCCGAAGGAGCGGCCGCAGAGCGAGAAGAGCCCGGCGATGCGCTCGGCGAGCTCGTCGCCGGTGGCGCCGGAGCGGGTCTGGAAGCGCCAGTGCTCGGCCAGCTCGGAGCCGTCGAAGGCGCCGAGGTGGGTCTGGGTGTTGCCGACGTCGACCGCGAGGAGCATCGGGCGATTATCGCGTGGAAAAACTGGCCAGGTAGCCAAACCGGCCCCGAAGTGCATAGGATCGCCCGCATGGACGCTCGCCTCTACGTCATCCCCGCCTCGCACCCGAGCTACGCGGCGGCGCTGATGCTCGAACACAAGGGCATCGCCTTCAAGCGCACCGACCTGATGCCGGTGGTCTCGAAGGGCGCGCTGCGGGTGGTCGGTTTCCCCCGCAACACCGTGCCGGCATTGAAGATCGACGGCGACAAGGTCCAGGGCTCGCGCCAGATCGCCCGCGAGCTCGAGCGACTGCGCCCCGAGCCGCCCCTCTTCCCCGCCGACCCCGCGCAACGCGCCAAGGTCGAAGAGGCCGAGAGCTTCGGCGACGAAGAGCTGCAGCACCCGATCCGCCAGCTGCTCTGGTGGGGCTTCAAGCAGGACAAGGAGCCCCTCCGCAGCTACTCGGAGGGCGCGAAGATCGGCGTCCCGATCGGCCTGGCCGTGAAGACCGGCGGCCCCCTCGTCACCCTCTCCGCCCGCTTCAACGAAGCAAGCGACGAGAACGCGCGCGCCGCGGCCGCCAAGCTGCCCGGCCTGCTCGACCGCGTCGACGCCTGGATCGCGGACGGCACCCTCAACGGCGAGCAGCTCAACGCCGCCGACTTCCAGATCGCCCCCAGCATCGCCCTGGCGATGACCCTCGACGACCTCCGTCCGGCGATCGAGAACCGTCCCGCCGCCGCGCTGGCGAAGAGGGTCGTGCCGAATTACCCCGGCCGAATGCCGGCGGTGCTACCGGCCGAGTGGCTCGACCCGCTGGCCGGGTCCAAGATCAGCTAGCGCTGCCGCGAGACGGGTGCCGGCCGGGAGCGTCAGCTCCGGATCGAGCTCCAGCAGCGGGACGAGGACGAAGCGGCGGGTGGTGACCTCGCGGTGCGGGAGGGTGAGACGGTCGTTGCTCATCTCGATCTCGCCGAGGAGGAGCAGGTCGACGTCCAGCGGACGGGGGCTGTGGCGGGGAAGGTCGAACTGGCGGCCGCGCTCGGCCTCGACGCGCTTGCAGGCGTCGAGGAGTTGTTCGGGCTCCAGGTCGGTGCGGATGCGGACGGCAGCGTTGAGGAAGTCGGGCTGGTCGAGGATCTCGCCGACCGGCTCGGTGACGTAGGTGGAGGAGACCGCGTCGACCTCGATGCCCTCCGCTTCCAGCAGCTCGACCGCGGCGCGGAGGTGGCCGGCGGAGTCGCCGACGTTGGAGCCGAGGCCGAGGTAGCCGACTCGCTGCTCGGGGGACACCGGCCTAACGGTCGCCTTCGTCGTCTTCTTCGACCGTGCGCTCCTGGGTGACCTCGACGGCCACCTCCTGGATCGCCAGCGGCAGCGGCGGCTCGGGCTTGGCGGCGCGGACGCGCACCGATTCGCAGCCGTAGCGCTCCATCAACCGCTCCCCCACCACCTGCGCCAGACGCTCCAGGGTCTTGTAGCTGCGCTCGGTCGCGGCGAGGGCGACGATGTCGCAGACCTGGCCGTAATCGACGGTGTCCTCGAGCCGGTCGGTCAGCACCGCGTCGCAGTCGGGGACGTCGAAGGAGATGTCGAACTCGAGCCGCTGCCCGACCTCCTGCTCGGCTTCGGAGACCCCGTGGTGGGTGTAGATCGAGAGCCCGCGCAGCTCGATTTCCGCGCTCGAATCGATCCCGTTGCCGTGCGACTCCATAGTCAGGGACGCTACCCGAGTATCGCCGCGGCCACGGCCAGCGCCTGGCGCATCTCGGCGACGTCGTGGACGCGGAGGACATCGGCGCCCTCGGCGGCGGCGAGGACGGAGGAGGCGATCGTGCCGCCGAGGCGGCCGTCGGCGGGCGAGCCGTCGAGGCGGCCGATGAAGCTCTTGCGAGAGGTGCCGATCACCAGGGGCCGCCCCAGCTCGCGCAGCTCGCCGAGCCGGCGCAGCAGCTCCATGTTGTGAGCACCGGTCTTGCCGAAACCGATGCCGGGGTCGAGCCAGACCCGGTCCTCGGCGATTCCGGCGGCGACCGCGACCTCCAACCGCTCGGCGAGAAACGCCTTCACGTCGGCGACGACGTCGTCGTAGCGCGGGTCCCGTTGCATCGTCCGCGGCTCACCGAGCATGTGCATGAGGACAACAGTGGCGTCTCGCTCGGCGCAGAGGCCGGCCATCTTGGGATCACCGCGCAAGGCAGTGACGTCATTGACGATCTCGGCCCCGGCGTCGAGGGCGGCAGCGGCTACCGCTGCCTTCGAAGTATCGATGCTGATGCGAGAGCCCTGAAGGCCCTGGATAACGGGAACAACCCGCCCTAGCTCCTCCTCCACGCCGACCGGCTCAGCTCCCGGCCGCGTCGATTCACCTCCCACATCCAAAATCTCCGCCCCCGCCTCAGCCAGCTCCACCCCATGGGCGATCGCCGCCTCCGGATCGAGAAAGAGTCCCCCATCCGAGAACGAGTCGGGGGTGACGTTGACCACCCCCATCAACTGAATCATGGGAACTCCGCTAAGAGGCGTCGCCGCCGGCCAAACCTGGCCGCGGGCGCGTAATCGGGCGGCTGCCCTCGCGGGCGGCCTTCTCCGGCTCGGGCGCAGGCTCGGCCGGCGCCGCCGGGCTCTCGTCATCGTCGGCGAAGACTTCATCGGCCGATTTGCCGGCGAGCAGAGCGACGAACTCTTTGGCGTCGATCGTCTCCCGCTCCAGCAACAGCTTGGAGACCCGCTCGAGGTCGTCGCGGCGCTCGCTCAGCAGGCCCTTCGCGGTCTGGTGGGCGCTCTCGACGATGCGACGGATCTCGTCGTCGATCTCGCGGGCGATCTCGTCGGAGTAGTCGGGCTCGGAGCTGAACTCGCGGCCGAGGAACGGCTGGCCGCGATCGTGGCCGAAGACGCGCGGGCCGAGGCGCTCGGACATCCCGAAGCGCATCACCATCTGCTTCGCCGTCTCGGTCACCTTTTCAAGGTCGTTCGAGGCCCCCGTGGTGATCTCGCCGAAGACGATCTCCTCGGCGGCGCGGCCGCCCAGGGTCATCGCCATCGTGTCGGTCAGCTCGGCGCGGGTGGTGAGGAACTTGTCCTCGGTCGGCAGGCTGATCGTGTAGCCGAGCGCCTGGCCGCGGCTGATGATCGAAATCTTGTGGAC
>Ga0207687_10000109_pt1 | contig 59406 bp, 62 predicted proteins | sample KBSM54metaG_FD_184399 | JGI IMG/M metagenome (GOLD analysis project Ga0207687, IMG submission 184399) | Miscanthus rhizosphere microbial communities from Kellogg Biological Station, Michigan, USA - KBS M5-4 metaG (SPAdes) (version 2) | ecosystem: Host-associated > Plants > Roots > Rhizosphere >...
CGACGCCGACCAACTGCCGCCGATTGGCGCCGGTAAGCCCTTCGAGGATCTGATCGCCTCGGGCGTGGCCCCCGTCGTTCGGCTCACCCAAATCTTCCGCCAGGCGGCGCGCTCGATGATCACCACTGCTGCCCACGAGATCAACCAGGGCCGGGAACCGCACCTCGAGCCGGGTGAGAACCAGGACCATGACTTCTTCTTCATCGAGCGGACCAATCCCGAGCGCGCCCTGGAAGCCGTCGTCGAGGTGGTCGCCGAGCGAGCGCCGAAGCGCTTCGGCGTCGACCCGATCCGCGAGGTGCAGGTGCTGGCGCCGATGTACCGCGGGGCTGTGGGGATAGATGCGCTCAACGAGCGCCTGCAGGCCGAGCTCAACCCCAACGGCAAACGCGCCGTCAGCGACCGCTTCCGGGTCGGCGACCGGCTGATCCAGACGCGCAACTCGCACGAGCTCGGCCTGATGAACGGCTCGATCGTCTTCCTCCGCGCCGACGACCCCGACGAGGAAGAGATCCTCGTCGACACCGATGAGGGCGACCCGCTGACGATTCCCTACGGCGAGACCGGCACTCTGCGGCTCGCCTATGCGATCTCGGTCCACAAGGCGCAGGGCTGCGAGGTACCGGTCGTGGTCGGCATCTGCCACCGCTCGCACTCGCGGATGCTGAGCCGGCCGCTGCTCTACACGGCGATCACCCGCGCCCGCAGCAGCTGTGTGCTGATCGGGGATCGCGCGGTGCTGGCGGGGGCGGTTCGCCGCGGCGACGGTGGCGGCCGCTACTCCGGATTGGCCGAGCGCCTGCGTGGATAGCCGCCCTCCCCTGGCGGAGATCGGCATCACCCTGGCAGGGGTCGCCCTTCTCGCCGGCCTCGTCTTCGCGATCCCGGAGCTGCACGAAGCCGCGCTGGCGGCGATCCACGGGGAAACCGACAAGGTCCAGAGCGAGATCGCCAGCCTCGGCATCGCCGGGCCGCTGCTGATCCTCGCCCTGACGCTGATCCACGCCGTCGTCTTCTACCCGGCCGAGATCGTCGACGCCGCCGCCGGCCTCGCCTACGGCTTCCTCCCCGCCCTGGCGCTGATGATGTGCGGCTGGGTGCTCTCCGGGTTGGCCTGCTTCTTCGTTGGCCGCTCGGTCGCACGACCGCTGCTCGACCGTTGGCTTGGGTTTGAGCGCTTCGAGCGAATCGAGGCCAGAATCGAGCGCGGTGGTGCCAAGGCCCTGATCGCCGCGAGGCTGATCCCGATCTTCCCCTTCAGCGTCGTCTGTTACGCCGCCGGCGCCGCGCGGGTGCCGGTCTGGCGCTTCACCTGGACAACCGCAGTCGGCTACCTGCCGATCACCGCGCTCTCGGTTTACTTCGGCACCCAGCTGGATCTGCTCAGCGGACTCTTTTGACCTTGAAGCTGTAGCTGGCGGGCGTCTGGTCGGCGTTGCCAGCCGCGTTGCGTGCCGCCACCTTGATCACGTGCCAGCCAAGCGTGAAGCGGCGCGCAAGCCGCGCCGGGCAGGGCCTGAAGAAGCTACCGTCGACGCGGCAGACGAAGGAAACATCACTCTCGTTGGAGCCGAAGCGGAAGACCGCCTTCGCCTCCTGATGACGGGTGCGGATGATCTTGCTCGGCCTCTGCAGGAAGAACGTTCGCGGGTGGGGCTCGCGCTTTGGCGATTCCTCTTCCGGCGGGGCCGGCGACACCGGCGGCAGCGGCGTGATGCCGGTCGAACTCTTGCCCGGTTCGCGGATTTTCTTGCAGGGGCCAGGGGCGGGGGGCTCGGCAACAGCAGCGCCAGGGCTTGAAGCGGTCAGGCCGAGCGCTTCGAGCGTGCCAGGGGCATTGACGAGGCCCGAGCCGACCGCGAACGGCGAGAAGGCTCCAACCGCGAGCGCGGCTTCCCGCTGCGCCTGCTCCACTTCTTCGGCGCTTGCCGATGGCAGGGCCTCGCGCTCGAGCGCCCCCACAGCGGCCGCGTGAGGAGCCGCCGCAGAGGTGCCGTAGAAGCGCCAGGCGCCTTCGCACTGGCCAAAGAACGTGTTGGCACTACCGTCGGTCGCGACCACGTCGGGCTTCGAGAGCACCTGAGGGACGACGAGTTCGGCCGCCTGGCCGCTTCCGGCTTCTTTGACCGGCCCGAAATAGTGGGTGACCGGCCCGCGCGAAGAGAAGAACTCGGGTTCCGAGTTGGTGTTCTGACGGATCGCGCCGATCGACATCGCGTGTTCGCTGCCGTTGTGGCCGAAGATCGTCGGGCCCACGATGTCGCCTTCCGACGATTCCTCGTACTCGGTGGCGGCCACGCCGCCACCGTTCTGCGCCAGGATGAACTTAAGCGGGTGAGCGCCGCCCCCGAGCCTCTCGTTGATCACCAGCCTGACGACCGCCGTCGCGGCCGACTGGTTTTCCCAGCCGAAGATCTCGACCGGCTGCTGAGTGGACGCAACGTTCCTTTCGGTGCTCGAGCGGACAACTCTGCCGTTTTCGTCGAGCAGGTAGGCGTCGAGGTCGGTGTTGACCCCTTCCCAGGGTTCGGCCCACTGCAGGTCGATCGTCAGCTCTTCGCCCGGTTCGACAGCGATCCCGAAGGTTCGATCAGGCGGCCCAGGCGCCGGGTTGAAGTCCATGCAGTGACTGGTGTTGAGGCTCGGATTGGCCACCGCGAGCGCCACCACCGAGGCGGGGCAGCTTTCCGAGTCGCGAAATTCCGGCGCTTCCCAAGAGCCGATTTCATTGCCGTCGTCGAAGCTGTTGTTGTTGCCGGCGGCCGAGTAGTAGGCGACGTCATCACCTTCAGTCACTTCGCCGATCGCGACCCCCACTGGACCTTCCTGGAAGAACGGCTCTTCGAGGTAGGAGACGTCGTCGACGATGACCGAGGCACCGTGAGCAGCAAGCGCACGGATGTTTTCGGCGAAGTCCGGTTCTCCCGTGAAAGCAGTGGCGAAGGAGAGCGCGGCTCCCGGCGCCAGGTCGTGGACGATCTGGGCCATCGCCCGTCCCTCATCCTCGCCGCTGGCTTCGGTGTCGTCGAGCACTTCTACCGGGGCCGGCTCCCCACAAGGGTCTTCTGCGCCAGGCAGATCGCCGCTGCGAACGTCTTCAGCGGCGCCGGTCGGTACCAGGGGGTCCTGGTCGAAGGAGTCGGAGAGGATCCCGACCTTCGTCCCCGTGCCCGCCACCTCGAATTCAGCCCGAGCCTTCGCCGCGCCCAACTGCGCGTCGCCCTCGGACGTCTCCGCCCCGAAGCAGGGCTGATAGGGCGTCGTCGCCGCGACGGGCGGAGCCGCGTCCGCGACGATCGGCGTATAGGCGGGCTGCACGCTCGTCACCCCCGGAAGGGCGGCCAGGTCCGGCAGCTGGGCGGGGAGTGCCGCCACGGTGTCCACTTGGTAGCGACGACTGGCATCGACGGTTTCGGCCCCTGCCGCGCGCAGGCCGTCGGCACCGGCGACGGCGCCGTGGTCGAAGCGCACGTAGACGAGCACCCGGTTGCCGCGGCGCAGCAAGCTCCCGGGCCCCTGGGAGACGAGGCCAAGCGCCCTCGCCTGACGGGCCGACGGGGCGTCCCGCAGGCCGGGCGTCGCCAGCTTGGCAAGCCGCGGCGAGAGCTTGCCATCGGCCCGCGTCGCCGCCGCCGAGCCGGGCAGCGCGGCCAGCGCGATCGCCAAGGCGAGGGCCGAGAGGAAGCCAACCCTCGCGGGAAAGCTGTGCGGAAGCATCATCTGAATCACCGTATCGACTGGTCTCCTAGCTTCCTGAAACACGGCTGGACGGCGATCCGAGCGCCGCGCCCGTCGCTTGATCCCTGCTACGGTCCCCGCGTTAGGTCGGATTGATATCCGGCAAAAAGTCGTGTCTAGCGCTCGCGTCGTTGCTTTACCGAAGCCTCCGCGTTCGCAGCACAACAAGTGGAGGCAATAAATGCCGACTGGAACAGTCAAGTGGTTCAGCGACGACAAGGGCTACGGGTTCATCACGCCCGATGACGGCTCTAAGGACGTCTTCGTCCATCACAGCGCAATCCTCGGTGAGGGCTTCAAGTCCCTTGCGGAGGGCGCCAAGGTGACCTACGAGTCCGAGGAAGGCCCCAAGGGCCCGGCCGCGGCGAGCGTTCAGCAGACCTCGTAGTCGCGTACCGAACTTGAGCAGTTACGGGGCCCGCCGCAAGGCGGGCCCCGTTTTTGTCACGAGATTCAGGCAATTACAAATCGCGCACTGCACCTACCCATTGCTTCCCCATTGATGACTACTCGAAACGATCTGAGAAATATCGCAATCGTCGCCCACGTCGATCACGGCAAGACGACGCTGGTCGACGCGATGCTCTGGCAGTCCGGCGCCTTCCGTAAGGGCCAGGACGTGGCCGAGCGGGTGATGGACTCGATGGACCTCGAGCGCGAGAAGGGCATCACGATCCTCGCCAAGAACACCGCCGTCAACTACAACGGCGTCAAGCTCAACATCGTCGACACCCCCGGCCACGCCGACTTCGGCGGCGAGGTCGAGCGCGGACTGACGATGGTCGACGGCGTGCTGCTGCTCGTCGACGCCTCCGAGGGGCCCCTCCCCCAGACCCGCTTCGTCCTGCGCAAGGCCCTGGAGGCGAAGCTGCCGGTGATCCTCGTCGTCAACAAGGTCGACCGACCAGACGCCCGTATCGCCGAGGTGGTCGACGAGGTCTACGAGCTCTTCCTCGATCTCGACGCCGACTCCGAGCAGATCGACTTCCCGATCGTCTACACCAACGCCAAGGCCGGCTGGGCCGCGCTCGAGGAGGGCGTCGAGGGCACCGACCTCTCACCGCTGATGGACTTGATGCTGGAGAAGATCCCGGCCCCGGAGTACGACCCCGACCACCCGCTGCAGGCGCACGTGACCAACCTCGACGCCTCGCCCTACGTCGGGCGGCTGGCGCTTTGCCGCGTCCACAACGGCACGATCCGCTCCGGCCAGCAGGTCGCCTGGTGCCGGGCCGACGGCACGATCGAGCGGGCGACCGTCTCCGAGCTCTACATCACCGAGGCGCTGGAGCGAGTCCCCGCCGAGGAGGTCGGGCCGGGCGAGATCATCGCCGTCGCCGGGATCGAAGAGATCACGATCGGCGAGACGCTCGCCGATCCCGCCGACCCACGTCCACTGCCGGTGATCAAAGTCGATGAGCCCTCACTCTCGATCGTGCTCGGAATCAACACCTCGCCCCTTGCCGGCACTGAGGGCAGCAAGCTAACCGCGCGCCAGGTCCGCGACCGGCTCGACGCCGAGCTGGTCGGCAACGTCTCGATCCGAGTCAACGACACCGAGCGCCCCGATGCCTGGGAGGTGCAGGGCCGCGGCGAGCTGCAGCTGGTGATCCTGCTGGAGCTGATGCGACGCGAGGGCTTCGAGTTGACCGCTGGGCAGCCCCGCGTGCTGACACAGGAGATCGACGGCAAGCTGCACGAGCCGATCGAGCGACTCTCGATCGACGCCCCTGAGGAGCACGTCGGCACGATTACCCAACTGCTGGCGGGTCGCAAGGGCCGCCTGGAGCAGATGGCCAACCACGACACCGGCTGGGTGCGGATGGAATATCTGGTGCCGGCGCGGGGTCTGATCGGCTTCCGCACCGAGTTCCTCACCGAGACCCGCGGTACCGGCGTCATGCACCACGTATTCGAGGACTGGGGGCGCTGGGCCGGCGAGTTGCGCCTGCGCCCGACCGGCTCGATCGTCGCCGATCGCCGTGGCAAGAGCGCCGGTTACGCTCTGATCGGCATCCAGGACCGAGGCACGCTCTTCATCGGTCCCGGCGAGGAGGTCTACGAGGGCATGATCATCGGCGAGAACGCCCGCGCCGAGGACATGGACGTCAATGCGACCAAGGAAAAGCAGCAGACCAACATGCGCGCCGCCGCCGCCGACGTACTGGAGCGGATGGCGCCGCCCACACGCCTTTCCCTCGAAGCCGCGGTCGAGTTCCTGCGCGACGACGAGTGCGTCGAAGTGACGCCGGAGTCGGTGCGGCTGCGCAAGGTCGAGCTCGACAAGCTGAAACGCCAGAAGACCGCCCGCTCGAGCAGCCGGTCCAGCTAGTCCGCTCGCCCGCCCTGCGGCAGCTCAAAGCAGAGCAGAGCCGACAAGACTGGGATGCCCTCCTCGTTGGCCTCGGCGAGCCGTTCGGCACTCGCGGCCTGCACCTCGAAGATGCCATCCAACGCCTGCTGCTTGATCCGCGTCAGTTCGCCCCAACCCTGCTCGTCGACCAGCGACACGGTACGGCTGGCGTGCGCGTCGCTGCGCGAGACGAAGGTGCCCTGCTCAAGCGCCTTGCGGACATCGGCCTCGATCATGTCCAAGATCCAACCCGCCAACCGCTGCTGTTCTTCCCGGCCCAGCGCCTCCCACTCCTCGTCGTCCCAAAGCACCCGCACCAGGGCCCGGTAGCGCGGCTCGACCGCCCCCTTGGTCAACACCTCCCCCACTACCTCGATCAGCCCATCGTCGCGCAGGGCATCGAGGTGGCGACCGGCAGCGCTGAGACCCACATCGAGCTCGGCGGCCACCTCGCTGACACCAGCCGAGCGTTCGTTGAGAAAGGTAAGCGCCTGCAGCCGGACCGGATCGGAGGCAATCCGAATCAGCCTGCGATCGATCCCACTTTTCTCGGCCACTAAGACCCCCCTTCCCCTAGAACACCGGTCGACCCACCATAAACGTCAGGGCCGCCCAGAAATGCCAAGAGCCGCCGGGAGTCCCCGGCGGCTCTTTGGCTAGGGCCCCTGCCCTAAGCGATGTGGCGCTGCTAGACCGTGGCGGCAGCCTGCGCGGACTGACTGTCCTCGGACGCCTTGGCGGCCTTTGCCTCAGCCTCGGGCGTGGGCTCGCCGACGGCGCGCGGCAGCAGCACTTCTTTGGCGATGACCAGGCGTTGGATCTGGCTGGTCCCCTCGTAGAGCTGCATGATCTTGGCGTCGCGCATCAGCTTCTCCACCGGGTACTCCTTGATGAAGCCGTAGCCGCCGTAGACCTGCACGGCGTCGACCGCGATCTCCATCGCCGAGTCGGCGGCGAAGCGCTTGGCCATCGAGGAGACCTTGCTGTTGCGGATGCCCTGGTCGAGCATGACCGCGGAGTTCCAGACCAGCAGGCGGCCGGCCTCAACCTTGGTCGCCATGTCGGCGATCATGAACTGGATCGCCTGGTGCATCGCGATCGGCACGCCGAACTGGACCCTTTCCTTGGAGTACTCGGTGGCGTACTCGAGCGCCGCGCGGCCGATGCCGACGGCCATCGCCGAGACGCCCGGGCGGGTGCGGTCGAGGGTCATCATCGCCAGCTTGAAGCCCTTGTTTTCCTCACCGAGCAGGTTCTCGGCTGGAATCTCGACTTCATCGAAGGAGATGGTCGCGGTGTTGGACGCCCGCTGGCCCATCTTGTCCTCCTTCTTGTCGACGGAGACCCCGGGGAGGTCGGCGTCGACGACGAAGGCGCTGATCCCGCGGTGGCCGCCCTCGGGATCGGTCTTGGCGTAGACGGTGAAGTAGTCGGCGTAGGTGCCGTTGGTGATGAAGCACTTGGAGCCGGTGATGACGTACTTGTCGCCCTTCTTCACGGCCTTGGTCTTCATGCCGCTGACGTCAGAGCCGGCGTCCGGCTCGGTGAGGCAGAACGAAGCGAGCTTCTTGTCCTCAGTCAGCATGCCGAGGTACTTCTTCTTGGTCTCCTCGGAGCCGCCGAGTGTGATCGGCGCCGAGGCAAGCCCGTTGGCCATCAGCGTTGTGCCGATGCCCGAGCAGCCCCAGCCCATCTCCTCCTCGATCAGACAGCCGGAGAGGTAGTCGAGGCCGGGTCCGCCGTAGGCCTCGGGGATGTGGGTGTTCATCAACCCGACCTCCCAGGCCATGTCGATGATGTCCTGGGGCCAGGTGCCGTCCTTGTCGTACTCCCAGGCAACCCTGCGCATCTCTTTCTCGGCGAAGCTGTGCGCGAGCTCGCGTAGGTCTTTCTGCTCGTCGGTGAGGGTGAAGTCAACCACTGGTCGAGGGCTCCTTAATTTCGTTGCGTAAGCCTTTTGATGCGGCCTCGCCACGAGGCGACGACCACCGATTGACTGGTCAGTCAACCAAGGCAAAAGGGTACCGGATAGCGGCGTCAGAGCAATAGCCCTACCCTTGAGGCGATGGTCTGCCCGATGGGATTGACCTACTTGCAGAGCGGCTACTTGCTGGCCGCGATAACGCTCCTCGTCCTGCCCGTCGCAGCTTTCAGCTTCATCCGCTCCGGGCCCGCCTGGAAAGAGCTCGGCAAGGGCCGCTTTGGCGTCATGCAATCGATGCCGCCCCCACGCCTGGCCCAGCCCTCGCCCGAGATCGACCTGGCGATCCAGGCCGCCGAGGCACGGCAGATGTTGGAGGCGAAGTCCTATCGCCGTTTACAGCGTGGCGAGGAACCGCTCGACGTCGAGGCCGAGATGGCGGCCCTGCTCGACACCGAGCTGAGCGGCAGGAAGGGCAAGCGCAACCTCGACGAGAAGCTGCGCGCCGAAGTCCGGGAGCTGGTGATCGCCCGCAACGAACGGCGCATGCGCCGCGGCGAGGAGCCGCTCGACGTCGAGGCCGAGGTCGAGCGACAGGTCGCAGATTTCATAGGATTGGGCAGCTGATGGCCGGAGCCGCCGAGGAGAACCTCTACGAGGTCGAGGAGCTGCTGATGCAGCCCGGGACCTACTTCAACCCGCAGACCGAGGTGCTGGTCGTCGTCGACGACTCGACCTCGCTCGATCAAGAGGTCTTCAACATGGAGGCCTACGAGGGCGCCGAGTGGGTGCGGATCTCCGACGAGGTGCCGGTCGACGAAGACGGCCGCGACCGCGCCCTGGAGAGCTTCCAGACCAGCTACCACCCCGGCGCCAGCGGATCCGTCTCCGAGACCGCGCTGGAGCAGGGCGACGACGAGCTCGACGCGGACGAGGACGGCCAGGACCCCGGCCGCGAGGAAGTCGAGTAAGCGTGCTCGAGGCCGGCGATAAGGCACCCAGCTTCACGCTGCCCGATCAGAACGGCGAGAAGGTCAGGCTCGCGGAGCTCAAGGGCGAGACCGTCGTCCTTTACTTCTACCCCCGCGCAGACACGATGAGCTATAATTGCAGTAATGGCCAAGCGGGCCGCCATCGGCATCATCCGAGTCTCTGAGCGCAAGCAGCGCGGCAAGAAACCGGGCCGCGAGGATTCCTTCGTCTCGCCGCATGACCAGCTCGCGCGGATCAAGGAGACCTGCGAGCGGCAGGGCCTGACGCTGAAGAGCACGGCGGACGAAATCGACGTTTCCGGCGGCAAGCCGCTGGAGGAGCGCCGCGGTCTACGAGAGGCGATCGAAGCGATCGAGGCCGGCAAGGCGAACGTGCTGATCGTCGGCTACTTCGACCGGCTCGTCCGTAGCCTGCGCGTCCAGGGAGAAGTCGTCTCGCGGGTTGAGGCCGCCGGCGGCGAAGTTTTGGCGGTCGACTACGGCGCAGTCTCGGAAAAGACCGCGGCACAGTGGCTGTCCGGCACGATGATGGGCGCCTTCGCCGAGTACTACCGCCGCTCAGTCGGGGAGCGCACCGCCGAGGCCCAAGCGAACGCCGTAGCTCGCGGAGTCTGCCCCTTCCCCGATGTCCCCCCGGGACTGGAACCGGGCAAGGACGGACGGCTCGTCTCGACCGCCGAGGCGCCCGTCGTGGTCAAGGCGTTTGAGCTGCGAGCCGAAGGGGCGACGATCAAGGACATCCGCGCCTTCCTCGGCGAGCAGGGGATCGAGCGCAGCTACCACGGCGTCCAGTCCATGCTCTCCTCGCGCCTCTACCTCGGCGAGATCCACTTCGGCAAGTTGGTGAACACGAAGGCGCACGACGCAATCGTCCCCCGCGACCTCTTCGATCGCGTGCAGCGGAACAAGGTCCCGCGCGGCCCGCGTCCAAAGTCCGACCGCCTGCTGGCCCGACTCGGGGTGCTGCACTGCGACGAGGGAGCGAGGATGGTGGTCGGCACGCAGAAGCAGAACGGCCGCACCTATCCCTTCTATCGCTGCCCCCCGGTCGGGGACTGCAAGCATCGAATGACGATCAGCGCGGAGATGGTCGAGGACGCGGCGGTCGAGGCAACTCGGAGACGCCTCGCCGACGAGGAGGGCAGGGCGTCGACCGAGCAGGACGCGCGCGACGCAGCAGCGGCCCATGAGAAGGCACAGGCCGATCTCGATGCGGCGATCCGAGCCTTCGCCGGGGTAGAGGACGAGCAGGCGGCGCAGGAGCGGCTGACCGAACTGCGCCAGGCGCGCGACGCTGCCAGGGAGCGAGACGAACAGCTACGGGATGCCGGCTCGACGCTTACCGTGACGATGGCGGATTGGGATCGGCTCAGCCTTGAGGCTCAGCGCGGGCTTATTCGCGCCACGGTGGAGTCGGTGACGATCGCCGAGGGACGCGGGCGCGACCGAATCACGGTCAAGCTGTTCGGCGAGTAGACGCCGAGCCTCACCATCGAGGATGCGACGCACCTCCCTGCGCACTTGACCCGGAAGATCGCCCGCGCCTGAGCTCATGGCTTGAACTCCCTGCCACCGACCACGGCCCCGTCGCCTTCCACCGAGGGCTCCCAGGCCGAAAGGTCCCTGCCGTCGCAGAAGTGGCAGCGGAAGGCGATGTCGTAGCGCCCGCGTTCGTAGCGCGCCCGCTCAGGGTCGGGATAGGCGATCTCCTCGCAAGAGCGGCAGAACCGCAGTGCCTTGCGGTCGATTTCCTCGAGGAAGTCCTCCGCCCCGTTGCGAAGGCGGGCGACGAGGCGCTGGGACTTCCAGCGACGGCGGGCCCGCTCCTCGCGGGAGGCGAGATAGTCGGAGCGCAGGCGCTCCTGTTCGCTGCGGGACCGCTCGTCATCGGCAGCCTCGCGGCGCAACCAGGAGACATCGGCTGCCGCCAGCAGCTCCCCCGCCCGGAGGCGAGCGCGAGCCTTGCGCAACGCCGGCCCCTCGCCAAAGCGCCGGACCAAATCCCCAATCTCCTCGAGTTGGCGTGCCCGCTGATGCTCGACGAGTCCATCGAGGATGCGCTGCCGCTCGGCGCTCGGCTCGCCCTCGGCGAGCCGAAGATGTAGAGGGTCGGCGAACATCGCGCCGAGCGCCAGCAGCCCTTGGTGCTCGGCCTTAGCCAGCTCCTCATCGCGCTCCAGCGTGATTTCCAATGCCTCGGCTGCGAGAGGGCCAAGCCGACCGACATCCCAGTCGCGGTGACGCCACCTCCGCAGGTGCTCGCGGAGCGCGGCGGGATCTGAACGCAGCCGCTCGCGCTCGGCATCCTTCTCGCGTCGGTCTGCCTCCTCCCGCTCGCGGGCTTCGTCGTAAGGCCGACGAGCGCCACGGAGGACCGCGAGGAGATCGCCGCTTTCGTCGTCGCCCGCCAGCCACTCCGGCACGAGCAACGAACGGTTGATGTCCCGCGCAAGGCCGGTGGCGGCGGCGAGCATCTGGCGCTGATCGACCGTCCGCCTACAGGTGGCGAGGAACGAACGCGCCCGCTTCTCGCTGGTGGTGATGAACAGCAGCGGCGGGCAGTACTCGTTGCGCTGCCGCCAACCTTCGAGCCTCGCGTATTCGCCGTAGCCCTCGGCCTTCGCCTTGAGCTGGCGGGCCGACATCGTCCCGAGGTCCAGCTCGACCAGGCCGAGCAGGATGCGCCCGTCCGCCTCGGCGACATGGATGCAGGCGTCGGGCGCCACGGCGTGCTCTTTGCCGTCATAGCCTCGGAACACCTCCCGCGCTTCTGCCTCGCGCTCGAAGCCGGCGAGCCGTAGGCCATCCGGCAGCCCGGTCTTCAGTGCCACGTATAGCTCGCTGATCGCGGCCGCGTGTGCGAGGAACAGGGGATTTGGCTCGCGCCGCTCTCCCCCACGCGGCGGCGGTTCTCCTTCGGCAATCGCCTCGCCCTTCCGCGTCGGCCACAGATGATGCGGCGCTGATCCGCGTTCCCGATAGGGGCGAGTTCGCCCGACGAGGCCGAGCTTGGCGAGGCGGGCGGTTCGATAGCGAAGCGTTCGTGGCTGGATCTCGGGCGACATCAAACTGGCGAGCTGCGTCTGGGTCAGGACCCGGAGGAAGGAGAGGAGATCGAGGATGCGACGGTCCAGGTCGGAGAGCGCGGGGGTCCGAGCCGAGGAGCCAGCGCGGGTGGGGCGAGTGCCATCGGATGAGGAGCTACCGGCCATCACCGATCTCCGACTTGGGTGGTAGAGACTCGGGTGCGGCCGACCCGCCGCCATTCCGCGCCCTGATGCCGAATCCGCAGGCTTCGACCTTGCCAATCGGGTTGGGAGCGATTGGCAAGCTCGACAGGAACGCGCCGGGCCGCCGGGGGCTCGGATTGCGGTGACTCGGCTCTCGACGAAAATAGGCATCTACCTATCTGTCGTTTGAGCCGACCAGATCCGGCATTTTTTTCAATGGAAAAGGGCTCCACCATGACTACAGAGGCCCGAGAGCCGGAAGTGGACACCGATTTCTTCTCGATCGACCTACGCTCCATCCCTATAACAGGGGCGCGAGCACGGAAAGTGGACCCCCCTATGTGATGGCTGTGTGATGAATTCAGCCCCGGGACCGACCCTGACCGCAGGCTTTGCCATGATTTCTGCGATGAAGCAGCAGCTTCACATCAAAGTCAGCGGTGGTCTGGAGGGCGATTTCGTCGTCACCGAGGAGCGCGGCGGAGACGAGTTCGTCATCAGCCGCGAGTCCGTGCCTTCGTTGAAGGGCATTCGTGAGCGCGCCGGCGCTCGCGAGGCGACCGACGAGGAGTTCGCCGCCTTCGAGGCCGACCATGGCCCGTTCCTCCCGCCTGACGGCGAGGGGTAAGACTTGGCCAAGGGGCGGACGCCCTCCCCTGCGGTCTTTGACGACGCCCTGTTCGATTTCGATGTCGAGCGGGCGAGTGATGCCGGCACCGACGCCGCGCGGGCCGCGCGAAAGCGCTTTGAAGGAGAGGGGATTCCGCGCGACGAGCTGCGCCTCTGCGAAGCAGAGGGCGCCGAAGGCAACGAGCTACCGCATTGCCTCAAGGTCTACTTGCCGCCTCCGGCCGGGCGCTTCGGAATGGTCTTCCAGGTGGAGATCGTCGCCGGCCTTGGCCAGTTGCGCTACATCGCTTTCGGCGTCCGCCACCACCCCCGCGAGTCGAACGCCGAAAGCGTCTACGAGGTCGCGCACCGGCGCCTTCGCGGCTAGCCTTCGAGTCTCTCGGCGGCTTTGGCTAGATCAGAGACCGGCACGCCGAGCGCCGCCGCGATGCCCCTGACCGTCTCCCAGGTGGGATTCGCTTCCCCGCGCTCGATCAGCGAAAGCGTGTTGGGCGCAACGCCAGCGCTTTGACCCGCGCTCTCCAGGGTCTCGCCTCGCTTTTCGCGTAGCTCCCGAATCGCCCTGCCAAGAGCCGGCTGCGGATGCGGCGTCTGTCGCTCAGATTTCAAGATATATCTATAGAAGTTGCTAGGCTGTGGCCTAAACATAAGTGGGGCCGCGTGCTGGAACACCGGCCCCGTGGCGACCGGCATAGCTCTCACCAGGCCGGCCGCAGCGGGAACGGTATCGACGCGCCGGCTTCAAAAGCGGCGACCCGCCGCGTTGTAGCGCGAACGGGCCGCCTGACCACAAGGAAACGGTGCTTCCTCATGGCTAGAGATAACCCTATGGATCGCGACGCGGCTGACGCGATCCCACCTGCGAAGCAAGACGAGATCACGGAACGGGCCGTTCTCACGCAGATCCTGTTCCTCCACCCCGACCGGCTGACGATTCTCGAGCTCTCCTTGCAGATAGAAGGCGACAGCGAGAGCTTCGCCAAGAAAGACGCGATCGAGCGGGCGGTACGGGAACTGAGCAGGGACGGCTTGCTCGCCTGCGACTGTCGACGGATCTGGCCCACCCGAGCAGCGCTTCGCTTCGAGGAGCTGCTGGGCGGCGTGCTCTGAATGGGACGTAGAACCCAGGCGCTCGACGGGCTCAGGCGGCGCTTTGGCGAGAACTTGATTCGCCTGCGCAACCGGGTCGATCTCTCCCAGGTCGAGACCGCCAAACGCTCCGGCTTGCACCTGACGGAGGTCAGCCTTCTGGAGAGAGGCCTGCGGCTCCCTCGGCTCGACACGATCGTCAAGCTCGCCGGTGCCATCGAAGCCGAGCCGTGCGAGCTGCTGACCGGGATGGGTTGGCACGCCGGCCGCGTGCGGCGCGGCGAATGGGTGCGACCGGGTGCCTCTGCGCCGAAGGACTCTCAGCAGTCGAGGTCCCTCTGATGGCTTCTCCATTGGCCGTGAGATTCGGGCGCAACCTCTGGCGCCAGCGCCGTCGCGCCGACCTCAGCCAGCAGGAGCTGGCGGATCTGACCGGGATGCACAGGGTGGGCATCGGCAAGATCGAGCGAGGCGAGCAGCTTCCACGGCTCGACACGATCTTGAAAGCGTCGGCCGGGCTCCGAGCCTCCCCGTGTGAGCTGATGGCCGGTCTGCGCTGGTACCCCGGCCGCGAGATCAAGGGCGAATTCAACGTCGAGGACGACCCCGCCTCGTCGTCGGCATCTGGCGAGCGGAAGGGGAAGGCATGAGCTTCGGCGGGAAACAGCCGCTCCCGCCTTCCGACGAGCTGCGGCAGAGACTTGGCGAAAACGTGCGAAAGCACCGGAAGCGGCTCGGGATCAGCCAGGAGGAGTTCGCCTTCCGGGCCGAGATTCATCCCACCGCAGCCTCGACATTGGAGATCGGCCAAACGGTGCCCTATATCCACACCTTCATCCGCGTAGCGGGAGGGTTGGGGGTGACGACCGACGACCTCACCGCCGGCATTCTCTGGACGCCGCCCGAGACGATCGTCACGCCCGGTGGCTTCGAGGTGCCGGACGACCCCGAGCTCACAGCGGAGGTCGCCGCGCTTCGTGCGAAGGCGGCCCAAGGCAGAAAGCGCCGGAAATGATGAACAGGCCGATCCCATCCAGGGAATTGCCCTATGACGCGAAAGCGCGAATCGCGGACAATGTCTTCCTCTTGCGCAAGCGGGCGGGCTACTCGCAGGAAGCTCTCAGCAAATTGGCGATGGTCTCGCCAGACCGGATCGGCAAGATCGAGAACGGCCGCGTTACCGGCAAGTTCGACGGCTACGTGAGGCTCGCCGGGGCGCTGTCTGTCCCGGTCCATGATCTTCTCGCAGGAGTGACATGGACTCCCGGCAGCATTGAGATGGAAATTGACGCCGTCTACGAAGTCGAGTTCGACGTAGAAGGCCCGTGATTTGCGGGCGTGAGTAGGAGCGAGGTCTAGCCCAATCGGCGCTGACGCTGATGACCTGTTCTGACAGCCCGCGACCAACGGGCGGTCTTTACAGGAGCGCTCGCGGGCCTGTGTCTACGCTCAGTGACTCGGTCGACCTCGCCCGTGCAATAACGGCAACGCGTCGCCTCGCGCCGAATTCGCGACAGGCAATGTGGACACTCGCGATAAGTACGGCGGCGGAGATCGAATGCGGCAACGAGCGCTAGGACGGTCGTCACAGCCAAGGCAGTCAGGCCCATACTTTGTGGCAGTCCGAAGGAGGTAAGTTCCTGGCTGGACCATTCCCGTTCGGCTTCGGAGCTAAATAGGAACGAGAAAGTCGCTGCGGCCGCCATGAGAGAAAGGAAAATCCACGGCAGTGCATTGACAAGCTTCGGAATCGGCCTGTCGCGAAAGACTCGTCTTGCCTTTCGCTTGAGGAACACGCCATAGCCCAGCGGGATACCTACGTAAACAAATAGAAACCCGTAGACACCGAGGATGACCAGCGTCGCTTTCGATGATGCCGCAACGCCGACGAAAAGAATGATCGCCCCAAGGCTGGCGACGGTACTGAGAGTCTTCTGCATCGGCCAGTAATAAAAGCAGAGCGCCCGGTTGGGCCGGGCGGCCCCACAGCGCGCTGGCAGGTCGATCTTGGGTAACTGCTATGCACCACTCCATGACACTGCTAGCGACGTGGCGAAGCGACGGAACGCATGCCTCGCTTCGAGACGATGACGGCGGGTTGTGGGCGACGCTGAAACTCGTGGACAACTGGTACATGCCGGGGTGCCGAGAGTCCGTGCGCGCATGGGTCGTTGAATGGCTCGACGAGAGCCAAGACGAGCCGCAAATGACGCGGACACGCCTCGACATCGGAGGACAGCCTGCTCCCGACGAGGACACCATGGCCCGACTCAGCGAGACTGCCGCTGCTATTGCGCGGACGGTCGCACCTGCCGAGCCACAGCCGTTCGGGCACGCGGAGACTGGACTCGGTCGTGGCATCGAGATTCATAGGCGTATCGAGCTGATCAGCCACGCGATTCAGGAGGCGGAAGGCAGACTGCATAACGCAGCGCGCATTACGGAGCCCTGGGGGGCGCACCGAGTACTGATCGCTCTAACCGAGGCGGTCGGCTGGGTGCGGGCGCTCGACGACGCCATGAACCACCTCTGGCGTGGCCTTTCTGACCAGGCGCGCGCAGACATTACGGCCCGGATCGATGGGGCCCTCGAACGTCCGGGCTGGGATTTCAAGTTCGTTGCGTGGGCGAAGACGGAGAAAGGCGAAAGCGGATACTCCGATTGGACGCTGGGACTTCTGGTGAGGAGTGTCGGACTGCCGCGAGAGGATCTGCGCGGGATGCGCTGGCTCGCGGGCAAGCTGCTGCACTTTGGCCCGTTGCCTGCGGTCGAGCTAAAGCAGTGGCGAGAGGGAGAGCCTCCTCGGTGGAAGTGGCGTCCGTCGAAGGAGATCTTTCCGGCAACGCGCCGTGAGCGCAAGTCCCACGACCGCCTAGCGTACGACCGTTACCTGGCCGGCCGTGATCTGACCGGGACATTCAACTTCTTCAACGCCCTATTGGCAGCTGAGTTCCTGGCCTGGGATCTAACCGGGCGACCTGAGCGGGAGGCTGCCCCAGAGAACTCGCCGGTCAACTAGGCCGTTGTTCGCTTCTTAGGGCAGAGGGTGAGCGCGGGCAACGGTCGCCACGACCTTGAGCAGAGCGCAGAAAGCTTCCGCGTTTTCTCCTGGAGTGAAAATGACGTGATGCCCTTTGCCAGACCAGCGGGACACAAGGTCGAGTTCGGCGATGAAGAGTTTGTGCTCGGCGGTTGAGCGCTGTTTGAGGAAGCGATCTGCGAACGCGTGGAGGCGATTCTTCACGTTTGGCGGGCCGAGTTTGTAGGTCTTCCCGAAACGGCAAACCCACAGTTCCTCCGTTGGCGAGAAGACTTTGTTGGCCAGTCCTTCGAGCAGGAGGCTGGCGCTCAGCGCCGCCTGCAACCGATCTGGACGACCTCCGTCAAGCAGGCGCCGCTCAATCGACTCAAGATGCTCCAGCTCCAAATCCAGACCAAGCGCGACCAGCAATCCCTTGGCTTCTTGGCGATGCCTTCGGGTCAAGCTCTGGGCCAGCGCCTCCCCCATCTCCTGCGGCAAAACTCGGGGCGTCTGTTGTTCGTCGTCAACTGGCTCCCGGCGGCGCGGGCTGGCGGGAGGAGCGACCGGAGGAAGATGCGTGCCCCTTTGACGACGGGGAGATACAGGCGCCGACGGCAGTCGGAAAGTCCCGCCATAGGCCGGAGACCTCTGGGCAACGCCCGTAGCCGCGAAAGCTGCCGAGACACGCTGGATCTCGTCCAAGGACAGTCCGCTGGTGACAGAAGTGAAGTCGCCGGGAACCTTCACCGCTCCCCCAGACCAATCGCGCACGGTCCCCGTAGCTATTGGAGTGACTTTGGGCAAAGCGGCATAAATCGAGGAGCCAGCATCGGGAATAATTCCGGAGGCCATCTTGATCGTGTCGGGCATTGAGCCCGAGATCATTTTGGCCGTATCGGAGATCGAGCCTTGGATTGATCCAGCATCCAAGACCCAACCGGAAGCGATCGTCGTCGCGGTGACATCCGAGACAGAGCCGGAGGCCATGTTGATCGTCCCAGCGACTTTCGCCGCGTCCGTGACCACCGAAGGCAGAACGGCTGCCGCTTGAGGGCAGTCAGCCTGCTCGTTGACGACTGCCAACTTGGCGGCAGCGTCTTGAACCGATTTCAGCTGCGCCGTCCAGCCCCGCGCAACATCCATCTGCTCGACAGCTGAGGCCATCCAGGAGGGGGTCGATAGATCTCGCGGGTCCATTGGGTGAACGATCATCGTAGCCATCGAGGAGGAGCCCAATTCCAACTAGCCGCGGGGCACTAGATCGGCGGTGCGACGGCCTCAACGCCTTCGATCAGAAGACAGATAGAACGGGCGAGAGCGCAATCAAAGACGGGGAAGTAGCGGTCTCGGCGCCCAACGCGGCGGCGTTTGATCAGACCGAGCTCTTCGAGGGCGGCGATGTCGGCGCGTGCGCCTGAGCGGCACTTACCCCCCAGCGCGGCGAGTTGGGCGGCGCTGAGACCCTGCTCGGCAAGCTCATCGGCGGGAACGTCGGGGCCGAAGAGACCGGTGAGAAGGTGGCGACGCGGCGCATAACCGAAGAGCCAATCGCGAGAGGTCGTCGAGCGCGGACCACGGCCCGGCACTCTGCTTTCCGAGGCTGTGATGTCCGAGGCCAAATGTAGTTTCTAAAACTACATTTATGAACATCCTTTGGACACGCTCGACGCTTATTGGTCTGCTCGTTGCAGAGGCGAAATTGCCGCTGATTCCGGCGGAACCCTGGCCGCTGGAGGCAGCGATCGAGACCCTGCTTGAGGCCGCACCGGAGAAAGGTGAACTGGGCCGCGCTGCCCTGGGCTGGCTACGGTCTCAGCCTTCCCCCTCCGGCCGAATCAAAGGGGTGCGAAGCTGGATACACGAGGCCACAGAGTCGGGAATCCTCGTCGCCGAGGGCCGAGGCTGGCAGGCGGGTTATCGCCCAACGCCGAGGTGGCTCACAGAGACGGCGGCGCTGCGCGGGGACCTCGACTTGGCCGACGCACAGGCCCTCGAGGCCGCAGCTCAGTGCCTGGTCGCGATGTCCACCATGCTCTGGAAGAAGGCAGCCGCCTGAGAGCTTTCTAGGTCCGGCGCGATCGCATCTGGGCGCTCGGTGACCCGGCGCCAGCTCGTGACGTACTGCTGGCCGATCATGGCCCAGCCTTTCCGGCCACGTTTGGCGTCGACCGCGAATCGGCGATCAGGCCGCCGCACGGAGATGCCCTCCCAGCGGCGGCGATCAGGCTCCTCGATGACCGCGCTCCAATCGACGTAGCGCACGGCAGAGATGGCGTTTCCCATGTGCTTGGCACTGGTGTAGCGCTTGGCGGGATCGGTCTGCGTCGCCTTGGAGATGACCCGGCGAAGGCCAGCAGGGACCCAGGGTGCGGGCTGCATGTGTTTGGGACGCACTGCCGGCCGTCCGGCGCCGAGGCGCTCCGCCATCTTCTCGGTCGCGTAGGCGGGATCGTCATAAGGCAGCGGACCCGAGCTCAGCTCGTGTAGGACGATGCCCATCTGGAAGAGGTCTGACCGGCGGTCGGCGCGGTGGGTGGTGAAGGTCTCCGGCGGGCAGTAGAGACGCGGCGAGGGAAGGGCCTCTCCTCCACCCTTTTCGTCCATGGTGATGGAGACGCCGAGGTCACCGATCAGAAGGCGATCCTCTCTCGTGAGGAAGAGGTTCGGCGACTTTAGATCCCGGTGAAGGACGCTGTAGCACTCGTGGATCTCAGCAAGACCGAGGAGGGCGCCGACGATCATGGCAATCGCCTCACCCACGGAGAACCGCTCGCCGGCCAGAAAGGCATCGGCGAGACTTCCGCGCTCATAGAAGGGCATGATCAGCTCGACCGGCGCAAGTGGCGCCGTGTAGCCGGACGGGATGACGACGTCCAGAACCGGGACGACCTGATCGTGCGTGATCTGCTTCAGCAGCTGTCCCTCGTTTACGGCAACGGTCGACTCTAGGCCGAGGGTGTCGTAGCGCTTGCCGACCTGGTGCTGGCCGATCAGTTCGTTGCGGTAAAGGCGCACCTCTGAGTCGCCCTGGTAGAGCGTTTTGATCGACTCATAAGGCAGGGTCAGGGTTCGAATGAGCTCCCGCTCGGCACCCATCAACAGCCCTTCCTGGCGAGATGGCGGGCCACCATGAAGGCGACTGAACGCTCTTTCCAGTAGCGCGTCCTTTCAATTTCGAGCGCCTTGGGCAGCAGCTCGACCATCCGTTTCATCGGAACCTCCGCGCTCCGGGCGGCATCCTCCTGACGGACAAGAGAGCAAGGGAAGCCCTCCTGAACGGCGGCAAGCATCGCAGCCGCCTCAAAGCCGAATCGCACGGTGGCCGAACTCATCGTCCAGTTCTTGAACATCCGGGTCCGCGCTAGACCTACGCCTGCCGGCTGTAGGCGGCGCAGCTCCTGGGCGAGACGGGCACGGAAATCCTCCAGACGAGCAGGATAATCGAGCTCTTCGTTCGGGAGGATGCGATCCGCCTGGTCATCGGCAAGGACGACATCGGGACATTGGACCGCGCCCAGATAGGCACCGCCCGAGGCAATGTTGATGCCGACGTAAACCGGCTGCTCTTGAGCTATTTCGCCATCGCCTCCGTTTGGATTTTGCCTCGGCTGCTCAGTATGCCGGGCGGGGACCAATATAGATAGCAGGCAGTTTTCGAGTTCGAGCTTCTTCGAGCGTGGCATTTCCTGCAAAACGCGGAAAAGCTAAAGGGGCGGCTTGATTCCCTGCAAATCGCCATTCCGATTGCGCCGAAGCAGGGCGGGGCCGGCGAAAGATAGGGTCTGCCCATCCTTGACGCTGGCGACAAAGCCCCCGACTTCACGCTGCCCGACCAAAACGGCGATCCGGTCAAGCTCTCCGATCTCAAGGGTCAGACGGTCGTACTGTATTTTTACCCGCGTGCCGACACCCCCGGCTGCACGACCCAGGCCTGCAGCGTGCGCGACCGCAGCGCCGAGTACAAGGCGGCGGGAGCACGCGTAATTGGCATCTCCCCCGACGAGGTGGAGGAGGTGGGCAAGTTCGCCGGCAAATTCGACCTCGACTTCACCCTGCTCGCCGACGCCGACCACGCCGTTGCCGAGAAGTACGGCACCTGGGTCGAGAAGTCGATGTACGGCAAGAAGTACATGGGCGTGCAACGTGCCACCTTCATCATCGACCCGAAAGGCAAGATCGCCAAGGTCTTCCCCAAGGTCTCGCCCAAAACGCACGACGACGTCGTGCTGAAGGCGCTCGGCGAGCTATCCGCTTCCTGAGGCCACGCGGGGGTGGCTGGCAAGGACGCAGGGAGGGTGACAAGGGGAGCGCACTGTCGTGCGTGACCCGCAGACACCCGACTGAGGACGCCGCCAGGCGCCGCCGCGTGGCCTCAGGCGTAGTAGAAGGCGATCCCGAAGACGACGTAGACCGCGAGCAGCTGCACGCCCTCGAACCAGGTCGACTCGCCGTCCTGGGTGACGTAGTTGGCGATCAGCACGGCGAGCAGGATCGCGCCAAGCTCGAAGCCGTTGAAGACGAGGGCGAGCGGATGCGGGCCGATGAAGAAGGAGGCGAGCACAAGCACCGGGGCGACGAAGAGCGCGACCTGGGCGCTGGAGCCGATCGCGATGTTGACCGAGAGGTCCATCTTGTTCTTCATCGCGACCAGGACCGCGACCCAGTGCTCGGCGGCGTTGCCGACGATGGCGACGACGATCACGCCGATGAAGAACTCGGAGAGGCCGATGGCGTGGGAGGTCTCCTCGATCGAGCCGACCAGGACCTCGGACATGATCCCGACCAGGATTCCCGCGCCGGCGAGAACGAGCACCGATTTGCGCACCGACCAGCCCCAGCTGTCCTCGTCGCCGTACTCCGGGTTGAAGAGCGCCCGGTGGGTCTTCAGCGAGAAGAAGAGGCCGGCGACGTAGGTGAAGATCAGCACGATCGCGACCAGCAGCGAGAGGTGCTCGACGGTCGAGCCGTAGTTGACGCTTTCGGCCCCGGGCAGTGGCAGGCCCTTGCCCTCGACCAGCTCGAAGATCGCCGGCATCAGCAGCGCCGCCGCCGCCAGCAGCAGCATCGAGGTCTGCACGCTGGCACCGGTGCGGCTGAAGGTCTGTTTCTCGCGGCCGATGCCGCCGAAGAGCATCGCGGCGCCGAGCACAAGCAGGATGTTGCCGATGATCGAACCGATGATCGAGGCCTTGACCACCTCCTGCAGGCCCTGGCCGAGGGCGAAGAGGGCGATGATCAGCTCCGGCGCGTTGCCGAAGGTGACGTTGAGCAGGCCGCCGATGCCGGGGCCCGAGCGCGCCGCCAGCTCCTCGGTGGCCCGGCCCATCAGGGCCGCGGTCGGGATGATGCCCAGGGCCGAGGCGGCAAAGACCGCGCCCGCGGCGGCGCCGGCGAGATCCAGCGCCACCGCCAGCGGGATCAGCGGCGTCAGCAGATAGGGCCAGCCATATGGAGTGCGGAGGAAGGCGACTACTGGAGCTGTCCCTTGCAGTTCTGCATATCGACCGGCGTGTGCGCTTCACCCAGGCATTCGTAGTAGGACTGCTGACCCCCGCCTGAGTTGCCGCCGCCGCCCGAGCCACTGCCGCCGGCTTCGCTGAGCCCTTCGAGCAGGCCGCCAAGGCTTTCAGTGCCGCCGTTCTGGAAGGCGCCCAGCAGTTCGATCGGGTTGATGCCGAGCTTGAGGAAGAGGTCGCTGAGCGGCTTCGAGTTAGCCGGCGCCGAGATCGCCTGTTCTTCGTTGACCCCGGTCAAAGTCAGGTCGAGGTCCAGTTCGACCTTCTTCGCTCCGGACTTGGTGCTCGTCGGCGGTTCGATCGTCGCCTGCGCGACGATCCGTCGCACGATGTGGTCGTCGCCGACGTAGAGGTCGACGTGAGCCGACTTGAGCGAGTCCTGCACGGTGCTCTTCGCTTTGTCGAGTTCGGCCGCCGAGGGCAGCGGGCCGGCTGCGCTCAGCTGTTCGCTGCACTTCGGGTCTTCGATCAGCGTGCTGACCGCTTCGATCGCGGAGGTGGCATCGACGTCGCCGCTGACCTTGGTCGTGTTGGCGCCGCCGACCTCAGCGCTGCCGGCGCTTTTCAGGTTTTCGACGAAATCGGAGATTTCAAGTTCTCCCGCGGCTTCCTGGCAGGCGGCGATTTCGCTCGAGTTGCCCTGCCCCCCGCTCTGCTGTTTGAGCATGGATTTGACGAAGTTGAACGTGGTCGAGTCGACTTCGTACTCGGTCCCTTCATAGGCCACGTAGGCCTTGTTGCCCAGCAGCGTGATGCCACCTTCGCGGTTCAAGTCTTTGCCGCCGAGCGAGCCCTTGGACGAGAAGGCGAGGTCGAGTTCGGGATATTCGGCTCCTTCTTCGCTCTGGAACGGGCCGGAGAGGGCGACATTGACCTTGCCGCCTTTCTTGCCCTCCACGTTGACGTCGACCGCGAGGTTCATCTTGCCGCTCTCGACCCCTTTCAGGGTCGCTTCTTCGACGACCGTCTGGGGGTTGTCGCTGCTGCCGCCGCCGCAGGCGGCAAGTGCTGCGCTCAGCGCTACCAGCGCGGCGAAAACGGAAAGCATGCGAACTCGGTTCAAAGCGGTGGGCCTCCTGGACGGGACGATCGGGTTGGCGTAGCCGTAAAGCTAGCGGGTGCGCCTTAGCGAATCGTTTCCAGCGTTCGTGGGCTTTCTTCGGGCGCTTCGATCTTGCCGGGACTGTCCTGGGTGAAGTTCACCGCAACCGGAAAGAGGAAGGCGCCAAGGAAGATCAGGATCACCCCGGCGGCGACCAGCCAACGGGCCGAGCTGAGGTGGCCGAGGATGCCGACAGCAAAGCCGATCAGGACCAGGGCGATGTACGGCATGGCGCTGTGTGGCAGCAGCGAGGCGAGCGGCAGGGCGAGGTCGAGCACAGGGCCGATTATCATCGCCTCCATGGCCGATGGTTCCGCAGCTGAGGTTAAGCAGGCGCTCGCCGAGGTCGGCTACCTCGCCGACGAGCCCGCCGCGCTGGTCTCCTTTCTCGCCCAGCGCTTGGGCAAGCCGGTCCTGGTCGAGGGCCCGGCCGGGGTCGGCAAGACCGAGCTGGCCAAGGCGCTCTCCCGCGCCACCGGGCGCGAGCTGATCCGCCTGCAGTGTTACGAGGGCCTCGACGAGGCCAAGGCGCTGTACGAGTGGAACTACCGCAAGCAGCTCCTGCGCATCCAGGCCGGCGGCGAGGACGGCTGGGAGGACGTCCACGGTGACATCTTCGACAAGGAGTTCCTGCTCGAGCGCCCGCTCCTGCACGCGATCGCCAGCCCCGAGCCGGTGGTGCTGCTGATCGACGAGATCGACAAGACCGACCAGGAGTTCGAGGCGATGCTGCTCGAGCTGCTCTCCGACTTCCAGATCACAATCCCCGAGCTGGGCCAGGTCTCGGCGACGACGATGCCGATCGTGATCCTCACCTCGAACAACTCGCGCGAGCTGACCGAGGCGCTGAAGCGGCGCTGCCTCTACCTATGGCTCGACTACCCGGACCTCGAGCGCGAGATGGAGATCGTCCGCCTACACGCCCCCGAGCTCTCCGAGGCGCTGACCCGCAAGCTGGTCGAGGTGGTGCGGATGATCCGCGACCTCGACCTGAAGAAGCCGCCCTCGATTGCCGAGTCGATCGACTGGGCGCGCACGCTCCTGCTGATGGGCACCGAGGACATCGACCGCGAGACCTTCAACCAATCGATGTCGATCATCGTCAAGCACCGCACCGACATCGACCTGGTCGCCGAGCGAGTCGGGGTGAAGCTTGCCGAGCCCGTACGGCCCCAAAGCTGAGGCCGGCCCGCCCGGCCTGGCGGCGAAGCTACTCGGCTTCTGCGAGGAGCTGCGCAGCGAGGGTGTCTCGGTCGGCACCTCGGAGATCCTCGACGCCTTCGCCGCGCTCGAAGAGGTGCCCTGGACCTCGCGCGAGGACTTCCGCGAGGCGCTGGCGACGACGATCGCCAAGTCCCAGGAGGACCGCCGCCTCTTCGAGCTGCTCTTCGATCGCTGGTTCTTCCGCGCCGCCGAGGCCGAGGCGATATCGCGCGGGATAGAGGAAACCGGGCAGCGCGGCGAGGGGGCCGAGCGGCTCGACATCGATGAGCTGCGCGAGCAGATCCGCCAGGCGATCATCGAGCAGAACGACGGCGAGATGCGCGACCTGGCCCGCCTGGCGATCTCCGCCTTCGGCCGCCAGGGCGAGGGCTCGGGGGTGGTCGGGGTCGACGTGCAGCGGATCCGCCGCACCCTCGGCCTCTCGGCCGGCACCCAGGCGGCGGCCGAGGACGGCGCCGCCGAGCTGCCGCCGATCGAGCGCGAGCAGCTCAACGCCTTCGAGCGCCACCTGCGCCGCGAGCTCGAGCGCGACCTGATCGAGCGCACCTCCACCCTGCCTCCCTCGCGGCCCCTGGCCGAGCTCGACCGGGCGCTGCCGACCAGCCCGACCCAGGACCTCGCCGCCGTGCACCGCGCCGTCTCGCAGATGAAGCGGCGGCTGGCGACGCTCGGCCACGAGCAGCGCGGCCGCCGCAGGAGCGCGGGCATCGACGTGCGACGGACGATGCGCGGCTCGCTGGAGACCGGCGGCGTGCCGATGAACCTGCGCTACCGGCCCAAGCGCCCACGCCGGCCCGAGATCTACGTGCTCTGCGACGTCTCCACCTCGGTCACCTCGGCCAGCGTCTTCTTCCTCTCGGTCCTGCACGCCCTGCACGACTCCTTCCGCAAGCTGCGCAGCTTCGTCTTCATCGAGCGCATCTCCGAGGTGACCGACGTCTTCGAGCACGAGCGAGACTTCCGCGTGATCGCCCAGCGCATCTCCAGCGAGGGCGGCGTAGCCGACGTCTCCGGCTACACCGACTACGGCCGCGTCTGGCTCGAGTTCCTCGGCGAGATCTCCGACGACCTCGACCCGCGCTCGACCGTGATCGTGCTCGGCGACGCCCGCACCAACGGCCGTGAGCCCCACGCCGAGGTCTTCGCCCAGGTCTCCGAACGCGCCGGACGCCTCTTCTGGCTCAACCCCGAGCCGAAGCTCTACTGGAACTACGGCGACTCGGTGATGGCCGCCTACGAGCGTTACTGCGACGGCGCCTTCGAGTGCTGGACCACCCGCCACCTGGAGAACTTCGTCAACGTCGTCGCCGGCGGCGTCCCGGCAGCCGACTGAGGCCTAGCGAGCGACCCAGGCGTCAGGTTCGGCCGCCAGCGCCTTGACCTCGCTGGGCAGTTGGCCGTTGACCAGGTCGGCGAGGGTGACGTGCTCGAGCACGGTGCGCAGGCTGGCCCGCACGGCGATCCAGACCTCCTGCAGGTGCTCAGCGTTGCCGCGGTACTCGATCGACTCCGGCGGCGCCGACTGCACGTGGGCGATCGGCCCCTCGACGGCGCGGACGATGTCGGCGATCGTCACCTCGTCGGCCTCACGGGCGAGCCAGTAGCCGCCCTTGGCCCCACGCCGGGCCCTGACGATCCCCGCGTGCTTGAGCTCAAGAAGGATGTGCTCGAGAAACTGCAGCGGAATATCTTGGGCGTCGGCGAGTTTCTCGCCCTTCACTGGCCCATCATCGGCCGCAGCGAGCTCCGCTGCGGCCCGGACGGCGTAATCAGCCTTCGCGGAAACGCGCATAGGGGCAGTTAATCACTCGGCCTCTCGCGCGGGTGGCGCGGTGGCGGGGGTCCCCCATAGCGGAGGACGCCGAAGGCGTCTGAGCACATGGGGGAGGGCCGCCGCGACAGGACCCGCGCGCCAGGCGCGTCAGCTTGCTGCCTCCATCGCCAGCTTCGCCGCTTCCTTCTGGCGACGGCGGTGCAGCCAGCGCGGGGCGGCGAGAATGCCGCCGAGGCCGAGAGCGGCTACGGCGGCAGCGATCGGCCAGACGTTCGGGTCGCCCTTCTGGATCGTGACGATGCCCGAACCGACCAGGACGAGGCCGAGCGCGGTGCGGATGAAGCCCTGCGGGGCTCTGTCGGAGAGCGCGGCGCCGATCACCACGCCTGGGATCGAGCCGATCAGGATGTTGGCGGCGAGGGTGAAGTCAACGTTGCCGCCGATCCAGTGGGCGATCCCCGCCGCCCAGAGCAGGATCGCCGCGTGAAAGACGTCGGTGCCGACCACCCGCTTCGGCGCCAGGCGGTAGACGGCTATCAGCAGGATCGCGATCACCGTGCCCGAGCCAGCCGAGGTGACACCGATGACGAAGCCGGTGGTAGCGCCGATCAGGATCGCCGCGACCTTGTGCCGGCGCTCGACCTCGAAGCGATCGCGCTCGACCACGAGGTCGCGCAGGATCAGCGCCCGGGTCAGGGTGATCACCCCGACCATCAGCAGAGTGCCGCCGAGCACGGCGTAGACCAACGAATCAAGGCGGTCTTCGCCGATGTGGTCCTGCAGCACCGAGACGATCGCGACGCCGAGCACGGCCGCCGGCACGCTGCCGAAGGAGAGCCACTTGACCAGCTCCATGTTCACCGTCTTCATGCGGAAGTGGCGCCAGCCGCCGACCGTCTTGGTCACGGCCGAGTAGAAGATGTCGGTGCCGATCGCCGTCGTCGGCTGGATGCCGAAGATCAGGATCAGCAACGGGGTCATCAGGGACCCACCGCCCATGCCGGTCATGCCGACGAGTACGCCGATTCCTAGTCCGAAGACGATGATTGCCGGGTCCATAAAATTCTCCGCGCTTGCTGCTAATTCGACTTTCCTGACCTCCTTGGTCAGGAGCGCGAGTGCGCCAGGATACCAAGATGCCCGCGGAAACAGAAGAATTCGCCGGCTCGATCGCATCGCCTGCCTCGGTGGCGGACGACGGTGCAGCCGTCTCGATCCGCGGCCTAAGTCACTCGTATGGCGAGTTGGAGACGATCGAGCGGCTCGACCTCGAGCTGCCGGCCCACGGCGTGCTCGGTCTGGTCGGGCCTTCCGGGTGCGGCAAGTCGACCCTGCTGGAGCTGATCGCGGGACTGCAGGAGCCTTCGCGAGGGGAGGTCGAGGTCGGCGGCGCCACAGCGGCCAGGGGACGGCTCGCGCATTGCGCCTTCATGCCGCAGCGCGACCTGCTGCTGCCCTGGCTATCGGCGATCGACAACGCGGCGCTGGCGCTGCGCAATCGCGGGATCCGCCGCGGCGACGCGCGCAAGCAGGCCGCACAGCTCTTCGAGCGCTTCGGCCTGGCCGGCTTCGAGCGCGCCCGGCCCGGTGAGCTCTCCGGCGGCATGCGCCAGCGGGTCGCCTTCCTGCGCACCCTGATCGCCGGCAAGCCGGTGCTTGCCCTCGACGAGCCCTTCGCCTCGCTCGACGCGATCACGCGGGCGGAGATGCAGCAGTGGCTGGCGACGGCGCTGAGCGCCGACCCGCGCACCACCGTCCTGGTCAGCCACGACATCGAGGAGGCCCTCTATCTCTGCGACAGCGTCGTCGTGCTCTCCGCCCGGCCGGCCCGCACGATCACCCAGCTGAGCGCCCCGGAGCCGCGAGCAGTGGGCCGCGACGAGGCCGTCACCGACCCCGCCTTCGTCACCGTGCGCGAGCACGCGATGCAGGCGCTGCGGGAGGGGACCAGGTGAGGCGCTGGCTCCTCCCCACCCTGTTCCTGGCGATCCTGATCGGCGCCTGGCAGCTGGCCGCCTCGAGCGGGACACTGGCCGACCTGCTCAAGCTCGAAAGCTACGTCGTCGCTTCGCCGGCCGAAATCGCGGAATCGCTCTGGCAGAGCCGCTCGCTGCTCGCCGAAAACGCCTGGGTGACACTGCGCGAGATGCTGCTTGGACTGGGGCTCAGCCTCATCGTCGGAGTCGCGCTCGCCTACGCCATGCACCTCTCCGGCCTGGTCAGGGACACCCTCAACCCGCTGATCGTCGTCTCGCAGACGATCCCGATCCTTGCGATCGCGCCGATCCTGATCATCTGGCTGGGATTCGGGATATGGCCCAAGGCCATCGTCGTCTTGCTGATCTGCTTCTTCCCCGTCGCGGTGGGCACGTTCGCGGGCCTGGGCACCGCCGACCCGGAGGCGACGAAGATGATGCGGAGCCTCGACGCCTCGCGGCTGCAGATCCTCTGGCGCGTCGAGACACCTACGGCACTGCCCTACTTCTTCACTGGCGCTCGACTCGCGGTAGTCCTCGCCCCGATCGGGGCGATCTTCGGCGAGTGGGTCGGATCGAGCTCGGGGCTCGGCCACCTGATCCTCCAGGACAACGGCCAGCTGGAAACGGCGCGCCTGTTCGCTTCGGTGGCGATTCTCTCGGCGATGGCGCTCCTTCTCTTCGCCCTGACGGCGCTCGCGCAGCGTCGCATCGTCACTTGGCGATAGAAAGCAGGGGATGAAGCGTCCCTCGATCCCGGCGGTCGCCCTGGCACTCGCCCTGCTCTCCCTGGCGCTCGGCCTCGCCGCCTGCGGCGAGAAGAGCGAGGACACGACCGGGAAGACGGAAGCGCTCAGCCTCACCCTCGACTTCTATCCGAACCCCGATCACGCCGGGATCTACATGGCGCAGAAGCTCGGCTACTTCGAAGAAGCCGGGCTCGACGTCGAAATCCAGACCCCCTCCGACCCCGCCGCGCCGCTGAAGCTGCTCGCCGCCGGCCGCACCGACCTGGCGATCTCCTACGAGCCCGAGGTGATCCTGGCCCGCGAACAGGGCCTCGACGTGCAGGCGATTGCCGCCCTGGTCAACCGCCCACTGACCTCGATGATCTGGCTGAAGAAATCGGGGATCAAGGGTATCGGGGATCTGCGCGGCAAGACGATCGCCACGGCCGGGATCCCATACCAGGACGCCTACCTGAAGACGATCCTCGCCCGGGCCAAGCTGAGCACTTCCGACGTCAAGGCAGTCAACGTCGGCTTCGGCCTGTTGCCGGCGCTGCTCGGCGGCAAGGCCCAGGCGATGCTCGGCGGCTTCAGCAACATCGAGGGTGTCGATCTGAGGCTGCGCGGCGCCGACCCGGTCGTCACCCCGGTCGACAAGCTCGGCGTGCCAACCTACGACGAGCTGGTGCTGGCCGCCCAAGGCAAGCGGCTGCGCGAAGACCCGGAGGCGATCAGGCTCTTCATCGCGGCGCTGGCGCGCGGCACTGCCGCGGCGGCCAAAAACCCGCAGGCGGCGGCCACGGCACTGCAGGAAGCGAACCCCGACCTCGACCCGAAGCTGACCAAAGCCGAGCTGGCGGTGACGCTGCCGCTGCTCGACCCGACCCGCGGTGGCAAACAGCCCTACGGCCACATGGCGCCGGATCAGTGGCGCGAATTCAGCGGTTGGATGCGCGATAACGAACTGATCGAGGCTCTGCCGGAACCGTCGAGCCTGCTCAGCAACGACTACCTGCCTGGCGCGATTCCCGAATAGAGCGGCGCCCCTTCGCTGAGCAGGGCGGAGATCTTCTCCGGCGGCAGCGCCCGCGAGAAGAGATGGCCCTGGGCGTAGTCGCAGTCGAGGCGTCTCAACTCCAGCATCTGCGGCTCGTTCTCGACCCCCTCGGCGATCACGTCGAGTGAGAGCGCCCGCGCCATGCCGATGATCGCCTCGACGATCGCGGTGCGCTCCTGTTCCACGCCGAGCGCGTCGACGAAGGAGCGATCGATCTTCAGCGCGTCGAAGGGGAAGCGGTTGAGGTAGGCGAGCGAGGAGTAGCCGGTGCCGAAGTCATCGAGCACGAGGCCGACGCCGAGGTCACTAAGAGCGTCGAGCGTGCTCGTGGCTGTCGCCGACTCCTCGACCAGGACGCTCTCGGTCACCTCGAGCCGCAGGTGCACGGGATCGAGACCGGTGCTGGAAAGGATCTCGCCGATCGAGTTGGCCAGCTCGCGATTGGTCACCTGCCGTGCGGAGAGGTTGACCGAGACATCGAAGGGCCGCTGGTCGGGGCGCAGCTCGTGCCACTCGAGCACCTGCCGGCAGGCGCTCTCCTGCACCCAGCGTCCGATTGGCTCGATCAGGCCGCTGTCCTCCGCGATCGGGACGAAGTCACCGGGATCGAGCAGGCCGCGCTCGGGGTGGCGCCAACGCACCAGCGCCTCGAGGCCGGTGATCTCGCCGCTGCGGAGGGCGATCAACGGCTGGTAGTGGAGCTCGAGCTCGTTGCGCTCGAGCGCTCGGCGCAGCTCGCGCTCGACCTCCAGCCGGCGCAGGGCACCGGCGCGCATCTCGGCATCGAAGAGCTCGCAGCGCGCACGACCGCGTTCCTTGGCCCGGTACATCGCGGCATCGGCGTCGCGAATCAGCAGGTCGGCGTCGATCGGCTCGCGGGTCGATGGCCGCGCCACGGCGATGCCGACGCTGGCGCTGACGAAGTGGTCAACCCCGCCCATCGCGTAGGGCTCGGCGAAAGCGGCGGCGATGCGGTCGGCGATCGCAACCGCCTCGTCCTCGTCGGCTAGCCGGTCGACGAGGATGCCGAACTCGTCGCCACCGAAGCGGGCAACGATGTCACCCGGTCGCAGGTGCCCGCGCAGGCGCGGCGCCACCGCCCCCAGCAGCTCGTCGCCGGCGTGGTGGCCCATGCTGTCGTTGATCAGCTTGAAGTTGTCGAGGTCGAGGAAGAGGATCCCGACCGGCGAGCCCGAGACGGTGCTGCGCTTGAGCGCGTCGTTGAGCGCGTCGACGAAGCTGAGCCGGTTGGGCAAGCCGGTGAGCGGGTCGTGCAGGACCCGGTGGCGCAGGGCCTGGTCGGTGACGTGGCGCTCGATCGCGTCGGCGAGCACGTTGGCCGAGGCCTGGACGAAATGGACGTCCTGAGGGGTGAAGCGGTTTGGTTCGGTGGAGTGAATGTCGAGCACCCCGAAGGGCTGCTCCTTGCCGTCGATCACGACCGCAAGGCTGCTGCTCACGTCCATCACCCGCAGCGCCGGCGGCATCGAGAAGCGCCGCTCGGCGGACCAGTCGTCGACGATCACGTGCAGGCGCGAGTCGAGCGCGGCGCCGGCGTGCGAGTCGCGGGCGGCCGAGGCGCGGGCGGCGCCGACAACCCGATCCTCGAGGCCGGCGCGCAGGCCAAGCCGGCGACCATCGCGCCCCACCTCCCAAATACAGGCGGCGTGCACGCCCTCGATCTCCTCGAGCAGCGAGACGGCCTCCCGCATCAAGCCATCGGGGTCGCCGTCCTGCAGGGCGCGACCGCCGAGCTGGGCGACGGCCGCCTGCTGTGCGGCGGCGCGCTGCAGCTCCTGCTCGGCGCTCTTGCGCTCGGTGATGTCGTAGAGGACGCCGTGCCAGACCGGGGTCCCCGCTTCGTCGGGCTCGAGCACGGCCTCGTCGAGGATCCAGACAACGCGACCGTCCCTGGTGATCATCCGGTAGTCGACCGGCGGCGGGTTGCGGGTGCCGATCGTCTTGCGCGTCTCCTGCGAGAGGGCGCGCTCGCGATCGTCGGGATGCAGGAGGCGCGCCCAGAGGCCCGGGTCGGCGAGCCATTCCTCCGGCGTGTAACCGAGGATGTCCTCGACCTGGGGGCTGACGTAGCGCCAGCGGCCGTTCTCGCCGAGCTCAGAGGCGTAGACGATCGCCGGCAGCCGCTCGACCAAACGGCGGTAATCCTCGCCCCCAGCTGAGATCTGGTCGAGGAACTCGTTGACGCGTTTATCGGGCCAGGCACCGCCCCGTTTCGAGCTCTCCATCTGCTCGCTTATCGACCGTAACCACGCACGCTTGAGTTCGGCGGGCGATGACCCTCTATAGGCCGACCGTCCAAGCCCCAGCCAGGCCCCGGAAAGGCGCGTAGGGGGCGTAGAACTCCTCCACCTCCTCGACCGTGGCGCGACGGCCGAGACGGGCCAGGCGACCGACCAGCTTGAGGTAGATCAGGTCGCCGGCCGGCAGCGAGTCGGGATCGCCGCGGCCGAAGAGGCCGAGGCACTGCACCGTCCAGGGGCCGATCTCGCGAATCCGCAGCAAGCGGGCGTCTGCCGCCGGCCGATCGAGCTCGCAGCGGCCGCCCGCGACCTGCCCGGCGACCGTGCGCAGGGCGATCGCGCGTTTCAGCGCCAAGCCCATCGACTCCAGTTCGACCGGGGCGCGGCCGGCGATCAGGTCGGCGGTGGGGACATCGCGCAAGCCCTCGCCCCGGGGCCCAAGTCGCAGCCCCCAGCGCCCGACCATGCGGCGCTGGATGCGGGCGGCCCGGCCGGTCTCGATCAACTGCTTGACCACCGCCCAGGCGAGCGCCTCCCAGGGCCAAGGCCGTCGGTGCGGGCGCAGGTGCGGACGGCGGCGGATGGGCGGCCCGAGCAGCGGGTCACCCTTGAAACGGCGGTAGAACTCGCCGAGATCGTCGTCCACGGCGAGGGCGAAGCGCATCCGCTCCAGCGCCAACTCCAGCTCGGCCGAACCGGCGCGCCGATCCGGCACCGCCGTGGCCGGCCCGGGCGCAGCGATCGCCCCGGGGTCCAGCGCCTCAGCCCGCAGCGAGACCCGGTCCTTGCCCGGTTCCCAGGCCCGGACCAGGACGGGACTGCCGTCGACGTGGAGGAGACGGGCAGTGACGCCGCGCTGCACCCGCATCGTGCCATCCTCGCTGCCGTAGCCCGGCAAGCGGAAAGGCGAAGGCGGTCGTACCTCTACCTCGAGGCTCACCGACCGAGCAGGTGGACGTCAACCAGGAAGGAGCGACTGGCGACGACGTTGGACCGTTCGCGTCGCGAAAGGCGGCGCGGAGCCCGTTTGCGACCAGCGACAGCGGTAACCGCCCGCACCGCCGCCACGGTCGCGGCACCGGCCAGGACGCCACCGGCAGCGGCCATTACTGCGGTCCGCGCCTCATTTCGCACGACAAGTCCGCCAGCACTCTCAGTCGGGAGGACGCGAACCGAAACCGGCTCTAGCTCCATTTCGCTCACCCAGCCGACCATAGCGATGCTCCCGGCGGGCGCACCGGAACAAGCCGCACCTTGCGCGGATAGGGGAGACCCTCGAGGCCGATCCTGGCAGGGGTGGAGCGTCTTGCACTTTTTGGGCGTCCACCTTGCGGCGCCAGCAGGGGGCGCACCACCCAAAAGTTAAGCGGAACCCCTGCCAGGATCGGCCTCGAGCGCCTTCTCATACACGCGGTACTTCTTGACCACCTGGCCACCCATGCCTTCCATCGCCCGGTTCATCGGCCCGTTGGTCTCGAGAATCCAGCCCATCTCGCCCCCTTCGATCTTGCCCGGTGCCGCCGCGGTCTCGAGGTGCTTGAGGTAGAGGCCGGCGGCGACGCCGCTGTGGCGGTACTCGTGCTTGACACCGAGGGCGAAGACGCGCAGCTGGTCGATCTTGCGCTTGCCGAGCAGGAACTTGAGCCAGCCGAAGGGAAGCAGGCGGCCGTTCAATTTCGCCATTACCTGGTTGATGTCGGGCAGCGTCAGCGCTGCCCCGACGACCTCGCCGTCCTTTTCGGCCATAAAAGCCCAGTCCTCGTCGATCACCTGTTTCAGGTTCTTGGCCTGGAACTCGACCTCGGCGTCGGTGATCGGGACGAAGCCCCAGTTGTCTCCCCAGGCCTCGTTGTAGACGTCCATGAATCGGCGCACCTCGCCGGCCATGTCGCGCTTGCGCATGTTGCGGATCGCGATCCCTTCGTCGTGCAGGGCCTTCTCCGCTGCAGCATGGATCGAGGGATCGAAGCGTTCGCCCTCCTTGAGGTCGCCGAACTGCAGTTCCCACATCTGCACGTCCATCGCCTTGCCGAAGCCCTCGGCCTCAATCCGCTCGCGGTAGTAGGGCGGATGCCAGGGCTCGAGAATCATCGGCCGCCGCTCGTAGCCCTCGATGAGGATGCCGATCTCGTCGTTGGTGGTGAAGTCCATCGGGCCGAGGATGCGGGCGCGGCCCTTGCCCCGAGCCCACTCGCTCGCTGCGCCGAGCAGCGCCGCGACCACCTCGGGGTCGTCAGCCGCCTCGAAGAAGCCAAACATCGCGTCGCTGCCGCCCTGGAACTCGTCCCAGCGATGGTCGACGTGAGCGCTGACCCGGCCGACCGCCTCGCCATCGCGCTCGGCGATGAAGAACTCGGCCTCGCCATGCTCGAACCAGGGGTTCTTCTCGCGGTTGAGGAACTCCATCCGCTCGAAGATCAGCGGCGCCACCCACTGTGGATCGTCGCTGCGCAAACCGAACGGCACCTTGACGAAGCGCTTCAACTCGCGCTTGTCGCTGACCGGCTTGATAGAGACGCTTGCCACGAGACCCGGAACCTACACTTCCGGCATGAGCGAAACCGCCAGGACCCCCGTCGACGTCTTCGAGAAGGCTCGTAGCCACGATCGCCTCGAGCAGCTGGAAGCGGCCAAGCAGCACGACCTCCTCCCCTACTTCCGCCTGCTCACCTCGCAGGCCGGCCCGGTGGTCGAGATGGAGGGGCGCGAGACGATCATGCTCGGCTCCAACAATTACCTCGGCCTGACCGGTGACGAGCGGGTCAAGCAGGGGGCGCGCGACGCCCTCGAGACCTACGGCACCGGTGTCACCGGCTCACGCCTGCTCAACGGCACGACACCGCTGCACGTGGCGCTGGAGACAGAGCTGGCCGAGTGGATGGGGGCCGAGGACGCAATCGTCTTCTCAACCGGCTACCAGTCGAACCTCGGCACGATCGGCACGATCCTCGAGCCGGGCGACACGGTGATCGTCGACTCCGGCGACCACGCATCGATCCTCGACGGCTGCCGGCTCTCGGGCGCCAAGCTGCGGCCCTTCCGCCATAACCGCATGGACAAGCTGGAGAAGATGCTGCAGCGCGCCACAGACGATGGTGGCGGCGTGCTCGTTGTCGTCGACGGCGTCTTCTCGATGGAGGGCGACGTCTGCGACCTGCCCCGCATCGTCGAGCTCTGCAAGGGCTACGGCGCCCGCCTGATGGTCGACGAGGCGCACGGCGCCGGCGTCCTCGGCGCCCGCGGCGCCGGCGCCTGCGAGCTGTTTGGCCTCGAGGACGAGGTCGACCTGCGCATGGGCACCTTCTCCAAGAGCCTCGCCTCCTGCGGCGGCTTCGTCGTCGGGCCGGCGGACGTGATCGAGTACCTGCGGATCTCCTCGCGCTCGTTCGTGTTCAGCGCCTCCGCGGTGCCGGCGGCGGTGGGGGCGGCGTTGGAGGCGCTGCGCGTGATCCGCTCAGAGGGACCGCGACTCTTCGAGGCGCTGCTCGCCAACGCCGAGTACCTGCGCGAGGGCTTGCGCCACCTCGGCCTCGAGGTGATTGAGCCGGGGACCCTCCCCGACGGCACCGTGGCGACGACGCCGGTGGTGCCGGTCGTGGTCGGCGACGACTGGCAGGCGGTGCTGCTCTGGAAGGCACTCTTCGATGCCGGCGTCTACACCAACGTCGCGATCCACCCCGCCGTGCCACCCGGCGGCGCCCTCTTGCGCACCAGCCTGATGGCCACTCACGAGCGCGAGCACCTCGACGGCGCACTGGGAACGATCGCCAGAGTGATCAAAGACTTTCCCGAACTACCCCGGTCGGGGTAGTTTCGGGCCTGTCCAAAACGGGACGACTCAAAACGTCCACGAAAAAGATGCTCTTAGCGAACGGCCTGGGGCGACTTTCCATCCGACGGGGTTGACGGTCTCCACCTCCAGCGCATAGCTTGCCGTCCGCGCCGACCGCATCCCGGGGCAGGGAAGCGAATGGTGGAGCACTCAACTCAGCCAGGCCGAGGTTCGCCCCTCCGGTTCGGTGCGCAGAGCTACCAGTCAATGAACCTCGAAGGGAGGAGTCCCAGTGGACGCTGCTTCAATCGCCCCTGCTCAGACGACCGCTTCCGTAATCCAGGCCCCGCAGCACATGCAGGCGCTTGCTCGCGCCAACCGCGTGCGACTTGCGAGGGCAGAGCTCAAGCGCTCGATTGCACGGGGTGATGTCGACGCGGCGGACGTTGTGCGCGAGTGCCCATGGGAGACCGAGAGCATGACCCTGGCCGAGCTGCTGACCAGCCAGCGCCGCTGGGGCCGCACCCGCGCCCGCAAGTTCCTGATCGGGCTCGCCCTCAATGAGAACAAGAAGCTCGGCACGCTGACCTCGCGCCAGCGCTCGCTGCTCTCCTCCGAACTCTCCTCCCGCGAGTCGATCCTCGTCTGAAGCCTGCGGTCAGCTGCCGAAGCGGCCGACCTTGAACGAGAGGCCCCCTGAGGCGCGCTGAAAGGCGCGCCTCAGCGCTATGAAGGAAGCGGCGAAGGCGACCGCGCCGACCGCCAGGCAGATCGCCAGGATCAGGCCACCGAGGTAGAAAAGGCCGCCGGTGACGAGCACGAAGACGGTGCCGGCGAGCAGCGTCGTGTGCGAGCGATAGCCGGCGAGGTGCTCGCGCAGGGAAACCTCGAGGCCGCCGAGGCCGGCGAGGACGACCCCGACCCCGATCGCGGTGGGGCTGCTGCTGACGAGCCCGATCACCAGCATCACGATGCCGGCGAGCACGGTCAACTCGGCAAGCGGGAAGTTCCCCCAGGGTGCCGGTGGTCGCTCCTCTGGGCCCGGTTTATCGCTCAACGGCCGCAAGCCGTCCGGATAACGGACATCCAGAGGAGACCTTGACCCGCCACCAGCCCATCAGCATGCCCAGCGGCCCGAGGCGCGGTCGCGAGTGCCAGTGGCCGCAGCCCGGCTCGCCGACGTCGGCGCGCGAGATCCGCATCCACTTGTGCTCGGCCGGTGCCGCGAGCATGTCGTCGAGCAGCTCGCGGTTGCGGGTCTCGAGTTCGTCCTGCTTGCGCAGGGCCTGGCGGGCGATGGCAATCCGCTCGGCCAGGGCATCGCGAACCTGCTCCAGCTCCTCGAGCCGGGCGACCCGGGGCACGGCGAAGCTGGCCGGAACCTCGGTGTCGAGCCTGAGACGCGGAAACGCCTCGGCGCAGAGCCGCGACAACTCGTGCTCGAGACGACCGACCTGACGGCGCAGCTCAGCGCGCGCGAGGCGCTCGTCGCCTCCCACTCGAAACGTCTTGAGTGTGTCTCGATCGAGCAGATCCGGCATAAAACTCGGAACGAGTGTAGATCACGCTGTCGCGGCTGAAAACGATGAACCGGTTAAGGAACGCCCGACACGCGGTCAGGCGGCGATCGCCGCGCCGGCGATCCAGAGCGCCTCGTCGACCGCCGCCTGGGGCACTCCCTTGACCTGTACCGCGACGATCGCGATCTGGGTTGCATCCGAGTCAAGCTCCTGGTCGGCCGCCGGCCCCCCGAAAAGCAGCGCCAGCGGGCCGCGACCGTCGGCGATCGTCAGCGTTCCCTGGGCCAGCTCTGCCGCCTTGCCCGGAAGCGCCTCTCCCGGCGCCGAGTCGCGAATGCAGAGCTCGCCCCGGACCCGGGTCCTGTCGAAGACGCGCAGGGCGACGCCGGTCTCGACCGTGGCGATCGTGAGTGCATCGGCGGGCATACCGCGGCTGACGAAGGCGCCGTCGTGGAGGCGGTCGAGGGCAAGTTGCTCGACCGGAGTGCGAGTGTGGTCGGGGTCGAGGCCGATCTGACGAAAGAAGACCCGGTAAGCCCAGGGGATTGGCCGCTCCCGCATATGAATCGCGTGCGAGCCGTAGAAGCGATCGGAGAGGTCGCGCAGCCGTCGCCGCACTGGCTCGGGACTGTTGGTTCGCTTGCTCTCGAGCTCCACCCAGGCGATGCCCAAGCCGGGAAACTCCGCGGAGATGTGGGGGGCGACCCAACCCTGCTGGGGCAGGGGCTCTGAGTCGAGGTCCGATCTGCCGGCCTTGGCGTCCGCCACTCAGCCGCCCTCCGCCACCTGCGTCGCCCGCAGCAACTGGTCGACCCGGGCTTCCAGTTGCGGCGCGGTGAGTGCGCCGATGCTCGCCTCCAGCAGCGTGCCCCCGGGGTAGACGTAGGCGATGGTCGGGCAGATGCCGACCCGATAGAGACTCGCGACCGCGCCGTCGCGGTCATAGCCAATCGGCATCTTCCAGCCGTTGCGCTCGATCAGTTCGCGAACCGTGCCGCGATCGTCGCGAATGTCAAGCGAGAGGAAGTTCACCCGCCCACGGTAACGCCGGTAGACGCGATCGACCACATCCTGCTGTTCGGTGCAGGTGCTGCCGCCCTTCGTGAACCAAAACGAGATCACCAGCGGCCGACCGAAGAGTTCGCAGACCCGGATCGCGCCAGGAGTGGAGATGCGGCAGGCGGGCTCGCGGCGAGCCGACTGCGGGCAGGGCGTTTGCGAGGTTTCGCAGTCGTCCTGGGCGACGTTGGCGTCCCCTTCCAGCGAGCCGGCGGCCCGCGGCACAGCGAACTCGGGCAGGGGCCAGCGACTGGCGAGCTTGTCGAGCCCGAGCGTGCCTTCGTCCTTGTGCTCGAGCGTGTTGATCACGGCAATCACGATGATCGCCGCGAAGATCAGGCCGACGAGGAGCGAGTAACGGTCCCTCACCGCTCCCCCAGCCAGACAAGGGCCGCCGGCAAGGCGACCATCACGCCGACCAGCGCCACACCAAGATCGATCACGGTGACGAAGCCGAAGTCCCGCAGCACGGTGACGTCACTGGCAATGAGGACCGCAAAGCCGGCGAGAACCGTCACCGCGGACGCGAACACGGCAGGACCGGTGCGGGCATAAGCCGCCTTGATTGCCTCGGCCACCTCCAGGCCACCACCCCGCTCCTCCCGAAAGCGCGCGGCCAAGATCACGCTGAACTCAGTCGCGATCGCGATCGTCAGCGCCCCCAGCGCGGCCGACATCGGATTCAGCGGAATCTGACTCAGCCACAGCACCAGCGAAGACCAGCCCGTGGCGAGCAGCACCGGAATCAACGGCACAAGCGCCCGCACGAACGAGCGGTAAGCCGCCAGCAGCGCGAGCGCCACTGCAGCAAGGCCTGCCAGTGTCAACCAGTAGCGACTGCCGGATAGATCCGACGCCGCGGCGGCAGTGATCACGGGCAAGCCCGCGAAGCGAACCCTGACCCCAGCTGGCGGCCCGCCTGGCGATCCCGGCTCCCCCACCGCGTCCCGCACCCGCGAGATCACCGCCTGCTGGCCCTGCAACGATTGCGAGCGAATGCCAAAGCTGAGCAACGCAATGTGCCCTGGCAATCCTGTCTTCGCGTTCACGGGTGCAAGCTGTTCGAGGTCATAGGGAGGCAGTTCCCTCAACGTCGCACTAATGTCGCTTTGCTTCAGTTGTTCTTTTCTTTTGCTGCTGACCAGGAAGTCAGACAGCGCCGGCCCTGGGCAGATTTCAGCCTTGAGGCAACTTGGCTGAGGACCTGAGAACCCGTTCTCTTCCAGCGCCCGCCGCTTGAAGTCCGCCATCCACTGGACTGTCTCCGGATCGGAGAAGTCCGGAGCTTCAACCGCCACCTGCAGTTGCCCCGCAACCCCTGTGGCGTCCTGCACCCGCTCCAAGTCCTTGATCTCCCGGAGCCCCTGCGGCCCCAACGACTGCACGTCGGACACCGTGTCGATCTGAGTGCCGAGCCCCCATCCGATCACTGCCAGCGCCCCGCCAGCAGCCAGCACTCGTCGCGGATGCCTGAGCGCAATCCCGACTACGCGCTCGGAAGGGAAGAGGGGGTGCCCCGGATGCGCGCGGCGTCCTGTTTTTCGCACAGACCACTCAGCGAGAGCCGGAAACCCGGCGGCGAAAAACCCAGCAAGCGGAGGGGCACCCTCTCTTCCCTTCCCGACCCGCAGGCTGAGCGCCGCAAACCCAACCGTAAGCGCCAACCCCAGGCCGAGCGCAATACCGACGATAAGCAGGACGCCGAATCCGCGGACCATCGGGATCGGCGAGAGCTGGAGCGCAAGAAAGCCCGCTGCGGTTGCGAGACAGGCGATGGCAATCGTCGAGCCCGCACGCCCGGCCGCCGAGCGAGCTGCATCGAGAGGGCTCGCGCCACCGGCAGATGCCTCGTCGAAACGAGCTTGAAGCTGAATCGCGTAGTCGACCACCAGGCCGATCAGGATCGGCAGGGTCGCGATCGAGGCGATCGTCAGTGAGCCGCCGAAGAGCTCAAGCAGGCCGAAGGTGAGTGCTGCCGCGGCAAGGGCGATCGCCAGCGGCAACAGGCGAAAGCGCGAACGGAAGACCAGAAGCAGCACGAGCGCCATAACGACGATCGCGACAGCGAAGAGGATCAGCAGCGCTTCCTTCAGCGCCCCTGTGATCCCTTCGAGCACGATCGGAGCCCCCGAGATCGTGTAGCTGCCCTTGTGCAGGGCGAAGCACGCCTGGGGTTCGCCCTTGAAAGAGCAGGCGTGGCGAGGAGTCGTGTCGTAAACGGCTTCGCGGATCAGAGCGAGGGCGCGACTCCGTTCCGCCGGACTGAGATCGGGGCGCAGGCGCAGGACGATCTGGGTCGAGTGGTTGTTCGGGAAGAGATAGGCGAGCTTCGACTTCGGCGTGCCGCGCGAGCGGCGCAGGTCGAAGACGACGGCGGCGATGAATTCGGGGTTGCCAATCGACGGGACGCTGGTGATGCCGTAGCGCGCCGCAACCTGGAGCAGGAATTCGCGCAGTTGGTCGGGCGGGACATTCGCAGCAAGCCGTTGCAGCTGTTCGTCGATCTGGATTACCGCCTCGTTGAGAAAGGTCCCGGGGCCGGCGAGATATTGGACCGGGCGCAAACGGGCGATTTCCGCGCATGGCCCCGGAATCGGCTTGGCTCCTTTTGGCACCTTGCCGGAAAGGCAGCCCTCGAGGCGCAGGAGCTTCTCCAGGTTGCGGGTCAGGATCAGTTCCTGCAGGTCCCCTTCGGCAACGACCACAACCGGTTCTTCGCCGAAGACTTCGCGCACCCGTTCGGTGGCGCGATAGCTCTCGCTTTCGCGGTCGACGAGGGTGTCGGTGCCGGCGTCGGTTGAGAGCTGCGTCGCCGCGACCGCGGCCCCGATCGCAAGCAGAGCCGCAACCGCCAGGACCGGCCGCGCGTGGCGGACAGCCCAGGCCGCAATCGCGCTCAATCCATCGAGAGCGGGCCGGTTACGTCAGCGTTGAGGAACTGGTTGACGAACCGGTTTTCGGAGTCGAACAGTTCCTCCTTGGGGCCCGACTCGACGATCTTGCCGTTCCAGAGCACGGCGATGAAGTCGGAGACGCGCCGCGCGGTGTTGAGGTCGTGGCTGATCACCAGGTAACAGCCGCCGTTCTCCTCGTGCACCTCACGAACGAGCTCGCAGAGCAGCGCCGTGCGCACCGGGTCGAGCCCGGAGTCGGGCTCGTCGAACATCACGATCGCCGGTTCGAGGACCAGCGCCCGGGCGAAGCCGGCGCGCTTGCGCATGCCGCCGGAGAGCTCGTTCGGCATCTTGTAGATCGCCTCGCTCAGCCCCACCTCCTTGAGCCGGCGGTTGCAGATCTCGCCGATCTCTTCCTCGCTCTTGTCGGTGTGCTGGCGCAGCGGGAAGGCGGTGTTGTCGTAGATGTTCATCGAGCCGAAGAGGGCGCCGTCCTGGAAGAGCAGGCCGAACTTCTTGCGCACGTCGAAGAGTTCGTCGTCGGTCATGTTGGGGATCGATTCGCCGTGCACGAGCACGTCACCGGAATCGGGGTAGAGCAAGCCGACGATGTGCTTGATCAGCACGCTCTTGCCGGTGCCCGACGGGCCCAGCACCATCGAGATCTGGTCCTCCGGCAGGCCGAGATTGAGGCCGTTGAGGATGCGGGCGCGGCCGAACTGCTTGACCAGGTCGATGATCTCGATCGCGTCCTCGCCGCCGTGGTCGCGCTTGCGGCCAGTGTGGAAGCGGTAGGGATCAGACTCGGCCGGGTCGACGCCGGGGATGACGAAGTCCTTCCCCATCGTCAGGCCGTCCTCGCTTACATAGGGACCGCTCTGCTCATCCATGGACATAGCTTAGGTCAGCCTCCTATCGGCGCGCGCGGGTTGGCTCCCCAAAAGATCAAGGTGCCGAGCATCCCGATGATGTGAACCAAGACGATGTTGAGGACCATCGACTTCGCGGTGGCGGTGCCGACCCCGACCGGGCCGCCCGACGCCGTGTAGCCGTAATAGCAGCCGACCAGAACTATGGCGGTGGCCATGAACATGCCCTTGATCAAGCTGAAAAAGAGGTCTGGCGGATTCTGGAACATCCAGAAGATCAGCAGGTAGCCACCCGAGGAGACGTCGCCGATCTGCTGTACGACCGCCAGGTAGCTGGCGAAGTACATGATCCCGATGCCGGCCAGGTACATGAAGGGGAAGGCAATCCAGGCGGCGAAGAGACGGGTCGCGCAGAGGAAGGTCACGGGCGGCACGCCCATCACCTCGAGCGCGTCGATCTCGTCGGAGATCCGCATCGCGCCGAGCTCGGCGACGATGCCGGTGCCGACCTTGGCCGCCAGCATGTAGCCGAAGGCGTAGGGCATGATCTCGCGCAGGTCGCACCAGGCGGAGAAGACGCCGGCGTAGGCGGGGGCGCCCTGGGCACGCAGCAGGTAGGCCCCCTCGATCCCGCACTGGAGGCCGAGGATGAAGACGAGGCCCCAGATGATCAGGGCCGAGCCGAGGATCAGGATGCCGGCCTGGCGCAGGCTCTCGCCGAAGAAGCGCAGGACGCGGCCGCTGTAGACGAGGCCGGCGACGCGCGAGCCAAAGCGGGCGATCTCACCGAACGAGTCGAGCCAGCCGCGCGGGACTTCCAACCAGGCGTTCATCGGATCGTCTGCAGCTCCGGGTTGGTTGCGAGCAGGGTCTGGGTGAAGGCGTAGTTGAAGGCGAAGACGCCCATGAAGGCGATCACCACCGCCTGGTTGACGGCGCGGCCGACGCCGGCGGCGCCTCCGGACGCGGTCATCCCCTTGTACGAGCAGACAACGGCGATGATCGCGCCGAAGAGGGTGCACTTGAGCACCGAGCCCCAGAGGTCGGTGATCGAGGCGTTGGAGAAGAGCGTGGCGAAGAAGCCGCCGAGCGACTGGTGGTAGAGCAGCTCGGCGCCGATGCCGCCGGAGATGCCGAAGACGAGGGCGTAGATGTCGAGTAGGCCGGTGATCAGCATCAGCGCCAGGAAGCGCGGCACGACCAGGTTCTTGATCGGGTCGACGCCGAGCACCTGCAGGGCGTCGAGCTCCTCGCGGATCTTGCGGGCGCCGAGATCGGCGGTGATCGCGGTTCCAGCGACGCCGGCGACAACGACGGCAGTAACAAAGGGGGCGAACTCGCGGATCGAAGCGAGAACGAAGAAGCCGCCGAGCCGATCGAGGGCACCGAACAGCGAGAGGAAGTTAGAGGCCTGCAGGCCCGGCGCGCCGAAGCCGAAGGCCACGGTCGAGATCAGCAGCGGGAACCAGCAGAGCTGCAGGGCAAAGAGGAACTGGCCGATGAACTCCTCGCCGTAGGGGTAGGGCGGCTTGACGGCAGAGACGAGCGTTCGAGCGGTGAGGATCATCATGTCCCCGACTTGCTCGAACAGCGACTTGGCGGGCAGGAATGCCCTGTTGACCGCGGTTCCGACCATCATCCTCCTCCTGGGACGAGTCTATGCGATGCGTCAGCGGGCTCTGTTGAGTTCGGGCTAACCCGCCCGGGAGCAGGACAAACCCCGTGGTATGTTCCGGCCGCTTTGGGGGGGCACGCCAGACAGGTCTCGCGTCACCGCCACCGCGCGGCGGTTGCCGCTGTCCTGGCCGCACTACTCGCCCTCTCGATCGCGGCCTGCGGCGGCGGATCGTCTTCAGACGCCAACGAGGCCGAAGGCAACTACGACGTCAAGGTGACTGACGCCAGCTTCCCCACCGAGCAGCATCTCGGCCAGACCTACCTGCTCAAACTCGACGTCCGCAACACGGGCGACAAGACGATCCCGGCGCTAACGGTGAACGTCGCGATCAAGGGCAAGCAGGGCGAGGGGTCCAGCCTACCGTTCGGCATCCGCGACCCCCAACCGGAACTGGCGCAGCCAGACCGGCCGGTCTGGGTCCTCGCGGCGCACTACCCCAAGTTCTCCGACTCCAGCGCCAACGGCGGCGGCGAAACCTCGAACCCAAAGACCTTCGACTTCGGCCCACTGAAGAAGAACGCGAGCGCCGACGTGGTCTGGAAGCTGAGCGCGGTCAAGCCCGGCACCTACACCGTCGTCTACGCGGTCGAGGCCGGCCTCAGCGGCACGACCAAGGCAAAGACCGGTGGCGGCGCCGCTCCGGGCGGCTCCTTCACGGTCAAGATCAGCTCAGCCGAACGCAACACCGAAGTCAACGACAGCGGAGAAGTCGTCGAAAAGAAATAGGTCGTGGCGGGTAGCGTGATGTCGTGAGGCAAAGGGCCATCTCGATCATCCTGCTCTCAGCGCTGGCGCTGGTTGCGCTGCCCGCGTGTGGCACCGCGCAGCAGCATCGCTCCGAGCGGCCGGCGGGTCTGGCGCTGAAGCGCGTCGGCAACTTCGACAACCCGACCTACGTGACCGGGGCACCGGGTTTTCCCAAGCTGCTCTTCGTGGTCGAGCAGACGGGCAAGGTCGCGGTACTCCGGAGCGGCCACAAGCTGGGCCATCCATTCCTAGATATCAGCGACCTGGTCGACTTCGGCGGCGAGCGCGGGTTGCTCTCGATCGCCTTCCCGCCCGACTACAAGCAAAACGGCGATTTCTACGTCTATTACACGGATCGGGCCGGCAACATCCGGGTCGATGAATTCCGGCGGGGGAGCGCGATCCGAGCCGACCACGGCTCCGGTCGCAACGTGATCGAGATCGACCATCCGGTGAACTCGAACCACAACGGTGGCCAGTTGCAGTTCCTCGGCGACCTTCTCTATCTGGGCACCGGCGACGGTGGCTCGGCGGGCGATCCACCCAACAACGCCCAGAACAAGGAGAGCCTGCTGGGCAAGCTGCTGCGGATCGATCCCCGGCCCAGCGGGGGACGGCCTTACTCGGTCCCGGCCGACAACCCCTTCGTCGGCAAGGCGGGGCGCGACGAGATCTACTCCTATGGCCTGCGCAACCCCTTCCGCTTCTCCTTCGACACCACCACAGCGCAGCCGCGGATCGCGATCGGCGACGTCGGCCAGAACCAGTTCGAGGAGCTCGACTACACGACCCTCGCCGGCGCCGCGGGCGCCAACTTCGGCTGGGACGCCCTCGAGGGCTTCCACCCCTATGAAGAAGAAAACAGCGGCACTCCCGACCCTGGCGGCACGACCAAGCCGATCATGGCCTACAGCCACAGCCGCGATGGCGGCAGTTGCTCGATCATCGGGGGCTACGTAGTCGGAGCCGGGGGCCCGCCCCTCCTACGCGGCCGCTACCTCTACACCGACTACTGCTCCGGGATCGTGCGCAGCCTCGTTCCCCACCTACACCGGGGCGATCGAAAGACCGGCCTCACGGTCGCCTCCCCCACCTCGTTCGGGGAAGACGACCGTGGCCGCATCTACATCTGCTCGCAGGAGGGAGGCGTCTACAGGGTGGTCGTCCGTTAGTGGCGGGCGAAGGGATCGACGTATAGATCGTCGACCTGCCATTGGCCCTTGCTGTCCAGCGGCGTAAAGCGAACCTCGATCGAACTGGGCAGGACCGTCCCGACCAGGGTCGAGAGGCCGAGCACTGCCGACATCTGCTTGCTGGGTTCCCAAGCCTGACCGGCACTCACGGTATTTACGACGTTGGTCCGCACCAGGCCAAGCAGGTTGTAGACGGCCTCGACCCGGAGGCGCGACGAAGCGTCGCCGGGGTTGCGGACCATGAAGCGGAAGATCGGCGTGTCCAACGACATGCAGATCGGCGGGCTGGCCGCGGAGCCGCCGGAGGGAATGGCGAGCGAGCTTGAATCTGCAGCGCCATTCAGCTGATAGCTCTCGTTGCCCGCAACCGCCTGGGCCCCGCCGCGAAGCGTCCACCCTGCGGCGCCGGCCTCAAAGCCGCCATCGGGCGCGAGGGCGTATGCGTGCTGGTCGCCCCAGGGCGAGAAGACCGCTGCGGCGCCGGGGTAGTTGCACGCCTGCGCGGCGCCTGCGGACACGCCGAGCACAAGCAGGGCGAGCACGCACGCCAGGGGGAACCTGAGGCGGATCCTACGAACAGAACGATGAGCTTGGTTGAGCTTCATTGGCAAACCTCCCTTCGCGGCAGGCGGAGATGCCTCGGCCTCGACTCACGCCAGCGCCGCAGCGTCGAGTTCGCCGCCCTCCTGCATGACGTCGGCAAGATCTCGGTCCCCAAGGAGATCATCAACAAGCCCGGCCCGCTCGATGACGACGAGTGGAAGGTCATGCACCGCCACACGATCGAGGGCGAGGCGATGCTCAGACGTGTCGGCGGGGTCCTCGCAGAGGTCGGCCGCATTGTCCGCTCCTCGCACGAGCACTACGACGGAAGCGGCTATCCCGATGGGCTTGCCGGAGCGAAGATCCCGATCGTGGCCCGAATCGTCACCTGCTGCGATGCGTTCAGCGCGATGACGACTACCCGGCCCTACCGCAAGGCAATGCCCCTCACCGACGCGGTGGCCGAGCTGCGCGCAGGCGGCGGAACCCAGTTCGACCCTGACGTCGCCAACGCTCTCATCGCAATTGCCGATGGCCCCGGGACCTAGGTTGCTGCCTCCCCTCAACCGACTTGCGGCTACTCTTGGCTGACCAGCCAAAGGGTCGAGGAGGAAACAGTGGAGAGCGGAACGGTCGAGACGAGCACGACAGCAATCAACGGCTCCAACGGGGGTGGCAGCGCACCGCCCGCCGAGCAGATCGAGGTACGAAACCCAGCCACCGGTGGTCTCGCGGGCTCAGTCACCGTCAGCTCAGCGCAGGACGTGGCCGAAACTGTTGCCAGGGTCCGCGCCAACCAGCGCGAGTGGGAGGCGATCGGCATCGAGGGCCGCTATCACTGGTTGGGCAAGCTGCGCGATTGGATGCTCGACAACTCCGAGCGCGTTGCCGACACGATGCAGACCGAGACCGGCAAGGTGCGCGGCGACACCGGCGCCGAGGGCATCTACCTCACCGACCTGATCAATTTCTACGGGAACAAGGCGGCTAAGTTCATCGGCGAGGAGAGCGTCCGCGCGCACTCCCCCCTGCTGGCCTCGAAGAAGCTCAGCGTCCAGTACCGCCCCTATCCGGTGGTAGGCGTGATCAGCCCCTGGAACTTCCCGCTGGCGCTGGCGCTGGGTGACGCGATTCCGGCTCTACAGGCGGGTGCCGCGGTGGTCGTCAAGCCCTCCGAGTTCACCCCTCTTGGCCTGACCGAAATCATCAAGGCCTGGAAAGACGAGATCGGCGGCCCTGACGTCTTCGATTGCGTGCATGGCACCGGTGACACCGGTGGCGCCCTGATCGACAACGTCGATTTCATCCAGTTCACCGGGTCCGACCGGACCGGCCGCAAGGTGATGGCGCGCGCTGCGGACACCCTGACCCCCGTCAGTCTCGAGCTCGGCGGCAAGGACCCGATGATCGTCCTTGCTGACGCCGACCTCGATCGCGCCGCCAACGCCGCCACTTGGGGCTCGATGTACAACTCGGGCCAGGTCTGCCTCTCGGTCGAGCGAATCTACGTCGAGGAGCCGGCGTACGACGAGTTCGTCGCCAAGCTCACGGCCGCAGTCGGCAAGCTCCGCCAGGGCGCCGACGACAAGAACTTCGGCAAGGACGTGGGTGCCATGACCTCGCCCAACCAGGCGGCGGTGGTTGAGGACCACGTCAACGACGCGCTGGCCAACGGCGCCACGGCGCTTACCGGCGGAAAGCGGGTCGATGGCCCTGGCGACTATTTCGAACCGACCGTGCTGGTCGACGTCGACCACTCGATGAAGGTAATGCGCGACGAGACCTTCGGTCCGGTGGTCGGGGTGATGAAGGTGCGTGACTCCGAGCAGGCGCTGGAGCTCGCCAACGACACCCGCTACGGCCTTGCCGGCTCGGTCTTCGGCGAGCGCGAGCGCGCTGAGCGCGTTGCCCGCCGGATCGAGGCTGGCGCAGTCAACGTCAACGACGTGATCGTGAACTACATCGCGGTGGACGTCCCGATGGGTGGCTGGAAGGAGTCGGGAATCGGCTTCCGCCACGGCGAGTACGGGATCAAGAAGTACTGTCGCCCGGAGTCGGTCATCGTCACCCGCTTCGCGGGCAAGAACGAACCGACCTGGTACCCCTACACGAAGACCCGTCGACGCCTCATCAACCGGGCAGCGCAGGCATTCAACGCCCGCGACTGGAAGCGCCGCCTGGGCCTACGCGGCTGACCTGAATCCAGGGGCGCAGGGGGTCGGGGTCGCCCTGCCCGGAAGACCGTTGCGCAGCAGATCGTTGCGCAGGGTGTGAAGCGTGGTCGCCGAAGCCTTCCGGGCAGGGCGACCCCGACCCCTTACCCTCTTAGGTTCATGTCTGAGCGAGACTTCATAGCCGCGGTTGAGGAGCGCGTCGTCGTATTCGACGGCGGGATGGGTGCCACGCTCGAGCAGTTTGAGCTGACTCAGGAGGATTACGGCGGGCTCGAGGGCAAGTGCCATGAGGCGCTGGCGCTCAATCGGCCCGACGTGATCGAGGGCGTGCATGCCTCGATGCTCGAGGCGGGGGCCGAGGTCGTCGAGACCGACAGCTTTCAAGGGTCGCGGCTGAAGCTCGAAGAGTGGGGGCTCGGCGAGCACACGCTGGAGATCAATACGAAGGCAGCTGAAATTGCGCGCAAGGCCGCCGGGCCCGACAGGTTCGTGGCGGGCTCGATTGGGCCGACGGGGTTCCTGCCCGCGTCCACCGATCCCACCCTGGGCGACATCAGCTTCGGCAAGCTGGTCGAGGTCTTCGCTGAGCAGGCGGGTGGTCTGGTTGCCGGTGGCGCTGACCTGATCATCATCGAGACGGCGCAGGACATTCTTGAGGTCAAGGCGGCGATCTTCGGGGCGCGGGAGGCGTTCAAGGAGAGCGGGCGCACGTTGCCGATTCAGATCAGCGTCTCGCTGCTGCCCAACGGCGGCAAGATGCTGCTTGGCACCGATATCCAGGCGGTGCTGACAACGCTGACCGCGCTCGATGTCGACGTGGTCGGGCTCAACTGCTCGACCGGGCCCGAGGACATGCGCGATGCGATCCGCTTCCTTGGCGAGAACAGCCCGCTGCCGGTCCACTGCATCCCCAACGCCGGCCTGCCGCTGCAGGGGCCCGACGGCGAGACGATTTTCCCCGAAGAGCCCGTCCCGCTGGCCGCGACCCTGGGCGAGTTCGTCGAGCGCTACGGCGTCGGCATCGTCGGCGGCTGCTGCGGGACCACGCCAGAGCACATCGCCGCGATCCGTGAGCGGGTCGACGGCAAGGTGCCGGGTCCGCGCCCGGCGCCGGGGCCGATTGAGGTCTCCTCGATGATGACCTCCACCCCACTGGTCCAGGAACCGCGGCCGACGCTGGTCGGCGAGCGGGTCAACTCGCAGGGCTCGCGCAAGGCCAAGGAGCTGCTGCTCGCCGACGACTACGACGGCCTGGTCCAGGTCGCCGAAGACCAGGTCGAAGGCGGCGCCCACGTGCTCGACGTCTGCGTCGCCCTGACCGAGCGCCAGGACGAGGACGAGCAGATGGCGGCGGTGGTCAAGCGGATCTCGCTGACCCAGCCCTCGCCGATCCAGGTCGACTCGACCGAGCCGGAGGTGCTGAAGGCGGCGCTGGAGCAGATCCCGGGCCGGGCGATCGTCAACTCGATCAACCTCGAGGCCGGCCGCGACAAGGCCGACGTCGTCATCCCGCTGGCCAAGGCGCACGGCGCCGCCCTGATCGCGCTGACGATCGACGAGATCGGGATGGCGAAGACGGCGGAGCGCAAGGTCGAGATCGCCAGGCGCCTGTGTGACATCGCCTGCGAGGAGCACGGCCTCGACCCCGAGGCGCTGATCTTCGACGCCCTCACCTTCACCCTGACCACAGGCGATGACGAGTGGAAGCCCTCGGCGGTGGAGACGATCGAGGGGATCCGTCGGATCAAGGCCGAGCTCCCGGGCGTCAAGACCTCGCTCGGCGTCTCCAACGTCTCCTTCGGCGTCTCGCCCCGCCCGCGCGCCGTGCTCAACTCGGTCTTCCTGCACCACTGCGTCGAGGCCGGGCTCGACCTGGCGATGGTCAACCCCAACCACATCACGCCCTACTCGGAGATTTCCGAGGAGGAGCGGGCGCTGACCGACGACCTCGTCTTCAACCGGCGCGAGGACGCACTCGAGCTCTTCATCGCACACTTCGAGTCGAAGGGTGAGGAGGAGGCCGAGGAGGCCGCCGACCCGACCGCCGGGATGGAGCCAGAGGAGGCCCTGCACTGGCACATCCTGCGGCGAAAGAAGGACGGGGTCGAGGACTGGATCGACCGCTCTGTGGAGAAGATCGGCGCCGTCCCCACGCTCAACGAGGTACTGCTGCCGGCGATGAAGGAGGTCGGCGACAAGTTCGGCGCCGGCGAACTGATCCTGCCCTTCGTCTTGCAGTCGGCCGAAGTGATGAAGCGCGCCGTCGCCCAGCTCGAGAACTACCTCGACCGAATCGACGGACACACCAAGGGCAAGGTGGTGATCGCGACCGTCTTCGGCGACGTGCACGACATCGGCAAGTCGCTGGTCAACACGATCCTCACCAACAATGGCTACACGGTGATCGACCTCGGCAAGCAGGTCCCGGTCGACACGATCATCGAGGCCGCGGTCGAGAACGAAGCCGACGCGATCGGGCTCTCCGCCCTGCTCGTCTCTACCTCCAAGCAGATGCCGATCTGCGTGCAGGAACTTCATCAGCGGGGCCTCGGCTTCCCGGTGCTGATCGGTGGCGCCGCGATCAATCGCGACTTCGGCCGACGCACCCTCTACCCCAAGGGCAAAGACTCCGATGAGGTCTACGAGCCCGGCGTCTTCTACTGCAAGGACGCTTTCCAGGGCCTCGACACGATGGATGCCCTGGTCGACCAGCAGGCGCGCGACGCGCTGGTCGAGCGGATCAAGGGCGAGGCGCAGGAGCTGCGCGAGAAGCCGGTCTCGACCGATACGGGACCGCCGACAAGCGACGCAAGCGTGCGCTCGGCCGCGCGCACCGACGTCGCCATCCCGGAGCCCCCATTCTTCGGCGCGCGGGAGGTGGAGGTGGACCTCGACGAAGTCTTCCCCCACCTGGATCGCCACGTGCTCTTCAAGCTGCACTGGGGCGGTCGCGGGGTCAAGGGTGAGGCTTGGCGCGAGCTAGTCGAGGGCGGCGGCGAGGAGGAGGGCTTCGCCCCTCGCCTCGAGCGCATGTGGCGCGAGCAGGACTACCTCCACCCGCGGGCCCGGCTCGGCTACTTCGCCTGCAACGCCGAGGGCAACGAGTTGGTCATCTTCGATCCCGAGGATCCAGAGCGCGAGCTCGAGCGCCTCAGCTTCCCGCGCCAGCCCCGCCACGACCGCATCTGCCTCGCCGACTTCTTCCGGCCGCTCGACTCCGGCGAACGTGACGTCGTTGCCCTCCAGGGCGTAACGGTTGGCGCGGAGGTAACAGAAGTGATCGAGCGCCTTGAGCAGGAAGGGGAGTTCGCCGAGCAACTCTTCGTCCACGGACTCGGCGTGCAGGCCGCGGAGGGACTGGCCGAGTGGCTGCACTCACAGGTGCGCGGCCAGCTGGGAATCGGGCTCGACCAGGGCAGGCGTTACTCCTGGGGTTACCCGGCCTGCCCCGATCAGTCAGAGCACACCAAGGTCTGGCGCCTGCTCGACCTGGAGTCGATCGGCATGGGACTTTCCGACGGTTACGCAGTAACACCTGAGCAGTCGACGGTTGCAATCGTCGCCCACCACCCACAGGCGGTTTATTTCGGCATGAAATCCGGCTTTATCCCGGAGGACGAGGCTCCCGACGAGGTCATCGCCGGCACCGACCGCGGGGGCGAACTCACACCGAGCGAGCCCGCAAAGTAGGACGAGTTTCAGCTGCATTTGGTGGAAACTTCGCTATTTGCGTTCTATGCTCTAAGTGCCACGCGGGCTTTGGTCCGCTGGCATTGAGTTACGGTTAGCGCCGGGGTCCTCCTCTCACTTGGGACCCCGGCGCGACATCCACTTGGCGGCGCGCGGGATGGGGCGAAGCCAACAGGCTCCACCCCATGCACCCGCTGCTCGCCCCCCTGCTGACGACGATGGGGGGTCGATCGTTGGCTCTCGCCGTTATGCCCGGCTCTTCACTGGACCGGGAGTAAGGTCGCACCGCGAGTCCGTTCGTTCGGCTCCAGCCGTCTGACTGGCCCCCCTTCGTGGCCTCGGGCGTGCATTGAATAACAGGCCGAGATTTCGCGGTCAAGAGATACAGATTATTCACAGTAAACCGTAACGAAACTCGCCAAAAAGGCGCGCTATTACCCTGCAAATTTCGGGAAGTCAGAGGAGCGCGCGCGCCGTTAGGCGAAAGCGCTCTGAGATCAGCCCGCGCCGGCAACTATTCACAGTGCGCATTTCAAACGCCAAAAAGGGAGGTGTGTAGCTGCCTGATCAACTCCTCGGCGAGTTGGCCACGATCGCCTCCGATCCGCAGGCGATCGGTCTTGCCTTCGAGGATCGCGTCGACCCACGCGGTTGTCGACCCCAGGGCCCAGGTTTGGGGGTCGGACTCGAGACGAGAGCTGCAACTTGCAATTGCCCCCTCCTCAATCTCGACATGAACGCCGGCCAGGCGATCGGTGGGTTGGCCAGTCGCGCCGGAACCGGTGTCGACGGCAAGCAGGCAGGCGCCAGAACGCGCCACCTCGAGGTCGGCCAGGGGAACGGAGAGCAAGAAGATCGCCTCGATGTCGATCCGCGTAAGCGGATCGGTGGACTCGGCAAGGTGCTTGCACTCACAATGCACGGCGGCGGCGATCGGGGCAACGGCCTGACGTGTCCACTCGGTAACGGCGTAGGGCTTGGCCCCCCTGTCCCCGTTGGGCCTTAGCTCGAGTTGCCTCGCGGCGCGCATCGCACTCAGGCGGCGCTCGAGCGCCGGATATGAGTGATCGTTGATCACGCTGCTCAACTCGGTGAGTGAGAGTGGACGAGCGGCGAGGGCACGCAACATCGTCGAGCCCCAACCACCGATGAGAGCACGAAGCGCGCCCTTGGCCGACTCACTGCCGAGCGGAATCGGCCCCTGGGGCGCACGAGCCAGCCAGGCTTCGACGACCCCGGCAACCGAGAGCACCCCTAAACCCATTGGGGTCAGCTCGTTCTCCACCGTGTAGGGCATCCCGCTGCGTACGTGCCGTTGGAGGGCGCCGATGCCGCGCAGATTGCCGACCTGGCCACGCAAGGTCGTCTGGGCCGCACCGCCGATCCGTTCACGCAGATCGGGAAGGCGCAGGGCGCCCTCGAGGTGAGCCCGAAGGATGGGGACGCTAAGCGGCGCGGCAATAAGCGAGAGCACCGTGCCGCCAGCGCGAACGGGCGCAGGGAGCGTTGTGCTGTCGGCAGGCATCATCGAGTCATTAGCGTAAAAAACTCTTTTAAACAAAACTGCCGTCAGCGGAATGCACCCTATTGGATACGGCAGCAAGCCGCCCGCCGCGGCGGCAGAATTATGCAGACACTTGTCTGAGGAGAGGCGCTAGCCCGAGATGCGCTCGCCGAGGGTCTGGAGCATCTCCTCGACCCGTACGAACTTGACCCGTGGGCGACCGTGCGGCTCGCCGCGGCCGACCTCGGCCTGGTCGATCGCCTGCCAGTCCTCGAAGCTCACATAACGCACGCCGCGCTCGGCAAGCAGCGACTCGACGGCGACGGGGTCAGGACTCTCCGGCGCCAGCAGCGTCTGCGACTCGACATCGGCAAGGAGGTGCTGCACCGTCTCCAGCGCGTCCTTCTTGTTGGTGCCGATCACACCTGACGGGCCACGCTTGATCCAGCCCGCGGTGTAGTGGCCAACCTTGTGGCCGGAGTCGTGGGAGTCGAGCACGCGGCCGCCCTCGTTGAGGATCAGGCCGCGCTTCTCGTCGAAGGGAACGCCCTCAATCGGGACGCCGGTGTAGCCGACGGAGCGCAGCACCAGACCGCACTCGAGCTCTTCGCGCTCGCCCGAGTCCTTGGCCCGGAGCGCGCCGCCTTCCTCGACCAGTTCGTTGCGGCCGATCACGATCTTCTCGACCTTGCCGTCGCCCTTGATCTCAACCGGCGAGACGAGGAAGCGCAGGACGATTCGGACACGCTTGCCGCTGGGTTGCCGCTGGGCGAACTCGCGCAGCGTTTCGACGTTGACCCGGGTCGTCTTATCGGCCTCATCGGACTCGAGATAGGCGGCGCTGGCCGGGTCGAGCTCGACGTCGGCGGGGTCGACGATGACGTCGGCGTCCTCCATCACCCCCAGCTCCTTGATCTCGGGATTGGTGAAGGCAGCCTGCACGGGGCCACGGCGACCGAGGACGACGATCTCGCGGATCTGGCTACGGTCGAGCAGCTCGATCGCGTGGTCGGCGGTGTCGGTCTGGCGCAGCTCGTGATCGGTCAGGGCCAACATGCGGGCGACGTCCATCGCGACGTTGCCGTTGCCGATCACCACGGCGCGCTCGGCGGAGAGGTCGAAGTCGTCGTCGGCGTAGTCGGGGTGGGCGTTGTACCAACCGACGAAGGCGGTGGCGGCGTTGCTTCCGGGCAGCTCTTCGCCGGGGATTCCAAGCTGACGATCGGTCTCGCAGCCGACCGTGAACACGATCGCGTGGTAGAGCCGTTCGAGGTCCTCGACCTCGATGTCGTGGCCCACCTTGACGTTGCCGAAGAAGCGGAACCCGTCGCGGGCGGCGGTTTTTTCGTAGACCCGGATTACCGACTTGATCTTCGGGTGATCCGGGGCGACGCCGCCGCGAACCAGCCCGAACGGCGTCGGCAGCCGATCAAAGAGATCGACCTGAGCGTGCAGGTCGCCGTCCTTGAGGATGTGCTCGGCGGCGTAGAAGCCGGATGGGCCGGCGCCGACGATGGCGACGCGCAGAGGATTGTCTTCAGTTCCGATTTTGCTCATGGCGAGCGCGAAAGAATAGGGAACTCGGCCGCTCGCGCGTCTACGCCGCCAGCAACATCTCGTTGCAGTCGGGGCAGATGCCGTGGCTCAGGGCCGGCAGCTCGGGGCGATTGAAGAGCTCCAGGCGCCGGGCCGCCTCCTCGACCTCGACCCACTCCCCATCGACTTCGAAGCGGTCGCACCAGCCACACATCTCGACCATCTCCTTGCTGCGCGGCACCTCCGCGTCGAGCAGCGGCTGAGGGAACTCGCGCGCCTTCTCGGAGCGCAGCCGTGCCGAGAAGAGTACGACCCGGCCACCCGGTCGGGCGACGATGCGAATGTCCATCTCGCGGCGCACGGCGGGCCCATCGCAGCGGAACGGCAGCTCGACGCGGCCGACCTCGTCGCGAACCCGCCGCACCAGCAGCCGCTGCAGTTTCACCAGCTCCCGCCCCGCCACGTAGTCCCAGAGGGAGCGACCGAGGCTGCTGCCGGCGCCGGCCCAGCCGTTCTCCTCGGCGAAGCGGTAGTAGCCCTCGTCGACCCGGATCAGGTGGTCGTGCTCATCGATTGCGTAGCTGAGGGCCTGTGTCGTCATGCTCCTGCGGCGACGGCGCTGGGGACGCCGTCGAGCGCGTCCAGCGCCTTGCGCAGCGAGAGCGCCACGCAGGTGAAGATCGGGGTCTCGAGCTCGGTGAACTCGCTTGACTCGGTCGGGCGCAGCTCCTGCACCAGGTCGAGGAACATCCCCGGGTCGTCACCCTCGAATGCGACCACGAACTCCTGGTCGTCGAGGCCGAAGGAATATGTGGTGTTGATCGTGATCTCGGGATAGCGACGGCCGACCTCGATGTGGCTTTTCATGATCCGGCCCCGCTCCTCCGGCGGCAGCCCGTACCAGCGGCGCTGCTTGACCATCGGGTAGAGGAACATGTACTTGCGCTCGGAGACGCAGATCTCAGGGCGCGCCTGCTCGTCGGAGTAAGCGGAGCGCTTGGTCATCGAAAGGAACGAGTAGGGCGTGTCGGCCCACTTCGCCAGGCCGCTCTGGCCGAGCACGACGTGGAAGGTGTGCAGATCGTCGAGGTTGGGGCTTTGGCTGAGTAGGACCAGGTCGACATCGCCGCGTGTGCCTATGGTTGAGTAGGCGCGCAACGAGCGGTCGAGGGCGAAGTCCTCGCAGGCGGCGAGGAACTCTTGCTTGTCTGTCGCTCGAAGATCGGCGTCGCGGCGGCGCCAAGCGGGATCTACCTTGAAGAAACTGAACTTCGCGAACGTGCGGTCGGCCATTGGGGTCACGATAGCTACTGGGCTCTTTGTTGTGGCGGGTGTCGGGTGGGGGCCTTCACTTAACTTTTTCGGTGGGACCGCAGCGGCTGGCCGAGTTTCGCCTGCCGGAAAAGTGCAAGACGTTTCGGCCCCCACCCGACACCCGTCGACAAAGGTCACGGTTGCTCTCGTGCCCCAAGGGACCGGGGTGGAGCGACTTGCGAGGGTTCGGGGGGTTTCGCCAGGGCTGATGAGTGCGGGGCTGGGGAGCGTGCCGGCTGCACAGACTTACCTCGACATCAGCCAAGGGGATCGGGTGTTCAATTCGCTCTATGACTCCGAGCTTCCACGGGAGGTTGGCGGAGGGATTTGCGGGCCGGCTTATTCGAAGGCGGTTGTGGAACGGGCGGAATCGGCTCCGGCCGAGATCGTGCCGGGGTTGTTGGCGGCGACGTTGGCCGAACATGGTCAGGGGTGTGAGGTGCGGTCGGTTGGGCTGAAGGAGCTGAGCGCCCTGGTTGACGAGCTCAAGGGGAATGACCTCTTGATCGCGATCGGGCGGGCGCCGCCGGCCAAGAACGGGGCGCTGGCGATTGGGGTTGCGGGGCGGGGGTTCGATGGGGATTTGACCTCGGACAGCACGCGGACCGATGGCTATGTGCTCTCGACCGATGTCGCGCCGACGATCCTTTCGCGGCTTGGGATTGCGGTGCCGTCGCAGATATCGGGGCAGGCGATTCGGTCCGAGGGCTCGGTCGACCCGGCCGCGATCGAATCACTTGCGGCGCGGATGACGGTGATCTCGGCGCGGCGTGGGCCGGTCATCGGGACCAGCCTGCTCGTCTGGCTCGTGGTCTTCGGGCTGGCTGCTTTGGCCAGCTCCGATCGGGTCGGCCGGGTCGCGATTCGGCTCGCCGGCCTCAGCATCGTCTACCTGCCGCTGCTCCTGCTGGCGGCTGCGGCACTCAAGCCGGGTCAGGACACTGAACAGCTCCTGGTGATGTTTGGCGCTCCCGTGCTCGCCGCGCTGACCCTCTTCCTACTGGGCGGCCTTCGGGCGCTCGCGGTCGCGTCGGGGCTGGTCGTGCTCGCCTACGCGATCGACGTGATCGCCGGCTCACCGCTCACCTCGCTCTCACTTCTCGGCCCGAATCCTGGGCTTGGGGTGCGCTTCTACGGGATCGGCAACGAGCTCGAGGCGTTGCTCGGCGTCCTCGTCGTCGCCGGAACCGGCGCCGCCCTGGCAGGCTTCTGGCCCCGGCTGACGGAGCGCCGGGCCGCTGCAGGCTTCCTCGCCGTCAGCCTGCTCAGCGCGATCGTCTTCGCCGCCGGCCGCTTTGGGGCCGACGTCGGCGCCGCGATCGTCCTGCCGGTCGGCGGCGCTGTTGCCGCCGCCGCGATCGCCGCGCGGCGGCGGCGCACCGTCCTGCTCGTGATCGCCGCCCCGGTGGCGGTGCTGGCGCTGATCGCACTCGCCGACCTCGTCACCGGCGCCAACGCCCACCTGACCCGCTCGGTGCTCGACGCGGGCGGGCTCGGCGATCTCGCCGACGTCGCCCAGCGCCGCCTACAGCTCTCCGCGCACAGCTTCACCCGCCCGATCGTCTTCTTCTTCCTCCCCCTTATCGTCGCGCTTGCCGCACTGGCGATCTGGCAGCGGGCACGCTTGCGCAAATGGCTACAGCCCGCGCCGGCCCTCCGCGCCGGCCTGATCGGCGCCCTCGCCGCGACCGTGATCGGCACGCTCGCCAACGATTCCGGCGCCCTCTTGCTCGAGATCGGCAGTGCTTACATCCTGGTCTTCCTCGCCTACGCCTGGTGCGAGCGATTCGCGTGACTTACGCAACAAATCACCTCTGGGGAATCAACTACCCTTTGTGATTCGTGCGGATTGCTCTCGTCTCGCCATATTCCTGGTCCTACCAGGGCGGCGTGAACCGGCACGTGGAGGCGCTTGCCGAGGAGTTCCTCGGCCGTGGCCATCACGTGCGCGTGCTCGCCCCCTTTGACCCCCCCGGCCGGGTCAGTCGCGTCCTGCACCGCGCGGCGCCTGAGTTGCGCGAGATTCCGGACTACCTGATCCCACTCGGCCGCACGGCGGGCTTCCCCTCAAACGGAGCGATCTCGAACCTGGCGCCCTTTCCCGCCGGCGGCGTCGTCGCCCCACGGCGCGAGCTCAGCCGGGGCGAATTCGACGTCGTTCACATCCACGAGCCGCTGGTGCCGCTGGTCGGCTGGAACGCGGCGCTGGGAACCGATGTCCCGGCCGTCGGCACCTTCCACGCCTACTCGACCAAGGCGATGCCCAACTACCTTGCCTCCAGCCTGGGGGCACGGCGCGT